>Ga0209510_1000509_pt1 | contig 53228 bp, 40 predicted proteins | sample BiotimSIPDNA_FD_185749 | JGI IMG/M metagenome (GOLD analysis project Ga0209510, IMG submission 185749) | Anaerobic biogas reactor microbial communites from Washington, USA - Biogas_R1 time_0 SIP DNA (SPAdes) (version 2) | ecosystem: Engineered > Bioreactor > Anaerobic > Unclassified | place...
TTGGTCATTAAAAACGTTGACGCACCGATAGAAGACCCAGATATGGCACTGACCGTAGTGCCTGACACCAATGAATCGACTGTTGGTACCCCCATCAACGTGAGTTTCAGACCATCAGGTGGCACGCCTCCCTACACCATCGAGTATTCAACGATAATAAGCTATAGTGACGATACAACAGAATTTGGAGAGAAGATCCAGGTTGAGACATCCGATGCAATTGATGTGGCCTTTGATCTGAAAAAACCTGGCGAGATTGCCCTCTTTGCAAGTGTGACGGACAGCAAGGGACAAAAAGAAACTGCAATACCAATCACCCTCACCATAAAAAAATCTAACCATTCAACACCTATACCAACGCCATCGCCAACCCCAACGCCGAGCCCGTCGCCAACACCTACGCCAACCCCAACGCCGAGCTCGTCGCCAACGCCTATACCAACCCCAACGCCAACCCCAACGCCGAGTCCGTCGCCTACTCCTACGCCAACCCCAACACCGAATCCATCACCTACTCCTGAACCTTCGACGGAACCCGAACATGAAACAGGTATCAAAGGGGATGCCAACAACGACAAGGCCATTGGTATAAAAGACATCATCAGCATTGTTGATTATATTGTGAATCGCACAAAGTGCCCCTCCATGCTCAATGCAGACTGCCATGAAGACGGGCAGGTGGATCTGCAGGATATCACCTGGCTGATCAACCAAATTGTTGAGGATTGAACATGGGGGTGAGCGTCCCTTTCCATAGAACAAGGGTAGCTGTTGGCGCAAATCCAGGGTGTGTGTTGCAAAATAATGCGCAGGAGCTGACACCATGCGCATTTCTGTGCGGTTCAACAAACGAACATAGGGGACGGGAGTCTTTGTTTTCCTTGTAGGACCTGGTAAAACACGGTTTTACAGCCCGCTCCTCAACCTGCCCGGGCAGCCTTGAACCCTTGGCCGGGCAGGTACTGTATTGCCTGTTTCGTCTTTACTTCCTGCTGCCATCGTGCTTTACTGTTTTTCAGTAAAGCCTGGCACCATCCGTGATCAGGCGGTGGATCATGTTGCATTTGACAGGAGGCCCCATGAAGACAGAACTGGCATTTTACGACCTGTTTCCCCGGGTGGTGCCCTGCGGCCGCCGGGTCAGCCTGACCATCGCCCCCAGGGACCGCCACGCAGCGTTCCCGGAGGGTCAGAGGGTGTATGTCCACGCAATCCCCATGGAGGGCGGGCACCCCAGCTTTTCACCGCCCGGGCACCCGGTGCTACAGGTGCTGCCCTGGGACGGCGGCTTGCAGTTTGAAGCGCTGTTCCCCACGGAGCAGCAGTACACCCTCCTCCTCTGCGACAGCCCGGATGTCTGGGCCGGCGGGCGCAGCATCAGCCTGCAGCTGTATGCCCTGGAACAAGACCTGCTGGCCCTGCGCCCCCTGCGGGGCTGCACCCATGCCCACAGCCATCATTCCGATGGCGTGGAATCCCCGGAGATGGTGGCGGCCTGTTACCGGGAGAACGGCTTTGATTTCCTGGCCATCACCGACCACCACCGCTACCAGCCTTCCCTGGAGGCCATGGCTTTTTACCGGGACCTGGCCATCGACATGACCCTGCTGCCCGGGGAGGAGGTGCACCCGCCAAACAACCCCATTCACATCGTCAACTTTGGCGGCAGCTTCAGCGTGAACGACTGGATGAAGGATCACCTCGGGGCCTATCAGCAGGAGGTGGCGGCCCTTCAGGCGGGCCTCCAGGTGCCCAATGGGGTGAACCCGGAACACATCGCTTCCTGCACCTGGGCCTTCCGGAAAATCCGGGAGGGGGGCGGCATCGCCATCCTCTGCCACCCCAACTGGACCATGAACGGGGCCTACAACATCCCGGAGGCCACCTATCAATATTTTTTAAACCACGTGGACTACGACGCCCTGGAGCTCTTCAACGGCGGCAACAGCCCCCAGGAAAACCAGCTGCAGCTGGCGGCCTGGTACAACACGGATCCATTGGTCCGCCCCCCGGTGCTGGCGGCGGACGATGCCCATGGCTGCGTAAACGGCGCCTGGTTTGACATCGCCAAAACCTATGTGCTGGCCAAGAGCACGAAGGCGGAGGACATCAAGGCCGCCATCCGCCAGGGTCTGTGCGTGGCAGCGGAGCGCTTCCACGGGGAGAGCAGCCGGGTCCACGGCCCCCTGCGCCTGGTGAAATATTTCACCTTCCTGGAAAGGGAATACTTCCCCCGCCACGACGCCCTGTGCCGGGAGGAGGGGCGGCTGATGCTGGCTTATCTTGCCGGGGAACAGGATGCCAAAGCCCGCCTGGCCGGTTTGCAGGGCCAGACAGAGCAGCTGCACCGGCGGCTGGTGGCGCAGCAACCTAAAGATTGATTATTATGTTGAGGACTAATCTGCTTACATTATCATGATCGGTTACAAACCCATGATTTGTGATTTCTTGATGTTGAACTCTTCCTCCGTGATGATGCCGGAATCTAGCAGATCCTTCAGTTTTTTGAGTGCTTCAATCTGTTCATCAATTGACAAGGTTTGGGAAGCCTTTGTTTGGTCATCCATTCCGGTGGCTTGTGAGGTGTTGGGTTTGTTTTCTGCATCAATACCATTGTTTGCAGGGACTTTACCAGTCTGGTTGCTTCCCAGGGCTTTTTTGGTGATCTCGCCCAGAATCGTACCTGCAACCCCTTTGCCCATCACCCCGACAACTGTTTCCACGGTGTTGATTCCCAGGGTGTTGTCCACCACGCCAATTGCATCCTTCACGATCCCGACAGCGCGTGGTGGGATGGCATCTTCTGTCAGCGCTTCCATGGCAGACCGGAAAAAGTGATTTGCGCTTGATTTTGAGGAAAAAGCCAGGAGAACTTCAGCATTGGAGAAAGATAGTTCAACTGCGCTCCCTTTTTGTTTCACTTGCGGGGCATCCTTGAAATACTTGATGCCGTCCATCGGGAAGGTCACAATTTCAACGTTTTCTTTTCTGAACATCTTCTTGGTTTTGAAAATTACTACCAAATTGATGTTTGTTTGGATTATTTCGCAAGATGCCCCTTGATTGCCATAAAATGCATCTCCTTTGAAAAGAACAACCTCGTCTGATTGCAGCACGTATTCTTCCATTTTATTAACTCCTTAGCATGTTGGCTTTTATTGCGTGAACACTATCCATGTGTTAGTTTATCATAGTTGTTCAAATTATCAATCATCGAATGAACAAAACCCCCTTCCCCTGCAACTAATATAAGCGGATGCATCCAAGGGGTTTCATAAAACACAGAGGGAAACAATTGCTGGACAAGACGAAAAACAGGGGACGGGAGTGTGTGTTTGTCTTGTAATGCCTGACAAAAACCGGTTTCGCTGGCAGGCTTGTCCTAGCAGCGAACGAAGTGGAGTGAATCCTGACGCAGACCGGTTCATGGAAGCATTAAAGCGTGCGTTTAGTATTAGGTGTCATGAAAGGCGGCTGGGGGTGATCCCCCAGCCGCCTATGCGATTGCGAGTTGCTCAAACTACTCCGCAGTGCTACTGTTGATCAAATTCAGGGCTTCGGTCATTTTTCTCAGATATTCCGTGATGGTCTCCCTCATCTCTTCCACTTTGGCGTCGTAGTTTTGCGTTTTTTCTTGATCAGAGGCGCTTTGAGCAGCTTGGCCCGTGTTGGTAAGCTGGCTGAAGCCTGCCTGCAATTGGATTGCTGCATCCAAGATTGCACTGGTGAAGCGCTCTGTTGCTGTTTCAGTGATGCTGTCGGACTGATTTAACAAGCTCTCAACTTTCGCCTGCATGTCCTGGAGTTTGGTCTGGTCAGTGGCTTCCTTCTGGGCCAGGGCCGTCTGATCCATCAATGCCTGGAGTCCCAGCCATTCGTCCGCATTCAAGCTGCTCGTTTCATTGTTGATGTCGCCGGTGAACATGGTTTGGTCGATTGGTAGTTCGGCCATGGTCGGCATCGTCGGGTTGGAACTTGTTTGCTTGGCCAGGGCTTCCGGATTCTCTGCCTGCAAATTCACATACAGGGTAAAACTGGTCCACCCGCCCAGGTCCTTTGCGATTGAGAAAATTTTGTTAAAGGGCAGCACCATCGTACCCCTTTGCGGATCGGACAGGCTGAAGGTGTCGCCGGTTGCGGTGAAGGGCGGGAAGATGTCATAGCTGAAGGTGACCAGGCCGTTTTGAACCAGGGCAATCAGCCTGCCCATGATGGTGCCTTTTTCATCTACCAGGCGGAGGGTCTGGCTGCCATCCCTGGCCAGGTTGATAAGGGGTGCGCCGCTGGTGCCTTCAGGCCCTGCTGCCACAAGATTGCTCCTGGTCCAGGCAGGTTTGACGGACATGGGGATGCGCTCGGTTTTCAAGGTATCCCCGCCGATTTTACAACGAAGAATCCGAAGCCCCTCCTGCTCAAAGGTGGGCAGCACCGTGACAATCCAGGCGGCTTCTTCCTGGTGGGGGATGCGGGGCAGGGCCCTTGTTTCCGTGCGGCTGGTGTCGTTCACAGCCACCCGCTTCTCCAAGCCTTCCTGGGTGCAGGTGGCGGGGGTGACGGTCTGCCACTCGCCCCAGATGATCTGCTTCTTCGGGATCTCCCGCTCTTCAAACTTGGCGGCGTCCAGGGTGTTCACCCGCCGCTCCAGGCCTGCGGCCTCGTAGGTGGCGGGGGTGACGGTCTGCCACTCGCCCCAGATGATCTGCTTCTTGGGAATCTCCCGCTCTTCAAACTTGTCGGCGTCCAGGGTGTTCTCCCGGCGTTCCAGGCCCGCAGCTTCGTAGGTGGCGGGGGTGACGGTCTGCCACGCGCCCCAGATGATCTGCTTCTTGGGAATCTCCCGCTCTTCAAACTTGTCGGCGTCCAGGGTGTTCACCCGGCGCTCCAGGCCCGCGGCCTCGTAGGTGGCGGGGGTGACGGTCTGCCATTCGCCCCAGATGATGGGCAGGATGGGGATCTCCCTGCTTTCCTTCAGGGTGCTGTTGTAATTCCAGGTGCGCTCTTCCAGGCCTTTTTCTTCGTAGGTGGCGGCTTTCACCGGGGTCCAGGGGCCAAACTGATCTTCTGTAAGCAGAGGAATGTCCCGGGTTTCCACATGGCTGGCATCCAGGCTGCATACCCGCCGCTCTGTGCCGGTGGCAGTCCAGGTGGGCATGGTGACGATTTCCCAGGGCCCGAAGACATGGCTGTGATCATCCACCTGGATGGTGTGGATGGCTTGGTCCCCGGCAGTGTCCAGGCCGCTCTCGTCCCCGCCCACCACCTGGTAGATATCCACCATCTGATCGCCCATAAAGGCCGCGTTGGCATTCACCAGAATGGGCAGGTAGACGGTGCCGGATGGGGACGGCGGAGACACAGGCAGCATCACCTCGTGCACACCACCGTTTTCCCCGCCGTAAGACAGGCCATCCGTGAGGGAAAACGACACCCGGACCCGGGTTAATGCAATGGTGCCATTGATGTAGTAGGGGACGGGGATGTGAACGGTATCACCGGGTGCTGCGGCCTCAGCCAGGGACAGGGGCAGCAGGGCCAGGGCCAGGATGAGGGCTATCAGGCGGCTTGATACGCGCTTTGTGTTCATGTTTTCTCCCTTCTTGATCAGGTTCATCAGGGTCGTTTGCCGGGAGGTGCGCTTGTTTTGAAAAATGGCTGTTCAGTGTCAGTGCCTTGTGTACACATGATGATGGACGCGGTGTGCGCTTCTCAAACCTGCGACATGGCTTTGGAGAAAACTGGAAAGAATGGGGCACAGAACTTTCCTGGCATGTCAAGTTTCAGCGGAATTACTGTCAGCCAGCCCGCATTCTCAAGGCGCTTGGTCTGCCTGTGGCATCACGGATTCTGTGGTATCATGGGGGCAACCAGAAAGGAAGGGCGCGATATTGCTGAGCATCGATGGCTTCACCCGGCTGCTGGACACCGCGGTCAGCCGGTTGCCCAAAGAGATTTTTGAGGGCCTCAACCTGGGCATCGGGGTGGTGGAGGGCGTGAAGCGCCAGCACAACACCGCTTCCGGCCAGCCGGCCTATATCCTGGGGGAGTACCGGGTGAGCCACGCCATGGGCCGGGGCATTGTGCTGTACTACGGCTCTTTTAGGCAGGTATATCCGGACCTGCAGGAGGATGAACGGGCTTTTCAGCTGATTGACGATGTGCTGAAGCACGAGCTGACCCACCACCTGGAGCACCAGGCGGGGGCCCGGGATCTGGAAATCGCAGACGCCCGGCGGCTCAAGGAGATGTGATGGCAGACGAGACAATCCAGGCCCTGGCCTTTTTGCACCGGGAGCCCCTCTTGCGGGTGCAGTCCCTGGCGGCTTTCCGGCGGGGCACGGCCAGGATCCTGGGGCAGCATCAGGAAGGTTTGCTGGTTCATGACCGATACTCCGGGCTTCATTTTTTAAGCGCGGACAGCGAGCAGGCAGTGCAGGCCCTGCTCCCCCTGCTGCCGGAGGTGCAGGTTTTGGTGAGCGATTATGCCCCCATGGACGCCTTCATCATGAAGCAGCGGGGCTACCGGGGGCGCCTGGCCTGCATCAATGCGGTCTACCAGAATATGGCCCCCATCCCCACGGACAGCCGGCTGCAGCTTCAGCCCCTGCCCCTTCATATGGCAGAAATGGTGGCAGCCCTCAACGACACCCACGACCAGCAGGAAATCGAGGGATTCATCCGGCAGGAGCGCCTGCTGGGGGGCTATCTGGGGGATGTCTTGGTAGGCTTTGCAGGCTGGCATGAGGACGACAGCCTGGGCATGCTCCACGTGTTTGAGGAGCACAGAAGGCAGGGCCATGCCCAGGCCCTGGTGGCGCTGATGGTGAATCAAAGCCTGGCAAAAGGCTACCTCCCCTTCGGCCAGGTGGCAGCGGACAACCACGCTTCCCTGGCCCTTCAGCAGAAAATGGGCCTGACCCTGTCGGACAAAACCGTGAGCTGGCTGTTTAACGAGGAAGAATAAGCAACAGGGAACGGCGACACTCCCGTTCCCTGCAATCAAGATTTGAAGAATGATAGATTCCAAAGTCTTTTGGAAGGTTCGGAAACCTTTTCTTCAGAAAAGGTTTCTGACGTCCCCCTATCCCTGTCCCCGTCTCCGTCCCCCCGTCCCTACGGCCCGATCCGGTACAGGCGCCCCTGGTCCGTCACGGCGTAGAGGGCGCCGTCTGTGCCCTCCGTGATGGCGCGGAAGCGCTGGCCCAGGCCGGTGAGGAGGCGCTCCTCGCCGATGACCCGGTCGTTTTCCAGTTTGAGGCGGGCGATGTGGGAACTGTTGAGGCCGCAGAGGAAGAGGTCGTGCTGCCATTCGGGGATGGCGTCCCCGGCGTAGAAGGCCATGCCGGAGGGGGAGAGGACGGGGTCCCAGTAGTAGAGGGGCTGGGCCATGCCCTCCTGGGTGGTGAGGCCCTGGCCTACTTTCTGACCGCTGTACTCGATGCCGTAGGTGATAAGGGGCCATCCGTAGTTGGTGCCGGGGGTGATCAGGTTGAGCTCGTCCCCGCCTCGGGGCCCCATCTCATTGGCGTACAGCTGGCCGGTGACCGGGTGAATGGCCAGGCCCTGGACGTTGCGGTGGCCGATGGACCAGAGTTCGGGCAGGGCGCCGGGGGTGTCTATATGGGGGTTGCCGGGGGCGGGCTGGCCATCCAGGGTGAGGCGGACGATGCTGCCATAGGCGCTGGACAGCTCCTGGGCCTTGTGGCGGGTGTCCATGCTCTGCCGGTCGCCGGTGGAGACGAAGAGAAAGCCGTCGGGGGAAAGGGCCACCCGGCTGCCGAAGTGGGCGTCCACATGGTAGGCGGGCCCGGCGCGCCAGAGGATTTGATAATCGGTGACGGCGGATTCGTCCGGGGCCAGGGTGGCTGTGGCCAGGGCGGTGAGGCTGAGGTCGTTTTCTGCGGCGGCCAGGGTGAGGTAGATGCGGCGGGAGGATTCAAAATCCGGGGCCAGGAGGACGTCCAGCAGGCCGCCCTGGCCCTTGTTGGACACATCGGTGATGCCGGGGATGGGGTCGGAGAGGCCGGTGTCCTGGGCGTAGATGCGCAGGCTGCCCCGCTTTTCGGTGATGAGGAGGCGCCCGTCGGGAAGGGCGGCGATGCCCCAGGGGGCGGACAGCCCGTCTGTGAGGACATCCACCCGGTAGGGGCTCTGGGTCTTCATCCCCGGGGCCCGGGTCTGACCGGGGAAGGCGGGGGGATAGCCGGTGTTGGGGCTGGCGCTTTCAACAGGGGGCAGGGCTTCAGCGGCGCCCGGTGCCAGGGAAAGCAGGAGCATCGCCGCCAGGAGGGCGGCAGCAGCCGGTTTAAAGAAGGTTTTCATAAGCCGCTCCTTTCATGAGGTCGGTGCCTGTATACAAAAATCATACCCATTACAGAAACACAAAGTGGATTGGCATCTTTAGTCCCATTGAATGATTCGGGAACCGAAGACTTCAATCCTATGAAATGCAAACAACTGTTATATATTGTACTGTTCGCGGTGCTGGGTATGGAGACTACCTATCCAACAATTGATCAACAATCCAGATTAAGTCAAACAAATCAATTTCACCTAAACTGTTGGCATTAGCGTTATCAATTGAATCGGGGACTCTACCAGACACAAGATAATCAATCAAAACAACGATGTCTTCTTCATCGACAACTCCGTCATCGTTTGCATCACCAGGTAGAGAAGACGGATCAGGAACTGTTGTTGGTGTCGGTGATGGTTCAGGTGTATGCGCTGGTGTCGGTGTCGGTGTCGGTGTCGGTGTCGGTGTTGGGGTTGGTGTTGGTGACGGTGTTGGTGTTGGTGTTGGTGTTGGTGTCGGTGATGGTTCAGGTGTAGGAGCTGGTGTTAAAGTAACGGTGGGTGTTGGTGTGTTTGAGTAAATAGGATTCTCAATCATCCATGTATGCAAATCAAGCTCATCATACTCTAAATATTTTTCCCGCCCATCGTCCAGGCGAACATTGGATATAGCACAGTCGATATATTTAACTCCATCATATCCCTCAAGTTCAATATCTTCGAGAGTTTTGAGAGAACCAGGAGTGATAGGTGTATTAAGAACCTTGAACATCCAAACATCGTTTGTACCATTCTTATAAATTGTTTGATGGTTGCTGTCTCTCATCGCAAAGGCCATGGTTAGTTTATCAACAGTAAGTAAAGTGCTGATGTTCTCAACCATTAAGCTGATTCTGGGGAATGCGCCATCAAGTTCGATTTTGGCATAGTTGGAGAGGGTGAGCGGGTATGATGCATGCTGATCAGGTTGATCGGTTGGGTCATCGATAACTGTGGTGCGAACAAAAGGAATACTGTTTCGTTCTGCATATCGTTGAACATAGCTGCCGTCAGGGCCATATAACACCAGTTTTGGACAGTTGCCAAAAGCACCCAAATCAATATAGTAAACACTTCCAGGGACATAGACTTTCCTAAGATTTGAGCAAGAATTAAAAGCCCAAAAACCGATGGTTGAAATGCCTTCAGGGATTGTTACTTCCCAAATACTAAAATTGAAGTAGAATGCATTGTCTCCTATCTCATTAACAGGATTATTCAAGACGGTCTTTGGTATTGTTAAATACATGTCGTAGCCTGAATATTTCTTCAGAATAATCCTGCCAGTGATTGTCTGTGTAAACTCAAAACCGTCTTTTTCGATTGTTGTTGCGGCATTAGCAGTAAAGGAGAGGAGAAAAACGCAAGCAATCAGAAAGATAATGCAAAGGTGTTTTGAGGCTTTCATAAGACCCTCCATGCCACGTTATTAAAATTCTGACTTTATAATAACACAGATTTGGTTAATACTAAAACGACATTTTGAGGTTGAACCCTGTTCTCAAATTATTTCCAATCCCCCCGTTCCTGTCCCCGCCCCATGTCAGATTCGGTCAAAAAAGACCAAAACGGGTATATTCTAACTTACAGGAATGAATGAAAACACGGGAGGTTTGACATGAAAAGGCTGAGCAGGATCCTGTTGGTGCTGGTGCTGGTTTTGAGCCTGCTGCCGCTGTCTGTGCCGGCGGCGGAGGCCGTGGATCAGCTGGCGGTGCACTACCAGAACGAGGACAACAACTATGAGGACCTGGGCATCTGGTTCTGGGGGGATGTGGCGACCGCATCAGAGAAAACCGGCGCCTGGCCGGATGGCAGAACCCTGTTTGAACAGGTGGATGAGGACGCTGCCTCCCTGGTGATTGACCTGGCGCCGGAGGCCCGGGAGGTGGGGGTCCTGGTGATAGACGGCCAGGGTACCAAACTGACCCCGGAAGACCTGATGATTGAACTGGCCAGTCCCCGGATGCGCCAGGTGTGGATCAACAACCAGCTGGAGGTGTTCTTCGAGAACCAGCGGGCAATCCCCGAAAATCACCTGCGGGTGCGCTTCTTCCGGGAGACGGAGGACTATCAGGACATGGGGGTCTGGTTCTGGGGGGACGTGGTGACGGCCTCTGAAAAGACGGGGGGCTGGCCTGTGGGCGCCACCCCGGTAACGCCGGAGGAGGGGCCCCTGGGGGCCTATGTGGACATCGAGCTGGCAGAAGGCGCACAGGAAGTGGGCTTCCTGTTTGTAAACCGGGCAACCGGCGAGCAGACGGAGGACTTCAAGTTTGAACTGGACGGGCAGACCCGGGTGATCTACATGAAAGAGGGCGACGACACCATCCGCAGGAACCCCTACAAAACGGAAGCAGCGCCCCCTGAGGCCGCCCGGGACATCATCCCCTGGCAGCAGAAGGATGCAGAGTTTTTCACCACCGAAGCCCTGGGCGCCACCCTGCATGAGGACGGCAGCGCCACCCTGCGCCTGTGGGCGCCCACCGCAGACCAGGTGGAGGTGGTGCTGTATGCCAAGAACCGCCAGGACCTGGTGATCCGGGACGGCCTAAAAATGACCCGGGGGGAGCGCGGAGTGTGGGAGATCCGCCTGGATGGCAAGAACACCCCCTTGTCAGACCTGGAGGGCGCCTTTTACCATTTCCGGGTGACAAGGGGCGCTGCCAGCCGGCTGGTGCTGGACCCCTATGCCCGGTCCATGGCGGCCTGGAACAGCCAGAACCAGGAGGGCCACCTGGTGGGAAAGGCAGCCATCGTGGCGCCGGAGCGCATCGGGCCGGCATTGTCCTTTGCCCAGATTGAAGGCTTTGTGGACCGGGAGGACGCCATCATCTACGAGCTCCACGTGCGGGACTTCACCGTGAGCCCCTTCCTGGACGGGAAGCTGGAGGCGCCCTTTGGCACCTTCAAGGCCCTGATGGAGCGGCTGAATTACCTGAAGCATCTGGGGGTGACCCACATCCAGCTGCTGCCGGTATTGAATTACTACCACGTGGACGAACTGGACCGCAGCCGCAACATGGACTATGCAGCCGAGCAGCAGAACTACAACTGGGGCTACGACCCCCACAGCTATTTTGCCCTGACGGGGATGTACGCCACGGACCCCAAGGACCCAAAGGTGCGCATCCAGGAGTTCAAGGAGCTGGTGGCGGCCATCCATGACAGGGGCATGGGGGTGATCCTGGACGTGGTGTACAACCACACGGCCAAGATCGAGCTGCTGGAGGACATCGAGCCTGATTATTACTACTTCATGGACAAGAACGGCAAGCCCAAGGGCAGCTTCGGCGGCGGCCAGGTGGGTTCCACCCACCTGATGACCAGGCGGCTGATTGTGGACTCCCTGGTGTACCTGACGGACACCTACAAGGTGGACGGCTTCCGCTTTGACATGATGGGCAACCTGGACCTTGATACCATCCTGGAGGCCCATGAGGCGGTGAGCGCCATCAACCCCGCCACCCTGTGGATTGGGGAGGGCTGGCGCACCTGGAACGGGGACGCGGGGGTCACCGGCATCATCCCGGCGGACCAGGACGCCATGGACCAGACGGACGCGGTGGCGGTGTTCTCTGACGAGGTGCGCAACGAATTGAAATCCGGCTTCGGTTCTGAAGGCCAGCCCCGGTTTTTGACCGGCGGCAAGCGGCCGGTCCGGGTGCTGTTTGACAACGTGAAGGCCCAGCCGGGGAATGTGCAGGAGGACGACCCCGGGGACATCGTCCAGTACATCGCGGCCCATGACAACCTGACCCTGCACGACGTGATCGCCCATTCCATCAAAAAAGACCCGGCCCTGCATGAGGAGGAGATCCTGCAGCGGCTGCGCCTGGGCAATGCCATGCTGCTGACCCACCAGGGCATCATCTTCCTCCATTCCGGGCAGGAGTACGGCCGCACCAAGCAGTTTAAGCACCCGGATTACGAGGGCCGGGTGGAGACGCCCCCGGCCAAGTCCACCTTCATGACGGATGAAAACGGCGTGCCCTTCCAGTATCCCTATTTCATCCACGACTCCTATGACGCCTCGGACGCTGTCAACATGTTTGACTGGGAGAAGGTGGAAACCTCCGCCATCCACCGCAGGACCCGGAACTATATGGCGGGCCTGATTGCCCTTCGCCGCAGCACCGACGCCTTCAGCTATGCCGACATGGCGGACATTGATGACCTGGTGCAGCGGATTACCCTGAAGGAGGAGCAGGCAGCAGACCTGGTGCTGGCCTACACCGCCACCTCAAAGAAAACCGGGGATGTGTACGTGGTGGCCTTCAATGCGGACAACGTGGAACGCAGCCTGGACCTGTCGGAGCAGCCCCTCACGGCCGGCGCTGTCCATGTGCTGGTGGATGCTGAAAAAGCCGGCGCTGCGGGCATCAAGGAGCCGGTGGGTGTCGCGGTGCAGATGGCGGACGGCCAGCTGACGGGCATCACCCTGGCGCCCCTGACCGCCACCGTGGTGTTGCTGATCAACCCTTAGTAGATGAGGAAACACAAAAAGGATCACGGACATGAGCAAGGCATTTGACAAGATTTTCCAGCAGATCCGGGACGACCCGGACAACGCGGCCTTCAAGAAGATGGGCTATGATCCCCTGTACGTGGCGGGCAAAGGCGCCCGGCTGCTGGTGGTGGGCCATGCCCCGGGCAGGCAGGCCCAGGAGAAAGGGGTGGCCTGGGACGACGCCAGCGGCGAGCGCCTGAAGGCCTGGATGGGCATCGACGACAGTGTCTTCCGGGATCCCCAGCTGGTGGCCCTGTTGCCCATGGATTTTTACTACCAGGGCAAGGGCAAAAGCGGCGACCTGCGCCCCCGGAAGGCCTTCGCCCCCCGGTGGCACCCCCAGCTGCTGGACCTGATGCCGGACATCCGCCTCACCATCCTGGTGGGGAACTACGCCCAGGGCTATTACCTGGGCAAGGAGGCGAAAAAAAACCTGACGGAAACCGTCAAGGAGGCCGCCAGCTACCTGCCCCGCTACTTCCCCATTGTGCACCCCTCCCCCCTGAACTTCCGCTGGCTGGGCAAGAACCCCTGGTTCGAACAGGACCTGGTGCCCCTGCTGCAACAGCAGGTGCAGGAAGCATTGAAAGGCTGAGGGGCCGGTTTTATCCTGAATCAAACAAAGGGCAGGGGGCAGGGCGCCCCCTGAAAAAACATGGTTCATACATGCAGGCCCGGCGGGATGCCTTTGTGTTTCCCCGGGCCTGTGGTATCATTGATACAAAGAAGGCGGGGGCCGATAGGAAAACCCATGTCCCCTTAAGACGACATGGATTTTAGCATGAAATCGTCCCTGTTTTCCTGTGATACAGAAAGGCGGCAGGCGGCAGCGCGCCTGCAGGTTGACATGAAACGACAAACGCAGCAAAACATCCTGTTTTCCTTGTTTATCACTGTGCTGGGGATGATGATCAACATCTTCAACACCGTGGCGGACCGCATCGCCCTGTCCCTGGGCCGGGCGGCTTCGGACGCGGGGCTGTTCATCTCCATCTACGCCCTGGGCAGCCTGGTGAGCCTGGTGCTGTCCTCCAGCCTGGCGGACCACGTGGGCAAGCGCCGGGTGATCATCGGGGCCACCTCGGTGATGGCGGCAGGCTTCCTGATCACCTATGTGTCCTACAGCTTCCTGCCGGTGGCCCTGGGCCTCTTCCTCTTTGGCGTGGGCTTTGGCCCGGCGGAGGGCATGGGCAGCGCGGTGCTCAGCGACGAAAACCCCGAGGCCGCCTCCAAATGGGTGAACATCGCCCACTCGGGCTTCGGCCTGGGGGCCATCCTGGGCCCCATGCTGGCCATGGCCATCGTGCAGTCCGCAGGGGACCACCACCAAGCCTTCCTGGTGTGCGCCATTGCGGCGGTGGTGTTTCTGGCCTTCATCGCCGCCACGGCCCGGCACGAGCCCATCCGGAAGGGGGCCAAAAGCCAGTCCCCCCTGTCCATGTTCCAGGTGTTGAAGGACCCGGGCATGGTGGTGCTGGCCCTGATGATGTTTTTCTACCTGGGCTACGAGTCCGTGGCCGGGGCCTATGTGAAGCAGCTGTTCCTAAAATCCGGGGAGACGGAAACCATCAGCGCCCTGATGATCTCCCTGTTCTGGGGCTCCATGATTGTGGCCCGGCTCATCGGCGCCACCCTCACGGGAAAAGAAATCATCAGCCTGAGGACCTTCGCCGCCATCGCCGTTGCGGGCATCCTCATCATGATTGCGGCCTCCAGCACCTGGCTGCGCATCCTGGGGGTGGCCCTGTACGGATTTGGCTGCGGCCCCACCTGGCCCATGTTGACGGTGCTGGCCACCCGGCGCTTCCCGGAGCGCAGCGGCTCCGCCATTGGCATGATGATGATCAGCACCATGGCCGGGCTCACGGTCTTCCCCTCCTTGATCGGCACCCTGCCCGGCAACCTGACGGTGACCTTCCTGTTGACGGCCGCCCTGGCCGCCATGGTGCACCTGCTCACCTACCGGCTGAAGCAGAAAACGGCGTAGCGAACCCATGTGATATAATCGGGGGGAGGGCGCGGCCTTCCCCCTTTTTTCATGCCCGGCATGAAGGCGGCTCCTTCCCGCGTTTAATTAGGAGCGCTAAATCGCGCCATTTGTCCCAATGCGCCTGCAGCAGCAGGCAGGAGGTAAGATGAACCACAAGAACACCCGCGTACGGCGATTCACCTTGATTTTCACTATTCTTTTGGCGCTGTCCCTGTTGACAGGGGCGCTGGCGGAACAGGTGGCGCAGCAGGAAGCCCCGGCCGCCCTGTACATCAGCCCCCAGCAGGACCTGGTGATCTATGAAACCCCGGAGGAGGGCAAGGACAGCGCGCTGCTCCTGCCCGCCGGCATGGCCTGCCAGCTGCTTGAGCAGCAGGGGGACTGGGCCCGCATCCTGTATGTGAACCTGGCAGGGGACGTGAACAGCGGCTGGGTGAAGGGCGCAGCCCTGCGCCAGAAGACGGCGGAGGACGCCCCCAGCTACGGCATCGTCAACAGCCCGGACCCCCTCACCCGGGTGCCCCTGTATCAGAAGGCCAGCAGCAAGGCCAAGACCTTCGGCAAATACTACAACGGCGCGGTGGTGCAGGTGCTGGCTGCCCCGGACAAGAACTTTGTGAAGGTGCGGGCGGGCAGCCTGGAAGGCTACATGAAGCCGGAGTTCCTGGCCCTGGACGCACCCTTTGGCAGCGTGGTGCCCACCCTGCCCACGCCCCAGGTGCAGCATCCCAAGTATGCCGGCCTGACCCTGCGGGCCGGGCAAAGCTATCAGAGCGAGAAGCTGGGCAGCGCCGGCAACGGCCAGACGGTGCGGGTGGTGGGCATCACGGAGGAATTCGCCCACGTGATCCTGGAGGGCGGCCTCACGGGCTTCATGCAGGCCTCGGCCCTGGCCCCCCAGCCGGTGTACGCGGACCTGGATCCGGGCATCTTCACGGCGGAGCCCGAGGGCATGGCAACCGTGATTGACAACCCGGACGGCCAGGGCGCCCACCTGCGGGCCAAGGGCAGCACCGCCAGCGAATCCCTGGGCCTGTACATGAACGGCACCCGGGTCATCGTCACCGGCGGCAGCACCTGGTGGCGCAAGGTGTGGGTGGACGGCAAGACCGGCTACATGATGGCCAAGCTGCTGCGGGACTTCGTGCCTGAAGACAACCCGGATGAGGACCACATGGTGGCCGGGCCGTCGGACGACTACCCCTGGAATGATGATTTGTGGGAAGGGGACTGAAGCCTCAACATGGTGAAGAATCCCGCTTTTATCTTCCCTGAGTGGACGCTACAATCCATGTCACCAATTGGCGACATGGATTTTCGTATAAGATAGCTGCCACACCAGGGTTCAGCACCAAGACCCGGGGCTGCCAGTCCGTCTGTTTTCCTGATGCGCTAACGAAGCAAAGCCTTCATCAAACACAAAACCAGGCCCGGGAATTCCCGGACCTGGTTTTGTGTCCATCAGCGCCTTGCCGGCCCCGTGCTGCCCCTTTGCACCAATTCCACCGGGAAGGTGATGTTGTCCGGCTTTTTGCCGGCCAAGGAGGACAGGAGCATGCGCACCGCAGCCCGGCCACGCTGCACCACATCCTGACGGATGGTGGTCAATTGGGGCACGGTCAACTGGGCGACGGGCAGGTCGTCAAAGCCGATGACGGAGATGTCCTCCGGGATGCGCCGGCCGGCGTTTTGCAGCCCGGCCATGATGCCGGCAGCCAGCACGTCCGCCGTGGCGAAAATGGCGGTGAAATCGTCCCGCAGGGCCAGGGCGCGCCCCAGGTCTGCGGCTTCCCGGATGCCCATGGGGGACAGGAGGAGGCGCTCCTGAACAAAGGGCAGCCCGGCTTCCTGCAGGGCCTGCCGGTAGCCCATCAACCGCTCCTTGATGACCCCTTCCTCCATGGGAGCGGGGCCACAAAACAGGATGCGCTCATGGCCCAGGGAGATCAAATGCCGGGTGGCCATCAGCCCGCCTTCCCGGTCCTTCAGGTGCACTTGCATCCGGCTTTCATCATGAACCTCGCTGTCCACCAGCAGAAAAGGGGCGGGCTGGGTCTTCAGTTGCTCGTAAAAATCCTGGTTGAGGATGCCGGTCAAGATCAGGGCGTCGATGTTCCAGTTGCTTAAAAATTCAAGCAGTTCTTCCGCCGTATACACCGTGCGCACCATCATGAAATAATCGCTCCGGCGCAGCTCCAGTTCGATGCCGGTGAGGAGGGCGGAATGGAAGGGATCCTGGAAGCTGCCGCCGCTCTCCTCCGGCACGATGAGGTTGAACACGCCGATGATTTTCGAGGCATTGGTTTTCAGGGAACGGGCCGCCATGCTGGGTACATAGCCTTCCCGCTGGATGATGGCCTGAATCCTGGCCACTGTCTGGGGGGAAACCCGCTTGTGGTTGCCGTTGATGACGTTGGACACCGTGGTGGCGGTTACCCCGGCCAGGCGGGCGATGTCTGAGATGGTGGGCATGGGCGTTCTCCTTGTTGGATGTAGGCCTTTTTGGATGCTGAACCCGGCGCTGCCGGCTTTTGCCGCTGCAGGATTCCCCGTGCTGCTTCGGACGGCCCGGCCCCCGAAAACCAGGTTTCCTGGGAAAACAGTTGACAAGGCGGGCCGCGGGCCGTATGATAGGGAAGGTTCATCGTAAAACCTGACCAAATATAACATGGTCCGCGCGGAAACACAAGACAAATCTCCGGAAGGAACACGCGGAACGGGCTTATAGGACGGTAGGTTTAACGTAAAACTTAACACCCTGCCCCATCACAACAAGGTATCACAAGGAGGAAGCCCCATGAAGAAATTCCTGTCCCTGATGCTGGCTGCGCTGATGCTTCTCAGCACGGCGTCCGCCATGGCCGCCACCGTCACCCTGGGCATCTACCCGGTGGACACCGATTCTGCTGCCAAGGAAAACCACGACACCTACTACATCCCTGCCTTCAAGGAGCTCTATCCGGATGTGGAGCTGATCACCTCCAACTACACCTATGCGGTGGAAACCTTCACCGCCCTGGCAGAGTCCGGCAAGGTGCCCACCATCTTTGAGACCTGGTACACCGAGCCCCAGAAGCTGATCCGCAACGGCCAGGTGGCTGACATCACCGACGCCTTGACGGAACTGGGCTGGCTGGACAAGATCAACCCCTCCATCCGCGCCCTGCTGTCTGATGAAAACGGCCGTGTCTACGGCGTGCCCCGGGACGGCTATGCCCTGGGCATGATGCTCAACGTGGAAGTCTTCGAGGACGCCGGCCTGGTGGACGAGAACGGCATCCCCCTGTACCCCAAAACCTGGGATGAGCTCATTGAGACCGGCAAAATCATCAAGGAAAAGACCGGCTCTGCCGCCCTGTGCCTCCTGGCCCAGGACAATGCCGGCGGCTGGCATTTCTCCAACATCGCCTGGACCTTTGGCGCCCAGCTGGAAGTGCAGGACGAGAACGGCAAATGGCTGGCCCAGCTCAACACCCCCGAGGTGGTGGCTGCCATGACCATGGTGCAGACCCTGGTGCGTGAGGGCCTGCTCACCTCCGACCCCACCAGCGAGAACTGGGGCACCGGCTTTGCCCAGCTGGGCACAGGCGCAGCTGCCATGTACATCGCCGCCAATGACGCGGTGAACCAGCCCACTCAGAACAACGGCCTGGCGGTGGACAAGCTGATGATGATCGGCATGCCTGCTGGCTCTGCCCGCAGCTACAGCCTCTCCGGCGGTACCCCCTACATGTTTGCTGCCAACGCCACCCAGGAAGAGATCATGGCGGCGCTGAAATACCTGGAGATCATGGGCCGCGCCCCCGTTCTGACCGAAGCTTCCAAGGCCGGCCTCCGTGCGGATGCCGAGTACCGCGTGGCCAACGGCATCCCCGTGCTGCCCGCCTTCCCCGTGTGGACGGACGAGGCCTTCAACCAGGCCCAGGCCGATGTGGTGGCGGAGTTCAGCAATGTGGACGACCGGATGTTTGAAAACTACTTCGATGCAGTGTCTGCCGAAGGCGGCCTGAAGATGGAAGAGCCCATGGAAACCCAGCAGATGTACGGCGAGCTCACCAAGGTGCTGCAGGAAGTGGTCACCAATCCTGAAGCCGATGTACAGGCCCTGCTGGACACAGCCAACGCCAACCTCCAGACCATCCTGGACGAAAACGTCAACAAATAAGCCCGATTGCCGGGAAAGCCGGGGCAGCCTGGCTTTCCCGATTTTTTATTTCCTGACCTGTATTGCGGGAGAACACGATGTCCACCATCAAATCCAATGCCTTGAAACAAAGCGCCAGGCGGCACCGGGCCCTAAAAGACCTGGGGGCCTGGCTCATCATGCTGCCGGGCATCGCCCTGTTTGCCTTTTTTGTGTGGGTGCCCCTGGCAGAAGCCGTGCGGATGTCTTTTTACAAAACCCAGGGGATGCGCACCACGGAGTTTGTGGGGCTGTACAACTACAGCTACATGATGTTGAAGGACCCGGACTTCTGGCCTGCCGTGCGCAACTCCTTCCTGTACACCGGCTGGTCCCTGGTGATCGGCTTTCTGGTGCCCATGGCCCTGGCCATGATGATCCACGAGACCAAGCGTGGCAAAAGCCTCTTCCGCACGGCGGTCTATCTGCCCAACATGATGCCGGCTCTGGCCACCATCTTTTTATGGAAATACCTCTTCCGGGCGGATCAAACCGGCTACGTGAACATGCTGTTGGGCAAGCTGGGCATCGCACCTGTCAGCTGGCTGTCCAATGCACAGCTGGTGATTCCTGTTATTGTGGTCATCATGACCTGGAAGGGAGCGGGGGCCACCACCCTCATCTACCTGGCAGGCCTGCAGTCCATCAGCCAGGAGATTTATGAGGCCGCCATCATTGACGGCGCGGGCATCTGGTCCCGGATCCGCCACATCACCCTGCCCCAGATCTACAACCTCGCCCGCACGCTGTTCATCCTGCAGATCATTGCGGTGTTCCAAATCCTGTATGAACCCATGGTCCTGACCGGCGGCGGGCCCAACAATGCCTCGGTCTCCCTGATGCAGCTGGTGTTCCGCCAGGCCTTTGAGCTGGGGGATTACGCCAAGGCCTCCTCTGTGTCTGTGATGGTGAGCGTGGTGCTGATCACCATGACCCTGGTGTACAACCAGCTAAGCCGCAAGAAAGAGATGTGAGGATGATGAAAACCGGAAGACGCAGCAACGAGCTGGGGGTGCTGCGCCCCTATGATTTTGAAAAGCCCTCGGTGAAGCTGGGCTATGCCCTCCTGATCGCCCTGCTGATCCTGGTGCTCCTCATCAGCCTGATGCCCTTTGTCTGGGTGGTGCTGGCCGGCTTTAAGGATCAACGGGAGTTTATCAGGGGGGTGCGCACCGTGATGGCGGACGGGTCCGTCCGCTACCTGCCCCGCCTGCTGCCCGAGGTGTTCGACCTGTCCCTGTACGTCAAAACCTGGAACGACACCCGGTTTTACCTGTATTATGTCAACTCCCTCATCGTGGTGGCAGGCAGCGCCGCCTCTGCGCTGGTATTCAACGGCCTGCTGGCCTACGGCCTGTCCCAGCTGCGCCCCCGGGGTCACCGCCTGGTGCTGGGCCTGGTGATGGCCAGCCTGATGCTGCCGGCCACCACCTCCATGGCCCCCCTGTTTGTGAACATCAACCGGATCGGCCTCTCCGGCAGCTTCTGGCCCCTGATCCTGGGGGTGGGAGCCAGTGCCTTTTATGTGGTGCTGCTAAAGAACTTTTTCGACAACATGCCGGCTTCCCTGCTGGAATCCGCCCGCCTGGACGGCTGCAGCGATTTGAGCCTGTTTTTCCGCATCGTTTTTCCCCTGTCCATGCCCATCAACATGGTGGTGCTCATCTACGCCATCAACGGGGCCTGGAGCGATTTTTTGCTGCCCTACCTGGTGCTCAACAACGCCAAATGGGCTTCAGGTGCCACCAAGGAAACCGTCATGGTGCGCCTGTTCTCCTTCCAATCCAGCAACGCGGCCCGGGACATTGATGTCATCCGCGCCATTGTCTTTTCCATCATCCCGCCCATTTTGCTCTTCATCCTGTTTCAGCGCAGGATCACAGACAACGTGGTGTCCGCGGGTATCAAGGGGTAAGTATGTCAAAAATTGCAGACCGTTATCTCAAGACAGATCCCTGGCAAGTGATCGAGGAAGGCTTTGATCCTGCCCGTTCCCTGGTGTCCGAGTCCATCTTTTCCCTGGCCAACGAATATATGGGGGTGCGGGGCTTTGTGGAGGAAGGGCTTGCGCCCGGCATCCCCGGCATGGTGGGCAGCTACCTGGGGGGCGTGTACGAACTGGCAGGGGAGGAGGGCCCCGGGGGCTATAAGGGCATTGTCAAACAGACCCACTACATGGTGAATGCCGCCAATTTCTTGAAGGTCCGCTTGGAGGTCAACGGCCAGCCGGTAGTTTTGTCAAGTGAGGCCCGGGACTTCGTGCGCCGCCTGGACATGAGAACAGGCCTTTTGTCCCGGTCCTACAGCCTGAAGGCCGTCGGCATCCGGCTGCACCTGCGGTTTGAGCGCATCCTGTCCATGCAGCAGCCCAGCCTGGCAGCCCAGCAGGTAGCAATCACCGCCGATGCTCCCTGCCGGCTGCGGGTTCAGTTCCTGGTGGATGGCAGCCAGCAGCATTACGCCACCGGCACCTGTCTGTGGCAGCAGGTGGATGCCCAGGCTGTCGGAGACAGCGGCAGCCTGCTGATGAAAACGGCCACCACAGGCCTTTACGCCCGCTACCGCTGCCGGGTTGCCGGCAGCACAGCCCAGGTGCAGGACCGGGTGCTGTGCCAGACCATGGAAGCCAGCCTTCAGCCAGGGCAGCCCCTGTGCCTGGAAAAACAGATCCAGGTGGATGTCTTCAGGACGGGGGAGGCACCGGCGGAGAAGCCCCTTCAGCTTCAAGCCTTCCAGCAGATCCTGGCCGGCAATACAGAATATTTCGCAACCTTCTGGCGCACCGGGGATGTGGAGGTTCTTGGGGACGAGCTCACCCAGCAGGGCATCCGCTACTGCATTTTCCAGCTGCACCAGACCTTCCGGGGCCTGGATGGCCGAAACAACATCGGTGCCAAGGGGCTGACGGGAGAAGCCTACAACGGCCACGCCTTCTGGGACACCGAAACCTATTGCCTGCCCTACTACCTGCTCAATGACCATCAGGCCGCCCGCAGCCTGATGATGTACCGGCATTTCACCCTGAAGGAGGCCATGGAGCGGGCGACGCAGCTGGACTGCGCCGGCGCCTGCTATCCCATTGCCACGCTCAACGGCAAGGAGGCCTGCACCCTCTGGCAGCATGCCAGCCTGCAGATGCAGCCCTCCACCGCTGTGGCCTACGGCATCTGGCATTATGTCCATGTCACCGGCGACAGGGATTTCCTGTACCGGGAAGGGATCGCAATGCTGGTGGAAATCTGCCGCTACCTGGCCACTCGGGGCAACTGGAACCAGGACAGGACAGGCTATGGCTATTACGGTGTCATGGGGCCGGACGAGTTCCACCTGATGGTGAACAACAATTTCTACACCAATTTCATGGCGCAGCAGACCTTGCTGTTCACCCTGAACACCCTTCAGGAGATGCCGGTTTCGCCGGTGACCCGGGAGGAAATGGACCAATGGCGGCAGATGGCCGAAAACATGATCCTGCCCCAGCGGGAAGACCTGGTCATCGAGCAGCATGAAGGCTATTTCAACCTGCCCCACCTGGATGTGCGCGGGATTCCTGTCACGGATTTTCCCCTGTATGAAAACTGGAGCTACGACCGCATCTACCGCACCGACATGATCAAACAGCCCGATGTGCTCATGGCCATGTTCCTGCACCCGGCCTGTTTCAGCAAAGAGGAGCTGGCGGCCAACTATGATTATTACGAGCCGCGCTGCATCCATGAATCCAGCCTGTCTCCCAGCGTCCACAGCATCCTGGCGGCCAGCCTGGGGCGCCATCAGGAGGCAGAGCGCTTCTTTGGCTTTGCAGCCCGGCTGGACCTGGACAACTACAACCGCAACACCGGAGAAGGCCTGCACCTCACCAGCATTGCCGCCGCCTGGGTCACCATTGTGTACGGCTTTGGCGGGCTGCGCACTGACGGCGCGGGGCTGGCGCTGTCTCCCTTCCTGCCCAGCAGCTGGGCAGGGTATTCCTTCTGCCTGAAGGTGCAGGATTCCTGGGTGAAGGTCCGGGTGGATGGTGCTGGCACCCGGCTGAGCCTGATGGAGGGTGCACCGGTCAGGTTGAACGTACACGGCCAGGAGGTGCTGGTGTCATGAAAAAAATGCTGATGATCCTGATGATGACGATGTTGCTGCTGCCCGTGCTGCCTGCCCGGGCCAGCACGGTGCAGCTGCATGTGCCGCCCCGGAACCTGCTGCCGTCAACGGCCTGCCGGGTGCTGGTGGAGGGGGTGGAATTGAAGGTGGTCGACGCCACTGTCAACCACCAGCGCACCTGGGCAGCCAACCCCATCCTCACCGGCAGCGTGCCCTTTGGCATCTTTGACATGTCAGGCCCTGTGACGGTGGAGGTGCTGCTGCCGGAAAAAGCAGAAAGCGCGCTGGTGCGCCCCCTGTCCCTGGGCATCCATCCCCACGTGTCCGGCAACAGCATCCGCTTTGTGCTGCAAACCCCGGGCCCTGTCACGGTGGAATGGGACGGGGACTACAAAAATGCCCTGCACCTGTTTGCCCAGCCTGTGGAAAGCGATGTGCCGGACAGGGAGGACCCCGATGTGCTCTATTTTGGCCCGGGCCTTCATGACGTGGGGGTGCTGGAGCCGGACAGCGGGCAGACTGTGTACCTGGCCGGCGGCAGCGTGCTGCTGGGGGCCATCCAGGCGGAGGGGAAGAAGGACATCACGGTGCGCGGCCGGGGCATCCTCTCCGGCAAGGGCTACGACCGCTGGAAGGACAGCATCGTCCCCCTCAATTTTAACAATTGCGACAACATCACCATTGAAGGCATCACCGTGATTGAGCCGGCTGCCTGGGTCCTGAACCTGTACAAAAGCCGGCAGGTGCAGGTGCGGGGCGTCAATATCATCGGCTGGGTGTCCAATTCCGACGGCATCACCATCCAAAGCTGTGAAAACGTGCAGGTGTCGGGCTGTTTTGTGCGCTCCTGGGACGACAGCCTGGTGGTGAAGGGCTATGACGGGGATGTTCGGGGCATCCATTTCAAAGACTGCGTCCTGTGGACAGACCTGGCCCAGTCCTGTGAGGTGGGCTACGAAACCAGGGCGGCGGTGATGGAGGACATCCGCTTTGAAAACATCACCGTGCTGCACAATTTCCACAAGCCTGCCATGTCGGTGCACAATTCCGACCACGCCCTGGTGCGGGATGTGCTGTTCCGCAACATCACGGTGGAGGACGCCCAGATGGGGGAGGGGGATGGCGCCCGGCTGCTCATCGAACTGACCACCACCAAGTCCCAATGGTCAAAGACCGCGGACCGGGGCCGCATCCGGGATGTGCGCTTTGAGGGCATCCGGGTGCTGTCCGGCAAGGACTGCTCCATCCGCATCTTCTCCTTCAGCAGGGAGAGCAACATCGACGACATCTTTTTTTCGGACCTGGAGATCCTGGGGCGGCGCATCACCTCCCTGGAGCAGATGAAAATGAATGTCAACAACCGCAACGGGGACAACATCCGCCTGCTGAATACGCCTTCTGATGTCAGCCAAAACCACCCCGGCTATCTGAAGACCTATGCCAAGATGCAAACCGCGGTGGCGGCGGAAACCGGCATCAAGGCCAGCGCTTCCAGCTTCATCGCGCCCTACCAGGCGGAAAACGTGGTGGACGGCAGCCTGAACAGCTACTGGGAGGGGGAAGGCCAGGGGGAGGATGTCCTGAGCCTGCATTTTGATGCGCCCCGGGAAGTTGAAGCCCTTGTCCTCTACCTGAACCCCGCTGCAGCCTGGGGCAAACGGGAGCAGACCATCGCCGTGGCACTGAGCCGGGACGGCCAGGCCTTCCAGGAAGTGCTGCCTGCAGCCGCCTACACCTTTGACCCGGCAAGCGGCAACCAGGTGCGCCTCGTGCTGCAGAGCAGCCAGGTGAGCGCAATCAGGTTGACCTTCAGCGGCAACACCGCCTCCTTTGGCGGCCAGCTGGCGGAGATCCAGGTGGAATAAGAACTACCTGAGAGCGTTGCATCAGGGTCATCATCCAGGGCTAAAAAGCCTGACGCATCCTGCGGGCTGCGCCAGGCTCTTTACTTGATTTTTTACAACACCACTTGGCTTAAAGAATGTACGTCACCATCACTCCCCAATTGACGCCGCCCCCGCAATCTGCGAAACTGGTTCAAGAACAATCAGAATCGAGGTGCCCCCATGCTACACGCCTATCCCCGCCCCGCCTTTGCCCGGCCCCAGTGGACCAACCTGAACGGCGCCTGGCGCTTTGCCTTTGACGACGGCAACCAGGGATTGAAACAGAGGTGGTATGAGGAGTTCCCCCAGGGCCTCACCATCCAGGTGCCCTACACCTATGAAACCCGGATGTCGGGCATCGGGGAGGAGGCTTTTCACCCCGTCATCTGGTATGAACGGCTTGTGGACATCCCGCCTGTCTCCGGCCGGATGCTGCTGCATTTTGAAGGGGTGGATTATGAGGCTGCCGTCTACGTGAACGGCGCTTATGCCGGCGGGCATCAGGGGGGCTATGCGGCCTTTTCCCTGGACATCACGCCCTTTGTGCAGCCCGGGCAAAACAAGGTCACCGTCCGGGTGCAGGACAGCGACAGCGTGATGCTGCCCCGGGGCAAGCAGCGCTGGAAGAAGGAAAACTTCGGCTGCTGGTATGTGCAGACCACCGGCATCTGGAAGACGGTGTGGCTGGAGGCGGTGCCGGATTGCTACCTGGACCATGTGAAGATCACCCCGGACATCGACACCGGCACGGTGCTTTTGGTGGCGAAGCTGGCGGGGGACGCGCCTGCGGACGGCCTGCGCCTGGTGTGCGAGGTGTCCTTTCAGGGCAAGGGGGTGGCCCGCCAGGAGATGGCGGTTCCGGGGGACCAGCTGGCCTTCAGCCTGCAGCTGTCCGGCCACAACCCGCCCTGGGACCTGCAGCTCTGGCACCCGGACCACCCCCATTTGTATGATGTCACCTTCTCCCTGGTGGACGACGGCGGCGTCCGGGACACCGTGTCCTCCTACGTGGGGATGCGGAAGATTGAGATAGTGGGGGACCAGGTGCTCCTCAACAACCTGCCCATCTACCAGCGCCTGATCCTGGACCAGGGCTACTGGCCGGATTCCCATATGACCCCGCCGGATGACAGGGCCTATGAAAAAGACCTGGATTTGATCCTTGCGGCGGGCTACAACGGCCTGCGCAAGCACCAGAAGACGGAGGACCGGCGCTTCCTGTACCTGTGCGACAAAAAAGGCCTGCTGGTGTGGTCGGAGATGGCCGCCCAGTACACCTTCAATGACCAGGCGATGGCCCTCTTCACCCGGGAGTGGCTGGAGGTGGTGGCCCAGAACTACAACCACCCCTCGGTCATCGTGTGGACGCCCTTCAACGAGTCCTGGGGCATTGGCGAGGTGTTCACCAACCGCGCCCAGCAGGATTTCACCCGGGCCGTCTACCACATCACCAAGGCCTATGACGGCATGCGCCCGGTGATTGTCAACGACGGCTGGGAGCACACGGTGAGCGACATCCTCACCCTTCACGACTATGAGGAGGACGCCGGGCGGTTTGCAGCCCGCTACCGGGACCTGCCGGCCCTGCTTAATAACCAGGCCCCCTACAACCTGCACAAATACGCCATGGCCCGGGGCTTTGCCTACCGGGGTCAGCCGGTGATCATCAGCGAGTACGGCGGCATCGCCATGCAGGACGAATCCGGCTGGGGCTACGGCAACCAGGTGGCGGACGAGGCGGCCTTCCTGAAACGCTTTGAGGCCATCACCGGGGCCATCCAGGACATCCCCGGCATCGTGGGCTATTGCTACACCCAGGTGTCCGACGTCCAGCAGGAGGTGAACGGTCTGTTCACCCCGGAGCGGCAGCCCAAGGTGGATGTACAGGCCCTGCGGGCAGTCAACACAAAGCGGACGGAAGGATCAACGCGGTGAGCAGGCTGCGTGTGCTGTTTTACGGCGATTCCATCACCGATGCCGGGCGGGACATCGTGATGGAGGACAGCCTGGGCCAGGGCTATCCCCTGCTGCTGGCGGCGGAACTGGGGCTGACCCAGCCCGGCCGCTGTGCCTTTTTCAACCGGGGCATCTCCGGCAACCAGGTGACGGATTTGTACGCCCGTTTACAGCGGGATGTGCTGGCCCTGCAGCCGGACGTCCTCAGCATCCTGGTGGGCATCAACGATGTGGCCTATGCCGGGGAGGACCCGGAGGGCAGCAGGCTGGCGGCTTTTATCGAAGTGTATGACCGGATGCTGAAAAAAGCCCGGGCCGAGCGCCCGGGGCTGCGCCTGTTGCTGATGGCGCCCTTTGTGCTCAAGGGCAGCGCCACCGGTTTGCACTGGCAGATGTTTGAGCGCCAGACCGCCCGCTACGCCCAGGCCGTGGAGGGCCTGGCCGCCGCCCACCAGGCGGCTTTTGTGCCCCTGCAGGCAGCCTTTGATGCGGCTTCGCAGCAAGCCCCGGCCAGCTATTGGCTGACAGACGGCGTCCACCCCAGCCCCGCAGGCCACGCCCTGATCGCAAGGGAATGGTTGAAGGGCTGGGACCAGCTGATCGATTGATTCAGATTTTTTGATACACAGCAATCTGCGACGGGGCGCCTTCATAAAAGGGCGTCCTGTTCCAGTCTGCATAGCGCACTTGCAGCATCATCCCGACTTCACCGGCCATCCGGTCCATCTCTGGGGGCAGGATGTAGCGGTGCCGGCTGCGGAAGATGCGGGCCTCCCGGCCTTCCCCAAAGCGGATGTGGTGGGAGGTGACCTGCTGGGCGGCTGTGTCCAGGCTGTCCACGCAGAAATACCCGGGTGCCGCCTGGGTGACCATGGCCCGGGTGTCCGGGGGGAAGAGGTCCAGGCGGGGAATCCACAGTTCCACCACAAAATGGCCGCCCGGTGCCAGGTGCCGCGCCGCATTGTTGAAGCAGGCAAGCTGCGCCTCCCGGCTTAAGAGGTTGGAGAGGGTGTTGAACACAAGATAGACCAGGGAAAAGGCCCCGGGCACCCGCAGGCTGCTCATGTCCCCCAGGGTGACGGGCAGGCGGGCTTCCGGCACTTTTTCCCGCAACCGGCGCAGCATGGCAGTGGACAGGTCCACGCCGTGGACGGGCACCCCGCTGTCCATCAGGGGGATGGCCACCCGGCCGGTGCCCACCCCCAGTTCCAGGGCCGGGCCGCCAGCGGCCAGCTCCTTCAGCAGGCTGACGGTGGCAGCCTGAAGCTCAGGCTCAAACATGCCTTCCCCCGGGGTGTCATAGGCATCCGCCGCCGCATCGTCCCAGCGCCGGGCTTCCTCGGCGAGCCAGTCACGGATATCTGAATCATTCATGCGATCATCTCCAGGCGGTTGTCAGGCTGTTGTTATATCGGCAAGAGTTGAGCATAGATTCTGGAAAAAACTGGGCAGCAATTCTGCGCATCAGCCGGCTGTACTCCAGATACAACCGGGCAATCTGCTGCCGGTCCTCCTCCTTGTCCATCAGCAGGAGGGTCAGGGGCAGGAGGGCTGTGATGATATGCGGATCTACAGGCATGTTCATCCCCTTCACCAACGTTCCATCTCCAGAAAATCTACAATGTTCCTGTGGAGGATGCCCTCCCGGCTGAAATCCACGGGGTCCATAGACAGGACGTACTTGGGGTGGTTGTCCTGCACCTGGCGGTACACACCAAACTCCCGTTCCACTGTGTCCGAATCCGCCAGCAGGTAGGCCACCTGCAGGTAGCGCTGTTCTTCCCCGCGGCGCAGCACGAAGTCAATCTCCCTGCCGTTTACACGGCCGATGGACACCTGATAACCCCGGCTCAAAGCCTCCAGCAGCACGATGTTCTCCAACGTCTGGGCGATGTCCGCCTGGGGATTTTGCACCAGAGGCAGGCGCAAACCATGGTCCACCATGTAGTATTTGTCCCCTGCGGTCAGGAATTCCTTGCTTTTTAAATCCAGGTTTTTAAGGGTGTAGAACAGGAAGGCCTCCTGGCAGTGGGAGAGGTAGTTCAAGATGGTGTCCACAGACGCTTTCCGGCCTACGGATTTGAAGTATTTTTCGATGGAGCGGGCAGAAAAGACCTTGCCATTGTTGAGCACCACATAGTGAATCAACCGGGTCAGGAGGTCCACATCCCGGATCTGGTGCCGGGACACGATGTCCTTTAACACGACAGAATTGTAGACATCATTCAGATAAACCAGGCAGGCCTCCTGCTGGTAATTCAGCTGCTGCAAAAAGGGCAGCCCGCCAAATTTCAGATAGGCGTCGAAACCTTGCCCGGTCTGCTTGAATTCTGCAAAGCTTAGGGGATATACCGTAAAGGCTGCATAGCGCCCGGCGATGTGGGTGGACAGCTCCGAGGACAGCAGGCTGGAGTTGGAGCCGGTGATATAGATGTCGCAGTCGTAGCTCACCCGGTAGGAGTTGATGCTTTTCTCCCAGCCCGCTACCTGCTGAATTTCATCAAAGAAGAGGTAGAGCTTCCCTGTTTTGCCTCTGGCAAAGGCAGCCACATGCTCGTCCAGCTGCCTGTAATCCAGGAGCCGGGCATGCAGGTGGCTTTCAAAGTTGAGAAACAGTACTTTCTCGGGCTCAGCTGCCAGCTCCTCCCGGATTTGCTGCAGCAGCACGGACTTTCCGCTTCTGCGAAAGCCTGTGATGACCTTCACCAGGTCCTTGTTGTAAAATGGCCGGATCCGGGCCAGATAGCGTTCCCTGACAATCATCCCCATCACCTCTGTCTGTTATACTCGACAGTTTATCAATAAAAAGAAGGTTTGTCGAGTATAAACGACAACTCGGTGGAATGATGATTTGTGTCGATTATAATCGACAAGAAGGACGGGTGAGGAAGTTTTGTCGATTATGTTCGACAAAAAGCAGGCTGCTCAGCCTGATTCATGATTCTGCCCCAATGGGAAGGAGGATATGATGATCGTTCGTGGCTCCTGCTGCACAGGCAAGAGCCGCAAACCTGTTATTCCCCCTCCGGCCTCACTGTAATCACCCAGTTCATGTCCTGCTCCCAGGTGCTGTCCGGCCCGTCCCGCAGCCAGTCCCCTTCGCTGGTGATCTCCCAGTTCTGGATGCTCATCTGGATCTGGTATTCCGGCATCTCCGGCACCATGGGCGCCTGAAAATGGTAGCTGAGGCTGCCGTCCTCGTGGCTGCTGTAGTCATACATGATCTCCCAGCCCTCCTGCAGTTTGCCGTCAATCAACACCCCGTGGGGCCGGGCGGTGGCAATCAGGATGGGGGCGTCTTTTTCCAGGGCTTTTTCTATGAAGGTGGGGGTGTCGGGGGGTGCTGTTTCCCCCTTGTGGCTGTTGTAGCCGATGTGCTCGATGATGAGGGTGTCCTCCGGCATCAGCACGATGTTGGCGCCTGCCACCGGGGTGATGCGGATGGTGCCGAAGAGGGACTTGTGCTGATAGGAGTATGCTTCCTTGTCCGCCTGGCCCTCGCCCATGTAGATGGCTTCCAGCACCTCGTACTGCACCCGGCCCAGCACCTTCACCTGGTGGATGGGCATGTGGGTGCCGGCCTTCAGCTCATCAGCCCACTGGCTGCCATACATCCTTTCAATCCAGTTCACCGTGGCGGACCAGTTCATGGCCAGGGCCGTGCCCAGGAGGGCCACCAGGGCGAAGGCCAGGATGAGGGAGAGGGCCTTGCGCCGGGGCTGTTTGCCCTGGGCTTTGGAAAGGACGTTTTCGATGTGCTGCTCCTCTACCTTCATCCCGGAGAGGCGGCGGTCCATGGCGGTTTTCAGGTTGCGTTCAGTCGGTTTCATACCACCCCTCCAGTTCTGTTTTCAGAATGCTTTGCGCCTTGTCCAGGCGTTTGTACACGGTGGGCAGGGCGATCTTCAGGGCGCTTGCCACCTCCGCCGCCGGCAGGCCCATGTAGTAAAACAGGAGCACGGCTTCCCGCAGCTTCCCGGGCAGGGCCATCACGGCGGTGATGAGGGTGTCGTCGGCCTCCACCGGCGGCACGGCGGGCTCCGGGATTTCCGTGAGGGAGATGCCCCGGTTCACCCGGCGCATCCAGGCGCTTTTTTTGATGTCCTTGCACACGTTGATGGCAATCCGGGTCAGCCAGGTCTTCTCCTCGCTGTCCCCCCGGAAGCGCCCGTAGCCCCGGTAGGCCTTCAAGAAGGTTTCCTGCATGGCGTCTTCGGCCAGGTGGTAATCCCCGAGGTACACAAAGCACAGCCGGAGGATGCTGTCGCCATGCTGGCGCATCAGGCTTTCCACGGCATGGGGTGTGGCCCAACCCTCCGGACGGCTCAAAATTGCAAACTTTCCTCCCAGTTCCATATCCATTGGACGATGCCCGTCCGATATTTTATCCTGTTCTTCAACATTATTTTGCCCGGGCCTGCCCTGCTTCCGGCGCCCGGTAGATCAACACCGTCAGGGCGCCGCCTTGGGGCCGGACTTCCAGGCGGATGGCGTAGGGCAGCATGTTGGTGAAGGCCAGGTCGCTGTACAGCCCCACCATCGCGTCAAAATGCCGGGGGACATAATCCACGCCCCTTTTGCTGTGCACCTCCCACTGGTCGATCTTCAGAGGCAGGCCCAGGGCGGCGTTGTACAGGGTGGTGGACAGCTGGCACACCCCGCCGCCATAGCCTTTGCCGCTGCCGCCGATGATGGGGGCGATGTCATAGCCCTTGCTTTTGACATAGGGGGCGCAAACCCTGTTGAAGGAGAAATCCTCCCGGGGCGGGATCACCAGGCCGTCCAGCCAGCTGGCGGCCAGCTCGATGTTGTAGGCCCGGCCGCGGGCCAGCTTGCCGCCGGTTTGGTCGTTGTAGTAGGTGGTGAAGCCGTAGAGCAATTACCCCGCCTGGGCCTCCTGCCAGGGCACAAAGGGGAGGAAGTCGGCTTCTGCTATCGGCAGGGTGACAAGGTCCCGGTGCATGTTCAGTTCCGCCTGTCCGCCGGCGAGGCCCTTCACCGCCAGGATGTCCCCGGGGCGCAGGCTGTTGCCCGAATAGCCGGGGACCGCGGCCTGGGCCGGGGCTTTCAGGGTGATGATGCCCGCCTGGGTCAGGGCGCCGGGGATAGGGTCCTTGGGGTCAAAGGCGCGGAACTTGGCCAGCCAGCGGGTGCGGGCATAGCCCGTCATGGACCCAAAAGCAATCTTGCTCCATTCCTCTCCGGTCTGGATGACCAGCACCCTGCTTTCCTCCGGCACCAGCACCAGCCGGCGGGCGCCCTCCTCCGGTGCTGCGCGCAGCTGGAAATCCGTGGTTGACTGGGCGGTGTAGCGGGCGGCTTCCCCCTGGGCCAGGGGAGACGTGAGGCACACCAGCAATAAAACAACCAGGACCAAATACTTTTTCATCGACGCATCCTCCCTTTTCCCATTGGACGAGGGCGCTGCACAAAATTATCCATCATGCACCATCAAAAACGAAAATAGCGCTTGGTGTTGTAATAGCTGATGTCCTCCACCATCCGGCCCAGCAGGGGTATATCTGCCGGGTATTCGCCGTTTTCCACCCAGGTGCCGATGATGTCGCAGAGGATGCGCCGGAAGTACTCGTGCCGGGTGTAGGACAGGAAACTGCGGGAGTCCGTGGTCATGCCGATGAAATGGCCCAGCACCGAGTGGTTGGCCAGGTTGATGATCTGGTCCCTCATCCCGGTTTTGCTGTCGTTGAACCACCAGGCGCTGCCGTGCTGGATTTTTCCCGGGTGGGTGGCGTCCTGGAAGCAGCCGGCCATGGCGGCCACCTGGGGGTTGTCGGCAGGGTTTAAGGAATACAGGATGGTTTTGGGCAGGCCCCCCCGGGCCTCCATCCGCCCCAGCAGGGCCCCCAGCTTTTCACCGACCCCGGCTGTGCCCCGGATGGCGTCAAAGCCGGTGTCCGGCCCCAGGGCCTTGAAGGCCACCGGGTTGTTGTTGCGCACCGCGCCCACATGCAGCTGCATCACCATGCCCCGCGCCCGGTAGGCCGGGGCCAGGAAGCACAGCAGGTGAAACTGCAGGGCATCGGCCTCCTGCGGGCTGATGTCATGGCCCTGGAGGGCCTTTTCAAAGGCCGCCTCCGGATCCGCCCCGGTGTCCGTCACCATCCGGTCCAGCCCGTGGTCCGCGGCGCTGCAGCCCCGCGCCCAGAAGGCGTCCAGGCGCTTGGTCAGGGCGGCCTTCAGCAGGTCCAGGCTGGTGATGTCAAGGCCGCTGGCCCGGCCCAATTGCCCCAGATAGTCAAGGTAGCCCGGCTTGTCAGCCTGCAGGGCCTGGTCCGGCCGGAAGGCGGGAAACACGGCGCAGGGGCTGGCGGCATCCTGCTGCAGCTGCCGGTGCACCTCCAGATCGTCCGCCGGGTCGTCGGTGGTGCAGATGGTTTCCACGTTGGAGCAGCGGATGATCTCCCGGACGGACAGGTGCTTGAGGTGCTCCTGGGTGGCCTCCCAGATCTCCAGGCAGCTGCCGGGCCCCAGGGGCTCCGTGATGCCGAAATAGCGCTTCAGCTCCATGTGGGTCCAGTGGTAAAGGGGGTTGCCGATGAGGAGGGGCAGGGTGGCGGCCCAGGCCTCGAACTTGTCGTAAGGGTCCCCCTCCCCGGTGACCAGCTGCTCCGGCACCCCGTGGGCCCGCATGGCCCGCCACTTGTAGTGGTCCCCCGTAAGCCAGGCCTCGGTGAGGTTGGAAAAATGCAGGTTGTCTGCAATCTCCCGGGGGTTGATGTGGCAGTGGTAGTCGATGATGGGCAGGGGGGCCGCGTAATCATGGTACAGCAGCCGGGCGGTGTGGCTGTTCAGCAGGAAATGGACATCCATGAAGGGCTTGGTCATTTTATGTCTCCTTGATGTGTTTATCCGGTGCCTGGTCCCAGGCGCCGCTTGCTGTGAAGCCGGCGGCCAGGGCGTCTGCCGACTGCACCACTTCCTGCGGGAAATCCATCTGGGACAGCAGGCGGATGGCGTTGCGGGTGGTGCTGGGGCCGGCCAGCAGGCGGTAGGGGAAGGTCATGCCGGCATCGGTCATCTCCTCCCGGAAGTGGAACTGCTGGAAATCCCGCAGCAGCTGGGTCAGTTCGATGTCGTGGGTGGCGGCCATGCACAATGCAGGCTGGCTGCGCAGGTAGCGCAGCAGGGAAGCAGAGGAGGCGATGCGCTCCACGGTGTTGGTGCCCCGCAGGATTTCGTCAATGAAGCACAGCACCAGGCGCTTCTCATGGATGGCCTTCAGGATGCGGCGCAGGCTCTTGATTTCCACGATGAAATAGCTTTCCCCGGACAGCACCTGGTCTTTGACGGCCATGGAGCTCATCACCTGGGCCCGGGGCATGGCAAAGGCGTCAGAAAAACAGATGCCAAGGCTCTGGCCGCAGATGGCAGACAGGGCCAGGGCTTTGATGAAGGTGGACTTCCCCGAGGCGTTGGAGCCGGTGATGAGGGCGTTGCGGGTCCAGGCCACGCTGTTGGGCACCGGGTCCTTCACCAGGGGGTGCACCAGGCCGCTGGCATGGACGGCCCGCTCCTCATGAAAAACCGGCGCGCAGGCGGCGGGCAGGGACAGGCGCAGGGAGGCCAGGGCGATGCAGGCGTCCATTTCTCCCAGCAGGCGGTACAGGGCCTGCACTTCCTGCTGATGCCGGGTGATGAAGGCGGACAGGCGGGTGAGGGCGATCATGTCCAGCATGAAGGCGATGCGCAGGTAGTCGGTGAGGGCTTCCAGCAGCCCGTCCCCGGTGACGGCAAAGGCAGCGCTCCAGCGCCTGATGGGCCGCAGGCTGCGGCCCAGGGCCGCCAGTTCCGACAGCCCGTCTTCCAGGCCGGGGAGGGGCTGCTTTGTCACCTGCGACGCCGTGCGCAGCACCAGGGCCAGGTGGCGCACCGCCCTCACCTCCGGCGCCCACTGGGCCTGGGTTTTGTAGAACACAAACAGGTTGACGGCAAAGGACAGGCCCAGGCCCAGGAGGAAGGCCGGGCGGACAAAACCCAGGCCGATGAACACAAGGGGCAGGCAGCCCAGCAGCAGGTACAGCCAGGGGCGCTGGGGGGATTTGCTGTCCGGCCGTGCCATGAAGGCATGGGCGTTGTGGTGGTGGTCAAAGCCCAGCCTGCCCAGGCGCTTCTGCACCCGCATCCGGCCGGCTTCCTCCGCGGTGAAGGCTGCCATCCATCGTTCCCGGCGCTTCAGGACTGCCTGCGCCACCCCGGTGTCCCGGAGCATGGCGTAGAGCACCGCTTCCCCCGCATTGCTCTGGCACTGGTTGATGCGGGTGAAAAGGGCGTCCATGTCCAGGTCGTTCCAGGTGATGTCGTCCACCAGGCTGCGGGCCTGCTGCTGCGCAATCAGCCGCCAGTATTCGGCGATGTGGGGGAGGTTGTCCGGGTCCACCCGGCGCAGGCGCTCTGCGCTGCCCCAGCTGTCCTTGAGTTTCTGGTTTAAGGCGCGGCGCTTTTGCCGCCGGGTCACAAACCAGGCGATGACCGCCGCCGGCAGCACCAGCAGGAGGAGAAGCAGTTCAGGCTGATTCATGGCTTGCTCCTCACTCTCATGACACGATGACCTCCACCCGGCTGCCGCCGGTTCTGTCCTTGGTCACCTGCACCTGGCGGTCGATCTTCTCCCGCAGTTCCGCCACGTGGGAGATGATGCCCACCAGCATCTGCCCCTGGGCCAGGCTGGACAGGGCGCGGATGGCCTGCTGCAGGGCCTCCGGGTCCAGGGAGCCGAAGCCCTCGTCCACAAACATGGTGGACAGGCGGATGCCTCCAGATGAGGACTGGATCTCGTCCGACAGCCCCAGGGCCAGGGAGAGGGCGGCCATGAAGGATTCCCCGCCGGACAGGCTGGCTACCTCCCGGGTGCTGCCGTTGTAATGGTCCTTTACCAGGAGGGACAGGCCGGCCTGGCTGCGGCGGTCCCCGGCCAGCTCCTCCCGGCGCAGCTCGTACTGGTTGCCGGACATCATCATGAAGCGCAGGTTGGCCCGGGCCAGGACCCGGTCCAGGTAATAGCCCTGGACGTAGGCCTCCAGCATGATTCGCTCCTTGCCGGGCAGGCTGCCGCTTGCGGTGTCTGCCAGGGTTTTGATGAAGGCCCAATCCCGGTTGGCCCGGGTGAGGGCGGCCGCCTGGCCGGTGATGCCAGTGAGGGCCCCCTGGTTGATCTTCAACCGGGTGTTCAGGTCCATCTGCTGCTGGCTCAGGGCGCTGATTGTGCTGGTTAATTCGGCCTCCCGGGCTGTTGCTGCCGCCGCGTCCACCGGCGGCTGGTCTGCCAGCTGGGCCTTCAGGGTGTTCACCCGGGCCTGGGCATCCGCCTGCAGGAGGGCCTGGGCCTCCACCGCCTTGCGGCTGTCCTCCGCCCGGTTCAACAGGGCCTGCCGTTCCCGGGAAAGGGCGGTCAGGGCTGCTTCCGCCTGCTCCTGGCTTTTGTGGGGCAGCTGGGCCTTCAGGTCCTCCCGGGCTTCTGTCCGGGCCTTGTGCCGGGCCGCGAGGGCCGCGCTGTCCCGGGCCAGGTCCTGCACCTGCTGCCGGGCCTCCTCCAGAGCGCTTTCCAATGGGGGGATCAGGGCTTCCAGCCTGGATTTTAAAGCCTCCTGCCGGGCAGCCTCCTGGCGCTTGGCCTCCAGCGTTTCCAGCCGGGCTTTTCCGGCCTTGATGTGGCTTGCCAGGCGCTCCACCAGGTCGGATACACCCTCATCCAGTTCCAGGCGGGCGGCCTGGTCCCGGATGTCCTGCTCCCGGGTCTTGATTTCGCTTTGCAGGGCGGCGCTGTCTTCCGCGTGCTGTGTGCGCAAGCTGTGCTTGTCCTCCGCCGTTTTCCGGGCCTGGCGCACCAGGGCCTCCGTGGGGGCTTCCGGCGGGGTGACGGCCGGGCTGGGGTGGTCCAGGGAGCCGCAGACCGGGCAGGGGCGCTGCGGCTGCAGGCGCCGGGCCAGGATCCCGGCCTGGGCGTCCAGGAAGGCCGTCTGCAGGGCCTCGTAGCGCTGCTTGGCCTGGCTGGTTTCCTGGCTTGCGGCCTGGTAGCGGCGCTGGCTGAGGGCCAGCTGCGCTTTGCGCTCCTCAAGGACCAACAGGGCATGTTCCAGGCGCTTTGCTCCCTCCTGGCCCTCCTGCAGCTGCCGGATCTGGTTGTTCAGTTCGCTTTGCTGGATGCCCGCCCCGGCCACCGCCTGCAGCGCCTGCCGATGCTCCTGCAGGCTGGCGGCCTGCTCCTTGACGGATTTTTCCCGGGCATCCTTATGAACCAGCAGGTCTTCTTGCTGCTGCACGAGGCCGGCCAGCTCTAACTCCAGCTGCGCCAGCTGGCCGTATTGGGGCAGCAGGGCCTTTAAACGGGCCTCCTCTTTTGCCAGTTCCTCCGCCCGGGGCAATAGGGCCTGGGCCTCTTTGAGCTGCTGCTGCAGCCGGGGCAGTGCCTCGGCCGCCGCTGCCAATTCCGCCCCGGCTGCCCCCAGGGCCTCTTCCACCTTCTGCCGCTCCCGGTCCAGGGTGAGGCGCTGCTGCACCTGGGCCAATTCCCGGTCCGCCCCTTCCCGGGCGGCTTTCACCGCCGCCAAGCGGTCCGTGTCCTGCTGTGCCAGTTCCCGGGCCAAGGCCAGGGTGTCCGGCAGGGGCAGCTCATGGGCCCGGGCCTGTTCCACCTGGGGAAAGAGGGGGTTTTCCCGGTCGCACTGGAGGGACCGGGCGTGGTGGGCGATGCTGTCCTCCAGCCGCTCCACCTGGTTTTTCTTCTCGGCGGCATCCGCCTTCAGGGCTTCCTGGAGGCGGTCGAAGCGGCCGGTTTCAAAAATCTGCCGGAACAGCTGCTTGCGCTCCTCGGTGGTGGCCACCAGCAGCTTGAGGAAATCCCCCTGGGCCAGCAGGGCCACCCGGGTGAACTGGGCCCGGTCCATGTGGAGCAGCGCCTTCACGGCGTCATTCACCGCGGTGGGCCCGGTGACCAGCTGGCCCCCGGGCAGGTGCAATTCTGCCTCCGCCGGACGGTTCACCAGCCGGGCCGCCCCCCGCAGGGCAGGCCGCTGCTGGTCCGGGCTGCGGCGCAGCCGGTATTCCCGGCCCAGGTAGTCAAAGACCATTTCCACATAGGTGGGGGTATCGTCCAAAGCATATTTGCTGCGCAGCATGGCGGGCTTACGGTTCTCCCCGCTGGGCTCGCCGTACAGGGCATAGGTGATGGCGTCAAACAGGGTGGTTTTCCCGGCACCGGTGTCCCCGCAGATCAGGTACAGGCCCTGCTCCCCCAGGGGGCGCAGGTCCACCCGGGTGACGCCGGAATAGGGCCCGAAGGCCGACATGGTGATGACCAGGGGCCTCATGGCGCCACCTCCCATACCCGGCTGACGGCGCGCTGCAGATAGTCCCGTTGCTCTGCGTTTAAGGGCTGGCCGTTCTGGGCTTCGTACAGGCGCGCAAACAGGTCCAGGGGGCTGAGGGCGGCCAGGTCCTCAATGGCGTCCAGGCTGCCCTGGTGGCGGACGCGCAGGTTGTCGTATTCCAGCCGCATCAAAAGGGGATAGATCAGGCGCAGCTTCTGCATGGCATTGGGCTGGTCCATTTCATCCGTGAGGGTGATGCGGACATAGTTGTCCCGGTTGATGGTTTCATAAAAGGCCCGGCTGGCCAGCTGGTCGTAAGTGCCCCGCAGGTCCACCAGGTCCCGCAAGGGGGGCAGGGGCAGCTCCCGGACGGCCAGCTCGCCCTTTGCCCCCAACTCCACCACCGTCAGGCTTTTGGTGTGCCCGGCCTCGGAGAAGGAGTATTTCAGGGGGGAGCCGGCGTAGCGGATGTGGGGCGCGACCATCTCCTGGGGCCGGTGCAAATGGCCCAGGGCCACATAGTCAAAGCCTATGAAGGCGGCGGCGTCCACATTGTCCGCCCCGCCCACGGAAAACTCCTCGGATTCGCTGGTCTGCCCGCCGGTGACAAACTGGTGGGCCACCAGCACATGGCGGCGCTCCGGGTCCAGCTGTACAGGGGACAGGGCGGTGCGCACCGCGTCGGTCCAGGTGTTGATTTCTGCTTCTGGAAAGGCTTTCTTCACCTGGGCCGGCCGGATGAAGGGCAGCAGGTGGATGTCCACGGGGCCGTGGGCGTCCCTCAGGGTGTGGCGGTGCACCTGCCCGTCATACTGGGGAGCGATGTGGATGCCGGAAGGGGCCATCAGGGAGGCAGCAAAGGCCAGCCGCTCCGGGGAGTCGTGGTTGCCGGCGATGAGGAAGGCGGGGATGCCCCGCTGTGACAGGGCCACCAGAAAATCATCCAGCAGCCTTAAAGCCTGGGCTGGGGCCACGCTGCGGTCAAAGACGTCGCCGGCGATCAGCAGGCCATCCGGCTGCTCCCGGTCCGCCAGTGTGAGGACCAGGTTCAAGGCGTGCTCCTGCTCCTCCAGCATGGAAAAGCCATGCACCACCTTGCCCAGGTGCAGGTCCGACAGATGAAAGAATTTCACAGGCTACTCCTTGTATCACGAAATCAACTGGCCTCATTATGCAGGATAAGGCCCGGGGCTTCAAGGGGCGGGGGCTATGGGGACAATAAAGCGGGCAGCCCCGGCGTGAGGCTGCCCGATTCCTTGACGGGCTGTCTGTTGTATTGGAGTGTTGCTACGGTATGAGCCTGTCAAGAATGTAGATTAAGTCGTTTACATCAACTGCCTCATTACCGTTTGTGTCCGCTTTGTCCATGGCCGGGCATTCGATGCCGTTGACCAGGTAGTCAATCACGCAAAGCAGGTCAGCGATTTCCAATTTATCATTGTCATCGGCATCGCCGGTGAGTACCACAGTCACTTCACAGCTGGCACTTTCATCACTGCCGTCCTGGGCGGTGGCGGTGATGGTGGCTTCACCAGGTTTAACCCCTGTCACCAGGCCTTCTTGATTTACCGTCGCGACGGTTTCATCACTGCTGGACCAGGCCAGGGTTTTGTCCGTGGTGTCTTCTGGCTGGATGGTGGCATTCAGCGTCTGGGTCTCATCTGTGTTCAGGGTCAACTGGGTTTTGTCCAGGCTGATCTTGGTGATTCTGCGGGACACCGTCAGCTGGCTTTCGGCCTGCTGTCCGCTGCCGTCCTGGGTTTTTGCTGTGATGGTGGATTTGCCCTCCAACAAGGCTGTTACCAAGCCGTTTACATCCACCGTGGCGACCACCTCGTCACTGCTTGACCACACCAGGCTTTTGTTGACGGCGCTCTCTGGCTGAATCTGAGGGACAAGGGTTAGGCTCGCACCCGGCTCCAGGTGGAAGATTTCAGGCTCCAGGCTGATGCTGGTGACGGATTGGTACACCTGAATGCCGCTGCTGGCCATCATGCCGCTGCCATCCGTGGCACTGGCGGTGATGATGGCCGCTCCCGGTGCCACCCCGGTGACCAGGCCGTTCTGGTCCACGGTGGCCACCGCTTCTTTGCTGCTGGTCCAGTTCAATTCCGGCAGGCTGGCACCGGCTTCTGCCGGCTGGGCTTTCAACTGCTCGCTGTTCCCCACGGGCACCAGGGCGGCGCTTGGGCTCAGGCTCATGCCCTCATTGGCGGGCAGCACAGAGACCGGACAGGTAGCCATCACATTGCTGCCATCCTTAGCTTTGGCTGTGATTAGCACATGGCCAGTTGTCACTGCCATCACCTGGCCGTCGGCGGTGACCATAGCCACATCAGAATTGCTGCTGGACCAGGTGACCTCCTTGTAGGTGGCGTTCTCCGGGCTTACCTGGGCAGACAGGGTGAATTTCTCGCCCGCCTTCAGGGAGAAACCCTGGCTACTCAGGTTGATACCGGTGGCCTGGATAATGGGCAAGGCCTCAAAATTGATGTTGTTGTCCCTGGCATGTTTTTCAGCAGCACTGTAAGGATAACTACGGATAGTATGATTTTGACTGTTCCATCTAAAAATATTGTCGCCGAAGCTAATGACATTGATTGGTATAGTCAATGATTTCAAATTGTGACAGTCACCAAATGCCCAACTACCTATGCTCTTTACACTCGTGGGAATAGTGACAGAAGTTAGCCCCTTGCACTCATAAAAAGCAAGTTCTCCAATGCTTTTGACTCCACTGGGAATCTTGATGCTGGTTAAACCGCTGCATCTATCGAAAGAGAAATCGTCAATTATTTGAAGTTCCTTAGGCAATACCAAGGAGTTTAAACTTTTACATTGAGAGAATGCGTATCTGCCAATACTTGTTATAGTTGAAGGTAGACTTATTGTAGATAAGTTAATACAATCTTGGAAAGTATACTTCTCAATATTTGTAACACCATTTGGAATTATAATGGTACTGATGCTGCTATTCCTAAATGCTGCTTCACCGATTTCAAGGACACTATCGGGAACGTTAATGGATGTCATACTTGAACAACTACCAAATGCTTCAAAACCTATACTTGCGACTCCTTCTGGAATGGTAATACTTGTCAAATTGATACAAAGACAAAAAACACCACTGTCAATCATTGTTAAACCAGCGGGAAGTGAAATAGATGACAGACTTGAACATTTGAAAAAAGCATAGTAGCCAATGGATGAAACACTTTGTGGAATACTGATGCTGTTAAGGTTAGTACATCCATAAAAGGCTCTACCATCAATTCTTGTTACGCCATTTTTGATGATAATGCCCAGCAGGGATGTATTATCCCGGAAAGCTTCATAGCCAATTGTCCGGACTGGTTTTCCTTCTATTGCCGCTGGCAATATCAGCGCAGATTCGCCACCTGTGAAGCCGGTAATGGTGACAGAACCATCCTCTTCAATCCGATACTGCAACCCCTCTGGCACCACATCTCCCGACGCCTGCGCCCCAACCATCCCTACCCCCAGCAGCAACACAACCGCCAGCAGGAAAACGAGACGCAAACGCAACCCACCTGTATTCATATAAACCTCCTCGTTTTTGTGCAATCTGGCTTCTTTCCTGCAGTTTAACACAAACATCCCCATCGGACAAACTTTCCCGCCAGTTTCAACGCAAATCCTCATATCCCCCTTGCATCCCTTGGCCCCTGAGGCCATAATAGGCTGGAACATATACGGGAGGTAACATATGAAACACATGCACTCGGAATGGCGCAGCCGGCTGGACCACTGGCTCAACACCTTAACCCAGGACGTCTACCAGCCCATCGCCCCCCTGAACCTGGAAGGCATGCTCACCATGGACCACCTCACCCTGAAGGAGGCCAAACAGGGCAGCTACAAGCCCATGCCCCGGGGCACCCGCTGGGGGAGGACCTATGAATACTGCTGGTTCCGGGACACCGTCACCATCCCGGCGGAGCACGCGGGCCAGCGCATCGTGATGAACCTGCCCCTGGGCGGCGAGGCGGCGGTCTTCGTCAACGGCGAGCCCTTTGGCACCTACCGCAGCAACTGGGTGCAGATTCCCCTGCACTACATGGAGGACAACTACCTAACCACCAAGGCCAAAGCGGGGGAAACCTTTGAAGTCTATATCGAGGCCTATGCCGGCCAGTACATCGCCGAAAGCCGCTTTGGCGGCTGCGCCACCGGCCCCATCCTGCCGGGCAGCTACCAGGACCCCTACAAGGAAGGGGAGCGGGCGCTGATTGGCAACTGCACCTACGGCGTCTGGAACGAGGACGCCTTCCAGCTGATGCTGGACGTGCAGCTGCTGATGCAGCTGATGGAGGAGGTCAATGTGGAGAGCCTCCGGGCGGACAAGATCGCCAGTGCCCTGGAGCAATTCACTCTCACGGTGGATTTTGAGCAGCCAAAGGAGCAGCGCAATGCCGATTACCGCCGTGCCCGCAAGGAATTGAGGGCCGTCATGGCGGCAGAAAACGGCAGCACCGTGCCCCAGTTCTATGCCATCGGCAACGCCCACCTGGACATGGCCTGGCTGTGGCCCCTGGCCGAGACCGAGCGGAAAACCGCCCGCACCTTCGCAGCCCAGCTGCGCCTGCTGGAGGAATACCCGGATTACATGTTCCTCCAGAGCCAGCCCGCCTCCTATGAGATGTGTGCAAAACACTACCCCGAGCTGTTTGAAAAAATCAAAAAGGCCGTCAAGGGCGGCCGCTGGGTGGCCGATGGCGCCATGTATGTGGAGCCGGACACCAACATGACCTCCGGCGAGTCCTTAATCCGCCAGCTGGTCCACGGCAAGCGCTATTTCAAGGAGGTTTTCGGGGTGGACAGCCAGTTGATGTGGCTGCCGGACACCTTCGGCTATTCCGCCGCCCTGCCCCAGATTTTAAAGGGCTGCGGCGTCAAACACCTGGTGACCCAGAAGATCTTCTGGTCTTACAACGAGGGCGACCAGTTCCCCTACCACTACTTCACCTGGCAGGGGGCCGACGGCTCGAAGGTGGATTCCTTCCTGCCCACCAGCTACACCTACCGCACCGACCCCAAGGAGATCTGCGGCGTCTGGAAGAACCGGGTGCAAAAGCGCGGCCTGGATGCCTTCCTTTTGCCCTACGGCTATGGCGACGGCGGGGGCGGCCCCTGCCGCACCTACATCGAGAATGTGAAGCGGTCCAGCAACCTGGAGGGCATGCCCCGGGTGAAGCACGCCTCCCCGGTCCAGTTCTTTGAGGAGATGGAGCAGCAGGGCGGCCCCCGGCACACCTACGTGGGCGAGTTGTATTTCTCCGCCCACCGGGGGGTCTTCACCTCCCAGGCCCAGATCAAAAAGGGCAACCGCAAAAGCGAACTGGCCCTTCGGGAGGCCGAGATCTGGAGCAGCCTGGCCCTGCCCCGGGGCTACCAGTACCCCTACGCCCGGATGGACAAGACCTGGAAATTGCTGCTGCTCCAGCAGTTCCACGACATCCTCCCCGGATCCTCCATTGAGCGGGTGAACACCGAGGCCCACGCCCATTTTGAGCAGATCCTGGACGAGGCCTGCACCGCCACCGGCCAGGCCCTGGATGCCCTGGTGGAACAGGGCCAGGGCGCCATGGTGTTCAACTCCCTCTCCTTCCCCCGGGAGGAAGTGGTGCTGCTGCCCGGTGAGTTCAAGCAGGGCGCCGCCACCCGGGACGGCGAGGTCCTGCTGACCCAGGAGACAAAGGAAGGCCTTCTGGCCCTGGTGCCCATGCCCAGCATGGGGGCCATCGGCCTGCAGCCGGCGAAGGAATCCCCCGCCTTTGACGGCGTGAAGGCCCGGGTGTCGGCATCTGGCGCCAGCCTGGAAAATGAGCACATCAAGGTCAAGCTCAACAAGCGGGGCGAGGTCACCTCCTTTTTTGACAAGGCCTCCCAGCGGGAGTTTGCGGACGGCGCCATGAACCGCTTCCTCATGTACAAGGACGTGCCCCGGCTCTTTGACGCCTGGGACATCGATTCCAACTACGAGCTTCAGGAGGTGCCCCTCAAGGAGGCTGTCACCTTAAGCCTCATCCAGGAAGGCGGCCTCCGCGCCATCATCCGCCTGGAGCGGGCCATCCATAACTCCACCCTCACCCAGGACATCGTCCTGGACCACGGCAGCCGCCGGCTGGACTTTGTCACCAAGGTGGACTGGCATGAGACCCACCGCCTCTTAAAGGTGGCCTTCCCCGTCACCGTCCAGGCCACCGAGGGCCTCAACGAGATCCAGTACGGCTACATGAACAGGCCCACCCACCGCTCCCGCCTGTATGACTCCGACCGCTTTGAGGTCTGCAACCAGCGCTGGAGCGCCCTCACGGACCAGAACCAGGGGGCAGCCCTTCTCAACGACTGCAAATACGGCATCAGCATGCACGACAGCGAGATGCGCCTCACCCTGCTGCGGGCGGCCACCTGCCCGGATTTTGCAGCCGACCAGGGCCAGCACAGCTTCACCTACGCCTTCACCGCCTGGGAGGGCCCCTTCATCGACGCCCCCGTGGTGCAGGAGGCCTATGCCCTCAACGTGATGCCCGTGGTCAAGCCCGGCAACGCGCCGGACTTCAGCGCCTTTTTGGTGGATGAGCCCAACGTGTTCATCGACGCCGTGAAGCCCGCCGAGGACCAGTCCGGCGACATCATCCTGCGCCTGTACGAATCCAAACGGGCGGACACCGTGGCCACCCTGGCCATCAACATCCCCGTCAAGGAAGTCCAGCTCTGCGACATGCTGGAGAACCCCACGGAGACCCTGAAGGTGGAAGACGGCTGCGTGCAGCTGCGCTTTGGCACCTTCGAGGTTAAGACCCTGCGGCTGAAGCTGTAAGGGACGGCAAGAGACGAATAGGACCAGGGAACCATTTTGGGGACGCTTTTGAAAAAGCGTCCCCAAACCCCTTGAAAACTTTAATGGGGTTAGCAGGATGTAAAACTGAAGCAATACTCCATTCATCTGGGAATCGAACAGCTTCAACTTCAAGGTCTGTGAAAATATGCTGCCAGGAAGGTGTAAGTATAATGATCAAAGACATGATACACGTCAAAGGACATAGCATTCAAATTGTCACTGAAGATTTTAAGAATGACTATTTCAGCCTGACAGACATAGCCAGATACAGAAACACAGATTACCCCAGCGAGGTAATTCAGAATTGGATGCGAAACCGTAGCACGGTGGAATTCCTTGGTTTGTGGGAGCGCATTCATAACCCAAATTTCAATTACCTCGAATTCGAGGTAATTGATCGCGAAGCTGGGCGTAATGCTTTCGTTCTCACTCCGAAACGATGGATTGAAAGTGTTGGCGCAATAGGTATGACTTCAAAGCAAGGCCGATATGCGGCAACGTTTGCTCACAAGGACATTGCTTTGAAATTTGCATCATGGATTTCCGCTGAGTTCGAATTATACATCATCAAAGATTATCAGAGACTCAAAGAGGATGAAAATTCTAAGTTATCTCTTTCCTGGAATCTTCATCGGGAAATATCCAAAATCAACTATAAAATTCATACTGATGCAATCAAAAACTATCTGATGAATGATTTAACTGACACACAATTGGGTTTTCGCTATGCAAGCGAGGCTGATTTGTTAAATGTTGCTCTGTTTGATAAAACAGCGAGGATGTGGAGAAAAGAGAACCCAGATAGCAAAGGAAACTTGAGAGACTATGCAAGCCTTAATGAACTCCTGGTGCTTGCCAATATGGAAAGTTATAATGCTATCCTCATAGAAAAGGGCATAAACCAAAGGGAAAGAATGGTAGAGTTGAGAAGGCTTGCCAGGGCACAGATGAACGCATTAGAAACCTTAGGGAATAGAGGAATCGTTAAACTGAATGACAAATAGAAATAATAAATCATCGATGAACACCGTTGTTTTCGGCATGATTGGCGCCGGCCGGGTGGCCGAGGTGAAGAGCGCCCCGGCCATCCAGAAGGCGGAAGGGGCGGTGCTGGCGGCTGTGATGCGCCGGGATGCAGAAAAGCTGGCGGACTATGCGAAGCGCCACGGCATCCCCCGCTATTCCACCCGCTATCAGGACATCCTGGAGGACCCGGCCATCACCGCCGTCTACATCGCCACGCCCCCGGGCAGCCACGCCTTCTACACCCTGGAGGCCGCCCGCCACGGCAAGGCCGTCTATGTGGAAAAGCCCATGGCCCGCACCGCTGATGAAGCCCGGCAGATGGTGGCAGCCTGCAACCAGGCCGGTGTGCCCCTGTTTGTGGCCTATTACCGCCGGGCCCAGCCCCGGTTTTTGAAGGCAAAAGAACTGATTGATTCCGGCGCCCTGGGGGAGGTTTACTCCTTCAACTACCTCTACGCCTGCCCCGTGCCGGGAGAGGACCCGAACCGGCCCTGGCTCCTCACCCGGGACATCGCCGGGGGCGGGCTGCTGTACGACATCGGCTCCCACATGGTGGACAGCATCATCTTTATGCTGGGGGAGCCAGAGGAGGTCATCGGCCGCAGCGCCAACCAGACCCGGGCCCGGGACACCGATGACATGGCCAGCGCCCTGATGTGCCTGAAAAACGGCCGTCAGGGCAGCCTGCAGCTGTCCTTCAATGCCGCCAGCCGCGTGGACCACCTCACCATCCTGGGCACCCGTGGCACCCTCACCCTGCCCATCATGGGCTACGAGCCCCTGCTTCTGGAGCGGGAGGGGATGGTGGAGGAACTGCCCTACCCCCAGCCGGAGCACGTTCAGTCCTACCTCATCACCCGGGTGGTGAACACCCTCCGGGGCCTGGACGACCTGGACAGCACCGGCCAATCCGCATTGCAAACCCAGGAGATTCTGGAGGCCATCGACCAGAGCGGCCGCTGGGTGGCGGATGAATAAAGCGGACATGCACAGCGCGCTGGCAGAAACCGGGCGCACCCTCCTGCGGCATTTTGTGCCGGAGGACCTGGAGGAGCTGCATGAGATCTTCAGCGATTCTATGGTCATGGAGCACATTGAGGAGCCTTTTGACAGGAAGCGCACCCGGGATTTCCTGGAGGATGTTTGCATCGCCCGGCGAAGGGCGCTGGCGGTTGTCCACAAGGCGGGCGGTAAGCTGATCGGCTACGCCCTGTGCTCGGACAGGCTGGAAAAGGACGTGTACGAAATCGGCTGGATCTTCAACCGGGCCTATTGGGGCCAGGGCCTGGCCTTTGAGTCCATCCAGGCCGTGATGGCCCACTGCTTCCTCAGCAAAAAGGCCCACAAGGTCTGGGCAGAGGCCATGGACGGCACCCAATCCGTGCCCCTGATGCGCAAGCTGGGCATGCAGCAGGAAGGGGTCCAGCGGCAGCAGACCCGGGATGTGCAGGGAGCCTGGCGGGACCTGCATTACTACGGCCTGCTGCGCAGGGATTACCTGAACCAGCAAGCCGACCTGTGATATCATATTGGCAAACAAACAATTCTGATGCGAGGTGAGAACATGAACATCGTCATGCTGGAGCCCCTGCAGATTTCCAATGAACTGCTGTCCGTCCTCACCGGCCCCCTCAACAAGGCCGGCCATGTGGTGGTGCCCTGCCACAAGCCTCTATCCCTTGCGGAAAAGAAGGAGCGCATCCGGGAGGCGGACATCCTGCTGATTGCCAACGCCCCCCTCACCGGGGAGATCTTGCAGGAGGCCCGGCAGCTGAAATACATCTCCGTGGCCTTCACCGGCACCGACCATGTGGACAAGGCCATCTGCGCCGAGAAGGGCATCAAAATCAGCAACGCCAGCGGCTATGCCACAAAGGACGTGGCGGAACTGACGGTGGCCATGATGATCGCCCTGCTGCGGGATGTAAAAGCGGCGGACGCCCGGGTGCGGGCTGGCGGCACCAAGGGAGGCCTTATGGCTCATCGCCTGCAGGGGAAGACCGTGGGCATCCTAGGCACCGGGGCCATCGGATTGCAGGTGGCCCGGCTGCTGACAGCCTTTGGCTGCCGGGTGATCGCCACCAGCCGCAGCCAGCGCCAGGAAGCCCGGGAGATGGGGATCAACTATGTGTCCCTGGACCAGCTCCTGGCTCAGAGCGATATCCTAAGCCTGCACACCCCTTTGACGGAACAGACCCGGCATTTCCTCAACCGGGAGCGCATTGCGCAAATGAAAAAGGGCGCCTTCCTTGTCAACTGCGCCCGGGGCCAGGTGGTGGACAGCGTCGCCCTGGCAGAGGCCCTACACAGCGGGCACCTGGCCGGGGCCGCCCTGGACGTCTTTGATGTGGAGCCCCCCATTCCGGCGGAGGACCCGCTGCTAACGGCGCCCAACACCCTGCTGACCCCCCACATCGCCTATTTCACTGAGGAATCCATGGAGGACCGGGCAGCCATCGCCTTTGACAACATCGCCAAATTCCTGGCCGGGGAATGGGTGCGGTAGGTGCCGATAACATAATCAGAGTCAAGCGAAAACCAGCAGAAAGGGGTAAAACTGCCCCTCCTGCTGGTCATATCAACCATATCGGGGGAGGTATCGGAGGGCGCAGCCCTCTGATTGCAATCGTATCGGGCGGCTTTGCCGACCGGGCGGGGCGCATTGCGAAGCAATGCTTTCCGCCAAGGAATTGCGTTTGCCAAAGAGTTCGGAGACAAGTTAAATGAGATTAGGGTTGTTACACTCAAATCTCAGCCAGAGGTTGAGAAACTTGGTAAGGCGTATATCCAACTAGCGAAAGATATGAAATTGACGGTGGTAGACATTGCCACTGCATCCGTTGAATTGTATCGACAAGGTCTGAATGATAACCAGGTTTACGACAGGCTCGTTCAGGCATCTCAGTTCGCAAAGGTCGCTGCAATCTCAACGTCAGAAGCCGTGGAAATCGTTACCGTCGCAATCAACACTGGAATGGTCGACTCTGCTCAGAGAGCAACAGACGTGCTTGTCGCATTGGGCGACGCCGCTGCAACGGATAGCCCGTTGGCTGCCTAAGCCAACATTGTCCGGGCGTGGAGTAATCCACGCAAAAATAAACCTACTTGTTCGGGGGACGCCCTTGAGAGGGTAATCCCGATGTGTTAGAATTAAATCGCCATAAAAACTAAGGAGAATAGTCGTGAGAAAAAACATGACTTTTGGAATAATAGTCGCAATCATAGGAGCGGCCCTGTTGTTAGCAATAGTGCTTATAGGGATTAATGAAGTTGCTGGAAGCAAACCTAGAGACGCTAATCCCAAGGCTGCGCTCCCCAGCGACAGTCCGGTTCCCATCTCAGTCGGGCATTCCGAGATATTTGAGTTTTATTATCTTAAAGATAAGCACATTGACAATGCTGGAATATTGAGGTTGTCAGAATACAACAGTGCGAGCGTTGTCGCTTCGGCAATAAAAGACGCCGTGATGTTTCTTTCAGGACGTGACCATGTGTTTTCAGGGGAGATTCATAACATGCTGAACTCCAAGAACACTGATAACATCTCTGTCGAAATTATTCTTGGGAGAAACGTATTTTTGATTCTTATTAAAGATACTGAGACTAATGGCGGATTCGTCATAAGGGCAAACACCTATGTTTCAAAAGGGAGCATCGAAAAGGTTGCTTTGTCAAATAGTCTTTTCACGGACGTCCAAACATATCAAAAAAAAGTAGAGAATATACAGAAATATTTTTCGGTTTCTGGACATAGTCTAATAAAAGAATATATAAAATAGCCTCTGAGATTTGGCGATTGAACGAGGTTTAATTCTAACACGGTAACGACTGAGTGTCGTATTGGTAACAATGCGGCCACGGTAGGCCCCTGCGCTTATGCAGGGTGAAGATACAGTCTGCACTGCAACGTACTCAAGCCCTAATTAGGTCTATTAAGTTGCAGACACAGGAAGAAACTCCTGTGCGCCAGCATCGCTGGTCAGAGCCATTTTTGTATGGTGAAGTAACAGAAGGGCAGAAGAAATCGCTACGGCGATGAAGCGGAGCGCTTCGATTGCAAAAGAAGCGGGCGTCGAATATGAATACTTGGCAACTTGGATTGCCCTCATCTCTGAGAGAACTAGGTTAAGCGAAGAGATGATTGGCACAGGCGTACAAGCACTGCTTGCCAGAATGCACCAGAGCATTTTCCCTGGCCGGGAGCGACAGCGGCCAAGGGAAAATGCCCGCTCCTTCCAACCGCCAAAGTGACCGCAGTCACTTTGGCGCTTCTTAGATGTCCACCTTCAGCCCACAGCCGGCCTCCTCCGAGGCAAACAGGGCGTCGATCACCTTCATCACCCGCAGGGCTTCCGCGGGCTTCACAATCAGTTCAGCGCCGTTGTCCAGCACGTCCACGATGTTCTTGTAGTACTCCGTCCAGTCTGCCTTGACCTCGGGCAGGGGCATTTCCTCCGTGGTGTGCTTGGGCCGGGGGGCCATGGTCCGGGTGGGGCCGGCCTCGGTGTAGACGATGTCGTCCGCCCAGGTGAGGGCGCCGTCGGGGTGCAGCTTCACAATCTTGCCCTTGCAGGACCAGTCGTCCACCTGCAGGGTGCCCTCGGTGCCGGACACATGCCAGCGGGGGTGCTGGATGAAGCAGTTGGTGGCCATTTCCAGCAGGACGGAAGTGCCGGAAGCAAAGCGCAGGAGCAGCTTGATGTTGTCGTCCACTTCGCTGCCGTACAGGCCAAAGAGGTGGGCGTTGACGGAAACCACCTTCTCCGGGAACAGCTGCATCACCTGGTCAATCAGGTGCACGCCCCAGTCCAGCAGCATGCCGCCGCCGTTTTGCTTGTGGCCCCGCCAGCCATGCATGGCCCCCCGGGAGCCCTGCACCCGGGATTCCACGAAATAGGGGGTGCCGATGAGCCCCTCGTCAATGGCTTTTTTGACAATCAGGAAATCCCGGTCCCAGCGGCGGTTCTGGTGGATGGAAAAGAGCTTGCCCGTCTCCTCCGCCACCGCCATGATGTCTTCCAACTCTTGGGCATTCAAGGTGACGGGCTTTTCGCACACCACGTTCTTCCCGGCCCTGAGGCAGTCGATGGCCAGCTGCCGGTGGAAGTCGTTGGGGGTGATGATGCCCACCAGGTCAATGCTGTCGTCCGCAAGGAGTTCCTCTAAGGACTTGTAAACAGTCAGCCCGTTTGCCCGGGCCTTTTCGTTGGCCTCCTCCCGCACGTCCAGGGCGCCCGCCACCGCTATCTGCGGGATTTTTTCCTGGATGTTGCTGTGGTGCCAGCCGGCCATGCCGCCGTAGCCGATAAGGGCCATGCGATGTTTTTTCATTTGAATCCCCCTGATCGTATTTTGCCTCCATCTTAGTATGCTTTCCAGGCGCAGTCAATCGTTTTCGTGCCCGGGAGGCCCGCTGCCGCGGGGAAAAACCCCGGCCGGATTTTTAAATCCTCCAACTTTGCCCCAAATGGCGCCTTTTGCCCTTGTGAATCTTGTTTTTTTGTTGTATAAATAATATGGCACATTGGTCCGGCCCTTGGCGCGGACATCCAACAACATATTGATGCAGGAGGAACAAGCATGAGCAAGGTGTACATCGTTTCAGCCCGGAGAACAGCCATCGGGTCCTTTCTGGGTTCCCTGTCCGGGGCCAGCCCGGCGGAGATGGGCGTCCCCGTGGTGCAGGCAGTGCTGCAGGATGCGGGCATCAAGCCCGAACAGGTGGATGAGCTGATCTGCGGCAACGTGCTGTCTGCCGGCCTGGCCCAGGGTGTGGGCCGCCAGATTGCGGTGAAATCCGGCATTCCGGTTGAAACCTGCGCCTATTCGCTCAACATGATCTGCGGCTCGGGCCTCAAATCCGTCCTCACCGCTGTCACCCAGATCAGGGCCGGGGAGGCCGACATCATCGTGGCCGGCGGCGTGGAAAGCATGTCCGGCGCCCCCTACCTGCTGCCCAAGGGCACCCGCCAGGGCATCAAAATGGGCAACTACCAGGTGCAGGACCACATGGTGCTGGATTCCCTGACGGACGCCTTTGAAAACATCCACATGGGCATCACCGCCGAAAACATCGCCGAAAAATACGGCATCACCAGGGAGGAGCAGGACGCCTTTGCCTTTGATTCCCAGCAAAAGGCCATTGCCTCGGTGGATGCCGGGCTGTTTGATGAGGAAATCGTTCCCCTGCAGGTCCGGGTGGGCCGCGAGGAGGTCACCTTCGGCCGGGACGAATACCCCAACCGCAAGTCCACCCCCGAGAAGCTGGCCAAGCTGCGCCCGGCCTTCAAGAAGGACGGCACCATCACCGCGGGCAACGCCTCCGGCATCAACGACGGCGCCTCCTTTGTGGTGGTGGTGTCGGAAAAAGCCCTGAAGGAACACAATTTAACCCCCATGGCAGAGATCATCGGCATCGGCCAGGGGGGCGTGGAGCCGTCCATCATGGGCATGGGCCCGGTGCCCGCCATCCGCAAGGCCCTCACCAAGGCCGGCCTGAAGCTGTCGGACATGGAGCTGATTGAACTCAACGAAGCCTTTGCCGCCCAGTCCCTGGGGGTGCTCCATGAACTGAGCCAGGAGCACGGCATGGCCAAGGAAGAGATCATGAAGCGCACCAACACCGCCGGCGGCGCCATCGCCCTGGGGCATCCCGTGGGGGCCTCCGGCAACCGCATCCTGGTGACCCTGCTGCATGGCCTGAAGCGGGAAGGCAAGGACATCGGCCTGGCCTCCCTGTGCATCGGCGGCGGCATGGGCTGCGCCATTGTCGTCAAGCGGGTTTAAGGAGGAGAGAGCAAGATGAAACTGAAGGATAAGATTGTCATCATCACCGGGGCCGCCAAGGGCCTGGGCGGGGAAATGGCCCAGCTGTTTGCAAAAGAAGGCGCCACCGTCATCGCCTGCGACATGGCCCCCCTGACCTACGAGGCGGATAAGGTCCACTACCGTGAACTCAACGTGGCGGACGCCGCCGCCTGCGAGGCCCTCTTCAATGAGGTGAAGGAGCGCTACGGCCGCATCGACGTGCTGGTGAACAACGCCGGCATCACCCGG
>Ga0209510_1000511_pt1 | contig 53204 bp, 41 predicted proteins | sample BiotimSIPDNA_FD_185749 | JGI IMG/M metagenome (GOLD analysis project Ga0209510, IMG submission 185749) | Anaerobic biogas reactor microbial communites from Washington, USA - Biogas_R1 time_0 SIP DNA (SPAdes) (version 2) | ecosystem: Engineered > Bioreactor > Anaerobic > Unclassified | place...
TTCCGAGCACAAGTGAAAGGAGTCAGAGACATCCCTTTCTTCATGTATCGTTTGTCGACAGTTTTTGGGTTAGCATCCGTACATCTTCCCCACAGGGTTTGTCGGGTGCGCCTATAATTGTAAACTCTATGTTTCAGTAAATAGCATAGACTTGACATACAAGTAGAGCAATGGGAGAATTATATATTGAAGATGATTCCATTGGTGAAACAATAGAAAACGACATATCAAGCGAAAATATTGGTCATCATACAATAGTCAAAAACCTTGGAGTGGCCGCGCTACGAAAAGACTTAGAAATGCACAAATATAATTCTCCTTAATAATGGTAAAACAAAGAGGCAGATGGCTAAATAACACTTTCTCTATGAAAACAGAACTTTTTTGAAAACAAAATCTTTACAAAGAAAAAAATCTCAAATAACAAAGGAAATTCACACAAGAATGACACAATCCGAGTTAAAATGAAACTTTCTAATAGCAGGCTGTTTCATCTCAGCTCATTTTTTCCTAAACTAACCTAAATTATTGGCACATACCACTTATTCCTATTACATTCGCACATTATTATTTTAAAAAGATGTGTAGTAAAGACTATTATATAGCCAAGCAGGGACTTGATAATCTATCATTTTTGGAAGATGATCATGATACTGAAGATAATTCAACTCTCATTGATGATGATTATGAACTCATTGGCTATGGTTATGAGTCTAGACTGACAAGAATGACCAAGAGAGAAAACATAGCAGTTTCAACGCTACTTGTCGTAGTATCCATAGCATTCACATCATGTATATATATAATATGTGTAATGATTATACAGCTATGATTACATTTATCTTATTTCTCATCATTGGCGGACTTGTCGGTCTTGCAATTGTATATCTAATTATCGGCATTTTTAGCATTATTGGAGAGTTGTTTAATTTCATATTTAGTTTGTTTGATTAAGCCTCAAGATATGAACAAACAAAACATTACAACTATACTTACAATAGTTATACTCTTTACTATATCATACACGATTGACCGGATAATTGAAGACACTCTTCACCCACTCAACTGTCCCCGATGCGGATACTTTTATCCAGTCAAAGAAGACAGCATTAACGGCTTTACATACTACAAACTTGATGAATATAAGTATGATCGAGATATGGCATATTGGCTACTCTATCAAATTAGTCAAGACACTAATAATTAGTATGTCTTTTCCTGAATAAGGTTGACTCCTTTTAGGCCTTATAAATTAATAAATAATTATCCATACGGATATGGTTGACTATTGCAATGGAATAAGTTGACTACTATTCCTGATATGGTTGACTCATTTCCTGAGAAAGTTGACTTTGTACGGATAAGGTTGACTTTCTCCACTGAAAGGGTTGTCTTCATACGGGATTGGTTGACCTTATCTCCACATACGGGATTGAGGACCCTCCTCATTATGGGCTTCTGCTGGAACCTTGTATCCGATGCTCCTGTGAGGCCTGTCCTCGTTGTAGAAGCGGATGAAGGAGGATATGCGCTCCGATGCGTCTTCTATGGACTTGAAGCGACGCTCCCGGTAGATCACCTCTGTCTTCAAGATGCCATTCACACGCTCTGCAATGGCATTGTCCGTAGGCTTGTAGTCCTCGGTCATGCTGATGCTTATCTGATGCTTCTGCAAAGCCTTGATGTACTCGTTGCAGCAATACTGCACACCTCTGTCGGAGTGGTGGATGAGATGGCTCATCTCCTCTTCCGTGGCCTGTTCTACAGCCATCTGCAGGGCCTCCATGGTGTTTTGCCTCAAGTGTGTCAGACAGGCACCAGCCGACGATTTTCCGTGAATATGCATCTGTCACGAGATGAAGGTAGCAGCACCCATCCGCAAGGTCAATGTAGGTGATGTCGCTGCACCAGAGCTGATTGCGCGCCGTTGGCACGAAGCCCTTGATGAGGTTCTTCCACTTGCGGAAGCGGTGGTTGGAGTTAGTCGTGTGGCGGGGACGCCACACGTGCCTGCATCAAGCCGAAGTCACGCATGATGTGCAGGAATGCGTCACGTCCTGGAACCCAGTCTCTCTGGAACATGCGGCGAAGCATGAGCCACAGCTTGTAGTAGCCGATGCCCGGATCCATCTTGCGTATCTCCTCCACAGCATCTATGATGCGTGTCAAGCGCCTGACTTGTTCTGCCTCGTCGCTCTTTCTCTTGTAATACGCCTGTTTTGAACGGCCAAACAGTTCGCAGGAGTACCCGATCGTGTAACCGAGATCCTTCGAGAGGCGCTCTACTGCTTGGCCCCAGATTTTTTTCTTATGCGGATGCCCTGCTCCTCAGCTATGTCGATGAGCGTGTTCAGGGCGATGTTCTGGTCCTGGCTGCGCTTCAGGTCCTTCTCCAGCTTCTTGATCTGCTTCTGAAGAGCGTCTATGAGCGCAGTCTGTTCCATTGCATCCACTGTCTTTTCCTTTCCCATCTCGTTTCCTTTTTGAACGTTTGCTGGTGGCAAAGATGCACATTTTTCTCTGATTTCCAATGGGGTGAGTTGAGAATTAACCCAACTTGACAGGGTATTTACACTTGGAAGACCATATTTTTCGGCGATTTCCAATCTTGACTTGCCACTCTGCATGTACTCAATGGCAATGGCGCGTTTCAATCCGCGACTGAATTTTTGTTTACTCATAACTTAATTTTTTAAGATTTAAGCCCTTTATAGAGTCAACCTATTTCAGTACAAGACAAATTCATTTTTTCGCTAATTTTTCGCTAAAAACGAGGTTCAAAGTGTGAAAGTGCTACAAATCAACAGTTTGTAGCACTTTCTGTTTTTTTATTGCAAGCAAAAAGTAACATGATACCACCATTTAACGTGAAAGATGATGCAAGTATCTCACTCACCGATACCACAACCTCAAAATGCATTTTTGCTGTAACCCCATCTTCCATGATGCTACATCAATCGAAGTTGAACTCTGGAACAATCCCTTTTCTCTCCATTTCGTCTAATTCACGTCATTTATGTATGTTTGATGCTCAATGTTTGTGGGGTTGAAAACGCAGCATTGTTCGTTGGTCATCGCAGCATTGTTCGTTGGCGGTTGAAGCATTGTTCATTGACGCTTGAAACATTGTTCATTGAATCATGAAGTATGCTTCGGTCTATTGATGTGTCAAATGGCAGGGGCATCCTGCTGTTTCATCCCTGTGCACACATGCTTTTGTTTGTTCTCTCCCTAACAATATGGGAGGGTGTGGCGAATTCGTTGGAATCACGTTGGTTGCAATAATTAGGCGAAAGAATGTACGCATGCTTTTGGCTATGGAAAGAGGGACATGGTAGTTAGGACGTGTTATCCAACCGCTTCTCTATTCTCTGGTTGGCTCATCTCAAGCACTGAATAATTGTCAGTGACGTGTGATTAGAATGCGGACGGTCTGATGTTCAGAGTTTGTAGCACTCATGTTAGAAACAAAAAGGTTGGCTTTGTGGGCCAACCTTTGATGATGTGTTCAATGATTAAGATTGTAATCATTGTCTTTTCGATGAAATGAGAGTTACATCTGCTTGATGAGTTCCATGCCTCGGCGGATGGCTTCTTCATTCATGGGGATGAGTTTGTGGTGGCGTTCGGGAAGTGCCTTGTGGAGACCTTTCACCACGTCTTCTACTGTGGCAATGGGGCGCACCTTGAGGAAACCTCCGAGCACGAGCATGTTGAACACCTTTGAGTTGCCTGTGCGTGCGGCTTCCTCCATGGCATCTATACAATACACGTTGATGTCGTCACGCTTGGGTGGCTGAATGATGGAGTGACCATCGTAGATGATAGTACCACCTGGCTTAACGAGTGGCTCAAACTTTTCCAGTGAAGGTTGGTTGAGCACGATGGCTGTGTCGTAGGCACTGACAATGGGAGACGATACAACCTCGTCGCTGACGATGACGGTCACATTGGCTGTGCCACCACGCTGTTCTGGGCCATAGGCGGGCATCCAGCTCACCTGCTTGCCTTCCATGATTCCTGCATAGGCAAGAATCTTGCCCATGGAGAGGACGCCTTGTCCTCCAAATCCTGATATGATGATTTCTTCTGTCATGAGTCTTCTTGGAATCTTTTTAGTCGGTTACAGTGTTCTTGAGGTCGCCCAGTGGGTAGTATGGGAACATGTTGTCCACCATCCATTGGTTGGCTTGCTCTGGTGTCTTCTTCCATCCTGATGCACAGGTGGAGACAATCTCCACGAGCGAGCATCCCTTCTGGTTGAGTGAGTTCTCAAATGCTTGGCGGATGGCTTTCTTTGCCTTGCGGATATTTGCCACGGTATTGACAGCCTGTCGAGTCACATAGCATGTGCCCTCAAGGTTGGTTGCCAAGTCGGTGATGTGGAGTGGATATCCGTGCAGGTCTGCCTGACGACCGTAAGGGGAGGTGGCTGTCTTCATGCCCATGAGGGTGGTGGGAGCCATCTGACCTCCTGTCATGCCATAGATGGCATTGTTGATGAAGATCATGGCAATATTTTCACCACGGTTCATGGCATGGATGCTCTCGGCGGTGCCGATACACGCCATGTCGCCATCGCCTTGATAGGTGAAGACCAGTTTCTTGGGCCAAAGACGCTTGATGGATGATGCACATGCTGGGGCACGTCCGTGGCTGGCTTCAATCCAGTCCACATCCAAATAGCGGTAGGCAAAAACTGCACAGCCTACTGGACAGATGGCGATGGTGTCTTCTTCCATGCCCATCTCTTCAATGATTTCAGCCACGAGCTTGTGTACCACACCGTGACTACAGCCTGGGCAGTAGTGCATAGGGGTGTCGTTCATCAAGGTCGGTTTGCCGTATATCCTGTTCTCAGGAATAATCAATTCTTCTCTTGTCATGATTTCTATTATTTCATCCAATAGCCCTTTGGCCAGTTTTTACTCATTTCCTCGCGTGCCATCTTCTGGAAGTCTTCTATCACCTCCATAGGGGAAGAAATCATGCCACCTGAACGACCAGAGTGGAAAACCTTGGTCTGACCTTCTGTGGCAAGGCGCACGTCGTTGATCATTTGTCCCTCGCACTGCTCCACGCAGAGGATGGACTTGATTCTTTCACTCAGCTGACTGATGATCTTGTTGGGGAAGGGCCAAAGCGTCTTTGGACGAAGCATGCCCACTTTCACACCAGCCTCACGCAGGATATCTACAGCCTTCATGCTGACGCGTGAAGAGATGCCGTATGCCACGATGAGAAATTCGGTATCATCATCAACCTTGTAGAGTTCGTAGTCCACCTCTTCTGCTTCTACCTGATGGTATTTGGCAGCCATCTTCCTGTTGCGCTCCTCCATTGTGGCGGGGTCAAACTCAAGAGAGGACATGATGTTGTACTGACGTTTTTTCAGTCCAATGCCATTGGTAGCCCAAGGGCATTGCTGGCTTATTTCTTCGTCTGTGCGACGAGGGCGTGGAGCGGGCAATTCCACTTTCTCCATCATCTGACCGAGCACACCGTCGGAAAGGATGATGACAGGCATGCGCCACTTGAAAGTGAGTTCTGCTGCCTTGCCCATGCAGTCGCTCATCTCCTGCACGCTGTTTGGAGCCAGCACAATGGTGCGATAGTCGCCGTTTCCTCCGCCATACACGGATTGGAAATAGTCTGCCTGTCCTGGCTGAATAGTGCCAAGACCAGGACCGCCACGACCTACGCTGACAATCACACCTGGCAGTTCGCATGCCGCCATGTAGCTGATGCCCTCTTGCATCAGTGCAATGCCTGGCGATGAACTGGATGTGAACACCAGTTTGCCTGTGCAGCCTGCTCCGTAGAGCATGTTGATGGAAGAAACCTCGCTTTCTGCCTGCAACACAACCATGCCTGTTGTCTCCCAAGGTTTATCAACTGCAAGGGTTTCCAATACTTCGCTTTGTGGGGTGATGGGGTAGCCAAAGAAACCGTCATATCCGTAACGGACTGCGGCCTTTGCCACTACTTCATTTCCCTTTAGCAATACAATGTCTTTCTGTTCGTTGTCCATTCTTTACTCCTCCTTTCTTCTGTAAACCGTGATGCAGCCATCGGGGCACACAATCGCACAACTGCTGCAGCCGTTGCACTTCTCCCAATCTGTCTGTTCCGCATAGTTGTAGCCCTTGTGATTGACAGTTGCACTCAGTGTGACAAGATTTAATGGACAGGCTATCGTGCAGAGGTTGCAGCCTTTGCAACGCTCGATATCTACAACGATAGCACCTCTCATTTTTGCCATACAAGTCTCCTTCCCGCTTCTCCTGTGGGAGAAGAGTAGAATGTTAGTGGGAAGGTATTCTACTTGGTTTTATTTTGTTTTATTTTAATTGAATCATTTTTATCTTCTTCGGCTGGCATGCCGCTCGTCCATAAGCAACATTCTGCCCTAAGGATTGTAGCGATCCTTGCAATAGAACCTGATGATATTCATCGCCATCTTACGCAACTCCACTGCTTCTGAGTCGGGATTCAACTTGATGGCTTCAGCATACGAGTCCAGACATTCTTTCCAGTCTTGACGCGCATAGGCTTCTTTGCCTTTTCTCAACCACTCTTGTTCCGTCATCTATTATTGGTTGTTCTTTACCTTTTGGGCATCATTGTTGCGAATCTCCACACGTCGAATCTTGCCTGAGTGTGTCTTGGGCAGTTCGTCCACAAACTCAATGATGCGTGGATATTTGTATGGTGCGGTGGTTCTCTTCACATGGTTCTGCAACTCCTTCACCAAGTCTTCGTTGGCCTTGTCTTTCCACTCCTTGCCCAAAACAATAGTGGCCTTCACGATCATGCCTCGGATGTCATCAGGCACACCTGTGATGGCACATTCCACCACGGAAGGATGGGTCATGAGTGCGCTCTCCACCTCAAAGGGGCCAATACGGTAGCCCGATGACTTGATCACATCGTCGGCGCGCCCTACAAACCAGAAGTATCCATCCTTGTCTTTGTATGCCAAGTCGCCCGTGAAGTAGTATCCATCATGCCAAGCCTTCATTGTTTCTGCAGGTGCATTATAGTATTCCACACACAATCCAATGGGCTTCTGGCGGTCTGTGCGAATGGCAATCTGTCCCTCTTCACCCTCTTCAGCCTCTGTCAAATCTGATCTCAGGAGGTGAACATCATATTGTGGCATAGGCTTACCCATCGAGCCTGGCTTGGTCTTCATCCAAGGTGTGGTTGCAATCAAGCAAGTGCCCTCACTTTGTCCGAAGCCTTCTTTTATTTCCAGTCCAGTGATTTCAAGGAACTTATCATACACGGCAGAATTGAGTGCCTCGCCAGCGGTGGTGACATGTTCCAAAGAACTGAGATCGAAATGGCTCAAGTCCTCTCGAATCATGAAGCGATAGATGGTGGGAGGAGCGCAGAAGCTGGTGATGCGGTATTGAGCCACCTTCTCCAAGATGTCTGACGCACGAAACTTCTCGTGGTCATATACAAAAAGTGTGGCACCAGCAATCCATTGTCCATAGAGTTTGCCCCAAGTGGCTTTTGCCCAACCAGTGTCAGCCACAGTCAGATGTAGGCTGTTCATGTGGAGATTGTGCCAATACACAGCTGTTCCGATATGTCCAAGAGGGTATGTGTAGTCGTGAACCGCCATCTTAGGCTGCCCATTAGTGCCAGATGTGAAATACATCAACATGTAGTCACTGGACTTTGTCACACGTTCACCTTTATATTCTGAAGCGGCTTTCACGCCCTCCTTGAAGTCATCCCATCCTTCTGGAACGATAGGGCCAATGCTGATTCTGTGCTTCAGCGCAGGCCATTCGGCATGCGCTTCGTTCACGTGGCGGAGGATTTCCTCGTCTCCAGCAGTGATGATAGCCTTGATGTTTGCGCTTTTCACTCGGTATATGATGTCTTTCTTTGTCAGCAGGAAGGAGGCTGGAATAGCCACAGCACCAATCTTGTGGAGTGCCAGCATGGTGAGCCAAAACTGGTAGCGGCGTTTCATGATGAGCATCACAAAGTCTCCTTTCTTGATGTCTAATGACAGTAGGTAGCTTGCTATCTTGTTTGACTCTCTTTTGATGTCGGCGAAAGTGAATCGACGTTCGATGCCTTTATCATTGCACCAAAGGAGAGCCATGCGGTCTGGCGTTTCCTTTGCCCATACGTCCATCACATCGTAGGCGAAGTTGAAGTTTTCAGGAACAATAAACTCGAAGTTTTTCTCGAAATCTTCCTGAGAGGTAAAGACAGGCTTTTTCAAGAACCTATTTAACATTGTATTACTCATCATATATTTATTCAGTCTCTTTCTGTATATCTGAAAAAATGCACACTTTATTGATAAGTGCTATTTTTCGGTTTCAAAATTACCAATAAAATACAGCATGAACAAATAAAAAACGTTTAATTATGAGCATTTTACACATAGTTCCTCCTTGTGTGTAAAAAATGGAATAGAAAAATGCACACCATAAAAAATGATGTGCAAAGAGTGATTTGTTTTTACTCATTTGAGGGTATTCATTCTTTTGTTCTTTTATCAACATCACTTCTGATGATGTGACCTAATAGGGTGATTCAGTGTGCTCAAATCGAAAAGAAATGGGCGAAAACTTGTTTATCTTGCCACATTATGCTAATTTTGCGGCATGAAAAGAATGATGAACCTCTTGAAAGATAGGAAGCGTCTCTACAATATTGTGTTTGAGGCCGATACTCCTGCAGGGAAAACCTTTGACATCGCTGTAATGATAGCCATTGTGTTAAGCCTCGTGGTTGCTTTTGTTGAGACGAAACCTGCGGTTGTGGGTCGTTTCAAAGATGTGCTTACAGTCATGGAGTATGTGCTTACCTTCTTCTTCACAATCGAGTACATTCTGCGTCTCTATTGTTCTCCCAGACCTAAAAGGTATGCTCTTAGCTTCTTTGGCATCATTGATCTCTTGGCCACCTTGCCACTCTATCTTTCCTTCATTCCTTATCTTCACACCACACGTTATTTCTTCATCTTGCGTGTGTTCCGTCTCACCCGAATCTTTCGTGTGCTTAAACTCTTCAGTTTCATCAATGAGGGCTATCTCCTGTTGCAGAGCATCAAACTGAGCATCCGCAAGATCTTGGTCTATTTCCTTTTTGTTGTGATACTTGTCATCATTCTTGGCACTCTCATGTATATAGTGGAAAGCGAACAGCCCAACTCACAGTTCGCCGATATTGGCACAAGCATCTATTGGGCTATAGTCACGCTCACCACTGTGGGCTATGGTGATATTACGCCTGTAACGGTTGTTGGCCGTCTGCTTTCCAGTGTTGTCATGATATTAGGCTACACCATCATTGCAATTCCTACAGGAATCGTGTCAGCAACGATGATTGATGAAACCAGAAAGAAGGGCAAGAATGGTCGTTGCCCACGTTGTGGACATAAAACCGACCTTCATGCCAACTATTGCAAACATTGTGGTGAAAGGCTTTAGTTGAACAACTAATTGAAGATTCCACCCGTACAATTCTGTCCTCTCAACACCATTCCTCCATGCACATTCATGTATCTTCCATACCACATGCCACCATCTATGTGGCTGAGGGATTAAACACGATTACCCCTGATGAACTGTCAGAAGCACTTGCTTCTTTGCCTCAGTGGCGGCGTGAGTTGGCATTGAACTTTAAGTTTCAGCAGGGTAGAATAGAATGTGCTTTTTCCTATTTACTTCTTTGTAGGGCTTTGCGTGAATCGTATGGCATTACCGAACAGCCTCTGTTTGAGATTGGCGAGCATGGCAAACCTACGCTCCTTTTCACTCAAGCAAGCCCCGCACCTCCCATCCATTTCAATCTCTCCCATTGCAAAACAGCCATTGCATGTGTGGTGTCTGAGATTCCTGTTGGTATTGATGTGGAAAGAATGGGGCGTTACAGAGAATCGCTGGCTCGTCATGTGTTCAACGATCAAGAGTTTGCTGAGGTCACGACTTCCCCTGACCCTCAGATTCCTTTCACTCGCCTTTGGACACAAAAAGAGGCTATCGTCAAACTCACCGGACGTGGCATAGACGATAATCTGCAAGAACTTCTCTTTAAATATAATAATGTGTTGCTTCACACAGAAGAACATGTTCAGCAGGATTATGTACTGACAGTTGCTGTTTGGAATGAGGAGTGATGACTTCAGCATGCAGGCACGAAATGCTCACGTCCGCCTCTGCCTCATCCTCCATCTCGCTCTCATATTCCTTCATGCCAACCAAGAAAAAAGATGATGCACATCCCGAACAGGCATGTCATGGTGCTCCTATCAACCCTTATGTTTCTCTTTCCATTCTTCAGGAGAAAGCCCTGTCACTTTCTTGAAACTTCGTGAGGCAATCGTGCGTGTGCGATAACCTGCTTCAAAAAAGGCGGAAGCAATATCAATGTCAGCACGCGAATGCAATAGTGCCAGTGTGTGAGAGATACGTACCCGATCCAGATAATCTCCAAAATTCACACCTGTATTTTCGCGAAGGCTCTGTTGGACAGTTGCCCGATTGGAGTTGAGCATTTGGCATAGTTTGTCGAAATTCAATGCAGGGTCGCGAAACACGCCATATTCCATCATCTGTTCAATATCTTTCCAGATGGCTATGGCATCTTCTTGCACAGATTCAGATTTTTTCGTCATGGTCACATCTGGCTCTTTCGTGGTGTTGCGAGGCGCAGGAATGAGTTCGTAGAGTTCAGCATAGGTGGCCCATGATATATATAAGATGCCTCCGCATTCTACCAAAAGAAGGATGGCAATGTTGCCTGTCATGATACGTCCCACGCAAAATGCCATTTGCATGAGGGCAAAGGCGAAATAGGTCCACAGCCATTCACGTGACGCACTGCTCTTCCAACGGTTGTAGGGCACAGCCACAATGGTCAGGTTTACCAGCACGGCAACGCAGCACATGATGAGTCTCCACCACACATCGGGCTTTTCTATATGATAGATGATTTCACGCACACTGAATAGGTGAGTATAATTCATCTGGGTGCTGATGATCACCTCTATCAGCCAAGGAACAGCAAACCAAAGCGTGTGTTTCCATTTCAGCCATCCTGGACGCATCACCTCCATAGGGTACAGTAGTATCAATGATGTGACAGGCAGGGCCATCAACACAGTGATAGGGGGGAGGGACTCCACCAATGAGTTGTTGATTGGATTCTGAAATAGAATGATGAGTCTGACAGCCTTGAAGATGATGAGCATCACAGCCATTCCTGCCAAAATGAAAGGAGCACGACGCCCCATGCCATCCTTGAAGTGCTTGATTCTCCTCCATAGCAAAATGGTACACGTGAGCGAAACCACCAGGGATAAAGATAAGGCAATAGCCAAAATCATCGATTCTGTTACATTCAGCATAGGTCGTTTTTTTAATGGATAAATAAGTTCATGCCCAAAAGTGTAACAAAGATATGTATTATTTTACACCCACACAACTTTTTGAGTGAAAAACCAGTCAATACATATCAAAAAGAGCGAGTTCTTTGCAGACTCGCCCTTTTTGATGCTAAATTGTTCTATATGTTCGTCACACAACTTATCAGATCTCAACCTCTTCCTCTTTTGGTGTTTTGTTGGGAAGAAGAAGGTTCAAGACCACACCCACAATGGCCGACAGACCAATGCCTGCAATAGAGAAGTCGCCGGCAGAGAGCACCGCACCGCCCAATCCCATTGTCAGCATGACTGAAATGATGATGATGTTGCGTGTTGAACCCATATCCACTTGATTCTTGATCATGTTTTGGATACCCACGCTGGCAATCGTGCCAAAGAGGAGCAACATGATACCGCCCAACACTGCTTGTGGAATGGACTGCAGAACAGCACTCAGTTTGCCAATCACAGAGAAGACAAGAGCTGTGGCTGCAGAGATGCGAATCACGGCAGGGCTGGTCACCTTTGTGATAGACATAGCACCTGTCACCTCTGAGTAGGTTGTTTCTGGAGGACCACCCAAGAATGCTGAAACCAGACAAGCCAATCCGTCACCCAGCATGGTGCGATGCAGTCCAGGCTCTTTCACAAAGTTTTTGTTTGCCACAGCCCCCACCACATACACATCTCCAATGTGCTCAATCACAGGTGCTATAGCCACAGGAATCATAAAGAGGAAAGGCTCCCATTGCCAATGGGTGATAGTGTCAAACGAAATAGGATTCCTAAACCAAGGCGCAGTCACCACGTCAGAGAAGTCCACCATGCCCATCGTGATAGCCACGATATACCCCACTACTACACCACACACTACAGGCACCAACTTCATCAAGCCTTTGCAGAATGTGAGCACGAGAATGGCGGTCAAGAGCGAAATGAGTGCCAACAACCAAGATGTCTTTGCCATGTTCACGGCACTGCCAGAGAGAGACAGGCCGATGAGGATGATGACAGGGCCAATCACTACAGGAGGGAAAATGTGGTTGATTAGTTTTCTTCCCTGCCATTTGACAAGGGCACTCATGATGAAATACACGAGTGGCACACCCGTCAGACCTGCCAGAGCACCAGGCAGTCCCCATTGCTCAGTGGCTGCAATGATAGGTGCAATGAAGGCAAACGAACTGCCCAAGAAGATAGGCACTTTGCCTTTGGTCACGGCATGAAAGATGAATGTGCCGATACCTGCGGTGAAAAGGGCTGTGGCTGGGTCTATTCCAATCAGCAGCGGAACTAATACGGTAGCACCAAAGGCTACGAAGAGGAATTGTACTCCCACAACCGTTTTCTTGAAAGGAGAAAGTGAGTCTGAATTCATGTCTATGTAGATTGTACTTTGAAAATTTATTCAACTGCAAAGATACGTTTTCTTTTTTTAACACAAACAATATTCATCACTTTTTTGTGCTTCATCCCTTAAATGCGCAGACGAGTTCCATCTCTGTCGGCAACAAGCGTGTGAGTTGTGTGTGATGTGTTTTTTACAGGTCTTTTCCTGTCAGCAAAAATTTGTAAGAGGATTATCGCACAGGTTTTCTTGTCAAAATCCTTGATAATTCAAAGGGAATTTGACTTCAGTGGAAGAATGGCAAGGCGATTTTGACAGGATTTGTCACCAGACAACTCTTCCATGACAGAGAATGCTCTTTCCCTGATGATAAAAATCTCTCATATCTTCTTTATCTATAACAACTTGCGCTTGCACTAACACTTGATGCTTGTCAGGTCAAAAACGCACGCATGGTTCGTTGGTCATCGCACCATTGTTCATTGGCACTTGCACCATTGTTCGTTGCCACTTGAAGCATTGTTCGTTGGAGCATGGAGAACGCTTCGGTCATGTGGTATGTCAGATGGTGGGGAAATCCTGTCATTTCATCCTTTCAAACGCTTGCCTTTATTCACTCTCCCCATAGAAGAAGGAATTCAAGTTTGACAAACTCGGGCTGATTGCTGAACTTGAAAACAAAAAACAGGTATATGTCGTGACCAGCAACCATATGGTAGAAGAACGGCAACTATATGGTATTTACTCACGAACTATATAGTAGAAAAAAAAGGTGATGTGCCTTTTAGGAAAAAGGAAGAATGCGCTATAAGCACAAAAAGTATGTGGACTTCGTTGGTTCTTGAAGTCCACATACTTTGCCTTTGAAGTCCACATACTTGGACTGTGGGGTTGGTTCAGTCTTTTGGCGCGGTGGATTTCTCCAACTCACGCTGTTAGCTGGCATGACTCTTTCTCTTGAATCATCTGAAGGAAATATTGGTGCATCCCGAGATGGTCTGTCAGTTCAGGATGGAAGGATGTGGCGAGTTGTTTCCCTTGTCTGGCGGCCACAATATGTCCATCCACAGTGGATAGGGGATGACATTGTGGAGAAAGGATTTTCTCTATGTAAGGAGCACGGATGAAAGTCATGGGTATGTGCCCCTCCAGTCCATCCACCTTTCCGTCGGTGTGGAAACTTCCTAACTGTCTGCCATAAGCATTTCTTCTCACCTCAATATCCATAGTGCCTAAATGGTCTTTGGATAAGAGAATCATTCCTGCACAAGTTCCAAATACTGGCAGTCCATTGAAAATGGCCTCTCGAATGGGGTGGAACAAACCAAGTTGCTTGAGTAGCAACATCTGTGCGGTGCTTTCTCCTCCTGGAATGATGAGTGCGTCTTTGGGTTTCTGCCAATCGGAAAGTTGGCGAATCTCATGTGTCTGCACTCCCAGTTGGTGCAGTATCTGCTCATGCTCGATGAATGCCCCTTGAAGGGCTAAGACAGCAATGTTCATTCGCCTCTTTTTGCCATTAGGAGTTCAATTTCCTGCTCGTTGATGCCTACCATCGCTTCTCCCAAATCTTCAGAGAGACTTGCCAGCATCTTGGCATCCTTGTAGTTGGTCACTGCCTGCACGATGGCTGCGGCTCTTTTGGCTGGATTTCCGCTCTTGAAGATACCGCTTCCCACAAAAACACCTTCTGCGCCCAGCTCCATCATGAGGGCTGCGTCTGCAGGTGTGGCTACTCCTCCTGCGGCAAAGTTCACTACAGGAAGTTTGCCTGTTTCGTGTACTTGGCGCACCAGCTCGTATGGTGCTTGCAGTTGCTTGGCTGCTTCGAAGAGTTCATCTTCACTCATGGATACAAGTCTTCTGATTTCGCTCTGCATGAGTCGCATGTGGCTCACGGCCTGCACCACGTCTCCTGTGCCAGGTTCACCCTTGGTTCTGATCATGGTTGCTCCTTCTGCAATTCGTCTCAATGCTTCTCCCAGATTCTTGGCACCACACACAAAGGGCACGTCGAATTTGGTTTTGTCGATGTGGTAGATGTTGTCGGCAGGACTGAGTACCTCGCTTTCGTCGATGTAGTCAATCTCGATGGCTTGCAGAATCTGTGCCTCTGCCACATGTCCAATTCGGCATTTAGCCATTACGGGAATGCTTACAGCCTCCTGGATTCCTCTGATCATCTTGGGGTCGCTCATGCGGCTCACACCTCCTGCCGCACGAATGTCTGCGGGAATGCGTTCGAGTGCCATTACTGCACACGCGCCTGCTGCTTCAGCAATGCGTGCCTGTTCGGGTGTGGTCACATCCATGATTACTCCGCCCTTCAGCATCTGAGCCAATTGACGGTTCAAGTCTTGTCTTTCGTTTGCCATTTTATATTGATTTTAATTAGGAATATGCGTTGTTCTTGATGAAAAACGCTGCAAAGGAACATTCTTTTGGTTGGATGACCAAACGCATGTCCTTTTCTGTCAAACAAAAAGTCAATCTTGTAAAATGAGGATGAGGCTTGAGGAATTATTCCATGTGCTGACGGTATTCGCTTGGAGATATTCCTTTTAGGGATTTGAAATAGCGGGAGAGGTGTGTTTGTGAAGAAAAGCCCATCTCGGCAGCAATCTCCTTCAGGGGTTTCTGTGTGGTGGAGAGCAGGGTGGTGATCTCTTGAATGATGCGTTCGTTGATGATGGCTTTGGGGGAGCGACCGCTGAATCGACGGGTCACCTGTCCAAGATAGCGTGGGCTGACATTGAGTTGTTCGGCATAGAATGCCACATCGGCATAGTGGTGGCAGAACTGTTCTACCGCATCCAGAAATTGGTTGTAGCGTTCACTGCTTCTGCTGCTTTCCTCCACATAGTCGGCAGGCAGTTGTTTCATGAAGGAGCGTGCGTGATGAATAGCCTCCTTCACCTCTTCGCCTCGACTCAGGTAGAATGCCACAGCCGATGAGAGATGATTGGCATCACCGTGTTGGCGGTTTGCATTTGGCAGGTCGGAAGGCTCAAGAACAACTGTACACATGGGGATGAGCAAGCGTTGGATGGCTTCGTGCACCGCAGGAGAAAGCAGTTCGTCTCCTTGTGAGGACTTGGTCACAGGGGCATACACGATATGTTTGGGATGGTATTGGCGCAAGAGGTCTGTAACGGTCTCCACCACGTTCTTATTGTGTAGCAGGCCTACCTTGACCACTTGGGGCTGAAGGTCATTGATGATTGCCTCCATTTGGCGACGTACCATTTCGGGAGAGAGATCGTAGAAATCCTGAATGCCCAACGTGTTCTGCACAGTGATAGAGGTGATGACCGAAACCGCCACTCCGCCTAACTGACTGATGAAACGGGTGTCGGCTTGTATGCCAGAGCCACCCGTTCCGTCAGAACCTGTTATAGTCAAAATTGTATGACCCATGTTCAGATTGTATGATATTTATCGTTGGTCATTTGTTTTACGATTGTCCCATCTTCATCATATTATGATAGTCCATCTATGAGTCCGTTCTCGATGGTGATGCGCTCAGCCTGTGGTGACTTGGAGAGACCTGGCATGCGCATAATGTCACCAGCAATGGCAACAATCATCTCAGAACCAGAGTTGATCACAAGGTCGCGGATATTGACATTGAAGTCCTTTGGACAGCCATAGAGATTCTGGTCGGCAGAGAATGAATACTGAGTCTTGGCAATGCAGACAGGATAGTTCTCCAGTCCGAGCTTCTCAATGCGCTGGAGCATCTTCTCGGCAGATTTGCCGTAGGTCACAGAGGATGCGCCATAAATCTTCTGGCACACTTTCTCGATTTTGGTCTTGATGTTGTCGGTGTCATCATAGGTGAGCGTGAGGGGCTTGCTTGGCTGGTTGTTGATTGTATCAACTACTATTTGGGCCAACTCCTTTGCGCCCTCGCCTCCTTCAAGGAATGCGTTGTTGATGGCAAAGCCTACACCAATCTCTTCACAGTGCTTGCGCACGAGTTCGAGTTCCTCATCCGTGTCGGTGGCATATCGGTTGAAGCATACCACCACACTCTGGCTGAAGCTCTGCATGTTGTGGATGTGACGGTCCAGATTCTCGCAGCCCTTTGCCAGACCTTCCATGTTGGGCTCTTTGATGAGTTCCAGAGGCACACCTCCGTGCATCTTCAAGCCCTGTGTGGTGGCTACCACCACAGTCAGTTTGGGCTGTAGGCCACTCTTTCTGCATTTGATGTTGAAGAACTTCTCAGCACCGAGATCGGCACCGAATCCTGCTTCTGTGATGACATAGTCTCCAAAGGTCATGGCCATTCGGGTGGCGATGATTGTGTTGCAGCCATGTGCGATATTGGCAAAAGGACCTCCGTGCACAAAAGCAGGGGTGTTCTCTGTGGTCTGCACCAAGTTGGGCTTGATGGCATCCAACAGCAGAACGGTGATAGCACCACCTACTCCCATATCTTTTACACGGAAAGGAGTGTCGTCAGCCTTGATTCCAAGGATGATATTGTCAATGCGACGGCGCAAGTCATCTACATCTTTAGATAAGCAGAGGATTGCCATGATTTCAGATGCAGGGGTGATGTCAAATCCTGTTTCTGAAATAACACCGTCAGTCTTGCCGCCCAATCCTGTGATCACATAGCGAAGATTGCGGTCGTTGATGTCGAGCACTCTCTTCCACAGCACTTCCTTGAGGGCAAAACCCTCCTCCCTGTGAAAGTAGATGTAGTTGTCCAGCAGGGCTGCAATCATGTTGTGCGCAGAGGTGATGGCATGGAAGTCGCCTGTGAAGTGAAGGTTGATCTTCTCCATGGGAAGCACCTGCGCATAACCACCTCCAGCGGCACCACCTTTCACGCCAAAGCAAGGACCGAGGGAGGGTTCACGCAAGGCACACACGGCTTTCTTGCCAAGTTTGTTGAGACCTAGTGCGAGCCCTATGCTCACAGTGGTCTTGCCAATTCCTGCCTTTGTTGGAGTGATGGCGGTCACCAGAATGAGGTTGCTCTTCTTCACCTTTTCCTCGTCCATGAGATGGTTCGGAACCTTTGCGATGTATTTGCCATACATCTCCAATTCGTCTGTTGGAATGTGGATGTGTTTGGCAACATCTACGATGGGGCTAAGTTTGCATTCTCTTGCTATTTCAATATCTTTCTTCATAATGTATGTTGATGAGAACATTATTAGTTGGCACAAAGATAACAAAAAAGGGCGATATACTCGCCCTTCTTTGATGAATATTAGTTCGTTTTTGTCCGTTTTCGTTATTTCATCATCCTGATTGTACTCTTTTTGTTTCTCTCACTTTCCATGTGAAGAAGATAGACGCCCTTGCTCAGATTGAGTTTTGCAAACGTGGAAGCCACGTTGCACTTCTTCGCTGTGAAGTGGCCAACCACCATCCCTCCAGTATTGACCACCTGTGTTTTCACTGTCTCGTTGTCATCAATCTCACTCACACCTGTCATCAATTCATCATACTTGCTCTGATCGAAATGGAGTAGCAGTTTACCCTCCTGTATCTTACTGGTGTCCCAGCGGTAATAGGCTGGAAGTTCTGGCAGTTCGTAGTTGAGTTCCCCCTCTATCCTCACCGATGTCACATTGGTCCAGAGCAGAAAAGAGTCTGGTTTGGTCTCATCGGTAGTGAGGTTCTTCATGGTACTTTCGTTGATGAAAGGTGCAATGGTCGTGCCAGAGGCAAGTTTCAGTGTGGCGATATTCTTGATGTGAGCGTTGTTGATGATGGTGCTCATGCCCTGATATAGCCCTGTCACCAGTCGTCCTGTGCTGCCAAAGGTTACGTTCTTCCCTCCAAAATCCAGACTGCCTGATGTGGCCAAAGCGGAACGTCCAGGCTGCAATGTGCCATTGATAGTGTAGGAACTATTGGTGAGCGAGGCATTTGTTTTTGAGATGCCAGAGAGTGTTGCTCCTTTGCCCACGGTGAGCGCGCCCTTGCCTAAGGTTGCTCCAGAGTTGAGGTGAAGTATTCCTTCGGAGATGCTGACAGCACCTGTCGTTGTCCACGCACCGCTCACAGTCATCTTGCAACTGCCCCTCTTGGTGAAGAGGTCAGTCTCTACCACCGATCCCTCAAAGGTGAAGTCACCCCTGTCGAGGTTGTTCCCCACCATCCATGTGTTGGCTTGTGCGCTCACGCCATTGCGGAAAGCGCAGAAGCCACCCAGTTCTCCCTTGCCTGTCACAGCACCCATTTTGAGTGTTCTTCCTGAGTTCTGCACAATCACATCCTCTGGAATGTCGAGTGTGAAGGTCTCTCCTCCATTGCCAGTGTCGAGTGTGAAACGCTTGTCTGATGCTATGGCTGCTCTTGCCACGAGCGTGCCGTTGAAAGCAGAGAGGTTCAATTGGAGAGGTGTGCGTGTGGCCACCCATCCACTGCCTTGCTCTCCTGCTGAATAGACTTCAATCTTTCCCTCACCTGTAATCTTGTTGGAGTAAGTGGCACGGTTAGCAGTCCACCAGTATCCCTTTTCTCCACTTCCTATGGTGATTTCATTCGTTGTTCCCACTTCGTCTCTCAGCGTTCCGCCCCTCAACTCCACAATCTTGGCGGCATTGCCCGAGTGGTTTTGAACTGTACCCTCATTGATGATCATCTTCCCGAGGTTTGCGCCAGTAGCGTAGGTCTTCAGCCAACCTCCGCCTTTCTTGGTGAGAAGCGTGCCATAGAAAGATGCGTTCTGTGAGAAATCTGCTGCATGAAGGATGACGCCACCTTTCTCTGTCTGGAATCGGATGGGCGAGCCATTTGTCACGGTGGCTGTGGCTTGCAGGGTGGCACCATTTTCCATGATGAACTTGTCGGCGAGAGTGCTCACTGCCCCCAAATTGCCAGTAGCCTTGTTGGCGTTGGAAAGTGTGGAAACCTTCACCACACCGCCTCTCAGGTAGTTACCGCCCGTATAGGAGTTTTCTGTTGCAATGGTCAGTGTGCCAGTGTTTTCTTTTTCCAGCACACCTGTTGTGATGGCAGCATTGCCTGCAAGGGCATAATCCTTGGTAGCGTTCACCTTGATGGTGTTAGGAGCCAAATCTTCAGTGAGGGTGATGTTGGTCTGGGTCGCTTCATCGGTGAAATTCACCACGTCGCCCTTCACGAAGATGCTTGCTGCCATTGTTTCATCTCCGTTCACTCGGAAGTTTTCAGTCTTGGCAAAATCCCAGTCGGCAGAGTTGCTGCCAGTCCAGATGATTTCTGCTGCATCTCTCACACCCTCCAGAGTAAGGACAATATTCTTGTTCTCATCCATAGTGAGACTCTTCTTAAAGTCGCTCAGCCCCTCAATCCTGATGTCTTCAAGCGATCCTGCAAGTTCATCGACACTTCCGATGATGTATGTTCCAGGAGCGAGCCTGCTTTCTCCCTCCGCAGGGTGAGCCACAATCTCAATCACGGGCTGCAAATCTCTTGGTCCTGTGGTCATCCACACTTCCTCTCCTGCTTTGGTTTCAATCGTCAGTCTTTTGACATGGATTCTGTCTGCCTTAAGTCCGTCTGAATAGAGGTCAATCTCAAGTCTTGAGCCAAATCCCATGATATAGTTTTCGTTGATGGTCACCTCACCTGCCTGCTCCTTCCCTCCAGGTCGCACCACTGAGGCATAGTCAGCCCTGATGCTCTTAAACACGCCTCCGTTGGAGTTGAGTTCAGCAAAGCGGTTCAGCCACAAAGCCGACTTTTTCAGCGAACCGTCAAAGTTGAGGCTTCCTGCCCACACATCCGTGTTGCCCGTATTGTCCATGTCCACCTTCGGCAGGGCAAGCATGCCTTCTCCCTGTTTCACAATGCGAGTGTCGCCACTCAGTGCGCCACCTGTGACAGTGCAAATATAATAGGTGTATTCAATCTCGTCAGTTCCGTTGGTCTTGTTGCTGTTCTTGCCCTTTACCCATGAAGGCACGTTGAAAAAAGCTACGCTGGGTGATGCACCCTCTTGGATGCTGACCTCTGAGTCGGATGTCTCACACACGATGATTTGCTTTTCATTCATCGCTGTGCTGATTGTTCCTCCATTCGCCACCTCTGTGCGGTCAGTCATGGTGAGAGGAGGGGGAGCGATGGTGATGCCCTCCAGTTCTCCAATGAAGTAACTCTTGTGAGGAGGCTGATTGTATCCCACGACCTGAGTCACCATTGCATTGCGATACTGATGGTCGTGCCAGAGGGTGGGGATGCGGTATTTAGTGGCGTGTGGAGTTGTGAAGATGCGCAGTTTCAGGTTGTCGGCTGTTCGCATCACGATTTCCTCTCTCCAGTCGCCGAAGATGTCGGCAATTGCGCCAGCATTGTTTTTTGTTCCGTTGATGGTGAGGCATCCATCCGAGTTGAACAAGCGTCCTGAAGGATACTTGTAGATGGCGGCTGCTCGTCCCTCGTTGGCACTGCCAGGCGAGTCATATACCTCATCGTTGAGGTCTCCGTCCCAATAGATACGCTGGTTCAGGTGACTCCAGAAAAGCGCATCGTTCGAGCCTCCAGGTGCAGGGGCAATCTCTTTGTCTTTCACGGTAGATATGAGCCCGGAACTGACAGACCTGCCCATGCTGCCCACCATCTCGTTAGAGAAGTTCCCGCAGAGTGCACGCCCGTCATCACCTCCAGCCTTCAGCCGGTAGTAGATTTGTCCTGTGGTGGCATTGTAGTAGGTGCAGGCAGGGTTTGTTTCATTGCAGGTAAACTGTTCCTGCCCCTTTCTGTAAGGATCAAAGTCCGAGCAGTGCTGTGCATCCCCATGCCCCAATCCTGTGGTGCATAGCCCCTTTCCATTGTCGTCAATCACCATTGAGCCAAACACAATCTCGTCTCGCCCGTCCCAGTCCACATCTGCAATCGCAAAGTTGTGAAAGCCATTGCCAAACCAGGGGCTACCGCCATTGTATTCATTCCATCGCCAGCGCAGTGTCAATTCGTGAGTGGCAGGATTCACGTCCAGCGCACACATCTTATGTCGAGTGTAGCAACCTCTTCCGAGGAAAATGCTAGGTTTGCGTCCGTCCAGATAAGGTGCGCCAAAATAGTGCTTGCTGGAGCGGTGTCCTCCGTCTCCTGCTTTGCCCCAAACAGTGCCGTAGTCGCTCTCCCCTGTCTCGAAACGGGGAAGAGGGTAATCCATAGGCGTGAACTGGCTGCTCGACTTGTCCCAGCCGTAAGGCTCGCAGGTCTCCCCGTTCAAGTAGAGCAGGTACTCCGCCCCATTGCAGGTATATTCGTCTCTTGGAGCCACATAGTTCATGTTGCCAATGTTCACCACCTCGCCACTCGCCAGATGGAGAATCATGTTGTCTGCACCTCTCATGAGGCACTCGGCCTTTCCGTCCATGTCCCAATCGTATGTCACGAGATCCCACTGCTCGTCAGGACCAGCCATGAGGTTGGGACCGAGGTCTATCCACCAAAGTCTCCTGCCATCCAACGTGTAGCACTCATAGTGGTGAAACCTCGTGGTGTTGCTCGCATTACGTATGTCGCCCGCATAGTTGCGCTTCACAAGAAACTCCACCACGCCATCGCCATCCACATCGCCCAGCGACACGTCGTTGAGCACATACAGGCTCGTCACGTCACTTCCGTTGCGGTCTACGACAGGTGCCATCTCGATGTCGAAATATCCATTTTCCCATCGGGTAATTTCCTTGCTCTTCAGGTTTGTCGCCTCGTTGCCCTTCACGACAGGCACTACATGATAGCGACTGTTGGAAGTGCCACCCGAGTGACTGTAGTTCGATGCCTCCAGGTTCTTGGCAAGCAGAGCGCCGTTGCAATAAAGATTGTAGGTGACGTCATAATACTCTTCGCCCAGCACTCGCCAACTCACGAGGTTGCCGCCCTGAGCCCCAGGAACAGCAACAATGCCACGGTCTATCTTGTCGGTAAAGCGTTGCGCAAAGCCCATGAGGGCTGACACCACAAGCAGAAAGGTTAATCCAATTCTTTTCATAAATAGGGTAGTTAGTTTTACGGTTATGATTGTTTTCAGTGTTGTTCTCGCCAGTAGGAAGAGTGCTGGAGGTTGATTTTCCAGCATTCTTCCTCGAGTCCCTTTTAGGATGTTGCAAAGTTAAGCATTTCTGCGCTATCTCGCAACCATTTCGAGTAAATCTTTTCCAGAAAGCTTGTAGCTTCCATCCGTTCCTGCCAGAATGTTTTCAGCCAGATTGCGTTTGGTCTGGTGCAGGCGGATGATTTTCTCCTCAATGGTGTTTTTGCTCACGAGGTGGTAGGCGGTCACTGCCTGCTGCTGACCTATGCGGTAGGCGCGGTCGGTGGCTTGCTGCTCAATGGCGGGATTCCACCACGGGTCGAGGTGGAACACATAGTTGGCTCCCGTCAGGTTCAGTCCCAGTCCTCCTGCCTTCAAACTGATGAGGAAGAGTGCATTCTCCCCGTTTTGGAAAGCCTGCACCATCTCAGACCTCTGCTTGAGCGGCACACTGCCGTCGATGTAGAAATACCTCATGCCCAGTTCGTCCAGTTTTCTGCGCACGATGTCGAAGAAGCCCACAAACTGACTGAACACCAGCGCCCTGTTGCCGCCCTCCGTCACTCCCTGCAGCAGTTCTACCAGCGCAGTGACCTTCGAGCATTCGCCCGTCCATTTGGGCTCGATGAGTTGCGCACTGCATGCCGCTTGGCGCAAACGGGTGATTTCAGCCAGTACGTGCATGTTTACCTCGCCCCCCGCCGATTGCAACATCTTCTCAGCCCTCGTGCGTATGCTCTCATAGATGGCGATTTCCTCGCGGCTCATCTCCACCGTCTGATAGATTTCCGTCTTCTCGGGCAGTTCCTTCAGCACGGCCTGTTTGGTTCGTCTCAACATAAAGGGGTGCACAATCCTCTCCAGCTGTTCCTGCTTCTCCCTGTCCTGATGCCCCTCGATTGGGATGATGAATTTCTGTGAGAAATGCTCATAAGTACCGAGCATCCCAGGGTTCACAAACTGAAACAGACTCCACAGTTCGCCCAGGTGATTCTGCACAGGAGTGCCTGTCAGCATCACCCTGTTGCGTGCCTGAATTTTCATGGCGGCTCCGCTCGTCTTCGCACCTCTGTTCTTGATGATGTGCGCCTCGTCCAGGCAAGCCACATTCCATTGCTTCCTGGTGATGTCCTCCTGAATGCTTAGCAGGATGCCATAGCTGACCACAATCACATCGCCCGCCTTTGCCTCCTCGATAGTTTGTTTGCGGTTGGCAGAGAAATTGAGTATCTGTACATTCAACTCGGGTGCAAACCGCTCAATTTCCTCCTTCCAGTTGGGAACAACCGAGGCAGGAGCCACCACCAGCGACGCTCCCTCCTCCTTCTTCAGAAGGAAGAACGTGATGGCCTGAACCGTCTTGCCCAGACCCATGTCGTCAGCCAGCAAAGCGCCTGCCCCCCACTTGTTCAGTCGGGCAATCCAGTGGTAGCCCTCCCGCTGATAGGGGCGCAGGCTGGCATTCAGCCCTTCGGGCACAGGAGGAGTGTAGTGCGAAGAGTCCAGAATACGCTGGCGAATCTCGTCCAGTTTCTCGTCCATCTTCAGGTGCAGCTCGCCATGCAGGATGTTCTCCCCCATCATTGCCGCCGAGAACGGGGAAATCTTGATCTTGCCGTGCTCCCGGTTGGCAATGGCGTCAAGTGCCTTGAGCTGTGACTTGAGTTTCTCGCTTAGCGTGAGAAAGTCGCCCTCGCCAATCTGCACATACTTGCCCTTGCTCTTGCCCACCAGTTCCAGCAGTTCGCCGATGCTGATTCGGGTGTCCTCGTCTATGTCTATGTCTCCCTCAATGTCAAACCACTGCCCACGCTGTTTCAGCACCCCGCTGAATGAGCTTGCCCCTCTGGAGAGCGGTCGGATTCTGAATCCCTGTCCCTCAGGCCATTCGGCATAGAAGGTGTCGGGGTGGCGCTGAATCATCTCCACCAGATCGAGCATGAACTCAGGAGGGTAGGACTCCCCCTCATAATGGTCAAGATGCCCGTCATAGCCTTCATCCCGCCAGAAAGCCGCTACGAGGTCCAGATTCTGCCGCTCCATCTCCATGTTGCGTCTTACCCTCATGCGCCCTTGCTCATTCTCGTCAATGACGACACGCTCGCCCCTTCCCAGTGGAAAGGTCTTCCTTCCCCCAGGCAACGGGCGCACTAGTGCTTCCACCTCCCAGTTACCACCCTGCTTCGGGCTGAGCCTGAAGCCCACGCTCCACTCTCCGTCCACCAGCGGAAGGGTGCTTCCTCCCTCGATGAGCGAGGAGTGCAGTTCCACCTTGCCGCCAATCTTCTCCAGCAGGCTGCGCAGGGTGGGTTCAGCCTCCAGTGGCAGACTGCCCAGTTGTAGTAGTTTTACGTAATATCTGCGTATATCCTCAGGAATTTCGATGACGCTATAGTGAGTGGCTGAATCCTCCACCACCACAAAACCCTCGCTAGCCTTGCCCTGGGGCACATTCGACTTCACCACAAAGCGGTCGTCCTCCCTTTCCACCATGAGATAGGGAATATCACGGTCCACCCTCACCAGACTGTAGGGTGTGCTTCCTCCCACATACAGGCGGCTCTCGTCCACCATCTCTTCTATCACATCCTCCAGCCTCAGTTCCCAGTGGTCGCTGTGGTTCAGCCTCGCCAGAATCCTGCGGTCTGCATTGTTCATGTAGGGCACATCCCCCTTGCGGTAGCGGGTGTCATTCAGTCTCTTGCCATTGCCCCACGCCCCGTTCTTCAGTTTCGTCTGCTCCCTCACCTGGATAAGTGCAGATTCGGGTGACTCTCTTAGATACATCAGGCGGATGTCCTGTACCTCCGCCTCCCTCGTATTTCCGCTCGCCTCGTCGATGAGGTTCTCCAGAACCGACTCCCATTCCGTCTTGTGTGGAATGCTTGCAAGTACTGGTGTGCCGCCGAAATGCCTCTTTAGCGACTCGCGCTCATCATCGTAGAGAGGAATGTAAGGCATCATCTCGTGTTGCAAGATGGCCAGACGGGGCATGCAGAGTTCCACATCCATTTGGGCAGTGGAATAGCCCAGATAGTTGGCGAGCAGAAAAGAGAGCGGTCTGTACACTTCTGTGCGCTCGCCCGACAGGCTCTCCTCATACATCCTCATCACCTGCTCCTTGTGTAGTACCTCGCTGATGCTACAGGCGTCTTCGGCAATCACCCTCGCAGGCAGTAGTGTCTCGTCCTTCCTCACCTCCATGTTCGCCACCAGTTCCCTGAGTTTGCTCTGACACACCTCAGCCCTCCTCCTCTCCCGCTCATTCTCCTCGCTCTGCTCTTCTCCCGTGTGAGCCACCTTTGCCATATAGGCAGTGGCAAGGAAAAAGCAAAGCAACCCATTCTGGAAGTAGCCTCGCGCACCATTGTCCCTCTGCTGAATCTTCAGAGCCTGCTCAAACCACGACACAGCCTCCGTCAGCCTGCCCGCACACAAGTTGCGCAGCGCACCCAGAGAATAGCCTGCGGAGATATTCTCATAGATGCCCCCAGCAGGAACTTTCCCCGAGGCAATATAGTCATAAAGTTCAATCTCAGCCAGAATCTGACACCTCGTTGCCTCAGTTATCGACTGGTATTCGCCCACCACCCTTGTAGCAAGCGCAGTGTCCACCACCATGTCGCGACTTGTGAAGTGGTTGCAGAATAGCGAGAACAACTCCACAAAACTCTCTGAAGGCAGATGGGCAAACAGTGGCTCGAACCGAGGCTCTGTTAGCAGGTTCAGGAAGAGATGCACCACCTCCCTGCTCAACTTGCCCGCCTGCTCGCATACTCTGTAGTCAGTATCCACCAGTTCCCTCACCGCCAACCTCACTTGTGTGTAGGCATTCTCGCTGGCAGGCTCATGCTTGCGATACTGGGCCGCCAGATCCTGTCGGCAGGCGTGCAGATACCACAGCGCAGGCACCACATCGTCCGCATTCACCCCATAACGGGGCGTGCGCTTCGTCCAGTCTCTGCCCTCTTCCGCTAGCATCCCCGAGGTCACCAGTTCCTCCAGAGCCACTGTGCCGTCGAAAGTGGCGAAACAGTAGTGTCCCAAGACATAGATCACCTCGTCCATCCTCTTGTCTTGCCCCATTCCCACCTGCACTTGGAAACACAGCAACCTCTGTGCATCCTCGCTCAGTCTTTCATATTTATCAAATGATATCATCCTCCAGTCAATTTTGAGTAAAGCGTGCAAAGATACGAAAAAGTGTGAGAAAAAACAAGGGAAAATGCTATTTTCATCTGCTTTTTCGAACGGAAGACCCTTCAGCGACAATCCAACAACAGCAGATGAACACGAAAAAAGTGAAGGGCGATTTTCGTGAATTGTGAATTTTCATGCTTTCTCGCTCGCGTATCTTATTATTATATATTATCTTGAGTTCGACGAATTCAGAAGATGAACAACCTATTTCGATAGGTGTCTCTCGGAGGGCCTCATTTCTGCCCCTTTTTTGATTATCAGTGCCGTCAGGCCTGTGTCATCAGTGAAGACCGACAAGAATCATCAGTGAAATCTCTTTTCTATTGATATAGCAAAAGTAAGGAGTGGTTTGTTAGCATCATCAAAAGAAAAAGTTTGGCGGTCACTGTTTTCTGTTAGTTTCTTGTCAGGACAACTATCTCAATTGTCTCAATCTCGCCCCTTCTGATATGTTCCTAAGACCTCCGATTCAGATTTTGATTTTTTACCCTCTTATGCCACAGTACACATCTGGGGGAGTGTGATTGAGACAAGTGAGAAAGCAATTTCGTTATCAATACACCCTCCCCATACTTCTGCGATCCTTCGATATGCCTTCGATATGCCTTCGAGATGGGTTTGGGATAATTAAAGTGAGTTCGACGAATTGCATCTGCCTTTAAATTTGGTGATCCACAAAAATCGCATTCTGGACATTTCTACCACGAGGAGTCTTTTTTATTGCTCTTTTCTGTCTTTTGATTCAATGCTGGATATTCTTTCTCGAAAGACCTGTGTGGAAAGAAGAAAAATCCATAAAAAATGAAATATAGATACAAGAAAATTTGGAAGTGATGGAAAAATTCTCTAACTCTGCGCCAGAAATCAGAACCACACACCCACCATGACCCTCTCAGCGCAAAGAGGACATCTCATTCCATGTGGCAATTTTCGCAGTGGTGGCGTCGCTCTCATTCCTCTCCGTGCCACAAAAGGGGAAAGTGAAGGGTGAAGAAGCCGAAGCCGTTATTTTCCGAAGCCACCCCGAAGCCTCGCTGAGGTTGCATGAGATGCAGGAGGAATACAAAAAAGGGGGAGCGGTTTGTGCCGTCCCCCCCCTGATATGAGTTGCTTTTGTGGAATCGAGGTCACTTGCGAGTGACGTAAGAGCCGTCGCGGGTATCAACCTCTATTTGGTCGCCCTCGTTGATGAAGAGGGGCACGCGAATCTCAACGCCTGTCTCGAGTGTGGCTGGCTTGGATGCGTTGGTGGCAGTGTTGCCTGCAAAGCCTGGCTCGGTGTAGGTGACAGCCAAGACAACCTTGATGGGTGCTTCTGCTGTGAGGATAGTACCTGTTGATTCGTCGATGGAAGCCATCACGTTCTCGCCCTCCTTGAGGAAGTCGCCGCCAGTGATGAGGTCTTTGGAGATATTGACCTGCTCGAATGTGTCGTTGTTCATGAAGACCATCTCTTCGCCCTCCTTATAGAGGTATTGGAACTGCTGGTGTGAAACCTGCACGTCGTCAAGCTTTGCTGATACAATCCATGTGCGCTCAAGTACACGCCCGTCCTCCACGTTGCGGAGCTTGGTACGCATCACTGTGTTGCCCTTGCCTGGTTTAACGTGCAAGAAGTCGATTACTACATAAATCTTGCCGTCGTCAAGACGAAGACATATGTTTTTCTTGATGTCGCCTGCTAAAATAGCCATAAAGTTTATTAGTTTTTGAGTTTTAACTTGTTGAAATCGGGTACAAAATTACGTAAAATGATTAAAATGACAAAAAAAGTAGGTGTTTTTTGGCTTTTTCTTTTGCTGATTTCTTGAAAATCACTAATTTTGCAGTCGTTTTCCGTGTTTGCCGCAGCAATCATGCGGTGGAATGGGATGAAGAGCAATAGGATTAACAACAAAATTTATATAAGACAATGAAAAGAACTTTCCAACCTCACAACAGAAAGAGGGTAAACAAGCACGGCTTCCGTCTGCGCATGCAGACTGCTAATGGCCGTCGTGTTCTTGCTGCTCGTCGCAGGAAGGGCCGTAAGTCACTTACTGTATCAAGCGAACATCACGGCAAGTAATTTTGCCGATTGTGATACAAGAAGGCAGTGGTTTCAATGGAACTTCTGCCTTTTTTTTGTCTCTCTCACTTAATCGTAACATTTGTCCCGCATAAGTTACTAGCACTCGGCAATAAAAATGAAATATTTTCTCTTTCATTTTGTATTGTTCTCACTTAATCGTAACTTTGCACCATAAATATTATATGTACGCGCGAAATGGCTATTAAAAAATTTTTTACTGGAAAATCTGGCGCTAAATTTTGGGTGAATATCGTCTTGATGGTGTCGCTCGTGGTTGCTGTGCCTGTTGTGACGTTCTACATGCTTGATCACTTTACGCACCACGGCGAGAAGATTGAGGTGCCGAATGTGGTGGGTAAGTCGGTGGCTGATGCGGAAGAGATGCTGGGCGGAAGGGACTTGGTGGCCTTGGTGGTGGATTCGGTCTATGACAAGTATGCTCCTAAGGGGGCGGTGATGGACCAGTCGCCCAAGGCTGGCTATGAGGTGAAGGGCGGCAGAGTGGTTTATCTGACCGTGAACCTGATGGGCGAGCCGATGGCAGAGTTGCCTGATGTGGCCGCTCTGGGCTCGTTGCGCGAGGCGGTGTCGCTCTTGCAGTCGCTGGGCTTCAAATTGACTGCTCACGAACAGGTGGCGGGCAGGCCGAGAGATTTGGTGATTGGTGTGAAGCAGGGCGGAAGGAATGTGGCTGCGGGCCAGTCTGTTCCACGCACGAGACCGCTGACCTTGGTGGTTGGCGGTGGCGAGGTGGATTCAGCCTTGGTGGAGTATGAGGACTTTGAGTATGAGGGTCTTGATGGTGAGGGTGATGAGGGTGCTGGTGAGAATTTTGACATTGAGCTCTGATGACTTTGGTGGATATGGAAGAACTCGAACTTCAGTCTGATGTGGTGCTGGAGGATGGTCTGGAGGACGAGGAGACCTCGCAGCTGTATGAGCACTACAGGGTGGTGGCTGACAAGAAGCAGAAGTTGCTGAGGGTGGACCGTTTCCTGCTGGACCACTTGAGCAACACGAGCCGCAATCGGGTTCAGCGTGCTGCAGACGCAGGTTTTATCATGGCGAATGGAAAGCCTGTGAAGCGGTCGTACAAGGTGAAGCCTGACGATGTAATTCAGGTGATGCTGAACCGCCCTCATTATGAGAATAAGATTTCTCCAGAGGAGATTCCGCTGGATGTCGTGTATGAGGATGAGGACTTGATGGTCATTAACAAACCTGCAGGCATGGTGGTCCATCCAGGCTTTGGCAACTGGAACGGCACGATGCTGAATGCCATTGCGTGGCACTTGAAGGATATGCCTCAATATGACATCAATGATCCTGAGATTGGTCTGGTACACCGCATTGACAAGGATACGAGCGGATTGCTGGTGGTGGCGAAGACAGCTGTGGCGAAGACGCACCTGGGACTTCAGTTTTTCAATAAAACGACCCGACGCGAGTATCATGCGCTGGTGTGGGGCAATTTTGTGGAGGAGGATGGTCGGATAGAGGGCAACATCGCTCGTGATCCGAGGGATAGGATGAGGATGGCGGTTTTTCCTCCGGGGTCGGAGGTTGGGAAGAGTGCTGTGACTCATTACCATGTGTTGGAACGCTTTGGCTATACGACGCTGGTGAAGTGTGTGCTGGAGACGGGGCGTACTCATCAGATCCGTGCCCACATGCGCCATCTGGGTCATCCGCTCTTTAGTGATGAGCGGTATGGGGGTGATCAGGTCCTGAAGGGGCTGAACTCTGCAAAGTACCGTCAGTTTATAGACAACTGTTTTGCGATTTGCCCTCGTCAGGTGTTGCATGCCAAGACGCTGGGCTTTGTGCATCCCAGAACGGGCAGGGAGATGATGTTTGACTCAGAACTGCCTGAGGACATGACAGCCCTGCTGGAGAAGTGGAGAAGGTATGTTGTGAGTGAGGGCGTGTGAGAAAGTTGAATTGTGAAAAATATGAATTTTTAGGAGAAGGATTCTTCAAATCAAACATATAAGATGAAAAAAGTAATTGCAATCGTTGCCGGCGGTGATAGTTCGGAGCACGATGTGTCGCTGAGAAGTGCGGCTGGAATTGATTCATGGATTGACAAGGAACGGTATGATGTGTATATCGTGGAGGTGAGCCGCAAGGAATGGGTGGCGCATCTGCCTGGTGGCAAGCGTTCGCAGGTGTTCCGTCATGATTTCTCGTTCAAGGACGAGTGGGGAAGGGACATCAGACCTGACTATGCATATATCACGATTCATGGCACTCCTGGCGAGGATGGTACTCTGCAGGGCTATTTCGACTTGCTCGGCATTCCGTATTCTACCAGCGGTGTGTTGGTGGAGTCAATGACTTTCAACAAGTTTGCCCTCAACCAGTTCTTGAAGAGTTTTGGTGTGAGGGTGGCTGAGAGCGTGTTGGTGCGTGAGGGCCAGCAGGTGAATGTGGATGAGATTGTGGATAGGGTTGGCTTGCCTTGTTTCATCAAGCCTAACGCTGGTGGCTCAAGTTTTGGAGTGACTCACTGCAGAACGAAGGAGGGTGTGGTTCCGGCTGTGGAGAAGGCGATGAAGGAGAGTCCTGAGGTGCTGGTGGAGAGCGAGCTGAAGGGAACGGAAATCAGCAATGGTGTGTATTGCACGAAGAAGGGGGGCATGCATGTGCTGCCTATCACGGAGGTGGTGCCAGAGACTGATTTCTTTGACTATGACGCGAAGTATAACGGAAAGGTGCAGGAGATTACTCCTGCTCGTCTGAGCGATGACACCACCAAAAGGGTGCAGGCGCTTACGGCGGCTATCTACCGTATTCTGGGCGCATCGGGCATTGTCCGCATCGACTATATCATCTCGAAGAATGAGGAGGGTGTGGATGTAATCAATATGCTGGAAATCAATACAACTCCAGGCATGACTGTCACCAGTTTCATCCCTCAGCAGGTAAGGGCTGAAGGCGGTGAGATGAAGGAGGTGCTGAATGCCATTATCGCAGATAAATTATCATGACATTATCAGATTTTGACGATATTAGGCCTTATTCTGAAGGCGAAATGAAGGAGGCGTTTGAGGGACTGCTTGCCGACAGACAGTTTGACAGGATTCTTTCGGGCTTTCTTCCTCTTCCTAAGGGAATGAGAAACGGCATCTTGCGACTGTTGTTTATAGGAGTGAAGACTCCGCAGGACTTCCAGATTCGCTTCATGAAGCCGTTGATCTATTATCTGTTCCGCAAGGCTACGAGTGGCTATTCGTACTTCTTCCCCGAGTCGTTGGACAGAAGGGGACACTTCACTTTCATGTCTAACCACCGTGACATTGTGCTCGACTCGGCTTTTCTTGATATGCTGATGCTGAAGGATGGTTTTGCCAAGACCGTGGAGATAGCCATTGGCAACAATCTCTTGATTTATCCCTGGATTAAGAGGTTTGTGAGGATGAACAAGTCGTTTGTGGTGAATCGTGGACTGACTCCAAAGGAGATGCTCCGCTCGTCTGTCCACATGAGTCAGTACATGCACTTTGCCATCAACGAGAAGGGGGAGAATATCTGGATAGCCCAGCGTGAGGGACGTGCGAAGGACTCTGATGATCGTACGCAGGAGTCGGTGTTGAAGATGCTCAACATGGGCGGACCTACGGCGGGCAAGACTACGGCAGAGATCATCGCCAACTTGCGCCACATGAATATTGTGCCGCTGGCCATCTCGTATGAGTATGACCCTTGCGACTACCTGAAGGCAAAGGAGTTCCAGTGCAAGCGTGACATTCCAGGCTGGAAGAAGGCAAAGCAGGATGACCTTGTGAACATGAAGATCGGCATCTGGGGACAGAAGGGACATGTGCATTATCAGGCGGCTGAGTGCATCAACGGCTGGCTCGACACGCTGGACGCAGAGAAGATTGAGAAGGCTGACATCTTCCGCATGGTGGCAGAGCACATCGATCACGAGATTCATAAGAACTACCGCATCTATCCTATTAATCGTGATGCGCTGGAAGGAAAGGACAATGCCTATATAGAGTCGCGAGTCAAGATGGTGGATGTGGAGAACCCTGATGCTACTTTTCTGAGGGAGAAGATCACGGCCATGTATGCCAATCCTCTCCGCAACTACGAGAGGGCTACGGCGGAAAAGTAGTTTGGATAATGAGGAGGTTTTGGAACATAGCCTTGTGCATTCTTGGGCTGATGGCGAGCACTGCTTGTTCGGAGGACGGAGAGTGCTATCCGCCCATCATCACAGATTTGGTGGTGGTGGAGACTGATGCTCAGGGCATGGTGGAGACGGTGAGGATGGATCATGGAGAGCGTTTTCCTGTGCATCAGGCACTGAACTTCCATGTGGCAGACTCCTCGTTCAGGTGTATGGCTTCTTACACGCAGGATGCGGGCAAGGTCACTTTTTTTGACCTTGTGAAGGTGTTCTCGCAACCTCCCTATCCTGTGGATGACTACTATGTGGTAGTGAATGGGGTGGTGCATCACGATGCGAGCATGCTGCCTCGCCACCCTGTGAAGGTGATCAGCATGTGGAGGAGTGGTGGATACATCAATATGCACCTGGGTGTGAAGACGGCTGGCATGGGCTGGCATCAGTATGGCTTTTGCGAGGACAGTGTGCACCACTATTCGCTTCTGCATCAGCGGCCTGCTCAAGACGGACAGGCATATACGGAGCAGGTGTATCTCTCTATGCCTATTCCTGAAGAAGAGGAGCGTCTGACATTCTCCATCCATACGGATGAGGGTGTATATACACAAGTGTTTTAATAGGATTTTATGGCAAGAATATCAACTCAACAACATAAACGATTATGACAAGAGCAATCATTACGGTGGTGGGAAAAGACACCGTGGGCATTATCGCCAAAGTATGCACTTATTTGGCAGACAATCAAATCAACATCCTTGACATCTCTCAGACGATTGTACAGGATTTTTTCAACATGATGATGATTGTGGACTTGACCAAGTCTGTCAAGCCTTTTGATGTGATGAACGACGAATTGACCAAAATAGGTCAGGATACAGGCGTTCAGGTGAAGGTGCAACTGGAGGACATCTTTGACAAGATGCACAGGATTTAGGTGTGATTTGGGGTGAAAAGTGAAAAATGTGAATATTGTGAAAAAGTGAAAAGCCTGGTGTCCGTTTGCCATGGAGAGAAACAAGATGCTTTCTAAGTTCTTTCCGGTAAAATAGAGTTTTCTTGGAAACCAAGCGACCTTTTTTGATTTTCATTTTTTATAAGAAGCGGCGATAACACTGTTTACTTTTTAAAGAATAAGTTATGATTAATTTACAAGAAGTGCTCGAAACCAACAAGATGATCGAACAGGAGAATCTTGATGTGAGGACGATTACTATGGGCATTAGTCTTCTCGATTGTGCCGACAAGGATCTTGATGTCACTTGCGAGAAGATATATAAGAAAATCACAACATTGGCTAAGAATCTTGTCTCTACGGGAGAGGAGATTGCAAGGGGCTTTGGTGTTCCTATCGTGAATAAGCGCATCAGCATCACACCCATCTCTTTGGTGGGGGGCGGTTGCTGTAAGACTACCGAGGACTATGTGAAGATAGCCAAGACGCTGGACGAGGCTGCCCGTGTGACTGGTGTGAACTTCCTGGGTGGCTATTCAGCCATTGTGTCTAAAGGTATGACCAAGAGCGATGAATTGCTTATCCGCAGCATTCCTCAAGCATTGGCTTGCACGGAGCGCATCTGCTCCAGCATCAATGTAGGTTCTACCAAGACGGGCATCAACATGGATGCTGTGAGGCTGTTGGGTGAAATCATCAAGGAGACAGCAGAAGCGACCAAGGAGGTGGACTCTTTGGGCTGTGCAAAGCTGGTGGTGCTCTGCAATGCGCCTGACGACAATCCTTTCATGGCTGGTGCTTTCCACGGTGTAAGTGAGGCTGATGCCATCATCAATGTGGGTGTGAGTGGTCCGGGTGTGGTGAAGTATGCCTTGGAGCAGATGGACAAGCAGGCTGGAGGCTTAGCTGATTTTGAGGTACTCTGTGAGACCATCAAGCGCACAGCCTTCAAGATTACTCGTGTGGGTCAGTTGGTGGCTCAGGAGGCTTCGCGCAGATTGGGTGTGCCATTTGGCATCATCGACCTGAGTTTGGCTCCAACACCAGCGATTGGTGACTCGGTGGCTGATATTCTCAAATGTATTGGTGTGGAACATCCAGGTGCTCCAGGCACTACTGCCGCTCTGGCTCTGCTGAATGATCAGGTGAAGAAGGGTGGTGTGATGGCTTCCTCTTATGTGGGTGGCTTGTCGGGTGCTTTCATTCCAGTGTCTGAAGATCAGGGTATGATTGATGCTGTAGAGGCTGGTGCACTCACCATCGAAAAACTTGAAGCGATGACCTGTGTATGTTCTGTGGGTCTGGACATGATTGCCATTCCCGGCGATACACCTGCCACATCTATTGCGGGCATTATTGCAGATGAGAGTGCCATTGGCATGATCAACCAGAAGACAACTGCTGTGCGCATTATTCCTGTGGTGGGCAAGAAGGTGGGTGACACGGTGGAGTTTGGAGGTTTGCTGGGCTATGCTCCTGTGATGCCTGTAAACACTTTCTCCAGCCAGCGTTTTGTGGACCGTTGCGGTCGTATTCCTGCTCCTATTCATAGTTTTAAGAATTGATAATTCATGGTTTGAGAAAGGATGTGTTATACATCCCTGCATTCCTATATGACATATCTCCGCATGCCTTATGAAAAAGTTCTTTCTTAGTTTATTGTTTCTGCTTTCTATCTTGCCAATGACCGCTCAGCGAAAGGCCAGTCTCGACATGGACTGGAGGTTCAGGCGTGGAGGAACTATCAATGCCGAACAGATGGATTATGATGATTTGCGTTGGCACTTGGTGACAGTGCCCCATGACTTTAGCATGGAGCCCTTGGTGAATGTTGCGGGTGATGCTCGTATGGCAGATGTGCAGGTGGGACCTTTTTCCAAACTGAGCATAGGCAACTGGGACACAGGCCAGACTGTGGGCGGTGAGGGATGGTATCGTAAGACAGTCGCATTGCCTGTGGAGGGCAACACGTCAATGGATACTTATCTCTCTCAGACTCGTGTAAGCATCCGTTTTGATGGTATCTACAACCAGTCGGAGGTGTGGGTGAATGGTGTGAAGGCCGCTTCAAATGTGTATGGCTACATGCCTTTTGTAGTTTGTCTCAATGAGATTCTTGCCGACAAAAGGAATCGTGATGCACGCAATGAAAGGGAGGTGACCATTGCTGTGAAGGCTGTGAATGAGGGCTTGAACTCTCGTTGGTATGCTGGTAGTGGCATTTTCCGCCATGTGTGGTTGGAGACAACCGAGATGCTCCATTTGGATGAGTGGGACACGTATGTGGACGGTTCGGAACTAATCAACAAAGGCAAGGATGCCAATGTGAAGGTGTTTGCTAAGGTGTTCAACGAGACCAATAGGACAAGAGTGGTCACATTGCACGTAGATTTGCTGGACGATCAGGAGAAGGTGGTGGCGCAGAACGATTTGGAGTTTGAAGTGCCTGCCATGAAGAAGGATGGTTTTGAAGTGGCTACAGAGATGACGGTGAAAGAGCCTCGTCTCTGGTCGGTCGATCAACCTTATCGCTATAGGGCGCGCGTGTCTATCCATACTTCGGGTGAGGAGAAAGATGCACTCTTGATTCCTTTTGGCATCAGAAGCATCCAGTTCTCTGCTGAGGAAGGTTTCAAACTGAATGGCAAACAGTTGAAGCTTTATGGGGGATGTGTGCACCACGACAACGGACTGTTGGGTGGCGCAGCCATTGACCGAGCAGAGGTTCGCAAGGTGGAGGTGCTGAAGGCTCAAGGCTTTAATGCCGTGAGATGCAGTCACAATCTGCCTTCAGAAGCCTTTCTTCATGCCTGTGATAGTTTGGGCATGCTTGTGATTGATGAGGTGTTTGACCAATGGGAAGAGGCAAAACGTCCTGACGACTACAGTCAATACTTTGCTCGCGACTGCAAGAAGGATATGGCTTTGATGGTGAGACGAGACCGCAATCATCCCAGTGTCATCATGTGGAGCATAGGCAATGAGATTGCTCAAAGAGCAGACGTGCCCCGTGGAAAGGAGATTGCGCTGGAGTTGAATCTGGCGGCTAACAATGAGGACCGCACTCGTCCCACGACAATGGCTGTCAATTCTTTCTGGGACAGACCTCTGTTCACATGGGAGAAGGATGTTCACCGTGTGTTTGACAATATAGAGATTGGTGGCTACAATTATGAGTGGAGGCACTATGTGGCAGACCATGATTCTTTCCCTGATCGTATCATGTATGGCTCGGAGTCTTTTCCGAAAGAGATGGCGCAGAACTGGAACTTGGTGGATAAGAACCCTTACATCATTGGTGACTTTGTGTGGACGGCTATTGACTATCTGGGCGAGGCTGGATTGGGATATACCTATGAGCGTTCGGACAATCAGTGGATTCAACTCCTCTCTTGGCCTTGGTTCAACTCTTGGTGCGGCGACCTTGACCTCATAGGCAATAAGAAGCCTCAGAGTTATTATCGTGATGTGCTATGGAAAAGAAGCAAGTTGAGCATGGCTATTCGTCCTTCAGTGACAGAGGGTGAGTATGAGGATGTGAGCCTTTGGGGATGGACTGCAGAAGAGAATCATTGGAACTTCGAGAAGGGCTACCTGCCCATCGAGTTGCGCCCCGAGAACTATCAGGTGACCAATGTTGTGGGACATCTGAAGCATGATGTGAATGGCTATAGAAGTGACTCACTCCGTGTGAATGTGTATAGCCGTGAACCCCGTGTGCGCTTGCTCGTCAATGATTCTGTCGTGGGTGAGAAGAGCACAGACCCAGAGACTTACACTGCTACCTTTACAGTGGCTTATGAACCAGGTTCAATCAAGGCAATGACTGTGCCGCAAACGAGGAAAGCAACTGCGGACAGTTTGGAGTATGTGACTGCATTGACTCCTGCCCGTATTGTGCTCAAGGCTGATAGGGAGGCTATTTCGGCTTCTCACAACGACCTTTCCTACATCGAGATACAGATAGAGGACGAGGAGGGACATTTGTGCCCTACAGCTGAAATTCCGCTTGAAATCATTGTGATAGGTAAAGCCAATGTGGTGGCAGGCACAGGTCATCCCTATGACATGAAGTCGTTCCGCTCATTGACACCTACCACATTCCGTGGTAAGGCACTTGCCATCGTGCAGCCTCAAAATGAACAGGGCGAAGTGACGCTGGTAGTGAGAGGAAAAGGGGTGGAAGAGGCTCAGATCACTGTAGAGATGAGATAGCTTTTTTTCCTTTCTTCTTTTCAAAAGAGAAAGGCACAGAAATGGAATGTAAACATAACAATTGAATAACTAACAAACCTAATCACATGTTGTATCGTATGAAAAAGAATTTAATGAGAGGGGCATCAGTGCTTGTGTTGGCTTTGATGTCGGCAAGCGGAGTGATGGCTCAAGACAAGCCTACAATGGGCTGGAGTTCGTGGAACACCTTTGCACTGAACATCAGTGAAGAAATCATCACAGGTCAGGCTGTAGCCATGCGCACCCAAGGCCTCTACAAGGTAGGCTATGACCATGTAAATATTGACGATGGATATTTTGGAGGTCGTGACAAAGAGACGGGCCAGTTGCTCATCCATCCCACACGTTTCCCTAATGGCTTGCTACCTGTAGTGAAGACCATACACCGTTTGGGACTGAAGGCTGGCATCTATTCCGATGGTGGCAAGAACACCTGTGGCAACTACCACGGAGGTGATAAGATTGCAGAGGGTGTGGGGTTATATGGTCATGACCAGCAAGATGCCGACTTCTTCTTCAAGGAATTGGGCTTCGACTTTATCAAGGTGGACTTCTGTGGTGGCGTGTCATACCACAACAGCGAGGGATTGGACCTTGATGCAGAGACTCGCTATAAGGAAATAGCCAAAGCCATAGAGAATACAGGTAGAAAGGATGTGAGGATGAATGTGTGTCGCTGGGACTATCCAGGCAACTGGGTGCATGATGTGGCTGTGTCATGGCGTACCACTGGCGACATCAATGCTTCATGGGGTTCTGTCAAGAGCATTTTGGCACAAAACCTCTACCTCTCGGCTTACTGCTATGATGGTCACTATAATGACATGGACATGCTGGAGGTGGGTAAAGGCATGACCATTGAAGAGGACAAGACTCACTTTGGCATGTGGTGCATCATGTCCAGCCCACTGCTGATTGGCTGTAATCTGAAGACACTGCAGGGAGCACCATTGCTCCTTCTGAAGAATCCTGAACTGATTGCGCTCAACCAAGATGACCTCTGCATTCAGGCCTATGTGGCACAGCACCAAGGTGAAACCTACGTGATGGTGAAGGACTTGGAGAATCTGTATGGCAAGACTCGTGCAGTGGCTCTCTATAATCCTTCCGACAAGGAGGTGGAGATGAGCGTGAAGTTCTCCGAACTGGATTTAGATGGAACAGTGAAGGTACGCGACCTCTTTGAAAGAGAGGATTTGGGCGAGATGACAGAAGGCATCACCGTGAAAGTACCTCGTCATGCAACCCGCATCTATCGACTGGATGCAGAGACTCGTTTGGAGCGCAATCTCTATGAGGCAGAGACAGCATATCTGGGCAAGTATCAGGAGATTTTCAATAATCAGGTGTATAAGTCTGCTATCTATAAGGACAATGACCTTTGTTCTGGTCGTGCATGTGTGGGATGGCTGGGCGAAGACCCTAAAAACGACCTTCAGTGGCGTCATGTCTATAGCGACAAGGGTGGAGAGTATGAGATGACACTCAAGTACATCTCAGGCGACACTCGCAACATGACTGTTGAGCTGAACGGCAAGGAAGTGAGCACACTCTCTTGCAACTCTGGCAGTTGGAGCACGGTGGGAGAGAAGACCATCAAGGTGAACTTGGAGCAGGGCGAGAACGTGATTCGCCTCTACAACAAATCTGCTTCTGCTGCCATGCCAGATGTGGACTGCATGATGCTCAAGCCTGTGGATGCTACCGAGCGTGTCACTGTAGGCATTCATGCTCCCGCAACGCAGACTCTTGCCAGAATGAACGACGGTAAGTACTATCAGTTGGATGGTCGTTTGGTAAAGCGTCCCAGCAAGGGCAAGGTTTATGTTTACAACGGAAAGAAGGTTCTCTTCTGATGGACGAAACCCCTCCGTTACTCGTACTGAAATAGGATGAATCTATCTATAGATTGAAATCTCGGCACTTGAGCCTTTTCTGGACTCATCCTATTTCAGTACAAGCAAGTTTTCTTACAAAAAATCATTGAAATTTTACCTGAAATAATTCTTCAATGAAGACAGGTTGAAGTTGTTCTGGCAGATTCAATCCTGAATGATTTTCCTAAGAAGAAACAGGCAGTTCAGTAAGTCTTCTGAACTGCCTGTTTCTTGTTGATATATCGGATATAAATGGCTTGGTAAAAGCAGAAAGCTGATAGGGGAAAAACGCACACATTGTTTATTGACACTTGAAGCATTGTTCGTTGGCACTTGAAGCATTGTTCGTTGGCACTTGAAGCATTGTTCATTGCCCATCGAAGCATGCTTCGGTCATGTGGCATGTCAAGTGGAGAGGAAAGACCTGCTTTCTTTCCTCTTTTTTGAGGGCTTTTATATCCCCTCCTCCTGTATGTTTCCTCTGTGAATAGATGGAACTCATGTTGAATGAACAAAAAAAATGGTCTGGCTGTAGAAGTCAGACCATTTTCGTATGTTTAAGTAGGAAGTTGTTTCAGAGACCTTGCTCTGGAAGCGTCCTTCTTTAGAAACTCAGTTTCACACCTCCCATACAAGTGGCTTTCGGCATAGGGAAGCCTGCATAGGTTTGGTATTGCTCTGCCAGCAGATTCTCACCTTTCAAAAAGAGTGTTGCAACAGGAGCAATCTGATAACTTACAGTGGCGTTGAGAAGGGTGTAGTTCTCCTTCTGCTCGTTATCGCCTGTGGTGATGTAGAGCCCACTGACATTCTGCAGGCCTGTTGCCACTGTCCATTTGCCGTTGTGGTAGTTGGCTCCAAGATAGAGCTTGCCTTCAGGAGCACCTTCAATGGGGTTGTCCATGTGGAGAAAAGAGTAGTTGCCGTTCACGCTCCAGTGGTTGCTGATGCGATAATCGCCGGAGAACTCTATGCCCCAGTTCTTTACCTCGCCCATATTGACATTGCGTGGACGACCATCTACACGTGTGGTGGCAATGAGGTTGTCTCCATCGATGTAGAAGATATTGGCACTCAATTGTCCCTTGTTGCCAAATCGCTGTGTGAATGAGAGTTCATAGTTCATGATTCTTTCTGGCTTCAGATCGGTGGTGGCAGGCGGGAACATATACATCTCTCGGATGGTGGGACGACGGAAGCCTTTGCTCACCAGTGCCTTCACATCAGCATCTGTGTTGAGATGGAAGGATAGTCCGCCTTGGGGTACTAACTCTGTGCCTATGACAGAGTGATGGTCCAGGCGCAGACCTGCATTCAGTGTCAGCCATGACATAACATCTTGTCTGAAATCTATATATCCAGCCACTTCGTCAGCATGCTGTTTCTCCACTACTGTGCCATCAGCATTCTTGGTGAGATAAGTCTTGCTGCCTGTTGTTCGGTCTTCATTCCATGCCGAACCGCCAAAGCGTTGCCAGTCCACACCTGCTGTGGTGCGGTTGCCCTCAAAGAGTTGGACGCTCTGATACCAGCTGATGCCTCCAATGTAGTCATTGTGCTTGTAGAGGGCTGTCTTAGGCGTGCCTCCTGCTGAATAGCCGTCATCAATGTTGTGGTGTCCCCAGTCGAAGAACACTCGCAGTGAGCCGTTCGTCCAACCGTAGTCGTTGAGTGCGTTCACACTTGCCAAACCACGTGTGATCTTGGCATCGTTGTCGATGAGGGGAGAAGTGGTGGCTCCAGGGTTGCTGGCATTAAAATGAGTGACAAATATGTCGCCTGACAGTTGCCAGTTAGGTGTGAGTTCATATCCCAATTTGGCAAAGCCTCCCAACTGTTCAAACTCAGAATCCTTACGATGACCGTCTGTGCGCTGATATTGTGCGCCTACCACACTGCTGAACTTGCCCAACTTCAGACGATTGCTGGCATTCGTTTGGAAAGTTCCGTAGCTGCCGCCCTGCAGTTGGATGTCAGTCTTCGTGCCGTCAGTGTACATCTTGCGCGTTACAATGTTCATCACTCCTCCCATAGCATTGCTGCCATAGAGAAGGGAGGCAGGACCTCTCAGCACCTCAATCTTTTCAGTCATCATGGTCTGGTAGGCATCAGGTATGGGATGTCCCATAAGACCAGCGTATTGTGGTTGTCCGTCAATGAGAACGAGAAACTCTGCCCCGCTTCCCACACCGCGTATCTTCAGGTTGCCAGCACCTGTATTGACGCCATATCCTATCAGTCCTCGACTGGTGGAGAAGAGGCCCGGGGTCTGTTCCATCACGGTAGGAAGGACTGACTCACGATAGTTTTCTGTCAGTTTGGTTTGATTGATTGTTGTGACCGTGAGGGGAAGATGCCTCATGTCTGTAGCGTTTCTTGTGCCTGTCACAACCACGTTCTGTAGGGTGTCAGTCCTCTCTTGTGCATTGGTGAAAGTTGCTGTCAGAAGGGAGACAGCCATGAAAAGAAATCTATGATTCATGATGTTTTATATGTGTATGTTCTTTTGCCATCTGGCATCATCCGTGCAGATGTCTTCGTACATCCTTAGGAGATGCTTAGATAGCCCTTAGACCATCCTTCGGACACCCTTGGAAAAATCTTCGGGAATCCTTCGGAATGCCTTTTGTACATGTTCGAGAGTTTCGTCAGAAAATGATGATTACTTGTCAAGCGACACCAGTTTGTAGTTGGATGTGCCTATGCCAATCTTCTCGCCGTATTCCACAATGTGAATGCCATGCTGCTTTTCGATGCGCTGCTTGAGTGGGTCGGGATTGTTTTTTTCATCCTTCTTCACCTGATAGATGAGGTCGTAGGCGGCACGGTCGCAGGCAATGGGGTCTGTAGAGGCTACAATACCAATGTCCTGAATCTCTGGAGCATGTGGATGGGCATCGCAGTCGCAGTCGATGGAGATGTTGTTGAGCACGTTGATATAGACGATGTTTCCTTTCCCAAACCAGTTGGCAATGCTCTGTGCGGCTGCTGCCATACTTTCCAGAAAGGCATCTTGAGGCTGTGTGTGTTGCCATGCGTCAGGCAGTTTGCTGGTTACGCCGTGGGAGTGGATGTAGCCTTTTCCTGCGCTGGATGCAAAACCGATAGACTGGTTTTTGAGCACACCTCCAAAGCCTCCCATTACATGACCCTTGAAGTGAGCCAAGTTGATGCAGAAGTCGTAATTGCCAAGATGTTCTCCTACAATGTTGTACTTGATCCATTTCTTGTCTTGCACAGGAATGCGCAAGTCACCGTGTTCGTCCATGATGTCCACGGCAAAGAGGCTGTCAAAGCCATGTTCGTGGATGGTCTCCCAGTGTTGCTTCACATCCTGTCGGCTTCCTCCATAGGCTGTGCAGCATTCAATGATAGTGCCGTTCACTTTGTCCACAAGGTTGCGGATGAGGGTGGGCTTGAGGTAGTTGTTGCCACCTTTTTCGCCTGTGCTGATTTTCACACCTACTCGTCCGTGTGCTTTCACGCCAAGTGCGTCATAGATTTTCACTAATGATTCTGGTGTGATTTCTTTGGTGAAATACACTTTGGCCTGCTGTGCTTGTATGCCACATACTGCTAAGAGTCCTAATAGCAGTGAGAGAAATAATTTTTTCATGTTGTGTATAAAAATAAAAGCCTTTCTCTGCTTGTTAGGCAGAGAAAGGACTTCATGCTTTTGTATTGTTATTTCTTAATCTTATAGATGGAGAATGTGCGTGCCGGAATGCTGACAGCCTGGGCTGGTGCAGTGACAGTGAGAGAGGATGTCTGTGGCACAATCTTCTCAGGCTCATCGAGTGTGTTCTCAGCAGTGAGGTTGTCACTGTGGAAAGTGATGAGTTGTGCTGTGTAACTGCCCTTCATTCCGTTGAGGTTGAGCGTCACATCCTGTGCCTTGTCGCCTGTGTTGATAATCTTGACGATTACTTCTCCTGTGTTCTTGTCGAGCACGGCAGAAGCGAAGAGACCGTCTTGTCCGTCATTACCTGCCACTGGTTTGCCATTCATGGTGAGAGTGAGCATGTTAGTACCCTTATTGACAGAGTAGAGTTGCTGCACATAGTATGCACATGAGTTGAACTTGCGGAGGTTGTCGAACCAGATAGCGTCAGGTCTCCACTGCCATCCGTCCACATGAGCAAAGAGGGGAGCATAGGTGGCCATCTCCACGACATCGGCATTGCGCTCAAGATTGGTCATGAAGGCTGCTTCCATCAGGGCTGCATTGAAGTGATTCCACTTCTTGCCGCTGCCGTGACATGCGTATTCGCCAGCAAATACCTTTGGCTCTCCCTTGCCACGCTTGTAGTTGTCATAGCGGTTGCCCGACTTGAGAAACCATTCCTCATTGCGATAGAAGTGCTCATCCACGAGATCCACACCCAACTTGCGCATCTCTGGCCAGAGGTAGTCGAAGTCGGCACCCTCGGAGTTAGGACCGGAACCGCCTATAATCTTGATGTTTGGATACTTCTTGCGAACCTGATCCATGAATGGCTTCAGGTTTTCGGGATAGATAGCTCCCCACTGCTCATTGCCGATAGCTACATATTTAAGATTGAATGGGGCAGGGTGACCCATATCGGCACGCAGTTTTGCCCACTGATTCTTGGCTGGGTCTCCATTTGCAAACTCGATGAGGTCAAGCACATCATCGATGTAAGGTTGCAACTGATCCACATCCACATGCTTGTCGCTGCGGTGGCTGCCGTTCTGGAATTCGCAAGAGAGACCTACACTCACCACAGGAAGAGGCTCTGCGCCGATTTGCTCCGAAAGACGGAAATACTCATAGAAGCCCAGTCCGTAAGACTGATAGTAGTCTGGGAAGAAACGGTAGTCGAATGTGTAATGCCAGCGGTTCTCATTGAGGGGACGATTTTCCACTGGACCTACTGAGTTCTTCCACTGATAGCGGGTGGCGAGGTCTGTACCCTCTACAATACATCCACCAGGGAAGCGGAACACGCCAGGCTTGAGTTGCTCAAGCGACTCCGCCAAATCCTTGCGCATGCCATTCTCGTCACCCTTATACACATCTACAGGGAAGAGCGAGATATGCTCCAAATCGACGGTCTTGGAGTTGCGGGTAAGCATGAGGCGGAGAGTTCCCTTATCTACAGTGCTGTTGGCCTTGATAACCACTTCATACTTCTTCCATTCCTTTCCGCTTACCACGATTTTGTCCTCTGAGAACTGTTGGCGTTCCCCCATCGTGTTGGGGTCGCAGAAGAGGACTCTCACAGTCACCTCGCCATCCCCATTAGGGTTGCGTGCCCATACTGTGAAGCGGTAGTCTGCTCCCTTCTGATAGCCAATGCCAAAGAAGCCTTCATTTTCAAGTCCTGTGAATTTATCGTTGTGTCCAGAATCACTCAGTCTCACATAGTGTGGGTTCTTGTTGAATGGACCGTCATTCTTCAGTTCAAATTGACCGAAGGCTTCCCATCCCATGAAATGCTGAGGAAACTCGAATGAGCGGTTCTTGACCAGTTCGCCATACAGACCACCATCGGCTGCATAGTTAATATCCTCAAAGAAGATGCCATACATGGTAGATGGGATTGGTCCGCCCACCTTTTTGGTGTTGATGTCGAATGTGTGATTTTGTGCGGTCACGCTACTCATGGCAAGCAGAGTAGCAACCAGAGAAATCATTTTCTTCATAAGTTAATGGTTGTTAGTTTGTTAGTTTTTTGATTCTTGTATAATCAGGTTGTCAATCTTTGCTGGAAAGTGTGTGGCACATTCCAACATTCCTTTTGCAAAGATAATGAAAAAATCCTTTCCCTCAAATAAATAAAGAGAAAAAAGCATCTGGAGGATGCTTTTGCTCTATACGACTGGACAGTGGAGATACTTTTGAAAAATGCTGATGGCATTGAGCTTTCTTTCAGCAGAAAGTGGCTCTACACCTTCGAGGGGATTGGGGAGGTTCAGTTCCTTGTACTTGTAAGTGCCCATTGTGTGATAGGGCAGAACCTCTATGCGCTCAATGTTCTCGTAGGGAGTGAGGTGTTGAGCCAGCAGGGTGAGTCGCCTGTCATCATCTGTGTAGTTAGGCACTACCACATGCCGAATCCAGGTAGGCTTGTGAATCTCGTGCAGATAGTCGAGAAAAGCCTGATTGTTGGTACGGTCTTGTCCTGTGTAAGTTTTGTGGAGCGATTCATCAAGAGTCTTAATGTCAAGCAACACCAGGTCTGTATATTCCAACACCTTCTTGACTTTCTCGCTAAAAATCACACCACTCGTGTCAAGCGCAGTGTGAATGCCCTCCTCTTTGCAAAGGCGCAGGAATTCAATCAGGAAGTCTGCTTGCATCAGTGGTTCTCCTCCCGAACAGGTCACACCCCCGCGACGAATGTAGTTCTTGTAGCGCAACACCTCGGCAAGCAGTTCTTCTGGTGTCATCTCATATTGCACAGGTGCTTTGATGTCCCAAGTGTCAGGGTTATGACAAAATGCACAGCGCATAGGACAGCCCTGGAAGAAGGCTACAAACCTTACTCCAGGGCCATCTACTGTGCCGAAGGACTCTATGCTATGTAAGCGTCCTATCACTTTTTCTAAAATATGCGTGGATAGATTACAGAGAGTGATTGATGGTGCGTGAGAGCACATCAAGCTGCTGCTCGCGTGTGAGTTTCACAAAGTTCACGGCATATCCACTCACGCGGATGGTGAGCTGTGGATACTTCTCTGGGTGCTCCATGGCATCTACGAGCAGATTGCGGTCAAACACGTTCACATTGAGGTGATGACCACCATCTGGTGTGAAGTAGCCTTCCATCAAACTGATGAGGTTGTCCACCTGTGCATCGTTTGCCTTGCCAAGTGTGGCAGGGGAAATGGCAAATGTGTATGAAATACCATCATTGCTGTGCTGGAATGGCAACTTGGCCACAGAAGAAAGAGCGGCAACTGCACCTTTTACGTCACGCCCATTCATTGGGTTGGCACCTGGTGCGAATGGAACGCCTTTCTCTCTTCCATCAGGAGTTGCGCCTGTGTTGCGACCATACATCACGTTTGAAGTGATGGTGAGCAATGACTGAGTGGGGCGAGCGTTGCGGTAGGAGTCGTGCTGACGCATATACTCCATGAATTTCTCTGTGACCATGAGAGCCAGTCTGTCTGTGCGGTCGTCATTGTTGCCGAATGGAAGAGAAGGCTCTCCTTCCTGCTCAAATCCTACTGCAATGCCTCTCTCGTCGCGGATGACACGCACCTTACCGTATTTGACAGCGGCCAAAGAGTCTGTCACGATTGAGAGACCTGCGATGCCTGTAGCGCGGGTGCGCTCCACATCACCATCAATGAGTGACATCTGGTATGCCTCATAGTCATATTTGTCGTGCATGTAGTGGATAATCTTCAAAGCATTCACGTATGTCTTAGCCAACCACCTCATCATGTTCTCAAATTTATACATCAACTCTTCATAGTCGAGGTATTCGCTTGTGATAGGTGAGAAGTCTGGACCAATCTGCTCGCCAGTGATTTCATCACGACCACCGTTGATGGCATAGAGGAGGCACTTTGCCAGGTTGGCACGTGCGCCGAAGAACTGCATCTGCTTGCCAATCTTCATAGGGCTCACACAACATGCGATTCCGTAGTCATCACCATAGTCAGGGCGCATCAGGTCGTCGTTCTCATATTGGATGGCAGAAGTCTTGATAGACATCTTTGCACAATATCTCTTCCAGTTCTCTGGGAGGTTCTGTGCCCACAGCACCGTGAGGTTTGGTTCAGGTGCAGGACCGAGGTTCTCCAAAGTGTGGAGGATGCGGAATGAGGTCTTAGTCACCATTGTGCGACCATCTACGCCCATGCCACCAATTGACTCAGTCACCCAGACAGGGTCGCCAGAGAAGAGGTCGTTGTATTCAGGAGTGCGGAGGAATCTCACGATACGGAGTTTGATGATCATCTGGTCGATGAGTTCCTGAGCCTCTTCCTCAGTCAAGATGCCTTCCTTGATGTCGTGCTCGATAAAGATGTCGAGGAATGTGCTCACGCGTCCCATAGACATGGCTGCGCCGTCCTGATCCTTCACAGCGCCGAGATAGCCGAAATAAACGAACTGGACAGCCTCACGAGCGTTCTGTGCAGGGCGGGTCACATCAAAACCATAGTTGGCACACATCTTCACAAAACTCTTCAGGGCTGCGATCTGCTCTGAAGTCTCCTCGCGCTGACGGATACACTCCTCATTCATCTCCTGAATGTCAAGACGCTCCAAGAATCTCTTCCTCTCCTCAATGAGGTTGTCCACACCATAGAGGGCAATGCGACGGTAGTCACCAATGATGCGGCCACGACCGTAGGCATCAGGAAGACCTGTGATGATGTGGGCATGGCGTGCATTGCGGATGTCCTGATTGTAGGCAGAGAACACGCCCTCATTGTGTGTCTTGCGATATTTAGTGTAAATCTCCTTGGTTGCAGGGTCCAGCTCATAGCCGTAAGCCTTGAGCGCAGTCTCCACCATGCGGATGCCACCCTTGGGGAAGATGCCGCGCTTGAGTGGAGCGTCTGTCTGCAAGCCGACAATCACCTCGTTGTCTTTGTCGATATAGCCTGCTCCGTAGGTGTCAATGGTTTGAGGCAACTTCTGCTCTGCATCATACACACCCTTTTCACGCTCCACCTTAAACATCTCGGAGAGTTTGTTCCACAGTGCGGTGGTCTTGGCGGTAGGGCCTACCAAGAAAGACTCGTCACCTGTGTAAGGTGTGTAGTTGTGCTGGATGAAATCTCGTACATTGACCTCGCGCTTCCACATGAAGCCTTCGTAACCTTCAATTTGATGGGATAATTTCATAAATAGAATTTAATTATACGTATATGAATGTTTTTCTTTTATTGATACCTAAAATATGTCTTCTCTGTCATCCTCTCATTTTCGTTTGCAAAGGTACGACAATTTCCTCACATACCATCAAGAGTTTCCCAACATTTCTGCTTTTTTGACTTAAAATAGTCTTCTTCCTCAAAATCCTTCTCTGTTTTGTGTCGCCTATGTCAGTATAAGACCAAGCCTGATTCCCCTTCCCTCATTTTCATATTTTCTCCATTTCACAAAATGGATGTTGGTGCAGTGGATGAAAGGCGCGCATCTGCTCTCGTTCTCCATTCCAACCTCATGCCTCTTTCCATGAAAAAGATGGTGGAATTATCTAAGATTTTTATCGAAGGCATATCGAAGGCTCGTAAAGGCATGGGGAGGAGAAGTTGGATAAAAGATGGTTGATTGTTTGGTGTTTTGAAGAGATTATGCTAATTTTGTGGTCGAATAACAATCAATTCACTTATTATATGATAAAGAGAACTTCTTTGGGCGTTGCCCTCTTGATGGGTATGGTCATGTGGGGCTACAGGTCTGCAAGTGCTGAAACATGGAAGAAGTCAGATGTGTTGGCTCGTTTGGAACTTCGTCGCAAACAGAAGCAGAAGGACAAGAAAAAAACGGTGGAGACCTGTGGACATGGCCAGAAGGGCAGAAGCCTTGTGGTGCTCTATGAAAGCGATGTGCATTGCTCCATAGATGGCTACACCAAACTTGCTGGTCTCAGAGATGCCATAGCCGACACTGCCGACGTGGTGATAGTGTCGAGTGGCGACTTCTTGCAGGGGGCTGCCGCTGGGGCAATCTCCAAGGGACAATACCTGATTGATATGATGCGTGCTGTAGGCTATGATGCAGTGACCCTGGGCAATCATGAGTTTGACTATAGGATGCCTCGCATGTTTGAACTGTTGAGGCAGTTGCCAGCATCGGTGGTGTGTGCCAACCTGTATGACAAGGCACTTGAACGCAACGTGTTTGCGCCCTATGTCATGAAGCAGAGGGGAGGCAAGCGGATTGCTTTTGTTGGTGCTGTCACTCCAAGTGCGATGGAGACCGAGGCCTATGCCTTTTTTGATGGAGATAGCCTTCGCTATGATTTACAGCATGGCGATGTGTATGGCATGATTCAGCAAGCGGTTGATGAGGCTCGGGAAAATGGTGCGGACTATGTGGTTGTGCTTTCCCATCTGGGGAGAAAGCCGATAGACCGAGGCGTGGATTCTCATGGATTGGTGGAGAAAACAGAGGGTATTGATGTGGTTTTGGATGGGCATACTCATGAGGAAATTGTAGGAGATACATTATATAATAGGATAGGGAAGCCTGTGGTCATTGCGCAGTCTGGAACAAAGTTTGCCAATGTGGGCAAGATGGTCATTTCTCCCGAGGGAAAGATCGCCACAGAGTTGATTCCAATGAATGAATTAACCCGAGAAAATGCTTTGGTGAGCCATGTAGCCGACAGCATCAGGAGTCTCTTGGAGCAGGTCACCCGTCGTTTCATAGGTAGGAGTGATTATTCTTTTGTGGTGGAAGACGAGCAGGGCAAGCGCATAGGTCGTGTGCAGGAAACCACCGCAGGAAATATGGTGGCAGATGCTTTCCGTGTCATGTCAGATGCGGATGTAGCCGTGGTCAATGCTGGCTCTATCCGTTCAGGAGCGAAGGCAGGCGACTTGACTTATGGTGACTTTGTGGCCATGCTTCCTTATGACAACTTCCTCACTGTGGTGGAGGTGAGGGGCGATTCGCTTGTGAATCTGCTGAAGAGTGTGACCAGCCGACTTCCACAACCTGACGGACAGTTTCCTCAAGTGTCTGGACTGAAGTTCACAGTGCATGTGGCTGACCGCTATGTGACTGATGTGCAGGTGCTCAACACCAAGACCAGCCAATATGAGCCAATCGACAGAGACCGCACCTACACGCTTGCCACCACCGACTATTGTGCTACAGGAGGAGGACTGGACGCCAAACTCGCTGGCACAAAGATTGTGAAAGAGGCTTTCATACTTTATAGCAGTGCCTTGGTGGAGTATGTGGAGAAGGTGTTGAAAGGTCATATTGGTGAAGAATACGCAGAACCGCAGGGTAGAATAACTATCAAATACTGATGGTTAGGGGTATGTCGAAAAAGATAGAAGCGCGCCTCTTGTAGGAGAGGCAGGTTTTTTTTCTTGTGAGGCAAATGCTTTTTCTTCCCGAGAAAAGCGTAAAAACGACTATTTTATCTGCAACATCAATTCTCAATACATAAATGTGAATTTGATGAATTTGTCATAAGTGTTTGATTAGCATTATCCGTGAATTTATTCGTCCTTTCTTGGTTTTTGTTGCAAAAATTAAAACATTTGTATCAAGATTGACAGTGTTGTTCATGCATTCTTATTATATTTGCAACAGAAAACATCAAGAACCTCTCAAGGATATAATAGGAATAGTTTGGTAACCTTATAAAAAAAGAAGATGAAGACAAACGTAACAACTACTATCCTCCTTTGGATTTCCTTTTGTGCCACAATAACAGCACAGGACTTCACTTCCTGTAGCGCAAGGTTGGATAGTGTCATCACGATAGATGATAAAGGCACAGCAAAAGAGACCTTCCGTTATCATGAGGACTCTCTGACTGTAGAAATCAACAGATATGACAAACAGCCTGAGGGCTGGAACTTGAAGGCTGTTGATAAACGCACCCTTGACAAAAGCGCAAGAACCATTCGCAGTGAAAAACTCTCCTACTTGAAAGATGGTGAGAGAGAAAGGTGGGAAGAGGATTATGTTTTTGACCCTCGTGGACACAACATACAGAGAAAGTGGTTGGCGCATGAAGGGGAGAAGGAAAATACTATTGATTCAATCTTTTCTAAAAAAGCTCAATTATGAAACATCTATTCATTACTTTATTATTTCTGATGACAGTTTGTTTTGCATCAGCCAGTACTCGAAACATAGAGAGTCCTGAGTACATGTCTCTCAATGCAAATGGTGTTCATATAGACCGTGTGGAATTTGAGAAACATCAGACAACTCTTTATTTCAGTATCAATCAAAAAGAAGGGAATTCTTTCCGTTTCCTGAAATCCACTCATCTGATTGACGAGCAGGGACACCGTTACCGCATGAAGAAGTGTGACGGGTTTAAAATAGGGGAGTGGACAATAGCGGATAAAGATGGAGTGAAGAACGTTTCTATCTCTTTTGAGCCTCTTCCCGAAGACACACGTGTGTTTGACTGTGTGGAAGGTCCAGACCGTTTCTTCACCTTTCAGTTCTACGGCATACGTGAGAAGGGGCAGACGTGGGATGTCTTCTCTCGTGAAACGGTAATGGACAATGCCTTTGACGATAGCTTTTTTCAGGCGGATACTGTATATGTGACAGGTCGAATAGCCAATGTCCGCAAAGATCTTAAAAATAAGGTTTATCGTGAAAGTTTGCCCAATTCACAACAGTTTTTGCTGCAGCAGTATAGAGAGAATAATGGAGTGTATGATCTTATCTATGTTGAGAAAGATGGAACATTTAGTTTCAAGACGATTGTGGCAACCCCATGCATGGATCTCATCAATATTGCTGACACTCGGATTCTTGCTCTTTTGATTCCTGGTGATCATCTTCACTTGGAAATCAATAACCTGGGTGAGTATAATCAGCAGGTGACAGCCCAAAGTGATCATGGTGACTACAGTCGTCTGCTTGCCAATCACCCCTTCTTTTATGACCGGGACATCATATCTCCTGCTCCTCCTCTTTCCTCGGATTCAGGCATGATTGCATTGCAGACATGGTCTCAACTGAGAGAAAAGCAGGAAAAGAACTTGGAAATATGCAGGTACATTGCTGTAAAGAACCATTTTTCACCGACCGAGGAAAAACTTCTTCGTATGACAGTGGAAACGAATGACGCCCTCCTCTCTCTGTCAGGAATGAGAAATGCCATTAGTGCTAAATTCGGGCGCACCCGACAAACCCTGTGGGGAAGATGTACGGATGCTACCCCAAAACTGTCGACAAACGATACATGAAGAAAGGGATGTCTCTGACTCCTTTCACTTGTGCTCGGAAGCATTTGATCTTTGAGTTCAGTGATTCTGCTGAAGCGTTTGTCTGACGTTCGATGAAGTAGT
>Ga0209510_1000512_pt1 | contig 53147 bp, 71 predicted proteins | sample BiotimSIPDNA_FD_185749 | JGI IMG/M metagenome (GOLD analysis project Ga0209510, IMG submission 185749) | Anaerobic biogas reactor microbial communites from Washington, USA - Biogas_R1 time_0 SIP DNA (SPAdes) (version 2) | ecosystem: Engineered > Bioreactor > Anaerobic > Unclassified | place...
ATACAACAACAGGCAAAGCAGTTGCAACCTTTTCCCTTGCGGTAACTGATAACTACAACCGGGAAGTAACCCATTGGCTTAACGTCGTTGTATGGAATAAGCAGGCTGAGAATTGCTCTGCCTACCTGAGCAAAGGCTCACTTGTGGGAGTAGAGGGCAGAATCCAGACTAGGAATTACGAGAATAAGGAAGGCCGCAAAGTATACGTTACCGAGGTAGTAGCTGACAGAGTGGAGTTCCTTGACCCTAAAGGCAAAAGCGAGCCTGCTGGCGGTTGGGACGATTTAGGACATGAGATAGAGACGGACGATTTTGGGCCGTTCTAAGGAGGGTTGCTTATCGCTAGCAAGATTTGTTTTAAATGCGGACTTGAAAAGTCATTATCCGAGTTTTATGAACATTCCGAAATGAGCGATGGACGTTTAAACAAATGCAAAGATTGCACAAAAAAAGACACCTATGAAAACAAAATGAAAAATTATGAATATTACAGAGATTATGAAATGCGACGAAGTAAATTGCCTCACCGAAAGGAATTAAACCGAAAAAAAGTTATCCAATATAGGGCGTTATATCCAGAGCGAATGGCAATTTATAGCGCAATTGCTCGTGCAATTGAAAAAGGAACGTTAATAAAACCAGAACAATGCCAAGAGTGTGGCAAAGGTGGCAGGATAGAAGGGCACCATGCAGATTACAGCAAGCCCTTAGATGTTGAGTGGTTGTGTTCAAGATGCCATCGGCTTAAGCATACTAACTTTTTTGAAAACAGGAACGAGCTATGATGTATTTTTTAATTAAAGAAGGTGATTAAATGAATAATGATATAGACTTCGACCCTGCTAAAATCGAGCAGATGGAAGTCGAGTTTGACATTTGCCCTCATTGCGGAGGCGAGGGCATAAGGAACAATGGAATTTACACGTTCAATTGCCCTGTCTGTTTTGGGACTGGTGCGGTTGAAGCGAAGAAGGAGGAGTGCTGATGTTCACTGAGGAACAGATTAACGAGATTTTGGCGGTATGCGAGAAGTCTCCATTGGGGCCATGGAAATACGAGCGAGAAGAGCAAAGCACGGGCGCAGAATCTGGGTTAAAGCTGGTTTTTGAAACCGTTGTTGATGCTAATGGAGTTAGGATTTTGAGGTCAAATGACAAATGGCTGGCCCAATTTATCGCCCTTGCCCGCACTGCTTTGCCCGAATTTGCTCAGCGGGTGATTGAGCTGGAGGACGAAAACGCGAAGCTCCGGGCAGTAGCGGAGGCGGCGAAAGGGATTGAATGGGTATACGGCGGCGATAACCTAGAAGGTATGTGGTTATTATGCCCATGCTGCGGTAAGGGCGAAATTGACGGGCATAATGATGATTGCAAATTACACCAAGCCCTTGTCGCCGCTGGCTATGGGGGTGAGGAGTAGTGGCTTACCACAACATTGATATCAAAGATGAGTTCATAAAAGAACTGAAAGAGGAGCTTAGGATTAAGCAGACAGAACTAGAGGGAAATCGCTATCTGATAAAACAAATTGGCTCAACACTTCGCAAGGCGTGGGAAGACCACAGGGAAGGCGAGACTTATCCAGGGTTTAATGACGAAGATATCGGTTGGGTTTTTGACTCGTTGGAAGAATTAGAACAGCTACGCCATTACGTCAACTGCCCACACCATCGGAAGTGCATTTTGCCTGAATATTGCGATTCAGGGTGCCAAAACTGCTATGCGCTTATCACTTTCAAGGAGGACGAGTAGATGAACCTAGAACAAGCACTAGAGATAGTCCGAGAACACATCCGTATTGGCAAAGGCATGGAGTTAGTCAATGGAGTGCCGGAAGCGTTAGAAATGGTGGTAGATGAGTTGATAGTCACACAGAAGGCGTTAGAACTAATCTGCAAAACCAAGCATATGTACGATTATTACATCCAAAAAGCAAAGGAGGTCTAAATGGCTAAACCGAAAACCAAATACTTGAATGGCTATCGCAGGGAGCTAGTGCTGTGGGCACTCTCCCTGCAACTTATTTTTGAGAACCACCGTGACCATTTTAAAGGCAAAGAGCTAGCCTGGCTAGACAGCATCATCTTAAGTATCGAAACACTCTCTAAGCTCATGCTGGGAGGCTTAGACTTGACCGAACTTAAAACCATTGAAAATGCCATTGGCAGAATTGAACCCAGACTATATGCCGAAAAGCTAATCAATCAAAAGGAGCCTACGGTTAACGTTAACGTCGACTTGCTCTATGACTTGGCAGAATTAGCCCTAGAAGATTGTCGCCATGATTGTAAAGGAGACTTTGACAATTGCCCGAGAAGGAAGATGTTTTTAAGCTTGATGCTTGAACCTTACACTGAAACCGGGCCTTGTCAATATTGGAGGGGAGAAGATGGGTAAAATATCAGATTATGTCAAAGAGATGGAGCAGGAAAATGAAAGACTATCCAAACTGGTAGATGCTATGACAGAAGAACTGGAAACCTTAAGGCAAAACCCACCAGCAGGAGAAGGCGAGCAAGCCAAAGACTACCTCATCAGCTTGTTAGAACCCGATATCATTTGGGCAGAAAATAACTTAAAGGCGATGGGGCCAAAGCAAAAAGAGCGACTAAAAGAAGTCATAGCAATCTACCGAACCATAAAACCGAAGGTTGAGAAAGAAGGTGACTAATTGCCTGACTATGTAACCGACCCCGTTAAGATAAAACTACTGCTAGCCCAATACCCGATACTAGAGGCTATGCTTGCTAATCTCATTATCGAGCTAGAAGTCATCTATAAGCAAGGTACGGGCATCATTTGCACATCAGAAGAAATCATGGAAGCTCTGGCCATGAGCAGCGACCGCTTAAGCGATATGCCGCGCTCTGCCCCTGCACCGGGGGACAAGATAACAAACATAATTGCTGACTACCAAAAAATCTTAGACAGCGAATACGGCGAACTCTTAATGGCCGTTAGAAACGATGTTTTTATAATCAGTTCAGTAGTAGATAAAATCCAGAACGCCATCAAGCGATTACCGGACGACCAAAAAGAAGTCTTGACTTTGAAGTATTGGCAACAACGTTCATGGGGGCAGATAGCCGATGCGATGCGAGTAAGCGAAGGGCAAGCTAAGAGATGGCATAAGATAGCGGTCGAAGAACACCTTCGTAAAGCCTTAAAAATCGGGTATGACAGCTACAACTATGTGATGGAGAAGGTGAGGGATAAGTGAGGGGAGAAAACCCTAGATATAATAAGGAGGTTTGCGTGCATGAAAATAGGTGAATTAAATTTATACTGTGGGGATTGCCCCATAATCGACTATTGTAATGATTATGAAGATACGCCACCCTGTATACAACCGAGATTTGAAAATGTGAATGTAGACATATTCTTGGAACTTGCAGATTCAGCAGCGGGCAAAACTAAAGATGAAATGATTGATAATATTTACGAAAGATTGCAGCTACACATTCGCGAAAATCATACTAATTAGACAAGCAAAAACTCCCTGGCAGGTATAAAACCATTACCGGGGAGCTAAAACGCTTGTATAAGCATTACAGTAGCCTTAGAGTCAATTTACTGCTTAGGGGGAGCAAACTTACTTACATCATACAGCCCAGATGCCATTAACCCAACCACAACACCACCCATTAAGCCCCAAAATACCGGGGCAGACGAATACGAGGCTATTGCTACCCCTATGATAGCACCAATAAGAGTCGCTAACAGAGCAGCGTACTTTGAAGGTAAGCCAGCCTCCCTAGCGGCTCTTACTAAGCCTTGAACAACAGCGATGGTTGAAATACTGCTACCCGCTATAACGATGGTGGTAATGTCCATGATTATTTGCCTCCCTTCGAGATTAATACCGTCCTAGTATTAGCGTCCCAATCAACTTTAGCACCCAGAGCTTCGGCGATAGCCCTAACAGGCATATAGGTAACATCCTCTATGATTACACCCCTACCGATAATGCTACCGTTCACCCTTACGGGAACTTCGGGCAAATCAACCTGAGCTTTTACGTTAATCAGCATATTGTTGTCACTTCCTTTCAAATCGTTAAGCAACCGTTGCCACGGGAAGCCAGGTCCAGGGCAGTTAGGACGATTCACGCTGTCAATACGATAATGACCGATAATATGGTCCTCATCTATCGGTATGCCATGCCTAGCGATAAGCTGTTTATGTAGCCACAAAGTAGCCTGATACTGCAATTCCGTAAGCCGTTCTCCCGATAGTGCCTCATGCTCGATGCCAATAGTATAATAGTTAGGATTGCTACCATCATGCAGTCTCCAATTAGGCTTATTAACCGCCCCTGCGTGCCACGAACTGTCCTCGTCCTTGACAAGTTGGTAAATATCGCCTAGCTTAGTGACGAGATAATGCGCTGATGCCTGAGCTTTTTGGTTGCACATCCACGACAAACAACCCGGATATCTCCCGGCGGTTATATGGTTTACAATAGCAATTGCTTTCCGTCCCCTGCGCCCCTTCGTGAAGTTAGGACTAGGCTTCCAAACAACCTTAAATTGGGGGTTTGTTGCCATAATCATCACCTTCTATTCTGCTTACCCCTTCTTCTTCCACAAGTTTTTCCAGCTTGCGTCTGCTAAACCGTTTGAGCCAGCCAAATTCCTCTACACCAGCCTCTAGGAAGTTCTCGCAAGTGCTTTCAAGCTCGACGAAAAAGAAGATGCCGTAAATAACCGAGCTAGCCAAATAAGCGTACTCATACGGGAATTTCTCAATCTGAGCGGCGAATACACACATGAAGAAATAAGCCGGTATTTTTAACTTTGCGCCACGAAATGCCTTGTCTGATTGGATATGCCCTTCCTTGATGGCCTTGAAGAACCCGCCATGATTTACCGATTCAGTTATCAACCTTGAAAGCAAATCACAAGCTACTGCTATCCATAAAGCGTAAAAAGCAGGTCCCGGCCCTACAAGATAAGTAAATGCACCCGCTAAAAAACCCCCTAGCCAAGCTAGAGGGTTGGTCAGCGCACTAAGAGTTATTTTTCCGAAGGTACTCATAAATTCATTCATTAATCACACTCCCCGGTTAAAATTTATGGTAGACTAAACTTGCAGGCGTAAAAGTGGGTCAGCACTTCCCTTTGCCCCGGTGAAGGTTGCCTGCTTACCCGTTAAAATAAGCCCATAAATTACTCATCAGACATCATACGCTAACACATTCCCGTTATTATCCACTCTTATCTGCCATTTTGTCCCGTTTGGGGACGTTACGACCGGACCATACGCATTATTAAATTCTATATTTCTGCTGTAAGTGGTCTTGTTACTATCCACGGTAATGATATTGTTACCCCGCCTTAATGTTATTTCATTGTCGGCATATATAAGCGTATTATACCCTTCAAGCATTAAGGTTTTATTTGATGCACTATTTCCTCTAGCATAAATCTTTAGCCCTTTGCCCAGACCATCGTCAAAAGCATAAATTTCCCCCGCTAAATCATGAGGGTCAACAAAACTAAATTTAAGCATACCGGCATCGTCAAAAGCATAAAGTTCCAATATTGCCTTATTGCTCTTCACCACCTGAAAAGGCGTAAAACCTGCACCTAGCCTGATGTAGTCTGCTGCCCCTTCTTCGCCGCTTTGAATTGATGTGCTGTAGATTTCACCACCAATTATTTTGATGCCATATTTCCTAATCTGGTCTCTTAACCAGCTACCAACCAGCACCCTCAAGGCATTTTCCGAGTCATAAACCTTCAACCCGTCGGTCTCTGCCCTCATATACCCCGGCCACTGTTTCATATCCTCACTTGTGTAAAACGGTACGCCAGCCTTGTACCAGCTCGCCCTAGTAGCAACGTCCCGATATACCTTGTCAATGCGGAGTTCGTCGATTAAAATGGTGCTACTAACAGAGTCTTCACCATTCTTATCACCCCCAATGTAAAGATAATCAGAAAACCCACTTGGCAATAGGTGTTCAGTGGTAAAAGCTACTTCGGCGTCGTTAATGCAGAGTGATACCCGCGATGAATCCCACGAAAGCGAAATTAAGTCCCAGTTTGTAAGGGCAGATATAGAAGGTCCGTCTAACTTCAACACCTGGCCGTTAATATTTTTATAGGATAAACATAATTGGGCACTTACGCTAACCCATAGGATAAAACAAGTAGAATTGCTTGAATCAGGCAACTCTAATAAAGTCTCATACAAATCTAAAACAGATAAGTTGTCAACCCTAAAACTGATACAACCTGCGCTCGCACTCATCCCCGTTGTCGGTATTTTGAGCACGCCTTGCCGAGTGCCATCAACAAAGGGGGTAGCGTGGTTTTTCTGCTCTAGCTGAATATCTGTAATTTTAAACCAGTTGCTAGAAGATGCCTCATCAACCCAAACAACCCAAATATCCACGGAGGTATCTTCACCCGTGGTAAAGGTGTAAGATTTCGCCTCTGGTGTTGATGATTGCGGCAACGTTAATTGGTTATACACTAATGCTCTTGTATAATCACTGTTAAAAACCATTACAAAAGTATCACTAGCACCCCCGCAACATCCCAGCACGGATATAGTATAGGCTTTATTGGGGGAAACCGCTATTCCGGTCTGCAGTATACCAGGGAAAATGTTATCATCAGTTACCCTGCAAGTTACATGGTTAAAGGTTTTACCATTTTCAGTGATGACTGTCTGGACAATGTGATCGGGGTCCGTTATACTCGTCCAACCAGTAGTAGAGTAATTTGAAAAGTTACCGTTGGTTATAAGATTGACTGTTCCCTCATCCACCTGAACCGCCTGACCAAAACAACCATCACTGAAATTTCCGGAGCCAATAGCGGCCATACCCTTATGACTGTTAAGTGAGCCATCAAAGTGCCAAAGCCCCACGCAGTCTGAGTCTACCCCCATGCCGACCGGCGATTCAGTAATCAACGCAAAGTCGCTTGTCACAAATGAACCTGTAGCCCTAGCAGTGACACAAACCTGCGTATTTCTGCCATCTGCCCCACCAATCCAAAGGTCGCCAACGTCATAAGGTGGTACGGGCTGAGAAGTGAATTTTCTGCCACCGCTAATGAGAATAGGTGCGCCCCAAGTACCGCTTGAATCACTTGATGCTACTTTTTGGCTCATCCAGTTAGCACTTGATGACGGAGTTGTAGACCAGCCATTTGTTGTGCCATTCCCTGTTGGAGTAGCAGGAGTAACATTAGTCGGATTACTATGATAAGTGATATAAACCGACATACCGTCTGCGCCCTTAGCGCCGTCCGCACCATCACTTCCATCTGCTACCATCATCGTCCAAGCACCGGATTTATAGATATAAACTACACCATTATCAGTATCGCGATACACCCAGTTTTCCTGCGGATTTGCGGGAGGACTAGCCGATTCACCTTTCCAAATGATTGATAACCCATCTTGACCATCAACACCGTTAGCCCCGTCAAGCCCATCAATGGTCATTTGATACCATACACCGCTTTGATAGACATAAGATTTCTTGTTTGATGTATTGCGATATGCCCAGCCGTTCTGTGGGCTGATGGGGTGGCTTGCGAATTCACCTTTCCAGATGATTGATACGCCATTAGCACCAGCTACACCTTGCGCTCCAGTCTCGCCTTTTGCACCAGTCTCGCCTTTGACTTTATTCCAAGTGTAGTCGTTAAAGCTTGTGCTATCTGCTTGCGTGAAGTCCGTATAAGTGCCGATATAAGCACCTACGTCCTCGCCGCCGTTGCCTGTAAAGGTAACGCCATCGTTGGAATACTTTATGTGCAGGTAAGATGTTTGTCCGTCTGCACCTTTTTCACCCGGCACACCATCTTGGCCTTTTATGAGCGACCAAGAATACGCTGTATACGAAGTAGGTGCTGATGGTGTTGTTGTGGTTGCAATTCCAATATAGACTGCGCCTGTCGGGTCTGTAGTCATTGGATTGCCATTTGAATTTTTGCTATATCGTACCCAAAGATAAGAGCTTGTGCCATCTGCGCCATTCTGCCCTGGTTGTCCGTCAAAGTAGTCCACGCCCTTTATGGGGGTATAACCATCCTGCCCATCCTCGCCCTTGACTTTATTCCAAGTGTAGTCGTTAAAGCTTGTGCTATCTGCTTGCGTAAAGTCCGTATAAGTGCCGATATAAGCACCTACGTCCTCGCCGCCGTTGCCTGTAAAGGTAACGCCATCGTTGGAATACTTTATGTGCAGGTAAGATGTTTGTCCGTCTGCACCTTTTTCACCCGGCACACCATCTTGGCCTTTTATGAGCGACCAAGAATACGCTGTATACGAAGTAGGTGCTGATGGTGTTGTTGTGGTTGCAATTCCAATATAGACTGCGCCTGTCGGGTCTGTAGTCATTGGATTGCCATTTGAATTTTTGCTATATCGTACCCAAAGATAAGAGCTTGTGCCATCTGCGCCATTCTGCCCTGGTTGTCCGTCAAAGTAGTCCACGCCCTTTATGGGGGTATAACCATCCTGCCCATCCTCGCCCTTGACTTTATTCCAAGTGTAGTCGTTAAAGCTTGTGCTATCTGCTTGCGTAAAGTCCGTATAAGTGCCGATATAAGCACCTACGTCCTCGCCGCCGTTGCCTGTAAAGGTAACGCCATCGTTGGAATACTTTATGTGCAAGTAAGAGGTTAGTCCGTTAGCACCTTTCTCCCCAGGAACACCATCAGTGCCCTTAATAAGCGACCAAGAATAACTCGCATATGAAGTTGGTGCAGAGGGTACATTTGTAGTAGCAACGCCAATGTATTTAGCGTTAGCAGGGTCTGTCGTCATAGGGTTACCATTGGCGTTTTGACTGTATCGCACCCAGAGATATGAGCTTGTGCCGTTCTGCCCGTCGACACCGTCGAAATAATCTGTTCCCTTTACAGGGGTATAGCCGTCCTCGCCCACTACTCGCATAGGGTCAGACCAAGTACCATTATCGCCGACTTTTTGACGCATATACTTGTCGTTTGCGGAGTTAAAGGTATCGTGCCAGTTTGTTGCACCGTCTACCGAGTATTGAAAGTACAAGTGATTGTCCACAGGGTTGTAGCCAGTCTCAAAGGTTGTATCTGCACCTATAGTAATCACACCAGCATTTAGCTTTCCTACCCAGCCAGCATCAGCGTGTATTCCTTTGCCGGATATAGCAGTTTTCCACGTTTGGCCGCCATCAGATGAGATGATTAGCCCCTTTGGAGTAGCGCGCGTCAAATCACCTGTATCGGGGTCTGTCCAAGTTGATACGCCATCAATCAAGGTATAATCACCATTTGCCCCATTAATCTCCGTCGCTTCCGTGTTGATAATCGCCTTAAGAAGATTCTGGAAACTCGTGTTAGGCGCAACCACATTCTTGTAAAACTTCGCCATAAGGACTGTCTGCGCTACCGTCGCTTGAATCTTCTCTATTGGGTCACCAAGTTCCATATCGCATAGCCACGGTTGAAAAACATTGTGCCGATAGCGGATAATTCGCACTCTCGCGTTAGCCCCAAAATCTTCATCAAATAAATCTACCATATCGCTACGAGCAAAGGTTTCATGTCCATAACCGGGAAGTGAGCGCAAGTCTAATACATCGGTCTTATAGTTATGACGTGGCTTACACATCACCGCTAGTTGCTTCTCTGCTTGCGCTTTAAGCTGGGTCTGGTCCGCTAAGTCCTGATTGTACCAAACGCCCTCTAAGACTTCGGTAGAGTAGCTTTGGTTGTCGAGGTAGAGCAAACCACCGTTAACGCTAGCGATGTTCAAGTCGTTCTCACCAAAAGGGAATAGGCGGGTCACGATGTCATAATCATCGACACGGTTAATGCCTTTAAGGTTCTTGGCATAGCGAATTTGATAACCTGTGTAATTCTGCCATGTTTCTTCATCACGCAAGGAGACAGTATGATTAATGCTGTCCCAAACTAAGATACCGCCCCATTTTTCCTGCACTTGATTAATGTTATATAAGACGCTTTCCTTTTCGGTTTCAAGGTCGAAAATGCCCGTTACGTCAACCGTGCCTACCGTCCAACCTGTGCCTTGAAGGAGATAAGACAAGGCACTCCCAGCAGAACCGGGGTCAAATCCACCATGAGCCGCACCGCCTGATACGATAATTACTGCGCCCCAAGGAGGACTAGGGTTTTGCGGGTCATTGGAGATAGTCGGAAACTTTTTGCCTAAAAGCACCCATGATTCGTGAGCCTTGATTTTACCTGTTAGCTTTTTACCGTCACGTTGTTTGTCTACTGCATCTGGATTGAGTATGACAAACTCTTTGTCGTCAGCATAGATACGGTACTTGTCGGTGAGGTATTGCCACTTGTCGCCTGTGGCGAGAGTAGTCACTTCACTCGTTACGCCTTTAGTTGTTAAAATCTTACTGGCTTGTTCTTCCGTACTACCAGTTATCGGCAGTTCAATCTCAATCGTGCAACTGCCATTCTGCTCATCGTCAATCCAAGCTTCAACGCCATCAGCTTCAGGCGATAAAAAAGCTACCGTACTTCCGTCGGTAGCCTTGACTTCGATATATTCAGGTATGCTCGCACCTTTCATTATCTCGGGCTTTGGCATCGTACCTTTTGTAGTTAAGATATGTTCCAAGTTATCACCACCTTTTAGGCATAAAAAAAGAGCTTGTTAGCTCGATTGTGATTTATTTCTTATTCAGGAAAAGCTATTCCGATAGTTTAATAACTATTCTTCCCCAGGTTCTTCAGGTATACCATCATCATACTGTGCTATTACTACTTCACCAAAACTATCCCCAACGCTTAAATAATTCTCATCCTTTGCTACAGTCACAAAAAGCGGGTCGCTAGGAGAACCCCACACGACACCATCTGGCATAGTCGGAGTAAACTTAATAAGAATAGTTTCACCCTTATCTGTAATCTCCTGCACCGTAAAAGTAATCTTTTTATCAATAATAGCCATAATTTAAAATCCTCCTTATAATCCTGCCGTTAAAGCAGTATAATCAGTTCCATTGTGGATAACCAATACTGTTTTACTGTCTACTACTTCTACGCCGCCAATTCCATCACTTATTTTAATTGTAATAGCGTATCCAGAAGCATTACTAATTGCATACATAACCCCTGGGGCATCTGGAGCTATAATATTTGCTGCTCCACCTGCATTACTTACGGCAAGTAAAAAGCACTTACTTTCGCTGTTAGTTAACTCCCAATCTGCAGCAGCCCCACCATAATTATGAGTTGCTACTCCAAACTTATTGCTAGTTCCAGTTGGGATAGTCATTTCTACGCTTGGCAACGTACTTTCACTAGCATCGCCTATGGGTTCAACATACACTGTGCCATTTTCAAACACTTGCAATGGTGCTTGGGCTGGCAACTTAGTCACGATAGGCTCCGCTAATTGATAAATTAACGCTTTTCCTGCTAGTGCGGTTTGTGCTTGTGTAAGAGTTGTTCCTTTTGCGAAACCTACGAAAAACAAAGTGAGGTTTCCATCTCCGTTTATTGTACCTATATTTGCGGTAGCATCTGCTTTAGTAAGAACAGAATACCCATCCAAAGCAAAACCTACATTACTATACTTATTATAAGTATAACTATCGGTTGGTTTTACCACTAAAGCATAGTCTACATTTAAGTTACTTATTGTCATAGTAGTAATATCACTAGCCTGCAAAATATACTCTTTTATCCTCTGAATCTTCTGCCCCTCAGTTACCCGAACTTCATCTTTAACGCCGTTGGGGAGGGAGCGTAATGGTTCGCCACCAATGTTAATGTAGGATTGTGATAGTTTGTAATTATCAAACGTAGCATCAGCGATATAAGAGTCTCTAATCATTATATTTGATAATATTGCTTTAGCTGTTGAATTGTTCGATTGAATACGTATTACTAATTTCCCATTAGGTTGTGATTGTGCGGTATAATTTTTTTCTCCAATTGTACTAAATGTCCCAAGAGTTGTTGCGGTATTAGTTTCTGATACTCTAAAAACGATCATACTTCCACTAACTGTAAAACTATCAACATTAAAACTAATAGTATAATTTGTTGATGGTTTTAATCCAAAACAGACTATTGATGCGCCCCTCCAATCTGCTCCACCATTATTACCTATTTCAAATCTATTTACATCTAATTTCTCGATATAGTGTGTAGAGATTGTTGGGCAGATAATATCTGCTGTTGTTATAGCTTCGTATATAGTTTTGCTGAATTTATTAGCATCAAACAAGTTCTTCCCAACACTCTTTATTCTTACGCTGTTTGTAGATTTAGTGCCTTCAAAGTAGTGGGGGAATTTTGCGTTCATTTGGTCGGCGGTTAAATCTTCTAAGCCTTCTGCTGTCATATCTATTGCCATTACTTCTTGTACTTCCATAACTTTACCATTTGCTGTTTCCGCACTAGAATACATACTAGCTATATACAAAGAGTCAGGCGCAATGTCCCTTGTCGTAACAACTCCACTTAAAACATACCATTGATTTTGAACAGGGGATAAAATCTCTGAAATACCTTTATCACCCTCACCACCAAAGTAACTATAAAGTTTAGTACAAACATCGTTTGTTACCCTTGCTTTGGCAACTACATAGTATTTATTATTTGCCTTTACGGGCATTAACTGATAAGTTCTTGGATTAGATGCTGTACCGTTTCCTGTAACTGTTAATACATTGTTGACAGCACTTACTGTTGCGTTACTTCCACTCCACTTTGTTGTGCCATCAAAATTACCATTTTGCACTAAATTAGTAGCAGTTAATCCTTTAATCACGACGTCGCTAATTTGCCCATTAACGACATCATTACCCACACTATAAATGCCCCCATCGAAACTTACGGTTTTAGTAGGTCTATTACTAGGGAGACTATTTAATTTTTCATTCGTGTAATTTCTTGCCAGTTTTAAGCTGACCGCATCCATTAAATCACCACCCAATTCGTACCGTCTGTTACTTCAACAATGCCAGTATCCACAGAAAAGTAATAGCAAAATGGTATAACAGCATGTGCGGCAACCGCATCTGGTTTATCAGCAAATTTACCACGCAACGTATCGCCGCCCGATACTGCAAAAGATACTCCACCTATCTCAACATAACTACCCGTTAGTTGCGTAACGGCTGGGGAGGTTCCATCGGTAATGGCGTCTATTTTGTCCTCAAGGGATTTGAGCCTAGCCAGCAAGGTATTAGCAGTGGGACTTGCCTGAACCTCTCCGATCAAAGCCGCCAGCGCATCCTGTTTTGCCTCTGTCGATGGTGCCGCTATAAGTTTTTCCAGGATGGAGGCCAGGGCAGATTCCACTCCGTCAACATGGCCGATTATAGTATCCTGCTTCGCTTCCGTAGCCGGTGCCGCTATGATCTTGGCAAGTATTGCCGCCAATGTCGTCTGTGTGGCTGGATCAGCTGATAACTTCGCCAATATTTCAGCTAGTTGCGCTTGTGCCGCAACATCCGATGATGGCATTGGGTCATCTGAGCTTACTGGAGTCCAGAGATGTTTTTCTCCCACCAATTTCTTGAAATACTGCGAAGATGGGACAGCATAGCCGTTGTTGTCATCAGGTGTAGCTATAAAGGGTACGTCCCTTGAGTCATGGGGAAACGGAGGGAAGGGTAATTCAAACGCCATTAAAGTCACTTCCTTTCTATTAAATCCAGCGATTAAGCCAAATAACCTGAACGGTCCCACCGGAAACCGTCACAGTATTATCACCAACCGCCAACCAAGGAAACTTTTTGTTGTAGTTCGCTAAAGCATTAGCACCGTTAAAAGTACAAGTTAGTTTTTCGGTATCAATTATCAACGTGTCACTAGCGGTAACCTCCCCGGTATATTTCATTTCAACACCGCCCACCGTGACACTCGGATTCGTCACAGGGCCAACGATTTCAACTATCACAGGCGTTTCATCGTTGCCAGCATTTACCGCCGTTCCTGTGCCAACCAACAAGCTTTGCGTCGATGATACGCCATAGCTCCTAGAAACCTTAAAGGGCAGGGTAAATTCACGATGATAGCGACCATCATCTTTGAAACCCAACGTGCCAGCATAGCGAGCCATGTAAACCTTCCCCGGACGATTAGCAAAGGTAAGCGGTTGCTCACCCAGCTTCGGATTCAAGTAACCCATTATCTCAGCTTCTTTGTCTGCCCATGTCGAGGGTGTAGTATCAATAGCAACGGGAATGTTAATGAGTTTAGGACCTAAATCGCAACCGAAGTCATATTCGCCATCACGCCCCGGTACTGATTCGCTGTAGTCTACTGTGTTGGTTATAAACTCTACACCCCGCAAGACTGTCACGCCTAAAGGTTGTAAGATTCCATTTTCGTCTACATGAAAGGCCATAAACTCATCACCTCCCCACCGCAGTTAGCATATTTCTTACCTCTACACCCAATGCCTGCATATCCGCTCTATCCTCAAAGCCTGCGTGTTCAATGTTTAAAAGCTTGTCTATCTGCATGGATTTTTTACGTTCTATTGCGGCTATCACTCTATCAGCTATCTTTTCAAGGTCTGCGCTACTGCCTAAAGAGCCAATCTGAGCCTGAGCAGTAGGACGGGATAAAACAGCCGCCAACTTATCAAAGCTAACGGTAAGGTTAGGAGACAGTACGCGCTCATCGTGCATCAGTTCAGCTATGCCAGTAGTCTTAACCTTTGCGCCTGTATGAGCCTTGTCCCAGACTGAAACCTCACGGCTAGAGTTATCATAGGTTGTACTGAAACCCAGCTTTTCAGCTACTTCACGAATGCCTAAAAAGGTTCTGCCGTTGTCATTCCAAGCAGGAGTAAACTTCTTGCCACCGATAGTAACCGTGCCATCAGATTGATTCCATGTAGCAGAATAGCCTAAAAGTCCGGCCAAGTTTTGCGACCACATATAAGTACGACCGTTCTTGTTGGTATAGCTTTCAGGTCCTACAATGGCCTTGAGTTTTTTGCCGCCAGAGCCACCGGTATAATCGCTTTCAGAGGGACGCTTCGAGCTACCACCACTACCGGGTGTATAGCCTGACCGTGCATCGTCTACTAAGTCACGAGCACCGCTAATGACGCTGTCAGGTCTGTAGTTATCGTTAAATGCTTGTGTAGCTTGCCGGGCAATTTCGCCCATTTTGCGGATAAACTCCTTGCCTCTTTCTTGGGATGCCGCCATCATGCGAAGGTTGCTATCATTCAAGATGCTGTTAAGCTCGTTATAAAACCTCTGCATCTCCTGTTTCTTCCGGTCATTCTGCTTTTTAAGCTGATTGATTTCTTCCCTAGAAGATTTTTCAATAGCTTTTTGCTTTTCCTTCAAAGCGTTAATCTGGTCTTGATAAGCGTCCTTCTGGTCTTTCCGCGCCCAATCGTTCTGCTGTAACTGCCATCTGCGTTTTTCCTCTGCCGTTTCATCATCAATTTCTTTAATTCTATCCTGATGCTCTAAGCCAGTCCTAAGCTCATGATAAAGCCGTTCTTCCGCTAACTCGGCCAGCTTTTTGTTATGCTTGCGTTCTGCCTCTTCCCGGTCCTCGCTTTCAGCATCATCATCTAGCAAATCCATCAAACGCTGGATAGCCTTAATCTGTTCTTCGATACCATCAACAGCAACTTCAGCTTGCTTTTCCTTGCTTTCAATCAGTCGGTCATTAGCTTCAATCTCAGCTTCATACTGTTTCATTCGAGCATCGTAAGCATCTGTGATACGGTCACGCTCAGTTTTCAGCCTATCTAGGCGGTCATTAAACTGCCTTTTCTCAAGGTCTTGCAAATCCTGCAACGTCAATTTCTGCACGTCAAACCCGGCTAGGACTTGAGACTGTAGTTCGCTATTCATCTTACCGATAGCGTCCATGTGACTCATCCACGCCATAGTCTGCTGATAGTAGGCAGTGTAAGCCGAAGTAGCCAACTGGTCTAATGCGCCTTGATTCTCCCATAACTGCTGAGTGTTACTTGCTATTGCACCGGAAAGGCTGTCTATTTCGCTTTTAAGAGCCGATACAGCACTGGCAGCATCTTTCATATGCTTTTCATCACCAGCAGCCCTAAATCGGTCATACTCAGCCGTTGCTTTAGCCAATACAGGAGTTAGCGATTCAATCTGCCGCTGGTATTCCTGATTGGCATTTGCCAACTGCACCTGCTCGTTTTTAAGCAGAGCAATTTTGCGAGCCAATAATTCCTGCATACGGGCATAGTCCTGAGCAGTAGCCGTTCCTGCCTCAACTTTGCCATTGAGGTAGTCGTACTCTGCGTTAGAGACACCCAGCCTGCGATTAACGGCATCTAAGACTGATTCCAAGTCCATGTTAACTAACTCATACTGCTTTGCCGCATCAGTTAACCGCTGGATAGCTTCAGCGAGATAGTCGATTTCTTTACCAGCACCCTTAGCGGCTGCACCGGGGCCGGGAGAAGGACCGCCGCCAGTAAGGGCAGCAGCAGCACTTTTATTGCCCGCATTCTTGATACTTTGCACAGACTTGTCTATCTCGGCCAATTGTCGGTTATATTTATCCAAATCTGCTTTTGCCCGTATCAGAGCTTCTTGGCTCTCCTTTAAATTCTGTCTAGCCCAAAACTCACCACCGGGAAGAATATTGTACTTACCTTTAAGGAAAACAGGTCTATATTGGTACCATTGGCCACCAGGTAACAAAGATTTGTTTGCGGCAATTTCTTGATTTAAAATTTCCAACCTGTCTAGCGCGCCTTGTCTTGCGTCTTCTACCATTTTGCGCTGATTATTATAATGCTTTATGGCCGCATCATTTTGAGCCTTTATTAGTTCGCTAATTTTACCAATAATCTCATCTACCGAAGCATTGCGTTTTAACCCGGCTTCTACTGCTATATCTGCTATTAGTTTTTCGGTTTCGCCTAATGCTTCTTCTGTTTTTTGAGCATCCTCAGAACCTTTGGCTTGCCTTGCCAAAACATCTATCAAATCTTTTCTACGTTGAGCCAGTTCTTCCAGTATATTCTTTTGTGATTCCCATTCTCTTGCCCTAGATTGACTTGCTTGAATTTCTTCATCTTCCAATTCGATGGCGTTTTCTAAGCTCTTGTTTTTTTCGTCCAGAGATTTCTTCATTTCCTTGCCAGCGTCAATTACATCATCCATTGCCTTGCGATTGATTATAAGTGAATTAGTTTCAGCATCATAACCATCCACAACTTCCGGCAAAGCCTTGCTTATCTGCTCTTTTTGGACCCTCAATTCTTCTGCCGTCTTGTTGTAATCCTCAGTGCCTTTTTCCAATTGGCTTAGCTTGTTAACTAAAGCATCATAATCGCCAACCATGTTTTCTGCCAATACTCCATGCTCTATCATCGTAGCATTAGCAGCCTTAACTTCTTTGTAAAGGGTATAGACAGCGGCGGCAGCAGCAGTTATTCCAAGCACCCAAGGACCACCTAAAGCGGCTACTGCCCCTGTGCCTAAATTCCTAAGAGCAGTAGTTGTAGCAGTTGTGGCAGTTCTAAGAGCAATCATAGCTTTACTCGCTTCTGCGAGCTTTACCGGCATACTCCAACCCTTAAGTAAGCCGCCAGCCAGCGCACCTGCGCCAGATAACCCCATCATCTTCATTAAAGAAGTAAGTAACTTGATAGCAATAGCCACTTCCCCAAAAGTAACAAGAAGAGTTTTAGTTGTATCGTCTAAATCATTAAACCACTTGATAACATCGGTTGTGCCTTCTACTATGCCTTTCATCTGGTCTAACAATCCTGCATCACCAATAGCGACCGCAAACTGCTCTGCGGCGGCCTTCAGCGATTGAATCTGCTTCTCCAGAGTCGCCATAGTCCGCTCGTTTTCCTTCATGGAATAGCCGAGAGAATCTTCTAAGCCGACAATAACTTCATCAACTTTTGCCCAGTTTTGGAGTAAGGCAAGCAGATAGTTACGCCGATAAATACCAGCGGCAGCTTGTGATAAATCCCTTTGCTGAATATCAGTCCATTCTTTTTGCAATCCAATAGCTTCGGCCATTTCTTCGGAATATAAGCCTACTTGTTCTGCCTGTTCTGAGAATATATCCTGCGCTTCTACGGACATCGTAGGCCATTTTGCGGACATCTCGTCAAATATTTCTATGACATTTCTAAATTGAGTCCTGGCTTCATCGGCAAATACGCGGATACCCTCAGCCTCAAATGCCTTGATAGCGGTTGGACGTTGCATAAAAGATAGGATACTGTTCAAAGCATTCCCGACCTCTTTGCCGGTTCTGCCTGTAGCTTCACGCATAACAGTTAAAATGCCAATAGTCTCATCCAGGGTTAAACCCAATACCTTAGCGGCTCCTGATGAGCGAGTTAAGCCTGCCACCAAATCTTCTGAAGAAACGGCGTAGTTATCAGCCGTAAGGTTAATTTTATCAATGGTAGGCAGTAATTCCTCTGCTGTTAATCCCCATTGGGCCATGATTGCTATTAAGCCCTGTGTCTCTACTACCTTATTTTTCAATAAGGGATAGACTATATCTTCACCATCGGCATTACCCGTTAAGGTGCTCCGCGCTTCGAGCATTAAGCCCTACTCCCCGCTGGGATAGTCGTTGAACCTTCCTCTGTTCGAGGCTTGGCTGCTGATTGCCCAATTTCAGATTTTTTCAAGCATTCACGCTCAGGCATATTTCATCCTCACGTTGTAGCAATCTGAACTCTAAGGGGTTTCCAGCAATTCACGGAGTCGTAATTCTATGAGTTTCCCCATAGAACGCCTGTAGGCAGTTATGCTGCCCAAGCCTGTGTCGCGTTTAATTCTGCGGTATTCAAGGCTAGTAGACTGGCTTTGGTTAACTCTAACGTCTCAGCGGTATTGTAACCTGCCTGTGACCAACGAATAGCAATGTCGCTAACGTTCTCCCAGCCCATGCCGTATTCAACGCCTAAACCTTGCAGGCTATCTCGCATTTCCTTGAAGTTAAAATTAACGTCCTCAGTGATACGAGCAATAGTGGTCATGCCCATTTCAACGTCTTTAATGGTAACTGCGATTTCTTTTAAGGCAGCCAAGGAACCGAAAAAGGCCGTACCTGCAATAAACCAGCCAGCTCTGCGCTCAAATTGTGAGCCTAGAACGTTGTACTCTTTATTTAAATCCTGTACCGTTCTAACGTGTTTCCTTGCTTCAGCGGTTGCTATCCTATTGGCACTCTCAGTCCTTGCTGTGGCAGCAGCTTGCTTTGCATCGGCTGTAGCTATTGCGCTTACTGCCCTTACGTTGCTATTTAATGCGGCTACCTGCCCCTTCAAGGTATTAAGCCGTTGCATTTCCTGAGCATTAAGCTTACCATTGACTTCCATCTGCTTGATGAGGTTAGTTAACTCAGCTTGCCTTAACGTCAGTTCAGAGCCTAGCGTTTTTGAACCGATAGCAGTTAAGGAATTTTCTAACTGCTTAGTCTGGACAGTAGCTTGCATTCTAGCCATCTTTTGGTTAAGAGTTAAAAGCTCCATCTTGGCTAACTCGGTACTTTGCTTTTGAGCTAATCCCACACGGCCTTGCTGGTCTGCAACGTGTCCCACTGTCTTAGCCCTAGCCTGCTCTAACTTTAAGGCTTGAACAGACGCTTGGATTTCCAACTGTCGCAACCTAGCACGTTTGCCAATAGCATCGACTGCCTTGACTTCCTGCTGAGTAAGTTCTTTCCCTGCGGCTACCTGTTGTTGTAAAGCTCCTACATATCCTAACGACCGATTAGTACCGGAAGGAATATAAGCCCCAGCTTTTGCGGCATCAGCCATTGTTTTTCTCAGCAAGACTTCGGTTTCCATCAGCTTCTTGCTAAAGTCCTGCTTGATTTTCTCGCCCATGACCGCACCAGCTTTAGTTTTGGCAGCGGTTGCTTCCATTTTCCCGGTAGTAGACGTAAAGGCAAGCCCCATTTGCTGAGCAGCTTCTTTAGCCGAAACCTGCAACTGCTTGAGTTCTGCATTTAACTTTGTCGTACTAGCCGACAACTGCTCCACGCCGACAATAGCCTGGTTAAAATCAACGCCTAGTCTCGATATAATCTGTACTACAGCATCATCACTCAATATCTTCACCACCTTTCAGAAAAAAAACACCCTGTTACGGGTGCCAGAAGATTCCTGCCTTTCAGCTCAAACCAAAAGGCAGGATTTTACGCCTGCCTTATCGTTTAGTCTGAAATTTTAGCCAAATCCCGCAAACATAGCTGCAATGGCCATCCCTTCATCCGCTGTATGCTCACTATCGGGTTCTGCTTCTTCGCTTTCACCGCTAGAAAGCCCGAGGAGTCCTGATGCAATATACTTGCCCTTGCTCCGAAGGATAGCTGTTATCTGGGGGATAGTCCTTTCGCCTATCTCGTCATAACTCATTGAGGTTTGACAAAGCAGTTCGGTATAAACTTCCCCCCAGTCCAGACCTTCATCGCCCTCCTCCTTGTCTTTCTTTTCACCGGGGGGAAGTAGCGTCAACCCGATATTTTAACCAGCCTGTGCCAAAACTCTTTGAGGTCTGCAACGTCCCAGTCAAGTTCTGTTGCTTTTTCCAAGCTCATGGGTTCGCCTGCTTCATCAAACAGATAACGGCTCATCCACTTGTCAAACTTTGCCCTTTCTTCAGGGGTAATCAAAGAGAAGTATTGAGGACCAAAGTTGATTTGGTCACCCGTAAACTCTGGTTCATCCTTGATTTTTAGCGGCTTAACCGTGTAGTTCTTGCCTTGCACTTCCCAGGGTTCGCCAGTTCCGACCATTGTTGCTAAAGATGCTACCTCCTTTTTAGCCATTACTGATTACCCCCCTATCTTTCCACCCGATAGTCAACAGGTTTGCGACCAGCACGAGGTTTCAGGATTTTCATGGTAAAGTTCCAGCCTACCGGTTCTTTCTTACGAGTAGGCGGCTTCAAGTCGCCGGAGACTGCTACAGAGTCGAAAACCATAGCATCAGCCTTAGAGGTTCCTTCATCGTCAGCTAGCACGGCTTTACCTGCAATTATCATTTCAAACACCGGACGATTGCTTTCAGATGGCAGTTCCATCTTATCGGCAGTAGTAGTAACATCAAAAGCCATAGTAACTTCCTGCCCAGCATTTGCAGAGCAGAAGGTAAACACCGAACCGCTAACAGCAAATTGCCCAGCGGCGGGACTAGCGGATACTTTGACATAAGGAGAATCGGCGGCATCATGGACTACAGGCACGGGGGCAGCTAAAGGAGTACCTTCTGCGCTAACATCAACGGTAAACGGAGATGTGGCAGGAACCCCCTGAGTTGTGATGTGTCGAATAGCATAGGATGAGTTTTCGTCATAAGTAGCTCCCGCTAACCCTGCATACAGCTTAGGCTGAAAAGTAGACAGGTTAACTGCCACCTGCCCTTCCATGCCGTTTGAAAACTCCATATCCCAGTCAGAGTTGCCGTCAGGCAGGGTAGACGATTTTCTGCTAATGGACGGTTCAATGGATTCAACTACACCAACAGACAGGAAGCGAGCACTGTCGCTCCTGCGAATTAGCTCAATGTTACCTGCTTTCTTGTAGATAAGTTTTGCCATAAGGGTTTCACTTCCTTTCAGTTATTTAACTGCGTAGAAGCTGAATCTAGCCCCTACACAAACAAAGTCAGCCATAGTGGGTAATTCCCCTAGCTGACCTTCAAACTCATAGATTCGGTTGTTGATTTCTTGGTTATAGAGTAGCTTTTCTACTCTCGCTATTGCCCGGTAAGCTAAGTAGTCCTGCTTTGCCGGGACGTGACAATCGACTTGCAAAAGCTCATTAGTTACAATGCGGTTTCTAACGGTTCTGGAAGGTCTGAAATACAAGCAGAGTCGTCTTTCAGCTGTTACGAGGTCATTCCATCGTGACCGTTTGATAATCCTTTCAGCCCTTTGGATAGGTGTAGCAGATTCTAGTCCCAATGCCTTAAGTAAGTCCGTATCATTCATAAACAAGGTCTGTAATCTGGCTAAGTCTTTCTCTGGCTCAAAACAATGGCATCACCTACTTTCCCTTTGCCCAAATCACCGCAATAATAGTGCCTAAAAAGATTAGATACGCCCACCAATATTTGATTAAAAACTCCACTTGTGTAAGGTGGATATAATCGTTTAACAATCGAGCCATATCTTTACCTCCCTAATCTTTTGTGACAACAAAAAACCTTCCCCAAGGGAAGGCTCTTAGCGATTCTTGCCATTTTTCACGCAACCTTTTTACCTTTAACCATTCGGCAGCTGTCTGCATAGCACGGGAAGGGTAAAGAAGGAGAATCTCCGGTTCTTTAACAAGGCCCATCTTGCCGCTTGCATGATAACCGATAAGGGAATTAAGTATTTCCGTGTTTCGCAATATCTTTTCTAGGTCAATACCACCCTTGGTGGCTTTACTAACTTGCGTCTCTCCGAAAATATTAGTGTAAGGGCCGGGGTCACGTGTGCGAATAGTAGTATCGCTTTTACTGCGATAAGGATTCCACGCTTGGCTGGCAATGTATTTGTCAAGTGCCGGGTTACTCTTATCCATCAAAGAGCCTGTACCCATCTCATCCATTGCCGCCCATGCGCCTCCTACTACATTAACCGTCAGAAACGACCCTAAAGCCTCTATCTCGCCAATGGTTAAATCGTTTTTGCCTTCAGCGGTTTGCATATGGCTTTCTGCATCACGCTTATATTCTTCGGCAAGCAACAGGAGTGTTGAAGTAATATGTTCTTGTAGCGCCACAATGCACGCAGCAGCATCAAATCTTACGCCGATAGAATCACCTCCTAAGCTCTCGTATCGCTACCGGCTTGAATACGGACTATGCCTTCAAGCATCAGCGGGTCGATAGCGTTCACCATCAGGTTTTCGCTTGCCAATACAACTCTGTCCATCACCTGTAAGCCGATATCAGCAGGTAGGTAAAAGATATAGCGTGAAGACTCAAGCAGTCCGGGGTCATATTGCCTTAAACTGTAAGTTATCACTTGCCCGAAAGCATCTGCTATAGTACCGCTAGGATTCCAGGACCACGTTTCCACGATGTTGTTATCAGCGTCCATCGAGGCAGTAATCCGCTGGGGAGTCAAAACAGCATTGGTCTTAACGGCAAAGAAACTCAACTCTCCGCTTGCAACGTCAGCATTGACCGATTGAACCAGATACTTGTCCAGTCCCACGGTCATTATCTCGCCGCCTGCTAAAGCCGATTCTGCCCCTGCTAATCCTTCCCATGCTGCGTCCCTAACCCCTGGGTCACGAGTTGCCTTGGTTGAGCGTTTCATACTTACCTTGGTGGTTGCCGATGGACTGCGGTTAATCGTCGCATCTTGCCCATGAGCCTCTAGGTATTTGCTTGCATAAGACAACAGCATCACCTTCTAACATAACCCGAAGTGCGGAACGTCAATATAGGCAACAGTGCTAATGTTACTTATAAATCTGTCCCGCTCAGCTTCGAGTTTTACCTGCTTTTCGGTCCAGTCGACTTCAATCTCACGCGTGAAACTTGGCCCCTGCTCTTTGACCGGTAATCTCGCAGGCATTGAAGGGCAGAGCAGGATAGCGCACTCACAGACGGCAGCAGCCTCAAGGTAGATTAAATCGTCGCCGGTAAGAGCGTCATAGTCGGGTACTACTCTGATGATGTTAGATTCGGCAATGGCAATAATATCCGGTTGGTTAATGTCGGCATCGGGAATATAAGCCGCATCGACCCCCAATTTAGAGCGGATGCGGCTTTCGTAACCCTCAGCAGTTAAGATTTTATTGGCCATAGGGGAAACACCCCTTTCTATTCAAGGGTCAGTATTCTAGCACCGTCCTTGAAGATTTTGCGGAATCCGCTATTCTCGGATATGGTCAATATCTGAGTCTGGTTGCGGATAAACTTGTCAGCTTCGCTGATAGTCGAACCAACTTCAAAGATTTCCTCAATGGTGTTGCTCCGGTTCAGACCGTAAATAGCTTCTTTACCGCCAATCTTGTCAATGTCGGGGTTATAAAGCAAGGTAGTATTGACTACTAAGTCCTGCGGTAAAGTGGTGCTTACATTCAAGCCCTTCGCCAGCAGTTCGTCCATCTTGGAGGCAACAGTAGGTGCAGGGTACAGCACTTCAAGTATCTGCAACAGTCCGTCCTCGTTAGCCACAACGGTATCGCAGCCGTACGGATAGAATTTAAGCAGGAATTTAATCCAGGCAGTCTTAGTCAAGGCAGCACTGAAAGCTGAGTCAAGGACTTTTGCCTTATGCTTCGGAGCAGCATTGTTATTGCCGTCACCGTCTTTGATAACGCTCAGGATTTCAGACACTTTGTTGTTAGCCGCCTCAGTGCCTATCCGGTTGATGTGACGCTCGAAGAGTTCCAAGCTCATTCTCCGCAAGGCTTCATAAGATGCTTCTACTGCACGACCATACTTGTAGAGGGTGATTGCAGTATCGCCCAGCTTGATTCTTGCCAAGGGCAGGTCAGCAGCTTCAGTTACACGCCGCATCTCGACTGCTTTCTTGTTATCGGCGTCGTCCCAGTCAAGGTAAGATGCCTTGTAAACGTTAGAGTCAATCGGGGTACGAGTAGCCACAAGGTAGTTAAATATCGGAAACTCGGTCATAGCCTGTACCAAGGTTCTGGCTACATACTCGGGGAACAGTATTTTGTTCTCATTGGTCCGGTAGAAAGCATCTACCTTGGATGAGAAGATGTTTTTATCACGAACGGTTTTAGTGAGGATTCCGGCCTCTTTCATCAGTCTTTCAAAAGCATCTAAGCCGCTACCTTCAGTGGCAGGGTCCAGACTTTCTAAGAGCATCGAAAGGGTCATGTCCTGGGAATGCGCCTGCTGGTACAGGTCAGGGGTCAGGTTGCTTAAAGTAAATTTAGACATATTATTATTTCACTTCCTTTCTTTCGATTAACCGATAAAGACCATTACAGGTCCGGTTGCATCGGTTGTCATAACTGCGTCAGCGCGAGCAACTCCAACAGCTCCAGTAGATGCCATAACAGCACCAGAGCCATTAACTACTAAGATATTGCCAGGAGAGGGGAGGGAACCAGATACTCCAGGAGCATAGGCATAACCTCTGGTTAAAACAGTCATGTTGTTGTCATAGTCATAGGACTCAACGATACCCAACAGAGGGTCGCCAGCTGAGCCGAAGCCAGCTTCAAACGGGCTAGCACTCCAAGTTACAGCCTTCCCGATTACAGCAGCGCGTCCAGCAGTAGTGCCGATGCCACCAGCAGCAGCAACAGCAGCTGCTAAGGCCGCATTAGCCTTATAAGTCATTCCAAGTTTGCCAATTCCTTCATGGTCAATTCCACCTCTAATTCCACCTCTTGCCATTGTGAACACTTCCTTTCTGTTATTGATAGGCATAAAAATAACCGCTAATTTAGCGGCTTGTTTTAGGGTAGTTATGTGTTTGTTAGGGTCTGCTACCTTCCAACCTTAAAAGCGTCATCAGGAAGGGTCTGCGCGATAGTTTGCTGATTAAATGAGCTTGACTGTCTGCCAGCAGGGATTTCCTCTTTCGCCTGTTTCTCGAAGGTAGCCATAATGTCCTTGATGCCCTGAGAACTCATGCCAGCAAAGGTATTCTTCCAAGTCTCAGCCGGGAAGTCATTGCCCTGCGCCCTTACACCCATTGCCACTGCATCTTCCACCAGTTGGGTCATATAGTCCATGCCCTCTTTAGCGTAGGTCAGCACCTTGTCAGCGGGTAGCTCTTTGCCCAGCTTTTCGGTTGCTTGCTCCTGAGTCATAAACGCCTCGGGGGTAGCAGGGGGGTCAACAGCAGGCGCATTAGCCAGAGCTTCGGCTACTGCTTTGTCGACAGCTTCTTTTATCAGAGCATCTACTTGTTCCTGAGTATAGGTTACGGGTTCACTCATCTCTTGGTCACTTCCTTTCGGTTTTGATAAATCGGGGACTGAAAAAGTATTGCCTTTTGCAAGGTCATCTTTTTTGTGATAGGTCAACAGTCTACCGCTATTAGAGCCATACGAGGCATAGGTCATTATTCCAGACGGCAGTTTCTTTAATTCCTCGTCCGGCAGTTGAATAAGCTCGCTTTGCCCTTCTGGAAGGCTCATCTGCGACAATATGCCAGCCGTAGGGTAAGCACCATCGAACACGCCACTCAATTCCATTAAGTACCCCGGCGGTTTTGCTATGATGTAACATAACTGCCCTTCGTATTCTCGGCCTCGCCAATGCTCGCATCTGTAATAGTTTTCACCACAAACAGAGCAGGTTGCAGTTTCAAATCCAAAGCCGATAGATACGTCAAACAGAGTGCCATCTTCAATATCAGCTATGATAGAGTCGGTTGAAATGCCATCTTTCTCCTTGCCTCGAACAATGTAAGTATCGCCGTGCAATGCCCATGTTTCACCCTCAACAGTGCCATCGCTTCTCTTAATGCTTGCGTCGAAGGTACGGCCATAAACTAAAGCCTTCTGTATTCCTGCCCACGCATGGTCGAGCATAAAAGCTACGCCAGCCTTAGCATCAGTCTTGTAAAGCTCTAGCAGGGACTTGTGAAGTTTCAAATACCTCTCAGGAAGAAGCGCATCGCCTACCATCTTGGTTGGAAAAGCAAAAACCTCATCTTTCGATAAGGTCCTTTTTGCCAGCGCATTTATCTTTTCCAGTTGCCCCGCTGTAGGGACTCCAAAATCAGCCAATCATTTCACCACCTTTCACTGTATCATTAAATTAATTGACCGCCTCTTTCAGCGTTCTACCAGCCTTAAAGACAATAGTTTTCTTGGCAGGTACATCAATTTCTTTGCCAAAAGATAACATCGTGCGAGCAGGTTTTCTCCTAGCGGAAAAGCAACCAAATCCTGTCAGCATAACCTCGTCGCCTTCGGCTAAGGCATTGGTCACGACTTCTTGAAACGCCTCTAGGAATCTCGCGGTTTCAGCTTGGGTAAAGTCAGCTTCACGAGCTATCTCCTTGATAAATTCAGATTTAAACATTGTATTTTTCCTCCTTAAGATTTTTAATTGGTACTATTTTCTTTACACCGCAAACTTTGCATCTAAAGTAAATTGTTTGGTCGGGAATATCAGCTTCTAGCAATACCCAATCGTGAGCGCAAGTTTCTCTTACTGGTTTGCTGTAATTCACCCGGCAATTGTTCATCGGTTGCACGAGAATCACCTCCTCTGCCGAAGGACACCTTTGTACCTTCTACCGGTTCCCCAACGGCATTGGTTTTGCCTAGAACAGCACTAGCGGCATCATCGCCATCCTGCCAACCCATCAGTTGAGCAATAGCATGGAATTCTTCTTCCAGCAACCTTACCGTCATCCTCTGGCCTTCGCTTTCCCAGTCTATTAGATTATGGGAGAATTTTGGAACAGCTTGAATGCCATGAACCCTAAGCCATAAGCGGGCTACTTCTTCAATCAGTCGCTTACTGCCACGCTGAATAGATGCTATACCAGAACAAAAAATACGGAATTGGACAGTACCCCAAGTTTCTGTTATTCCAGACGTTCTATTAGAGAAAATGCCCATCTGTTTACCGCCGTTCATTACCTGAACATCAACTAATTCTGTTACAGCTCTAACGTCTAAACTTCGTGCAGCATTGGCCCCCTGGTTCATGTTTATGGTAATGTCATCAAAATGCAGATAGTCGGAATCGGGGTTCAAGCTATCCATTGCATTTCGTATCTCATTAAACCGGTTCATCAGCCATTCTTGCCGTTTGCCCTCAGTGCCGTTTCTAACGCTGGGGGGCATCGAGTTCACCATTCGCTCAAGGTCGATTGAAATGTCGTTTCTAGGCCACCCTTGCCTGTGGAGGACAGCTTGTAGGTCCTGCATTATCTGCATCTGGAAGTCGATTGACTGTAGAACCGATGACATAACTAGGTTACCTCTAGGGTCGTCAATGTCAGGGTCAGTCGGAACCCAGAAGAAGTTAGCTTTACCCGGTTCAAGTGATACCTTTTTCGCCATTTGTTGCTGATACGGAATCCAGACCTCGCGCCCATTGCGTTTTTCAAGCTCCCATATTATCGTTTGAGGGATAACAGGATAAACGTCTACAATGTCGGTTCTATCGGTGTTTACTTCAACCTCTAGCCCCTGAGCACATCGCATATAGGCTGAGTAATGCAGAACGTCGATTAAGCCATCAAGTCCTGCATTTGACACTTGATTGACACGGCTTGCAAATTCTCGCCATTGTTTTTCTACAGACTCCATCCGCTTGCCGTTCAAATCATTAAACTTCATTTCGTGCCCTTGATTGGCAAGTCTTACGAAGTTCCATAAAGCCATCGAAATATCCGGGGTCGTGCGTCTCAGGAAGTCTAAGGCTTCTACTTCATCGGGTATCGTTCGCAATGTTTCCAATACATCAGAAGTCCTTGACCGATAGGGTGAAAGGGTACTGCGCCCGTGAAAGCCACTGCCAGTAGAAGTTATTCTCCCTGTCGGTATAGGCTCCGGTTCTGCCCTCGCTCGCTTAAAGGGCCATTTTAATCTCATTCGCTATCACCGCCCTTGTTCATAAATCACCAACAATTGGTTGTCGTTCCACATATCAGGATTAACAGGCGGTATTACCTTGCAATGTTGTCGCGCAAAATCGCCTATTTGCCCTGGGAACGAACTCTCCGTAAAGGAATAAAAATGACAATCCATATCCATAAGCCCAGCAAATCCGCCTTGATTATACGGGACTAACGCAATAAAATATTTGCCCGTTCCTTCAAGCAAGTCCTTGATGTTATCCATTGGATTAGAGAAGTGTTCTAAGCAGTTTGAAGTATAAACCACATCGTAAAAGTCAATCTCTTTGTTAAATGTCCTGCTCATAAACCGATTGCCAGGAAACAATACACGCGCCTTTTCAATCGCTTTTTCAGCAAAATCAAGCCCCGTAACATTGGCACCAGAGAAGGTTGCTTGCACTAAATTTACCGCCTGCCCAAGCGCACATCCCCAATCCAATACGGTTGTCCCTGGCACGCTTAAAAACGCTTTGACATCTTCCGGCAGATTATCAAGCATCAACTGAGCGAAGTATAATGTCTGCTGTTTACCGTCAATGCCCACTTCCCAGTTGTTTAAGAACTCATTTTCCCACCATGCGCGGTCATTTATCATTTGTTCACCGCCACCTTGTATACGGCTTGTTCATTGCCCATGTCAACAATATCTACAAGCGTTAAACCTGCCAATTCAAGTAAGTGTTTCATTTGCCGGATTGTCGGCACGATGATATAATAACTGCACTCTATCCAGTCCTGATTAGGAATAAATATCATACCTTTACCACCATTGCGAGTTACACGTTTAGCTTCCATTAGTGCCACAAGCGGGGCAATGGCATGTTCTAGGCTGTCCCACATTATGAAAGCGTCAAAAGAATTATTGTAATAAGTTATTTCGTGCATATCTTGGCAATGAACAATTCTGCCCAATTCCCTAGCTTTATTAGCTTCTTCTTGTTGGTAAGTAATGCCCATTGCTATATGCTTTTTATCGTATAACCACGATACCACATTGCCAATACCGCACCCAATGTCAAGTACGGTCATACAATCAGCAATATACTGGTAATTCTCTTTCCATCCTATAAGCGTCTCGGGGTCGCGGTTGGATAATTCATCTTTTGAGCCATCCCAATACTTAGTTAAATCCAACCTAAAGCCCCCTTTATCTGCTCATAACGGGCCTGCCACGTCTGTTGACGTGCATACTCTTGCCCTGCCTTGTTCGGATATTCCTTCATGGCCTCGCCGACTGCTTGCATCCAACCATCTATGTCATCTTCTTCTACCACGCGAATCAATCCCTGTTCGGCCAATGGCAATAGTTCAGGAATAGGCGTGGCAACAACTGGCCTACCTGCCGCTAGATATTCATAAACTTTTATAGGGGCCGAATACATTTCATAGTCACCGCCTATCTTGAAAGGAATAATCCCTACTTTGGCTGAAGCCAGATTTTGCGGTAATGCGTCGTATGGGACATGTCCACGGATGTCCACTTTGCCTTTCAAGATGGACACGTCGGTTTTTATCTCGCCCATCATAAACATAGGCCAACGCTTCGCCAGTTCTTTGATTATGTCCAAGTTAAGGACGGATGCCACGATCCCCATATAGCCCACCACGTCGTTTTGCGGACTTAGCGTTGACGCAAAGTGCGCATAATCGCAAGCATTAGGCACATAAACGGGACATCGCGCACCCAACCGCAAAGCCCGGTCATAAAGCATTTGCGAAGCGCACAACACATGATCTGCGGTACGAATTAACTCTTCATCACTACTTCCTCGAAAATCAACGCAGTCATAAACAATCGTCTTGTAATTTATGTGTCCACAATATGCTAATTGATGCGGGGCAGTTACATATAACACATCTACATCCTTGACAAATTCGCAGTCCTGCCAGTTCTTAACTAACGTCAAATATGGCTCGGCATCAATGGTGTCTGCAAGGGCCATGTCGTCGGCAAAAAATACTCTATGCCGTTCGCTTGCAGCTAAACTCAGCAAGTGATGGGGACGTTGCTTCATAATCTGCCAGTGCATATCTGGGGGATAAGCGATAACCAATTTACCTGCTCCAGCTTGCCAATAGTTTTGGTCGCTCCACTCGACACACGGAGGATCATTGTCCAATATGGCATCGTATATTTCCTTAGAGTAATACTGATATGTTGGGTCATCTTGCGTCTTTTCCCGATACTTACGGATTCTGTCCTGTGGGTTCATATAGCCTAAGTGTTTTACACGAATAGAACTAGGCAAAAAGACATCGTCCACTATGTTTTGCGGGATGCTTCCGCAATGCCTTAACTTTCCGTTAAAATGATATTCTGTGCCGTTCTTTACTCTAAACATACGGGGGGCATATACGGTTGCCGCTGGGGAAAAATCATCATCCCTGTAATGATATTCATCGTTCCACATATCGTAAAAGCGAAAAGCAACAACATCAATTGATTGTTGTGTCATGTATTCCTTGACAACGCCCGCCATATCAGGCTCGTAAAGTTCATCTGCATCCACCGCTATCAGCCAGTCAGGGCTTCGTGTTAAGGCAAACCTTAACAACTCAGCCCGCAATTCGCTCTCATTATCCCAAGTAGCCGTTGCTTGCGCCACATGAATTTTGTCGCATCCCAACTTGTTTTGAATGTCAAGAAGTTTTGCGTACTGGTCTGGGTCAGAATGGTCATCAAGTATCACGATTTCCTCAGCAAAAGTCAAAGTATTTTCTAACACTCTTTCCAGATAACGATCTGATTCATTTTTAACAGGCATCATGGCTATTAATTTAGGACTATCTTTTGGCTTCCATCCCGGAATAGCTGCCGTGCTTACCCCAAACTGCCTAAGCAAATTGCCCCAGCGGGCTTTCCAAATCTCAATATCGAAACAATCACAGGCTATCTCGCGGTTGCGCTTGCCCATCACTTCTCTAGCATCTGGGTTATCGGCTAAGAATCGGATGGGTTCTGCTAGATTGTTGTCTACCGGATTAAAGATAATCGTGTTGTAGCCGTCAATGGTCGCATCAGTTAAACCCCCAGCATGAGTAGTGATAGTAGGCAGACCGCAGGCCATGGCCTCCAAAAGTGATAGCGAAAGTCCTTCACAGTTCTTGGTCGGTATCACTGCTATGTCGGACTGCTGATAGATTTCTTCCATGCCCTCCATCGGTTTCCAGATGAAACGCAGGTTGCTAGTCGTCTCGCCCCATGCTTGTTGTTGAGCATATGACTCTTGGTTTGCCCCTTGTCCAACCGCTAAGAAGTCGAATTCCGGGCATTGTGTCGAAGCTCGAATAAACTCATTGCAACCTCTAAGCAAGGTCAATCGCCGGGGAAATAAAACTTTCAATCGTTCGTTTATCGGTTTGTCATCTAACGGCTTAAACTTCTCAGTGTCAACGTAGTTGTAAATCGGCTCAATGTTTCGGTCTAAGCCCGGTTGTATCGCCTGTATCACTCGCTTAGTGTTGCTATCAACGCTTACCACCACATCGGGGTTAGCGAAACCCTGTAATTGCCTTCTCATAAACTCTTTGCGGTAGACTTCATCGCCAGTCATAGCATCAGAGTACGGATAATCCCAATAGATGCCGTGACAGATAGCGATTGACGGATTTACAGCATAAGGATAGGCCATGTAGGTTGTCCAGTAGACAGCCAAGTCATAGTTGCCGACAAAGCACTCATTAAACTTCATGTTAAGTAGCGGATTAGTATTGTACTCCCAACGAGTATCAGGTATAAGCACAAACTGTATGCCATCGTAAACCTTAGTCAGTTGACCGCAGGGAATACGCTTGCCATCTTTTTGGTTGTTGAGATATTGAAAGACTGTTACAGCGTGACCTTGAGCCTGTAGCATATGGCAGAAGTCTATTGTATAGCGTTCACTTCCTCCGAATATGATTACATCTTCGCCATCTATTTCTTTAACTGCCTGATAGAATGCAGGGGTTAGAATTGCGATTTTCATATGTAGTTACCTCCTTTAAGTTTTCTCTACCCTTGCGATTCCTCCCAACAAGGATTAGTCGCCACTGTTCTATCGCTCATTACTGAGCAGTCAGGACCGCTTGCTAAATCAATCCCGATAACAACGTATCCATAATCTCCTTTTGTCAATCTCAAAACCTCCCTTATTTCCTCCCCACCCCATACAGACACCCCATAAACGGCAGGGATTCTTCGATAATGTCAAAGTCTTTAAATGCCAGCATCATGGCCGTTACTAAGTCGTCATGGCCATTCTTGCTGGCATTGCCAAAAGTTATATTCTTCGTTTTGCCGGAAATCTGGTATTGATAGTCCTTAAACTCTAAGAGCAAAGGCTCAAACTTCGGATAGCTAATACGCTGCTGCTCAATCAGCATAGCAAGGTTGTTGACCAAAATCTCTTTCTCTTTGCTGGAGAAATAAATATCTTCTACTTCAAGGCCACGCTTGATAAGCTGAGAGGGTATCGTTTCGCCCAAGCCTGTTCTGTCCATCACGATTCTAGCGTTGTTGTAGAGCTTAGAGTAAAGAGCAATCTTGTCAAACTGCCTATCCCAGTCCATGCCCATCCATTGTTCAATCTTGACGGTTTCTCCTAAGTCGTTGCGAACTGCCACACCGGAATAGTCAATAGACTTCGCAGGGTCATAGCCGATAACATAGCTCCTGCCGGGTTCGGGTAAGCCTTCACCAACGTAAGTAGCGCAATCATCGGCGGTTGGAAACATACAGTTACCCTCTGGAAGGAACTCGCCCATGACCTCTTGTTGGTAAATCCTCGCAGGGAAACGCTTTTTAATGCCTTCAAGGAAGTTTTTGTCCTTCCGCATGAGATAAGGGTTTTCCCATGATGAGAACTGCCATGACTCCCAAGCAGGGTCGTAATACGGCGTATCTTTTTGCCCCCAGCGCCACATATCGTAGTAGAATCCAAGCCCTCTTGGGGTCCCATTCACAAGTCCTAAGCCACCTTGACCGTTGGGGCCTCTACCCGGTGATGCTAGACGCATTTCGATATTGGTCCAGACTTCATCAAAGTGCTTAATCCTCCCGGCTTCAGTTATGAGCACAATGTCAAGCCCAACGCCTACAAGGGATTCCGGGTCATCAGCAGAACGGACTTCTATCATGCCGCCGTTGACAGTCTCAATCATCTTGTCGCCTTCCCAGAGATTGGTCACCCATTGGCGTGGGAAGAAAGCTTTTAACTCGCGCCAGTTCTGCCTTGCTAACATATAGGTTGGTGCTATAATCCAGCCATGAACGTAGGGGACCATTTCAGTACCACGGTCCTCAGACAGCATATTGGCAAACTGAGTGATAAACTCCATGACCATACAGCGGTCTTTGCCCCATCTGGCTCCTGCGGCTACCACCTTAAATCTTGCTGTACTTTCATGCACTAGCTGTTGTCCGGGGTGCGGCGTGTACTCAATCTGAGCTGAGCTTGTACCCCTAGCTACCATCATCCGGCAGTCAGCGCAAGTGTCAAAAGTGGTATAAAGCCCTTTTGACGGTCGCCATGACTGTTCAAAAGGGGAACCACATTTCTTGCAAATACTCATAGAGCCAGCGGACTGTTTTTCAACTGTCTTTTTTAACCTGTTGTTAATTCTTCCGATGCGGTCTCTGGGTCCCTTGTATTCACCAAGACCTTTGATGTCATCAGACACGAGCTATCACCTTCTTTTTGGCATAGAAAAACCCCGTCAACTCTTAGGAAATTCCTAAAGGTTGCGGGGCCTAATCACAGAAAACCTGTGTCTCCGCAATCTGGTACGGGTTTCATCAGGCATCACCTCCTAAACCTCAGCCTTTGCCCCTACCATTGAGCCATCAGTGTTCCTAAAGGCTAGTTCTAGTTTCAGCTTCTTCTTCTGCCCGCCAGTTCTGCCTTCATCAAAGCTCTGGGAAAGCAAGTCTTTAGTTTCAGCAAGCTCTTTGACTGTTTGCAGGAATGCTCTGATTTCTCGCAAGTCACCTTCTTCAAACTTGTTAGAGACGTTCTTCGTCAAGCCCGCTAATGCTTCCGGTGAAGTGATAATATCTAAAACTTCTTGCAGGTAGGTATCAATCTTGCTAACATGGAAAATGTCGTTTCGCTTGCCCATAGTCGCCGCAATTTCTCGCAACTGCTCAAACTGCTGCACTACCTCGGCTAGTGTCTCAGCTTTGCCGTAAATTTCAACCTTCTGCTCTACTTCCTGAGCGGCACTGATTTTAGCCTTAGCGATATAGGGGTTTTCTTTCTTAACGGCAGGCATGACTTCGGGCTCTAATATTTCTTGTTTTGGGGGAGCTTTACTTTCTTTCTTTGCCATCGTATCACCTCACCCTCAGGCTCAGATTAATCATTAATACACCAATCCCCTGAAGTAAAGATTTCACTATCCATTGTCCTAAAACTGCCATTGTTACTGCACCCCAAGGTAATATATTGGCTCCTATCGGCGATAATCCGACAAGCACAAATATAACACTATCTAGTAAGCCACCAACCAGACCAGATAAAAGTACCCGATTTGTAAAACTGCTACTAATTCGAGTAAATATCTCTGTGTCTGCGGTTTCAGATACAAAAAAGGATAATGCAGAAGCTATCGTGATATATAATAAACCTCCTTGCCATATAGAAAGAATGATTGATAAAGCTACCGCTCCTGCGATTGTTTTATAAGCAACTACTCTGCCATATCTTTGTTGAACTAAATCCCGAAGAATGAATGTTGCTCCGATAAACCATGTACCCCAGGTAACAATGAACCCGAATATATGTAACGGTGAGAATACAACGGTAACTATATTGGCAGTAACTATTGCCATCAAATACACTATGATACTCAAAATAAAACCTCCTGTAAGGGCGTTTCTAAATATTCTAATGATGGAGGGATTTTTGTATCCGGAAATCTACTAAAACCAGAACCATCAACACTATCACATCCATATAAACGAGCAATTTCAAGGCGTTTAATGCTGTTCACTCGTCCCATATGGACCCATTTACCTCGTTTTTTGGCTTCCAAAGCTAATTTGTAAGCACTTTCACTTAATTTCCACTTAGTTGAACCACCAATAAAAAAAGCCTCGAATCTATCCCAAGGAACTTCGAGACTTTCTAAATCATCTTGCCCAACTAATGCCACCGGCAAGTTATAACTATGTATTATTGGCTCCCAATGGTTAAATAATTTCAAGGTTTTTTCGGCATCACCAACCACATCAGGTGAAGTCACCCATAAGCATCTTTCCTGGCCCTGAATCTTTTCTAACATCTTAGTAAATACAGCAGGATTAAACCCGTTAAAGGCATCGTTATCAGCAGCCCACATTAAACCCGTACTGTTCACCATTTCTACGCTATTCATTTTTCGAGGATTAAGCAAATGACCTAAATGCCTAGAATCAGAGTAACGCTTAATGGTTTTTGTCGCTCCATTTACAAGTAAAAGCAATTAGGTATCACCTGCCTAATCGTCACTAATCGGCCTACGCTCGATAAATTCCTCAATTGCCAATCGCTTTGCATCGTTGAACGTCAAAGGACTGCTCAAACTCTTGTTCATGTGACGAACCACCATCTTAAAGGCTTCTGCTAAGTCAATCGGAACCTCGAATCTCCACCAGACAAACTCGCCTTTGTGCCAAATCTTGGGACGGCCTCTGTTGCCCTTAGAATTAGGCAGTTTACCGTCTCTGAGAAAAGCATCTACTGGCTTCCTGGGTACGAGGAATTTATTGTAAGCGTATTCGATAACCGGAAAAGGAAAGTCGCCAGCTCGTATTTTGTCGTACAATTCTCCTGTTTTTGTAATTCCCAGCATCTCGCAAACCTCGGGGACTGTGTAAGTTTGAACCTTTTTGGTCGCCATAGTATCACCTCCTGACAAAAGGGCTTACCAAAACAAAAGCTACCGACAATAAGCCGATAGCCTTTGGTTTGACAATTAACCATCAACCTTCACATCCCTTTGTATATTAAAACCGGGCATAGCACGGGTAGGAGGTAAACCCGTGCTATTTGGTCGCCGGAGGGACAGCGGCCCGGTAAAAGTTATTTCCAGTTCAAGTAGTCAAATGATTTTATCCCCATCAACCAGTACCGGTTTTTCGTGCGTTTCACCCATTTACCGGTTTTCTTAGCCTCGAAATATTCGCGTCTTGTAATCTGTTTCAATCAATGGCCTCCCTCACAATCGCCTCTAGCTGTCTACCGCTCGCCTCTAAGTCTTTGTTGACTATCACGAAGTCCGCTAAATCAAGGTTGTCAAATTCACCTGAGCGAAAGGCGTGTCTTATTCTATCGGCAATGCTATCGTCATCGTCTCCGCGCTGTCTCATTCGCTCTGCCGCTAGCTCTACCGGAACCCAGACGTATATCGTTTTTACTAAGTCGCCATAGATAGCCTTGTATTGCTCTACCCCATGCTTATCAACTATCGCGAAAGCAGAACCGCTGGAGGATAGGACCCGCTCGACTTCTTGCTTGCTAGTGCCGTATAGGTTAAAGTTATATGTCGTCTGCTCTATCATTTCAATCTGCTCAAAATCTTCAAACTTAACGAAATAGTAAGTTTTGCCTTGTACTTCACCAGGACGCATTAAGCGAGTTGTATGCGACACAAGCTCGGGCATTCCCAACTCTTTAAGGCATTGAGCTAAAGTGGTTTTCCCGCTACCGCTGGGACCGATAAGGAGATAAATCATTCCTCCACCTCCACTTCCGGCACTTCGTCCACCGAATAGAATATTTGCAAGCCCAGTTCTTTTGCCCGCTCCAACTCTTGGTCTGCTCCCCGACTACTGCCTAAATAAAGCAAGGCATCGCAACATTGGAGAAAAGCATCGTCCAGCTCCATCCACTGCTCCCAAGTAAACTCAATGCCAAACTTGACCTTTGCCCGCGTGTTGGTCCATAAGCTTAAGTGCGGGACAAAGGGAAAATGACCTTTTCGCATCAACTCAATGCCAGCGTCCACTGCTCGCTGACAGTTGGCAAAAACAACCTCATCTGAATCTGCCGATATTGGACCGGCTAGGTAAATCTTCATAAAGTACCTCCTAAGTCAAAAGAGCCTGCGCTTTGACAGACTCTTTATAGTGTTTCGGATAAGGCTGGGGTTTCAACAAGCATTTTTTGCGGCATCTTTTATCCAGAAAAAAGATATATCTAAATTGCCGTAATTTATGTGATGTAGCCTCGTCTCGGTGTTTTTGTATAAATTCAGCCATCTTACTAAGATGCGGGGCTCGCGTCATTAAGCTATTGTGATACCATTCATTTTTGTATTCCCAAAATATACTTTCATGTTCTCCGTAATAATCAAAATTACACGCTTGATAAACTATTCCGAATTTACCGCAACGCTCATCGGCAAAAGACTGTATCCATTTAATTTTGGGATATTTTTGTTTAATAAACTTAATACTATAACTAATGGCTTGGCTTTCAGCGTTCTTGCCCACTTCATCGCTAATCCACATTCTGTTTAATTCCAAATATTCGTCTATTTCTGTTCCCCGGACAACGCTTCCTTGACTAGCAGGGTTCATCGCATATCCATATTGCAAAACACCCATTAAATCACCTTTGATAAACACGCCTAAATGAATAGTGGACCCCGCATAAACCTTTTTGCTGTAATGATTAGCAATAATTATTTCATTTGCCAATACACGTGGTATCTCCTTAACTTCCCATGCCCCATATATCCCATACCCTACTACCTCAGGACGACCAAAAAGCACGTCTTGACTTGAAAAAATAAATCCCTTATACGCCTTCCCCATTCCGTCACCTGCCCTTTCAGCGTATGTCCTCAATAGAAATGCCCTGAATGAAACGGCAGGACAACCGCTTTCGAGCTGCAGACTCTATCATTCCGGGCATAAAAAAACACGGTCGAAACCGTGAAAAGGGGACAAGCTCTATTTAATGCTGAACTTTCTGCCATGCACTTTTTCGTGGCAAGACCGACAAAGCACTTTCACGTCTTCGTATCGCTCACGTCCCCGCCTTTCGTATGTTAAGTGATGAACATGCAACACACAGTTACTTACACCACATTCTTGACAACTGTAATCCGCTTTTTCCCTAGCGTTATGAGCAAACTTTTTCCAATACTCAGTCTGGAGATATTCTTCATAAGGCATGTTTTCCAAATCAAGCCCTTTCCCCCACCTCGTTGCCCTGCCCTTAGCGGCACTATCTTGAACCTGCTCTTTACTGCGCTTGACCTCATCTTTTCGAGCTTTTTTCTCGGTGCATTCATCACAAAGATGACTTGATTTTAAAATCTTTTCTACCCTTGAATGTCTTTTTGCGCTCATAATTAAAACCTTACGGCAACTCTTACATTTAACTTGTATCTCTTTTGGGGGAATTAACTGTTTCAATGCAGACGAACTTGTGTTCATCACCTGTGCAAAATCCTTTAAGTCGTATGGACTTTCCCAATAAATCCACCCGACTAGTTCCGGTGAGACGTTCTTCCTGCCAAATTCCCCGGCAACCTCAAACATCTCTGCTTTCAATTCCTCGATTTCAGCATGTAGTTCTTTTATCCTTTCCAATACCACCGCAATCACTCCTTTTGTTGCGCTCACTCCCAATAAAATAAACCCGCCTGGAAAGTGATGGAGTAACTCACTTTGTCGGTCCGTCGACCTATCCAAACGGGTATAAAAACAACCATAAAAGGGACCCAAAAATCATGCCAATTTAAACCCCGAAAGATTGGGCTTTACGGCCATTTCAACAAAAACACCTTCAAAAACTGCCCAATCCAAACATACCCCCTAATATATATCTATAGAAGGGAAATCACCTCAAGGGGCTATAAATCAACATTCCTAAAACATGAATTGTGCATTTTTTGTACAATTTGCATTTTAAATTGGTCATTTTTTGCACAATTCGCGTGTATCTTCAACGTCATTTTCACTCTTAAACGTATTCAATAAAGCTTCCTGCGGATTTCTCCCATTTAAAACCCAATCAGGATTCATCACATAAGCCTTACGTTTGTCCGCTGTCTCTATATAAGCCAGTATGCCTTTTTCTATCAATCCCTTAATCGCCCTACCCCGGCTTCTCCTTTCAAGTCCGCTAATCTTATCTATATCCGTACCTTTCAAAGGTATATTCTTTTTGCCAATAACATCATCACCAACGATAATGTTTGTCTCCCAATCCAAGTAATAGGACAAACAAAAAACCAGGACTTTTTCGTCCCGGCTCAATTTCATTATCTCTTCTTTTTGGTTTAAGTTATTTTGTAGCTTGACGTGTTTGGTCTTATTCTTAACTTCATACGGATTAAATACATGGATAACCTCGCTAGGCTTGCGCTCTATAGTATCATGGTAAACGGTTGCTCCGTTCTTCTTAACTTTACGCTCTGATATAACCGTAACCCTATTGCCACTCATAGCACCACCACCTTACCTTGAAACTTTCGTCCAAACTCGAATCACTGGACCGTCTCTGAAAACTTTGCATTCCAAAACTAACCGATAACCCTCTCGCATGAAATCACTCCCTAAAATAAAAAGCCCGGTCGCAAAAACCAGGCTTGACTATATTTTACAAGATGGTCTAAATTCAAAAGACTTTAAGTAGCTAAGACGCTGAATTTTATCCAAAACTTCCGGTGTTGACCTAAACCATTCGCCCTGTAATCTAAAATCTTTAAAATAATCGTGCATCTTTTTTTCATCTTCTGGATTACCGGGAAAAGCAAACAGTAACTCTAACCTATCAGGATAGCCCGTTTGTAACGATTTTAAACGTTGCGCCAAATCGGTTGTATAGCCTATCTTTATTGGACCTCCGCATTCGCCTTGAATAAAATAAATAAACCCTTTTGTTATTTCGTCGGTGGGCTTATCATATACCTTTTCTTTTACCATTCTTTCTTGTTCTAGCCTAGCTCTTTCTTCTGCCTGTTTTTTCTTTTTATATTCTTGCCAACGCGGGTCGTCTTTTGACCATGACCATTTTTTAACAACCTCGTCAAAAACTTTCCAAAAGTCCTTACTTTGATTATGCTCTCTTAGTGTATTTTGTTCTTTGAAAATTGAGAAACAAATGCTTCCCTCTGAATGCCCTTGTTTTTCTAACATCTTAACAATAAATTTTGCCTTACCGTCAAATGGAACGCCAATCGAATTAAAGGCACGGTCATACGTTATTCTTTTCTTCTTTTTGCTAACCGGCATCTAAACCAGCTCCTTCTGTTTTTATTTTTGAGCATAAAAAAAACGCCGGTTTTTACCAGCGTCTACCTTTTTAAGCATATGCTCCACTTATGCGCGCGTCCTCTATTATGTAGTATAAATGATTAGCTTGAACAAAAACAGCTCATAATCGGGTCAAAAACAGGTCATCTTCGGGTCATTTTCGGAAATTATTGAAAATCGTGCTTTTTGGAGTACGAAAATCAACCATAATTAACGCTGAAATGAAACAGTAAGAAATAAAATTAATTTTACGGAACGAAAAAAGGAAAAGTCCACGTGTGAGATGAATTTTTGTGGGGGGAGACTCTCCCGGCTCGGTAATCGCATCCCCCCCCAGGGGCTGGCTCGAACCGCAGGCCAGCGGTGCAGGGGGACCGAACCGAAAAGGAAAGGGCTGTCTCTGCCCGGCGTCCGGTCCTGCCGGTGGCTGCTGGTGGTGGTGCAAGCAATAGACTATTGAAAATATAGAAAAAGGATAGTCTATAGCGACACTCAACCGCACTGGCTACCTCCCAGGTCAGAAATGGTAAAAGTAGCTTGTCCAGGTCACCCTTTTTTGGCAAATCCCCGGTCAGTTTCCTCCTCCATGCAGGGCCGGGACCGGCTGAGGTGCGGTGGGACAATACCGTAGGGGGTGGGACAAATTTGTCCCGGCAAAGCTTTAACTAGGCGCGCGGTACACTGCACTTTAGTACGTTAAAGCGTTAAAGCGTTAAAGTACCCTCTTCTTCCCTTCATCACTTTAGCGTGTTAAAGCATTAAAGCGTTTTGGTTGACTGTCTCCTAAAATCTGGTAGCTATAAGCTGCGAGCAACGTCCCCTGTTAGCCCGTCCTGTCGGCGGTAGGTCCTGCTCTGTCGGCGGTACTGTTGTGCAACCTGTCCTGATAGCAGTCTCCAGCATAGTCCGGTGTAGGTCGTGGATGCTGTCTCCTGCCGTCTCAGTCCGGTATGTTCTCCTTGTCGGCTTTGCCTAAAAGGATGAGGTAACTGGCCCTGCTTGCGGTCGTTGCGTCCTGTCAGCTGTCTCCGGTCGTGCCGGGTACTTGCATGAGGTATATATCTCCTGCTATACTATGGGTAACAAGCCAAGCAAGGAGTGATAAACATGGCCAATCAACCGGCAAAAGATAGCGTAGGTATATACATCCGGGTACATGAGTCAGTCAAGGCAGCGATACAAACTGAGGTGGACCGGACAAACGCTAATATACCCGGCGCTAACGCGTCCATCTCTAGCTGGATTCGGGCTGCCATTGATGAGCAGCTCAAAAAAGCAAGCAAAAAACAATAGACTATCTAAAAAGTTTTTAAAGTTTTTTTCGACAAAAGCCTGTAACCCGCGTGGTTGTGGGCTTTCTGCGCCTTAAGAAAAAATAAAAAAGATAGTAAAAGGGCTTGACAGGGTGTATAGCACCTACTATAATGGTATACAAGGTAAGGAACACGGCCTGCGGGCCAGGTAGACCGGGGGTAAACCGGCAAAGCTCTTCGACAATCGCATACCACCGCAACCGGCTGGGAGGGCCGGGAGTAGCCGAGGATGTAGATTAGATGCGGAATCCTGCACAGTGTGAGATTTTATCCCGCTATGACAGGGCAGCGAACGCCGGGAAGGGACCCGGACTGAGGCGAAACCGGGAGCACCGGAGAAGGGCGGGAGGTATGCACGGATGAAGCTCTTTGACAACTGAATAAGAAGGTCTACTCTCCTAGATGTGGGGCCGAGGCCTAATATTAAGGAGGATGGTTATTAGTGGAAAATACCGTTAGCTATCAAGTGGTAATCGCTACCCAGAGTAACGATATCATAAAGGTATTAGATAATTTTAACCCGGAGAATTGGGCGCAGTTAATTAATCAGATAGAGCCGCGAGCAGATTACATTTTAACCCTTTATCGGCGTTTTTGTTTTGATCTTGGCTATATCGAAATGAACGGCGGGAAAGAAAACCTGCCGGGACATCTGTTTTTAAAAAACATTGTAATTACACCGTGGGACGTGTTAGCTCAGGTTAACACGAAATATGCAAACTAGCGACGGCCAACCGGCCTCGCATCCAGGAGAGTAGGCAGAACCTGTTCCCTTAAGTGCGGGGCTGGAAACTCATATTTAAGGGAGGATGATATTAATGAGTATTGAGCAAAAAAGGGCATTAGAAGGGTTGTTTTTTTGGTCGAAGGTTGCCCCTGCGATAGACAGCAGGGAAGCTGCAGGGCAGTTTGAACTACTAGCCCGGCAATTGGACCGGTTAGGGGTACCCTGGAAAATCCAGAACAAGGTGGCATATGCCGCCACACTGCCAGAAAATCGTGACCGGTATTTTTCCGATATTTTGAAAGAAATTATTTAGAGGCCACCCGGCCTCGCACTCAAGGGAACAGGGGTAGAAGGAAGGAGGTAGACGACATGTATAGCCTATTTTACGTATCGGTCGCTGAGGGCGAAAGCTGGTGGCATTGGACGTATGACACATACAAAGAGGCCGCAGGCGCGGCGCACAGGCTGTTTGACGGCGATAAGGATTACCGATGGTGGATTAAAAAAGCTGATTAGAGAGGCTCCGGCCTCGCACTCAAGGGAACAGGCAAAGTAGTTTACCCTTAACCTGCTCCGGGCTGGAACCGGGGCAGTGATAGGGGTAAAAAACTAAAATGGGAGGTAGGTAAGATGTATTTTGTTTTAGGCATTGAACCTTTTAAGGTTGCGCAGGTGTGGGGAATTTACGACAATAAACAAAAAGCCACGCAACAGGCGCAACTATTAGAGCAAACTAAGCCGGCACTATGTTGCCAGCGGTACGAGGCAATGACCAAAACAGAAATTAAGCGGCGTAAATTGGAATTATACGCATAACCTGGAATCTTAAATTAATGGGAGGTAGGTAAGATGGACGATATTATTGTTATAGCTAACGTTACTAATCATTTTGCCGACAAAATCAACAGGGCTATATTTAACAATTTCGGGGGCCTAGAAACCACTTTTTTGGCTATTGATGGCGATGATACTATTTTAACCGGTAATCTTTATCTAAGTAAAAAACAACCTTATTATAAGGGTAAAATCAACAAAACATTAGTCAACAATATTAGTTATTTTGCTAAAGGTATACAATATGCCTTTAAGATGTAGCCCCGGCATTTCTCCCCTGCTCGCTGTCTATCTAATAGGTAGGCAGCCGGGAGGGTGAAAGCCCTAAAAAGCATAGCCCGGCAGTCCACGGAGGGGGACGGGGCGAAAGGAGATAGAAAAATGAATGATGAGTATAGAAATACTGGACCATGTTATTATAGGCGATGATGATTTCTGCAGCTTGAGAGCACGGGGATTAATGTAAAAATTAAGGGAGGTGATACCATGATAATGACTGAAAAAATGGAACTTGAAATTGAAAACATTGAATCTATCCTAGCCGATAACAGCCTAACCGATGCCCAAAAAATCCAATACATTGAACAGACTATAAAAGCAATAAGGCGGTAATATAATGGCAAAAAAAAACCAAAAAGGAGGTGTAACATGAGAAAAACATATACAGACAATAACGGTTTCGTCCGCTATGAAGATACATGTAAGATAGTACCAAACCAACCAGACAACAAACTAGCATTAAACGAAATGTATAATATTTTTGGTAACAGCAGTAAGAACCAACCGGAATTATCCATAGACGAAATGAATTATCTTGAAGGTAGATGTATTAAAGACTTTAATTAATACCTTGTTAAAGTGCATTAGCATAACAGACAGTTAATGCACTTTATAGAGGGTATTAGTCATAAAAAATAAAAGCATGAAAGGAATTGATAAAATGGCTAAAAAAGAAATTGAGGGAACATTAGAGAACAGAGGAACATGGTATAAAATACCAGACTACAAGGTTATGCTGATTAAAGATAGCAGCGTCCCCAGCGACAAAAAACGTATTGGCAGTCCTGTTGATGTTGTGGATATGTTTAAAACATATTTAGATGGCGCAGATCGTGAATATTTTTGTATTGCAATGTTGGATCGAAAAGGTAATTTATTAGGACTTAATACGGTATCGATTGGTAGTGTTTCTAGTAGTATAGTCCACCCGCGCGAAGTTTTTAAACCAGCTATTATAATAGGTGCATCAAGTATTATTCTTTGCCATAATCATCCATCAGGTGATACAATGCCAAGCAATGAAGATATAGCGGTAACAAGAAAATTAATTGAAGGTGGAAAAATACTAAATATTGAAATACTTGACCATGTAATTATAGGTGATAATTATTACAGCTTTAAGGAACATGGTTTAATCTAAAGCCGCAAGGCCCGCTCTGCTCGTTGCATATCTACCCAGGTATGCAACCGGGAGGGCAGGACCTCCGAAGATTTTAAGCCCGGACAATCCGGAAGCGTGTGCCGCCGTCATAGCGGTACTAAAAAGCGCAAATTAGCCGTCCTGATGAGTCCTAGAGGACGAAACCGGGGAAACCCGGTCGGCGGATGCCAAAAAGATTTAAGGGAGGAATTTTGATGGAAAAGAAATATCAGGGAATCGTAAAGGACCGTATGGGGACAATGGAAACCCGGAAAACGAAAACCTATGCAACCTACAAAGAGGCTCACGATGCGGCAGAAAAGCTATGTAAGAAAACTATGGGCGAACGTGGTAGTATTGACGTTAAAGAAGTCTAACCCGCTTTTACGTCCGGGGCGTTATGCCCCGTGGTAAGGGCAGGAATGCCCGATATCGACCGTAGAGGAGCTACACCGTAGTAAACGACAGCTAGCCCGGATATACCGGGGGCGAAGTAAAGGAGGAAAAACGATGAGATTAAGAGCATTAACAAAAAGTGAGGAAACAAAACTGTATGACTACCTGGGGACCAAGAGGGAAGTCCGGGAAGTCAAACGCATGATTAACGACCTCGCAGGTATTTCCTACAACGAGGAAACCGGCACACCCTGTTATGTTCTATGCCTTGAAAGCGGGGCAATCGTAACTTACAACGGCGGTGACCCCTACCTGAAGTACCGGGATTATGACCCCGTTGCTGATATTATCGCGGTAGTTGCGCCTAATGATTACCGTTATAACGGGCAGGGAATTATTTGGGACTTCGAGATATTTCCCAACGACTAGCCCGCCTTTCCTCCGCCCGGACGTGCATCGGGCGGGGATAAGGAAATTATGAACCCTTTTAGTGCGCCCGCTAATCCCCTGACACGCTCAGGGCTAGCAAATAGCACGAGCCGCCGCTGTGTTTCGTCTCAGCGAGCCGGGGCGGTTGATAAATACCGGCTTTATTGGTAAAAAGCTCAGCAAGGGAGGTAATGTCATGTTTTATGTTTATTTCAGGGGCACAAATTATGGCAGATGGATTGAGGCGGAAAATCTTAAAAGTGCTAAATGGATTTTCGCCAAACAAGAGGGTATTAATAGTATCAATAATATAACAGGTAGCAAAAAAGCTATCTAACAGCCGCAAGGCCCGCTGCTAGCGCGGTGGCTGGTGCAAGTCCAACGGGGAGCAATCCCCGGCGCTCATGGCTATAAGCTAAGCCCGGCAGCTCGAAAAGGAGCGGGGTAAGGAAAGAAGGAATTAGAATGTTAATTAAAACCATAACAGATGAAACAAACGGTAGAAAATGGGAAATATTTAAAAAGTCTGATAATGAATACTTCTATAAATACTATGAATTTTTTAAACAAACTGGCTGGAGGAAGATAACGGAAGAAAAGAATTTTACAAAAGATGCTATCGAATGGGATTTAGATATTGTTTTATAAATTGCAACAAGCTAAAAAAGCAGGTTTAATCCCTGCTTGTTGGCACCGGCTCAGCAGTCGGCAGCCAACCGGGAGGGTTTAAGCCTCTAGCGCGCCTGGCCGGGTTAAAATGCCGGTGCAGGGCTTTATAGGCTCAAAATTTTGGAATTGGAGGTTGATAAAATGAAATGGTATGTAGTGGTAGAGTCCCAAGCCGACGGCAAAGACTATGTTGGCATCAATGACGAATCTTATTGCAGTGATGGAAAACTAGTTAGTCTGCATGACTCAGATGTCGAAGCGGACGCGGCTTGTATCAAGTACGCTCAGGAGCAGGGCTTACCGTTGTTTGCGGATTATAGGGAGGTGTAGAGGATGATAACCAGAGGACTAATTTATAGCGGACCCGACAACGAGGTTAAGGACTTTAACTGGAAAATGTACCCTTTGCAAATATCAACTGGAACCACAAAAGAGAGCATTATTAATTTTATCCAAAGTAAATTAATAAAAACCAGCGAAATTGCTTTTGACGAATATCCCGTGTTTCTTAATACTTTATCAACTGACATAATAATTATCGACCGGAACAGATGTAAACAATTTGCCAAATACAGCCATATTTACAAGGGCAATGCAATCAGAATAGAAATTAATGGCAGTTGGATAAATTGGGGTCAAGCCAAAAAAGGAATATCTGAAATCATTTTCATGGACTACTTGCACCTGCACCCTATCGCCCGGCATTTATGGAGCGAAAAAGGTTTTAGTTTTAAGAGGTTTTGGGCAGGGGTTGACCAGGAAGTTAAAAACGAAATACTCAAAACATGGGATTAGGCCAGCATTGCAGTGCCAGCCTAATCCAGAGCACAACTACACGGGGTAGATGCACCACGCAAGTACATTTTACCCCGACCTTTACAAAATTACAAGGAGGGGGTTTATTTATGCTATTTTTTATCTTCGTTATCGGCTTTATCGCCGGAATTTTGGCGATGGGGATTATCGTCGACCAGGTGGAAAAACATATCCGGGCTTAGTCCGGGGAAGGGAGGAAAAGCATGAAAAACAAAGCAGATATAAGACTGGACTATTCCACTAATGAGGTTTTTGTTTTGGACAAAAAAGGTAAAGAGGTATTTAGGAAACCCAAAACTGAACAGCACATATCGCTTGCAAACTCAATTTATATATACCACAAACACGGCAAATAACAACCGGGTCGGGCTTAGCCTCGACCATTTCCTTGACGTCACGAAAATGGTTTAATAGCGGGGTTTATGCCCCGCAGAAGGGAGGAAAAGTATGCCTATTTTGTACGACGATGAATACAAGGGACCACGCTACCGATACGGGCTACATTCCCGGCCTTTATCGCCCGGCGCAGTACCGAAAGGTTTTATCGTTCATTCTGACCGTCCGCACCCGGATTTTAGGCACGGGACGTTAGATTATCCGGTCAAATTGCCAGATGACCGGGCAGCTAATTTTGAGCTTACCTTTATAGGTGGGTTCAATACGGATGGGTATTTTAGTATTAAGCGCACCCCTACCAGCTACTGCCAGGTATGCCAGCGGGACTTTATTAGCCCCGAACTGGTCTACTATGCGCCGATAGACAACACAATCGTCTGCTCAGAGTGCGCGCAGATTCACCGGGACCGGCAGCTAAGGATTTATGTGAAGGAGGGCTAGCATTGGATGAACTAAAAGCCCTAATTTTGGATTTAAAGCAGGAAATAGGAACCCTGCGCCTAATTGTAGATGATTTAGAGTGCAGGATTGAAGTTTTAGAAGGAGGAGAGGACTGATGAATAAGTACCCCGATTACATCATGCGTAAATTAAGACAAAGGAGATGGTTGGAACCTAACGACATTTCAAGTGATGAAATATTAAACAATTTTTCTCCACAGCAAGCATTTAAAGAGGTCTTGTCTTGGGAGGGGTTAATTAATTGGGACGAAACTATTAAATTGTGGATTAATGATATTTACAGCATAAACATAGACGATAATTTTGTTCAAGCTGCGCCCGATATGTACGAGGCGTTAAAAGAAGTTGAATATTCAGCAGTCTTAGACCTAGATGGAGACTACATTTCATGCTGTCCTATTTGCGATGTTTGGGCGGGGGAAAAACACAAGGATTATTGCGAAATTGGCAATGCCCTCAAAAAAGCCGAAGGAAAGGAGGAGGAATAGAAATGGCACTCAGAGAGGAAGAAGTTAAGCAGGTCAAGCATCGCAAGCCTAGAAAGCTGCCGAAGGTGCTGACCCAGCGGCAGGTGGAGGCTTTATTTGCGACGATTAACATTAAGTGCCCTACAGGTTTAAGGAACCGTGTCATGCTGGAATGTGCATACAGGGCAGGGCTAAGAATCAGCGAGATTTGCAATGTTGCACCGGAGGATATTATCTGGGAGAAAAAGCAAATATTCGTACAGCAAGGGAAAAATAGCAAAGATAGGCTAGTTTATTTTGGTCCTGAGCTTTTAAAATGGCTGAAGAAATGGGACGAAATTCGACCACAAAGCAAGTATTTCTTTTGCTCTATCCGCAAGCCCCAATATGGTGAGCCTGTTAGCCCTGTTTATATGCGGCAGGTTTTAAAACGACTGTCTGAACGGTCCGGGGTTTACTTAAACGACAATCACACCATTAAAGCGGTTACACCGCACGTTTTAAGGCACTCTTATGCAACGTATCTTTTAGAGAATAAAATCAATATCCGCAAAGTACAGCAACAGCTAGGCCATGCCGATGTGTCTACCACTATGCTTTATACTCATGTGGTGGATGATAGTTTGGCCGCTGAAATTGAAGCATTGGGATAACTGTCTATAAAATTAACTAGGAAGGAGGAAAGCCTAGTGCCTTTATTAGTAGGTTTTTTTGTCGGTGGGCTGCTATTCTGCCCTAAGATGTTACTAGCACTTGCGCCGATAGTTTTAGTGGGCTTAATAGCATCACAAGGATAGGTTTATTTGCCCTTGTTTTGTGGTATAATTATTAGTGGGATAGGAAGTAAGGGTAGCTCCCTGAAACCGAAAAGCGGTAAGCCTTAACCGCCTGCCCGCTAATCTTAATTAAGGCATCACTTGAAAGGCGGGTGTATTTTTTATGGAAAGTTTTAATGAGTTTCTAGCGTGGGAAAAGGCAAGTCGTGATAGTATTGATTTTAAAAAAATCTATGTCGATGTAGCGGGCGATTTAATTGCAGGACTTTTATTATCCCAAATTATTTATTGGCATCTACCAGACAAATCCGGCAGAACCAAATTAAGAGTCTACAAACAGGAAAAGCTATGGTTAGCCAAACAACGCACCGACTGGTGGGAAGAAATAAGAATTACCGCCAAGCAATATGATAGAGCCATCAAAAACCTTCAAAAATTAGGCATTGTAGAGGTCTGGAATACAATGTTTAATGCCAAAAACACTCCCCATATTCACCTATGCCATGCCCGGTTAATTGAGTTAATGGATACTCACATGGACCTACAAACCGAGGAAACATCACGCTTTTTACCTTTGGGTAAAACCGATATTCCCCAAACGTCAATATCCATAACAGAGAACACCACAGAGAATACTGTTAAAAAGGTTAATAAGGGAATTTTTAAAGAAAATTCAATGTATTTTTCAACCTTTACGGCTAAGTATTTTGATGAAATAGAAAATCCTGATGAGATAATTCCAGCAGTTGAATACTACCTTGAAAGGTACGAGGAATATATGGGGCAGCATCACCCGGCCTTAAAGGTTAAGCAATGGCAGACAGTAATTAACAACATCTTAGCCTTCGATGAACGGGGACGGATTGGCCTTGAGGAAATAGAAAAGATTATCGACAAGCATTTTGTTACTGAATACGAAAACTGCGACTATAATATATTACACTTTGTTAACGGCGATATTATAAAGCATAGATTTTACGAAGAATGCCTATAAGAAGTATCGATTTTAGGGGCTTTTAACCAGGACGGATTTTCCAACATAGGTTTTTCCGATATAGCTTAACAAAAAAACAACAGCCGGGGCTAAACTAAACCCCGGCTTTTTTACTGCCCCTTTTTACATTCCGGCCTTCCACCTATTACCGCATCTGAGACAGGCTAGCGTAACCTGCCCGCTACCAATAAAGCCGCTGAGCAAGCCTACAGGGCCTAGCAACAACCCTCCTGCTACTGCTTTTCCCAGTCCGAAACCTTTACTACCCGCTGCGAACTGATTGGACCCGCACTTCGGGCATCTAATCTCGCCATTAGTCCCGCTGCTACTCATCCTATCTTCCCTCTCCTTCTGTTCCCTTTTTGTCTAAAATCTCCTGTATTCTGTTTCCTATCACCTTCTTTGTCTCCTTTTCGTCTGTAATAACCATATTATTATCGCTTTATATGTCAATAGTACAATTTATTATCGATATTTACAAGCATTATTTTAAGTTTTCCTTTGTTTTCCTTGTTTTATTCAATATCATTAATTTTTTTGTTATATACTAATTTGGCTATTGACATAAATACCATATAGGGGTAACATTATCCATACCACGTCAAGGAGGGCATTTCCGATGCTAAACTACAGAGCAATTCAAAGAAACCGCCAAAAATTGGGCTTATCGCAAAGCGACTTATCAAAATTGACAGGAATCAGAGTGGACATGCTTTCTAGGATTGAAAACGGCAAGCAGTTAAATCCGACCTTAAGAACGTTGGAGCTACTTGCCAAAGCCCTAGAAATGCCTGTCGCAAAACTAATCGACGAATCAGAAATAACAGCATAACAGCAAGGGCAGGTAGCCCCTTAGCTCTTTGACAACCGTCTTAGCTTATTCGTACTGAATATCCCAATAGCGTGAAGCCGAAGGATACTGTGTAGCTTTCACCGGAGCACAGTTAGCGCGTAGCGTAGCGGCAATGGGGAACCGGAAATAGCGAGCCGGAGAAGCAGAGAATACGCAAAGGAGGTAAAAATATGGCATCAGAACGCCCGGTAAAGGAAATGTGCGAAGGTTGTGGCCATAATTGCGGAACAAGATGTGATGTAATTAAAGACCCCGGATGGATGTTTAAAAACCGGAACGGGCAATGTTTCGCTAAAGTTAGCCCGGAGCAACTGAAGCAAATTGAAGATGAAATAGATTTGGCTACTAAACGCCGGAAGGGAGAGTGGAGAACACCATGCTAGAACGTACCATATTTACCTGCGAAAAATGCGGGTTAGAGATTGAAGATAATTACGAAATGATGCTGGACCATGAATATAGTCATGTCGAACCTAAATCATTTCAGCAACCAAAAGCAACAAAATACCTACCTGATGCTGACGAGCCTTATCCTTTAGCGGTTATCGTCGAAATGGATAACGGCGCAAAAGTACAATACATCAATCCGTTAGAAATAGAGCCACCCACAGAAAAAGAAAGCCCGTCAGAGACGGACTAAGAAAGAGTAATTATAGTTTACAGTTTAATATTTATGCGGACAAGCTAATTTTATGACAGCAGGGCAGACTTTCGAGTTATTGCCCTGCTATTAATTTTAGGGAGGTAAATCTTAATGACTAAACTCGAACTCATAGAAAAACTATCTTCCCTGCCCGAGCTAATCGCAGAGCAGGAGAGGGCCGTTATTAACGCTAACTTGCAGGTGCAGGATAGCAAGAACATTTTAACCGAAGCCGAGGACGTTCTAATCCTTAGCGGTCAAATCGACGGCAAGAACGCTGAGACTAGAAATGCCCAGATGAGAGCTAAGACCGTAAGCGAGCGTGGCGGGCTGCAAAAAGCCGAAAACCAGCTATCTATTGATAGGGCAAGACTTAACCGCTTAAACAACGAGCTGGCAGTCTATAAGGCCATTGCCGGGATGCTTAAGGGGGCTGAATAGATGAGTGAAACAGCATTAGCGATAGCCAAGGACTACCCGCAAGATAAATTCAACCTGCTAATCCCGGTCAGAACCATGCAGGAGCTTTCCCCTTTGCACAAAGTAGTCATCAACGAAGTGCAGATTAGCCCCGACCCTAAGCAGAAGGACACCTATTCACAAAGCGGAGGGCTTGCTTTGACCAAAAACGGACTAATGAAGCTGATGGCAGCGGCCAATATCCAGATAATCGATAGCCGAGCAGTCCCCCCGCAGAGATGTAACAAGTGCATCGAGATAGCAGAGCGCACCAGACAAGCCCCTAAGTGCTTCGAGTGCCCCTACATTGACGACATAGCCCATCAAGTGACTATCGCAGTACCGGAACCGTCAGGCACTTATCGGACTGTCAGAGCTACCAAAGAAATCCGCATGGAAGATGCTAAGGCAACAATGAAGGACTCCGAATTTAAGCAGTTTGCAAAGTTTAAAACTGAGCATTGCGAATCTAAAGCGCTCAACCGGGCATTACGGGAAGGACTGATGATAAAGTCTACTTATACGGCGCAGGAGCTGCAAAAACCCTTTGCAGTAGCCTTAGTAATGCCTAACATGAGCGACCCGGACCTTAAAGCAGCCATGATTGAACGCTATGCCAATAACGCATCTGCCCTTTACGGTAATGCTGGACCTGCACAACTGTCTGCTGGACAAGCTACTGCCCTGCCGGAAGGCAACATGACTATCATTGATGCAGACGATGACGTTGACCTCGAAACTGGCGAACTTATCCCGCCGAGCCAG
>Ga0209510_1000513_pt1 | contig 52960 bp, 44 predicted proteins | sample BiotimSIPDNA_FD_185749 | JGI IMG/M metagenome (GOLD analysis project Ga0209510, IMG submission 185749) | Anaerobic biogas reactor microbial communites from Washington, USA - Biogas_R1 time_0 SIP DNA (SPAdes) (version 2) | ecosystem: Engineered > Bioreactor > Anaerobic > Unclassified | place...
GATTAATACCCTTGCCTACGATACTTAAACCTATGCTTTCGATTTATACTTGTGCTTGCGATTACTAAACCAATGCTTTCGATTATCGGAAAAAGTTTCATCGTATCATTATTATCAGCCTTTGCCATAGAAGCACCACTATTTTGATAGAATAGTGGTGCTTCTTTTTTATTAAAAGCAAGCAATATCAAGGCCTTCAGCCTATACCGGCATTGACAACACAACCGTTTTCGTGGCTTTTGCATGGGTATATGTCAAAGATGACAATAAAAATAGCCTCTGATTATCTTTTAATATTACCCACCATGCTCACGCTCCGTATGCGCAATGATTTATTACCAATAGGGTTTGCAGTCCATAACGGGGACCGCTATAGGGATAGCTGAACATATCAACTAAAAGAGAACTTACCGTCTGTATAAAGAATCCGGACTCAGTCTGGCACGAAAGAGAAGGCGTAAAAGTTATGAAAAATATGGCGGAGATATTTTGTGTTCATATAATAATTCGGAGTTTCACCTCTCAATTAGAATTTCTACTGCCAAATAATAACTTTGTGACATGCTAAATGTAAAATTCTGCATGTCGCGTGTTTTTTTTGTCGAATTGCTATTATAGAGAAAAATAGTTAATTGAAATAATAAGGAGGAAAAATAATGAGAAAAGTTGTTTTTTGGGCAATTAAAGCGGCTAGCTGTCTTGCGCTTCTCCTAGCAGTATCAAATGTAAATGCCACCTGTTTTTATAACTGTTATCAGCCGGAGATTCCTAAGTCAGCTATGAAATTCAAAAGATAGTCATGTTATCTAGTACAAGTTTGGCTGAGAAACTGGTTTTTCAAGCTACAAGTATCGGTGTTATTAAAGATAAAGATCACGATTTATATTTGTATGCCTTTCATGCGTTGATTTCATATACATGCAGTTTTGTAACCATGTTTGTTATCGCTTCGCTCATGCATAGGTTAATTGAATCTGTGATTTTTATCTTCTTTTTTTATCCCTTGAGGATTTACGCAGGGGGGTTCCACGATAAGACAGAGTTGAGATGCTATATTACCTCAACAATAATGTTTGTCGGGATGATTTTGATAGACATAATCGGAGTACCCGGAATACCGATATGGACTAGTTACGTTTTACTGGTATTTAGCGTTACAGCAGTATTCTTGAAGGCTCCTGTTGAGAGTGAAAAAAAGCCACTTAATCAAGAAGAACGACAAAAGTATAAAAAGATGGCTAGAATAATCTGTGTTATTGAAGCCTGTATTGTCGTTACTGCATCGGCTTTTGGCGTTCAACAAATGTTTCTGTACTATGCGGTTGCCGGTATGGCCACAACAGCGATTTTACTTGTGATCTGCAATAAATTCTACCATGAGAAATGTTAAATGAACATGTAAAAGACTGTATGAAATACATTACTGTAATCAGAGTATTTCAACTTTAAATGGTGTTGTTCCATGGGTTATGCCAATACATACGTTAATCCATGGCAAAACAAATAATATTATGCGAAAAGCAAAGGAGGTAATTCTATTATGGAAAAAGCAAGAACTGTAGTAATGAAAAATGAAGGTATGTGGGCTGACAACCTTATTGAGGGAGTCAAATACAAAAGATTAAAAGTATATCCCGATGAAAGAGGTGTTCTAACAGAAATTTTAAGAAATGATGACGAAGACTTTTTTGGTGAAAAATTTGGTCAACTTATTACATCGGTTTGTTATCCCGGAGCAGTAAAAGGTTGGCATATACATTCTATTCAGACAGATAGATTAGCAGTAATTTCTGGTATGGCAAAAATCGTACTTTATGATGGCAGAGCAGATTCACCAACAAAGGGTGTCGTAAATGAATTTTTTGCTGGCGAAAGAAATCCGATATTTCTACTTATCCCTCCAGGAGTTTATCATGGATTGAAGGCAATTGGAGAACAACCGTCAATAACATTAGGCCTTCCAACAGAAACCTACATATATGATAAACCTGATGAATTTCGAGTACATCCGCATAGTGGAGAAATCCCGTATGACTGGAGCAGACAGGATGGTTAAATAAGTTTAAAATGCGTAAATATCAAATATTGAAAGGGGGGAATATTATATGTTTTTGGCTCCTCGTATGAGAGAACAAATAATGCCAATGCCCGTTACATTAATTTCTACAATAGGGAAAGATGGAACTCCCAATATTGCTCCTTGGTCTAATATTACCCCAATTTTAAGGCCGTTAGAGGAGATTATTCTAGCTTCATGGATAAAGCATGATACTCTGAATAATATCAGAGAAACAGGAGAATTTGTTATTAATATTCCTTCTATTGATATGATGGAGGAAATAATGGTTTGCTCTAGACAGTATCCTCCAGAAGTAGACGAATTTAAATGTTCAAATCTAAATTTTCACAAATCTAAAGTAATTAAAATTCCAGGAATAGAAGGTTGCTTAGCCTGGGCCGAATGTAAGTTGGAAGAAGAGATTGAAAGAAAAAATTACTCCCTAATAATAGGTAAAGTCGTAAGTCTTGAAGCAAATGATAGTTTCTTTAATGAATGTGGTGAAATGGATTACGAAAAAGCCAAACCTTTAACTATAATTTTTGGAAATAAAGGAATGTGGTTTACTTATCCATCTTATGCCGGAAAATATTCTGAATATTCAGAAATGTTTTTAAGTAAAAAAGACGTCGTAGAAGATTTTATAAAAAATAATTAATTGTAAATTGCAAGTTCAAGTTGGGCACCAAGGTGGAATAAATTTAGGCGGTGTAGATTCTGTCCAGGAATACCCCAAAAAGTTCTTTTGGTCTGCGGTAGTCGAGCAGCCAGCGGTAAGTTCACAGCAGCCCATTGTGGCGCTCATTAACTGGGTACTCCCATGACGAATACATATTCGGACAGTTCAAACAAGACAGGGACTATATATTGCATGCATAGAAGAAATTGCTTATAGGAAAGGATTTATTGATAGGGAGCAGTTATTAATGCTAGCCGAACCTCTACTTAAAATTGATTATGGACAGTATTTGCTAATGCTTGCAGATGAACTGAAAGTTGATGAGGATGAAGAAAGAATAGAAGAAACTGTCTCATCCTTCTAGAATACTTAAGCTTCAAAAAATTAATGTAGGAAATTGTCTTATTAATTCGGAGGGAAATATGAAAACTTACTTTGTTACAGGAGGCATGGGGTTTATTGGTTCCAATTTTATTCTCTATATGTTAAAAAAATATCCAGATATTAGGATAATTAATTACGATAAGCTTACTTATGCCGGCAATCTTGAAAATTTGAATTGCATAGAGAATAATCCTAATTATAGTTTTATACAAGGGGATATATGTAATAAAAATCTCCTTGAAAAGGTATTTACCGAAAATAATATTGATTATGTAGTTAATTTTGCGGCGGAATCACACGTAGACAGAAGCATAGAAAATCCTGAAATTTTTATTGAAACAAATATTTTAGGGACATCAATGCTGCTGAATACCGCAAGGAAATTCTGGGAGAAGAAAAATAGTTGGAGGGCTGGAGTAAAGTATATTCAAATTTCCACTGACGAAGTGTATGGCTCATTAGGAGAGACAGGTTATTTTACCGAAACAACGCCCTTAAACCCGCATAGCCCTTATTCAGCCAGTAAAGCGAGTGCAGATTTACTGGTTTATTCTTTTTGGAATACATATAAAATGCCAATAAATATTACTAGATGTTCTAATAATTACGGACCTTATCAGTTTCCTGAAAAACTAATACCGTTAGCAATAAGTAATTGCATTAAGCAAAACAAAGTGCCCATTTACGGAGATGGTTTGAACATAAGAGATTGGTTATATGTTGAAGATCATTGCAATGCGATAGATATGGTTATTACAAATGGAAAATTGGGGGAAGTTTATAATATAGGAGGACATAACGAAAAAACTAATTTGCAAATTGTGAATATGATTATTGCATTCTTAAATGAAAACTATGACAAGAGAATATCGAAAGAGTTAATAGAATACGTAGAAGATAGAAAAGGACATGATAAAAGATATGGAATTGATGCTAATAAAATTAAAAAAGAATTAGGCTGGTATCCAAAAACAAACTTTGAAAGCGGAATAAATAAAACCATCTGGTGGTATTTGGGCAATCAGGAGTGGATTAACAATATTATTTCATCTCGTGTTAAATGCAAATTTGAATATTTAGGCTGATAAAAACCATGTAATAATGAGCGAGAAACACCTTTTTTCAATAAAGTACTCATATTCTGCTGTCTCTAACAGCCTGGCAGAACCGTCCTTTAGAAAATGTGTACCCATCTAATGGTCGAACTTGGGGGGCGGGTCACCCCCCATCTCCACCAAAATAACCCCTGTAATCTCAATGGTTACAGGGGTTTTAGCTTTATATAGTTCTTTCCCCTCCTGCATCGGCTCTTATCGCATACGGAAACTTAAGTGCTGCGATAAAAAGCTCTTTCCGCGCGTTATTTAATAGACGGAAAGCCAAAGTTTTTTAAAATTATTTGAAGGAGAGGTCAAAAGAATGAAAAGAAAGCTTTCAAAAACTATCGCAACAGCAATAGCTCTGGCGATTATCTTCAGCTGCATGGTGTTTGCAGCACCCGCCGCTTTTGCAGCTGATGGAAACAGCGGAGATAGCCCCGCAAACACGGAAGAGCTTATTGCTTTTGCAAAAGAGCATCCCGTACTCGCCAAGGTCGGCCTTAAGCTTGCTCTCTGGGCTGCCGGCAACGCCATTGAGGGCGCTGCTGAGGGCGTTGGCGACCATTACGAGGAAATCGGTGAGGACACCGGCGACCGCTTTGACAATTGGGCAGACGACATTGAGGATGGCAACATCGCCGAGGCGGAGGATCCGAAGGTCATTGTCGGGGATCTTGTTGACGGCGCAACTGATGCCGAGGAAATAGGTCAGGACGCTGCTGACGGCGCAACAAATTCCTTTCCTCTCTGCATCGTCGGCAAGTTTAAGCCTGAAATTACTGAGGGCCTCAACGCAAAGCTTGCAGACAAATTCAGCTCTGCTTTCCAAAAGGTTTTTGATAAACTTCCCGCTATAGGAGAGTAAACGAAGCAGTACTCCATATGTTTCGCAGTTTGATTACTGAAAACGTATGGAGTCTCTTTATGCCATGATTGATTTCAATTGCCTAGGTATTTAATAGGAGTAATGCGCATATTGCGGTCTTCTTTCAGCAACCGCAAATCAGTGTCATTTAAGTGACACTGATTTGTCACTGCCAAATCTATATAGGTTGTTGTTAAAATTTGCAAAATAATGTAGCATATTAAAGTGAAATATAAAAGCGTAGCGTTTTTTGTAACGCTTTTGTATTTCAAGTATTTTTAACCGTTTTGGACGAAAAAATATACGGAGGTAAAACAACAAATGAAGAAACGGATTCTCTCAATGCTTTTGGCTATTTGCTTTGTTGTGATGCTTTTGCCGGGCTTTGCTTCGGCGGCAGCAACATTCACGGATATGCCTAATGACTACTCCACGAAAGCCCTTGAGGCCGCTGTAGCAAACGGGCTTCTTAACGGAAGCAATGGAAAAATCATGCCAAACGATAAACTCACACGCGCCCAGATGGCTGCAATTATCAGCCGTGCCTTCGGAGCGACCGAGCAGGCATCGCTCACCGGGTTTACCGATGTTTCCAAGTCCGCATGGTATTTTGCGGATATAGGCAAGGCTGTTCATATGAAGACCCTGAACGGCTATAACGGTCTTATGAGACCGGACGACCCCATATCCCGCGAGGAGGCGTTCGCCGTTCTCGCCCGCGCTCTAAAGCTTAAGGACGGAACAGCAGCCAGCTTTACCGCTTTTTCCGACAAGGCGGACGTCTCAAACTGGGCAGTGGGTACAACCGCGGCAATGATTGCAAACGGGTATGTCCATGGCGCCGACGGCAAAATAAAGCCAAAGGACAATATCAAGCGCAAAGATTTCGCTGTTCTGATGGACAACATCGTAAAGAACTACATATCAAAAGCCGGAGTAGTAACGGAAGTCAAAGAGGGCTCCGTTATGATAAATGCACCTGGCGTAACACTTAAGGATGTTACGGTCAAAGGCAACCTGATAATAGGCGACGGCGTCGGCAGCGGCAACGTGACTCTAGACAACGTAAAGGTCGAGGGCGCTACAATTGTCCGAGGCGGCGGAGTCAATTCTATTATTATCAGAGGCAGCAGCTCCCTCAGCACAATCGTCATCTCAAAGGTAGACGGCAACGTCCGTGTCTCTGTTGAGGGCAACGCTGCGGTGGAAATTGTTGAAATCGCGGACGGCAAGGACGATGTCCTGATTGAAGGAAAAATCGAAAAAGTCACTGTGGCGACATCCGATGTCCCCGTCTCTATTCAGAATGCAACCGTTAAGGAAGTCTCAATCACAGCAGAAAAGGCGGATGTGACGATTGCGAAAGGCTCTAAGGTCACTACAGTAAACGCTCAGGCCGCCAATTCTTCTCTGACTGTCGCCGGCTCGGTTGAAACAGTAAACGCAACGAAAACAGCCACGGGAACTAAGCTCGAGGTTTCCAAGGGCGCGTCTGTAGGTACCGTCAATGCGGCGGCCGCTAAAACCGAAATCAAGGGCGAGGGCAGCGTAAGTAACGCAAATGTCACCGCAGACAATGTAAAAATTGATACGGCAGGTACTCAACTTAAAGTCGGAGAGGGTGTCAGCGGAACCACTTCAGGCGGCAAGGACGTTAAAAGCGGGGCAAGTACAACAACAGAAGGACAGAAGCCCTCCGTTGATAATGGCGGCGGCGCGCCGATCACGGTTCCTGCAATAGCTGGTACCTTTAAATCTACCGGTAATATAGGCATAGCTCCTGACAGTGCAAAAGAAGCCGCAGGAAAAATCTATACTGAGTACAAACTGATATCAGGAAGCAAAGATATTTCCTTAGCCAGTGACAATGTAGAATACATAAAAGTTAAAGTTGGCGAAGGTGACTGGCAAAGCCTGACCGCCAATACCGATACCACTCTGTGGTTTAACGTGGAATCTACCAAAGGTGTACGTTCATATGAAGTCAAGACCAGGGATGGTAACATATATACAGCAAGCTTAGACTGGCAAAAAGAAATTAAGACTGCTGCATGGAACGCGACCAACAGGGAAGGCAAACATGAGGAAAAAACCTATGTAGAGTATAAGCTGATGGATAGCGAAACCCCGGTATCCCTTAAAGAGAATGAGGTTAACCTTATTGCGCAAAAAGCAGGGGAGAAGTGGGTAAAGCTAACTCCAAATTCAGACGAGACCCTGTGGTTCGGCAAGGATAAAGCAGCCGGAGATTATGAGTATATAGTAGTCACAAAGGATAATGTGATTTACAAGGCAACCCTCAGATGGACAGCCCCCGCAGCAATAACCTGGGAGGTCTCATCATCAACTACAATAGAAAAGGCCTCGCGCCCGACTGCTCTGTATGATGGTAAAACTTATCATATGTGGTATGTAGCGGAAGGTAAGATCAACCACAAATCCGGCGATAGCCCTCAGAATTTGGCCAATGATAAACAGTGTAGAGTTGGTGCAGATAGTAGTTACAAAGACATTGATACAACGGCTTTTGGCGACTGCCCCTGCGTGATTAAGGATGGGGAAAAATACTATATGTTCATAGCTACTCCTTCTGGAGATGCAATTAATTTATATACATCATCTGATGGTAATGATTGGACAGTCGAAAAAAGTGTATTATCAAAAGGGGAGAACGATGCATGGGATGCCGCCAAGATTGACAATCCCAAGGTTATCAAAGATGGCGAAACATATAAGCTCTACTATCAGGGCAAAGATAAAGGCGGAAATTACCGGATTGGCGTAGCTACCTGCAACACAATTAACGGGCAATACACAAAATCCGAAAACAATCCCATTCTCAGTGCATCCGCAGATGAAAAAGCTTGGGACAGCTTCCGCGTGTTCCAGCCCTGCGTAGTTAAAGACGGCAGCAACTACTATATGTGGTATGCGGCAAATAAAAAGGATTCAAAAGGCGGACCGGAAGCTATTGGCTGTGCCTGGTCGACAGATGGAATCGCCTGGACGAAAAACGCAGATAACCCTGTTATAAAAGAATCAGGCTCATTAACACAAGGCACACCGACTGTTATTAAAGTGGAAGGCGTTTGGCATATGTGGTATTTGTGCGGCAGCAACATCAATTACGCTTCCTGTAAAACAGTAAAGTAAGCGCGGCAATAGTGCCAAGGCGGCTGTGCATAGTCCAATTGCTTTTGGCTAAATAGTTTGATAAGTTGAGCAAAACAAACCGCCGAATAGAACGCGCGCAAAAAGAAAAGGCCCTGTAGACAAGCTCTCTACAGGGCCTTTCTCAAAAAACAGCGAGTTAATATAAACTATACATGGCCTTGCTATCCGAATAGCGGAAGAACGTCCTCAATCAGCCCATAAAGTCCATTTTATTGTACAGTAATGTCGGTATAATTTCTGTTAAGGTGGGGTTGAAGATGGGATTGGGTGAGCTGGATTTAACATTACGGCAGGAACTTTTGAACTCAATATAGCCGGAGGTGGTTATTTGTTATTCCCGGATAAGCTGGTTCTTATTATGCAGGTTACTTCAACTTCGAATAAACAGCTCGCAGAGGCATTAAGAGTCGACCCTTCACTGATAAGCCGTTTTCGCAAGGGGACGCGCTCCGTTCCTCAGAATTCTGAGTATTATGAATATATGGGAAGATACTTCGCAAATAAATGCACGTCAGATCAAATAATAACTCTGTCGGAAATTATCGGAAATTACCGTTTGAGCGCCAATTCAAGTTCGGGAAAAACCGCCGCAGCTATAGCCCAATGGCTGTCTGAAGATGAATATGAATCGGTATCTCAAGTACAGGCAAACGCATCCTCAAGGGCTTTTGAGTGTTTAGATTTTTCTGCTGTCTCCAACAGCCCCGAAATCGCAGATCCAAGGGTTTGTACTTCGAAAAGAAAAAATAAAAAAGGCAACAAAGAAATATTGGCCTTTTACGGGACCAGAGGCAGGCAAAAGGCCAGCCTTATGTTTTTGCAGTCTGTACTGTCTGAAAAAAACATAGGCGAAATAAAGCTATTAAACGAGGGTAATACGGACTGGCTATGGAGCGACAGAGAATTTGCTGAGGAGATTTCAAAGATAATTTCCCAGATTGTCGCAAAGGGCGGAACAATTACAAGGATTACTCCCAAAACTGACACCCTCTCAATGGCCTATGACTCTGTTATCCGCTGGATACCGCTTCACTCAACTGGAAGAGTAAATTCATTTTACTATCCCCATATGAGAGATAATATTTTTTGTCGGACTCTCAATATAGCACCCGGCATCGCAGCGCTTTTTTCCACGTCTTTCAACGATAATAGAGACAGTGATATAACTTTTCTCACCACCGAACCTCACACTATAGAAATACTCAATAAAGAATTCATGGATTATCTCGCTCTCTGTATACCTGCGACTAGAACCTATGACCGGGAAAACTCTCCTCTTCAGATTCGAATAAGCGTCAGAGATTTTCTGGATTGTAGCTCGCCTTCAATCAGTATTCTAAACGGCCTCTCATGTCTCACCGTACCGGATGAATTATTTGAAAAACAAAATAGCGGACTAGACTATGTCAACTGCCTGGAAAACTTTCAGACCTACTGTAGAAGAAAATTAATTAACAAGATCAGCGGCTGCAGCTATACGGAAGCATTTCCTCTTGCGCCCTTTGAAAGTATTATTGCAGGTAATGTAAAGTGCATACGCCATTGGAATGGGCGTCAACCTCCCCATAAGAAGAATCATATTTACGGAGATCAAAAAATTTGACGGCGAGGAGTTTCGCTTTCTTTCTTCGCAGGAGACAAAGCAGATTGCAGGACGGGCGGGGCGCATCGGGATATATGATGTGGGATATGTCGCGTGCATGGAAGACGACATTAAATTTATTGAAAACAATCTCGAGGTGCAGGACGACGAAATAGAAAATGCCGCAGTCGCGCCCAGCGAGACGATACTGAATATAGGCGGGTTACCTCTGAAGGAGAAGCTGGCCCTTTGGGGCACAAGAGAGGAGTCATTGAGCTATTACAGAAAAAAGGATGTTCGGGACTTTATTCTGATTTTGGATAGGCTAAAACCGTATAAGCTGCCAGAATCGGTGGAATGGCGTCTGATGATGCTCCCGTTTGATGTGAACGATGAAGCGCTGCTCAACCAGTTCATTTGTTATGTAGAGGAGTGCTTTACCCAAAAGGCGGCCATGTTGTCAAAGCCCGAGCTTACAGCCCATTCGCTCTCGATATATGAGGAGTACTATCAAAAGATAAATCTCTACTACTCTTTCTCAAAGAGCCTGAATCTTGATTTCGACGAGCAGTGGGTATATGAGAGCAGAAAGCTGATCAGCGAAGAAATAAATCAGCTTTTATAGGCGCAATAGAGAAATATAGACCTGTGTATTTACTGGAAATACACAGGTCTATTATTATAAAGGTCAAACAAGGTGATCCGGACTGCGCAAAGGCAGAGATATTCGTCGGGCCCTGAATAATTCTCTCGTCTTTCTGGGAAATACTATCATAGACCGCTTATGTATGAAACTCCAATAATTAAAGGAAGTGCGATGACCAATGGACGCAGTTAAAACAGAGAAAGAAAGACCGATCTCTTCAGAACTTTTAAATAAGCTTGACGCATGGTGGCGAGCCGCAAACTATCTGTCTGCCTGCCAGCTCTATCTGCTGGACAACCCGCTGCTCCGGGAGAAGCTCCTGCCGGAGCACGTGAAGAAAAAAATTGTGGGACACTGGGGAACGGTGCCCGGTCAGAATTTTATCTATACGCACCTGAACAGAGTCATAAACGATTACGATCTCGACATGATATATCTCTCAGGTCCCGGTCACGGAGGCAACGCAATGATAGCGCAGGACTGGCTTGACGGGAGCTACAGCGAGGTCTACCCGAACATCAGCCAGGATTATGAGGGGATGAAAAAGCTCTTTAAGCAGTTTTCTTTCCCCGGCGGGACATCTAGCCATGTTGCACCTGAGGTTCCCGGCTCCATCAATGAAGGCGGCGAGCTGGGATACAGCCTTGCGCATGCCTTCGGAGCCGTTCTTGATAACCCCGACCTCATCGCCGCCTGTGTTGTGGGCGACGGCGAAGCAGAGACAGGTCCGCTTGCGACCGCCTGGCATTCAAACAAGTTTATAAACCCGGTCTCGGACGGGACGGTTCTGCCCATATTGCATCTGAACGGTTATAAAATAAGCAACCCAACAGTTTTTTCACGTATCTCCCATGAAGAGATTGCAGACTTCTTCAAAGGCTGCGGTTGGAAACCGTATTTTGTCGAGGGAAGCGACCCTATGCCCATGCATGCCCTTATGGCCGAGACACTCGAAAAAGTAATCTCTGAGATACTTGAGATAAGAAAAAACGCCAGAGAGAGCGGCGACTGCAAAAGGCCGATGTGGCCGATGATAATTCTGCGTACACCAAAGGGCTGGACAGGGCCAAAAGAGGTGGTTGGCAATAAGATCGAGGGGACGTTCCGCTCGCACCAGGTCCCTCTGTCAATGGAGGACAGCTCTCACCTTGAGATACTTGAAAGCTGGCTGAAGAGCTACAGGCCGTGGGAACTCTTCGACTTGGAAGGCAGGCCTAGTCCCGAGCTAAGTGGGATATCCCCGAAGGGCAGGCGCCGGATGGGCGCGAATCCGCATACCAACGGCGGTCTGCTGCTGAGAGATCTGCGTATGCCCGACTTCAGAGACTATGCGGTGGAAGTTCCAAGCCCGGGTGCAGTAAAAGCACAGGACATGACGGAACTGGGCGGATTTGTCAGGGATATTTTCAAGCTCAACGCAGAGGCAAAGAATTTCCGCATATTCGGACCCGACGAGACCATGTCAAACAGGCTTGGGAGAGTTTTTGAGGAGACGGGCAGAAGCTGGAACGCAGAACGCACAGAGGACGACGAATTCCTTTCGCCGGACGGAAGGGTAATGGATTCCATGCTGTCGGAGCACATGTGCGAGGGTTGGCTGGAGGGTTATCTTCTGACCGGACGCCACGGCTTTTTCAACAGCTATGAGGCCTTTATCAGAATTGTCGACTCAATGTTTGCTCAGCACGCCAAGTGGCTGAAAGTCTGCAGCCAGCTCTCGTGGAGACAGGATATCTCATCTCTGAACTATATACTGTCCTCCAATGTATGGCAGCAGGACCACAACGGATTTACTCATCAGGACCCGGGCTTTCTTGACCATGTAGCAAACAAAAAAGCTGACATCGTCCGAATATACCTGCCGCCTGACGCCAATTGCCTTTTGAGCACATTGAACCACTGCATACAGAGCCGCAATTATATAAACGTGATCGTATCGTCAAAGCACCCGCGCCCCCAGTGGCTGACTGTGGATCAGGCAATAAAGCACTGCACACAGGGTATCGGCATCTGGGGCTGGGCATCAAACGACACCGACTCCGAGCCGGACGTCGTAATGGCCTGCTGCGGCGACACACCTACCCTTGAAGTCCTGGCCGCCGTATCTATACTTCGCAGGGCTTTGCCTGAAGTTAGGATCAGAGTGATCAATGTTGTCGATCTTATGCGCCTGCAGCCTAAGGCTGAACACCCTCACGGTCTCAGCGACGCAGATTACGATATGCTCTTCACAAAGGACAGGCCGATAGTTTTCGCTTTCCACGGCTACCCCACGCTGCTACACGAGCTGACCTATCGCAGACACAACAAGAACCTTCACGTCCGCGGCTATAAGGAGGAGGGGACTATTACGACGCCCTTCGATATGCGTGTACAGAACGATATAGACCGTTTTCACCTTGTGATGGACATCATATACCGACTGCCGCAGCTGGGGAACCGCGGTGCATCACTTGTGCAGCAGATGAAGGATAAGCTTGTAGAGCACAAGCAGTATATCTACCGGAACGGTATGGATCTGCCGGAAATAAGCAACTGGAGATGGAACCCTGATTAAAAAATCAGCTAAAAAAACAAATAAACATAATGCGGCATTTCAAAAGAATGCCGCATTATGTTTATTTATATGTCAGATTTAACCGGGAAATTGGTTTATTTTTCAGTTTTGTACAGATACTATTTTATGCCTGACAGTATAGGGGGAACAGAATGTCTATTTTTAAAAAATTAAAGTCAAAATCTACAGGGCCGGACAGTAAGGGAAATCTGCATCTGGATGAGAACAGAGTTGAAAAAAAACTGTGCAAAAATATTCAGATGGTAGAGCAGATATTCAAAGAAGACGGGACTCTGAGGAAAAGAACTTTTGAAAACCAAAAGAATACAAAATTGAAATGCTGTTCCTTCTTTATTGACGGAATGGTAGACAACAAAATAATCGACGAATACATTATTAAGCCGATCATGATAAGTGACTGCTCGGCATTCGGCAGAGATCCGGCAGAGGAAGTAATATCTAAAGTCATCGTCACAAACGATGTAAAAAAATCCGAGAGTCTCGAAGAAATCGTTCAGAGCATAGTTTACGGAGACACGGCGCTTTTTATTGACGGCAGCAGTTCCGCACTGATTATAAGTACAAAGGGCTGGAAAAGCAGAGGTATATCGGAACCTGATACGGAAAAGGGCCTTCGCGGGCCGCGCGAGGGGTTTACAGAGGCGTTGATGGTAAATCTGTCGATGCTGAGGAGAAAGATTTACACGCCGGATCTGAAGTTCAAATTCAGAACTTTTGGTACAAGGTCAAACACGAAAGCCTGCGTCTGTTATCTTGAAAGCCTGGCCGACGAAAAAGTTGTTGAGGAACTAAACAGACGTCTGGACAGAATTGAGATCGACGGCGTTCTTGACGTCAACTATATTAGCGAGCTCATCAAGGATTCTCCTATGTCTCTATTCAAGACCATTGGTATCTCCGAAAGGCCGGATGTGATTGCGGCGAAGCTGCTGGAAGGGCGAGTTGCTCTTTTTCTTGATGGAACGCCTGTTGTGCTTACAGTACCTTATCTTTTTATTGAAAACTTTCAGTCAAACGACGACTACTACCTAAATTTTTATTTTGCATCTATCGGCAGATTATTGCGAATTTTGGGGTTTTTATTATCGATCAGCACCCCCGCTGTCTATGTCGCTTTTACGAGCTACCACAGAGAGATGATACCGACAGATCTGGCCCTGAATATTATCGCGGCGCATAAGGGCATACCTTTCCCGACAATAATGGAATGCGTTATTATGCTCATCACATTTGAAATCATAAGAGAAGCGGGAATCAGAATGCCCTCAAACATCGGTCAGGCTCTGAGCATTGTCGGAGCTTTGGTAATAGGGCAGGCCGCGGTTGAAGCAAAATTCATCAGCGCGCCTATGGTCATAATCGTAGCCGTTACAGCGATAACAGGGCTTATAAACACGAAGATCAAAGGTGCTACTGTTATACTCCGGTTTCTGTTTCTATTTTCTACAGGCATTCTGGGGCTCTATGGATATGCGTTTGCCTTTATCGGTCTTCTGATACATCTTTTTTCACTGGAATCTTTCGGCGTCATCTATACTTCTCATCTGACAACCGGCAACTTCCAAGAAGCCAAAGATAAAGCTATTCGAGCACCATGGAAATATATGATCACAAGGCCGATCTTTGAACAAAAAAACCCAATCAGGAAAAAGTAAAATGCGGAAAAGAATTATAATTATTTTTATTGTACTAATGAACCTCTGTCTTTTATCGAGCTGTTATGTGGACATCGACCAACAGATAACTGTCTCGGGCATGGCAATCGATGTGGGCCATCAAGGGAAAAAGTACCACGTGTCTGTAGAAACCGTCTCTGTTTCAGATGAGAAAATAACTACAGACGTGATCGAAACAGATGGAGACACTGTTTTTGAGGCTCTTCGGGATCTTATTGCCATAAGTTCAAAAAAGCTATATTTTGGGCACTGCAAAGTGATGTTTTTAAGTGAAGAGCTGGCCAAAAAAGGTATTGGAGAAGTCCTTGACCTGACGATTAGGGATCACGAAGCCAGAATTGAAATGGATATATTGATTACAAAAGGCTGTGACGCAAAAGACGCTTTAATGACGGATGGTGTTTTTTCTCCTATCGTCTGCTATAAGGTCGATGAGCTGTTCGATACACCAGAAAAGCCCTTAGGCGATGCTCCCGCGGTACACTCATACAAGGTTTACAATGATATTAATTCCGACGGCGTCTCTGCCGTAATTCCAACATTCAAAATAATCAGCGTAGAGGATAAGAAGGAATTAAAGCTCTGCGGAACAGGCGTTTTCAAGCGTGACAAACTAATCGGGTATTTAGACGAGCAGGAGAGCAGGAATCTGTCGATTATCAATAATAAAATAAAATCTGGATTGTTGACTTACAAAGCGGAGGACGAGACGGAGTCGTTCATATCCTACGAAATTTTAAAAAATAAAAGTAAAACAGCTATAAAATTTGACGATGACAATAAGATACGCGTGGACGTGACGATTAAAACAGACGTTAATATCGGCGAAATAGACACAAAGGCCGATTTCACAAAAAGCGACGAGGTCAAAAAAATTGCACAGAACCTTGAAAATAAAATGGAAAGGGATCTATACAAGCTGATAGACAAAGCCCAGTCAGAGCTGGAGAGCGATATATTTGGGATAGGCAGGCAGATTTATAGAAATCATCCGCGGCTCTGGGAAGAATACAAAGAGGGCTGGGACGAGACATTCAAAACAGTTGATTTCAACGTCGATTGCAAGGTAACTATTATTGGCAGCGGAACATTCAACAAGGGCTCTCTTAGCTCTCACGGCAAAGGTGGTTGAAACAGTTCCGGAGCAGGTGAAATATGATAAATGAGAAAATCAGCGGCAAGCAGGCAGTCAGTATTATGATCCTGTTTGCTATGGGAAGCTCTATAGTGACCGGCGGCAGTCTTAAAGCCGAACAAGATTCGTGGCTATCCATTATTATCGGTGCAGTTATGTCAATACCGATAGTTCTTATTTATGCACGGATTAATAAGCTGGAGCCCGATAAGGATCTTTTCGATCTGTCTTATATGGTGCTTGGAAAACTTGGCGGGGCAATAGTCACCTTTCTTTTCAGCGCATATGCGATTATTCTCGGAATACTTGTAATCAGGAATTTTACGGAGTATATTCATGTAGTTTCTTTCCCTGAAACACCTCAAATAGTTGTGGCAATAAGTATTGGCCTCATTATGTATTTTACAGTAAAAAAAGGTATAGAAGTCCTAGGCAGAGGAAATGTTTTCATTATGCCGATCGCAATGTTCGTTGTTATATTGCTGATATTGTCTTCTACCCAAAACATGGATTTGGACAATATAAAACCTATCCTCTACGATAATTTGAAGCCTGTCCTCGCTGGAGCTTATTCCGTACTTGTATTTCCTTTCGCGGAAACGGTCCTGTTTATAACAGTGTTTTCATCGGTAGACACAAAAGAAAATCCTGCAAAACTGTATGTGAAAGCTATTCTGTTCTCGGGACTTTTGCTTTTTGCGTTAGTCTTGGGGAATACACTGGTTTTAGGATTTCCCTTGGTTAAGTCGCTGTACTTTCCAACCTACACAAACGCAGGGATCATTGAAGTCGGAAAATTCTTCTCAAGGGTTGAAGTTTTGGTCTCGGGCAATTTTATTGTCTTTGGTCTAGTTAAGGCGACTGTCTGCCTGTATGTAGGGTGCAGAGGAATCGCAAAGCTGTTCAACATCAGCGATCATAAAAAAGTAGCTGCCCCGATATCCTTGCTTATGATGATAAGCTCGGTCTATATATTTAAAAATACTATGCAGATGTTCAAAGCGGCTGAAATTTACAGTTATTCTGCTCCATTTTTTCAAATCGTAATACCGCTTCTTATTCTCATTTCTTTGCAAATCAAACTAAAAAAACAAAGGACCGCAGAGGGGCAGAAAGGGGCTTGACAGATCTGGTTTATAACAGTGGAGCCTCAGTCTTTTAAATCTTTTACCTGCTTCATTGAGAGGGATATACGCTTTTTCTGGGTATCTACGGAAAGCACAACTACTTTTATCACATCTCCGACGGATACCATTTCCGAGGGGTGACGGATAAATTTATCAGCGATTTCCGAGATGTGCACAAGCCCGTCCTGATGTACGCCGATATCGACGAATACTCCAAAATCAATGACGTTGCGCACAGTACCGCTCAGGATCATACCGGGTAGAAGATCCTTCATATCCAAGACGTCCGTCCGCAGTACGGGGGCGGGGAGCTCATCACGCGGGTCACGCCCGGGCTTTAGAAGCTCTTTGACTATGTCCCTGAGCGTGGGTACGCCGACCGCGCATTCCTGCGCGACCTTGGACTCACCATATTCTTTTACGCGCTCTGGAAGCTTGGCGATGTTGCCGGCGGCCATATCCGTCTGCTTGTATCCGCACAACGTGAGAAGTTTTACCGCCGCCGCGTAGCTCTCGGGGTGCACTCCCGTTCTATCAAGTACAGACTTACTCTCGGGTACGCGCAGAAAGCCCGCGCACTGCTCATATGCCTTGGGCCCGAGCTTAGACACCTTCATAAGCTCTTTTCTGGAAGCGAATACGCCGTTTTCCTCGCGGTAAAGCACAATGTTCTTTGCCGTTGTGGCGTTAAGACCGGATACGCGCTGTAGAAGGGAAGGTGATGCTGTGTTAACATCGACGCCGACAGCGTTGACGCAGTCCTCTACGACGGCAGAGAGCGCCTCGTCAAGTCTCTTCTGAGGCATATCATGCTGATACTGTCCCACGCCGATCGCCTTCGGATCTATCTTCACCAGCTCCGCCAGCGGATCCTGCATTCTGCGCGCTATTGACACGGCGGAGCGCAGATTCACATCGAACTGCGGAAACTCCTCCGCAGCAAGCTTTGACGCCGAGTACACCGATGCGCCCGCCTCGTTGACTATCATGTAGCTCACGCCAGGAGCGTGGGATATCAATTCACAGACCATATTCTCGGTTTCGCGCGAGGCGGTGCCGTTTCCGATGGAGACGTGCTCCGCACCGTGTTTTTCTATTAGCTTCAGAAGAGTGTCAATGGCCTCATTTTTCTGGCGCTCACCATAGGTGGGATATACCACGGTCGTATCCAGTACCTTGCCCGTTCCGTCCACCACCGCCACCTTGCATCCGTTGCGGTAGCCGGGGTCAAGTCCGATTGTCACATGGCCTCTTACAGGCGGCTGCATGAGGAGCGGCTTCAGGTTCAGAGCAAAATTGCGTATAGCACCATCAGACGCAGTCTCCGTCAGAGCGCTGCGCACCTCGCGCTCCATAGATGGGAAAAGCAGCCGGTCGTAAGCGTCCTCAGCCGCGCCGCGGACAAAGTCCGACGCACTCGAGCCGGGCTTTACCGACTCATTCCACAAAAGCGTCAGGGCCGACTGCCTGTCAACATACACCAAAACCTTCAGGAATCCCTCTTTCTCACCACGGTTTACAGCGAGTATCTGATGTCCCTGCAGCCGTGAAACCGGCTGGTCAAAGCTGTAGTAAAGACTGTATACGGAGTCCTCGTCAACAGCGGCGGCTGAAGACAGATGCCCCTTGTTTATAATAAGCTCACGCAGGAGCCGTCTGATTTCCGCACTGTCGGAGACCATTTCCGCTATTATGTCCGACACGCCGGCAAGTGCGTCCTGGACGCTATCCACGTCCTTTTCCGCATCTACATACTCAGCGGCAAGCCCGCTTATATCAGGCAAATCCCTGCTCTGCCCAAAAAGCGTAACTGCAAGCGGTTCAAGCCCTTTTTCCTTTGCTACGGTTGCGCGGGTGCGGCGCTTTTGTTTATAGGGGCGATAGATGTCCTCTACCTCCGCTAGGGTTTTCGCAGCGTCTATTTGCAGTGAAAGCTCTTCCGTCAGCTTGTCCTGAGAGCTAATCGCCTTCTTGACCTCTTCGCGCCGCTGGGTGAGACTGCGAAGGTATGAGAGTCTCTCCGAAAGATCACGGAGAGAAGTGTCGTCCATAGCGCCGTGCATTTCTTTGCGGTAGCGCGCAATAAAAGGGATCGTATTCCCCGCGTCTATGAGGTCTATGACATTTTTTACGTGTTCTTCTTTTTTATTGAGCTCTCTTGCCAGAATACAAATTATGCTGTCCATGCGTACTCCTTGATAGAATTCATATTTCAGTAGCTATTCTATCACAAAGCGGTGTTTAAGTAAAAGAAAATGCGCCCCCTTAGGGGGCGCATTTTAGAAGTCACTGTTATCTTCTGAAGCAGTCGCTGCAGTATACCGGGCGGTCACTACGGGGCTCAAAAGGAACCTTGCAAGGCTTTCCGCACTCCGCGCACACTGCATCATACATCTGACGGTCGTTTCCGCGAGAGTTGCCCTTGCGCGCGTCACGGCAAGGCTTGCAGCGCTGTGGCTCGTTTGTAAATCCTTTTTCAGCATAAAACTCCTGCTCGCTGGCAGTAAAAGTGAATTCTTGTCCGCAATCTTTGCAGACCAGGGTTTTGTCGTTGTACATGAAATACCTCTTTAAAAGAATTGTGCAGTGCTAGCTGCGTTGCACATATACCCATAGTAGAGCATTCATATGCGAAAGTCAATCTGTTTTTGAAAAACATTTGCGAAAATCTGATTATGGCAAATAATATGCAATATTTTATTGACAAACACTAGCTCTTTTGCGCATATATTAGTTATGATGCCTTTATGAAAGCAAATTACTCAAATACATTATATATAATAATTTATGTGCGAATAATAATTTGTGCTGTTTGGGGGCTTTATCATGAACGATATGAGAAAATATGTCGGACGCTTCTTTGATGAGCTGGAGGTTTACGAGGACAAGGAGCGCGGGCACTGCTACAAGATTTTCATGCACCAGGCAATATTGGCTTTTCTGGACAATGAGACAAAGGAGACCGCGATGGGCGTCTACCGTACATTTTTCGACAGCTACCGCATCTCACTGCCCGGAAGCAGCAATCCTTTTGTCGATCTGCTCGACGTACTGAAATGCTATGAAGAGAACGCGGCCGTACTCATCGACAAGCAGCGCGACCACTATATACACTCGGTCAACGTGTTTGTTCTCGGTCTTAGCATATATGCGCAAAATGGCGGATACCGCGCGGCGTTCAACAAAACCGTCATGGACAAGTCGGAATATAGGTTCTCGTATGACACAAAAAACGAGGAGTTCTTTTACCGCTGGGGTCTTGCGTCGCTGTTCCATGATGTGGGCTATCCCGTAGAGATTGTCGGGCGGCAGATAAATAAATTCGCGGACTTTGCCACCGATGTTGACGGCACTTCCGGCAAGGTCAACGTACAGCTCTCATTTGCGGACTTTGACGGGCTTAACAGTATCAGAGAGGTGATTCCGAAGCGCGCGTTCACACAATGCTATTTTGACAGATATGAGGACTGCGTATACATAGACAGCTTGAAGCCGGTGGATCTGCTCGCCCACAAGCTGCACACTTCTCTCGGCACAGATTTGAAGGCAACAAAATCTGCCCTAGACGATTTCGTCAACGTAATGGCGAAATTTGGTTTTATAGACCACGGTTATTACAGCGCTATTATTGTGCTAAAGTGGTACGGCTATCTCATTCAGACCGCCGGGTACAAGCCGGAGTACTTTTTCTGGCCGGTTCTGGACAGTGCGAGCGCCATACTTCTTCACAACTGCTACAGGAACATGATGCAAAAAAAGCCGTTTGGCCTCGGCGCGCTTAAAATGGAGACTCACCCCATAGCATTTCTTCTCATACTCTGCGACGAGCTTCAGGAGTGGAACCGTGAGGCATACGGAGTCAAGGACAAGCTCCGCACGCTGCCTGCAGAGGCGCGTATTGACATATCTGACGACAGGCTGGAGATGACATTCATAACATACGGCGGCTCACTTCCGGCAAACTTTTCCCGGGAAAAGAAAACGCTCCTGTATAAGCTGCTGGATATAGAACCACTCTTCTCAAAGCTCTCTATACGCTGCAGGGCGCTGAAAAAGAATGCGCTGCCGGCGCCAAGCTCAGTGCTTGTCGCGCGCCCCGAGCTTTCAGACCTTGAGAGGCTGGCACACGCCATACATGAACTCTATAACGAAAAAATGCTTATGCGCTATCCCGACAAGCCATTAAAATATCCTGATTTCGACGGGCTGACAGATTCGCTCAAATATTCAAATCTGCGGCAGGCCATGGACATTCCCGAGAAACTCCGCAAGATGGATATGGTCATGCGTACTGTCAATGACGATGGTAAGGCCGTGTCGGAGATCCCGCATGAGTATGTTGAGGTCCTGGCAGAACAGGAGCACGAGGCTTGGGTAAAGGAACGTATAGCCTCAGGCTGGACAGCCGGCTCAGAGACCGATGAAAAGCTAAAGCTCACTCCCTATCTCATACCCTATAACAAGCTGCCTGATGAGATCAAGCAGCTTGACCGCGACCCCATTGAGAACATACCTGTACTGCTTGCGCGTATAGGTATGAAGGCCGTCAAAAGAGCTTTTTAAGAGCTCTGTGTAATAGCACGAAAGGGGACAGGCGCGCCTATGAAATCCATATTCATATCAAGCACTTTCAGGGACATGCAGGCTGAACGCGATGCTCTTGCGCTCTATGTTCTGCCGGAGATATCTCAAATTGCCGCCTCTCATTTTGAGTCTGTAGACTTCATTGATCTGAGATGGGGCGTTGATACCAGCGAGCTTGAGAGCGAGGAAGGGGCAAAAAAGGTCCTGTCCGTATGTCTGGATGAGATTGACCGCTCAAATCCATACATGATAGTTCTCCTGGGGGAGCGATATGGCTGGGTTCCCGAGCGCGAGCTGCTGCAGAATGCCGTTCAGAGTAAGGGCTATCCGCTGAGCGAAGACTATAAGAGTGTTACGGCGCTTGAGATCGAATACGGAGCTCTCTCTGAAAAGAGCAGGCTCGACTGCTGCCTGTTCTATGCGCGCAGCGGACTAAACACAGAAAAAATGCCTGCTGAAAAGGCGTTGAGCTTCACGCCCGAATCGGAGCGGCACAAGGGAAAGCTCGATGCGCTCAAAGCGAAAATCGAGGAGCGGATTGGGCATCCTATAAAGACCTATACGCTTGAATACGACCCTGAAAACGACTCCATGACCGGCCTTGATGAGTTCTGCAAAATGGTGTCTTCCGACCTGCAGTCGCTGTTTGAGGAGCAGTGGCACGGAGAGCATAGGACGTGGCAGGAGAGGAGTATGCTCTCATCATGGCTTTATCTTGAAAATAAGGCCATGCATTTTTCCGCCCTATATGAGCTCTGCGACCAGATCAAACAGCGCATATCCGACGACAACACGCGTATTTTGATATTAAAAGGCGAGTCCGGCAGCGGCAAAAGCACGATAATCGCAAAGCTGGCCTGTGATTACCGTGACAGCGGCTGTGATATTTTTCCATTTGTGTGCGGAGAAAACGACCGCTCCGGTACGACCACCGATCTTCTGCGTCAGCTCTCCTTTTATCTCTCACAGAAGCTGGAGAAGAGCCTTGAGGAAGACAGAGAGGGCCCGGCGTCTTTTGCGGAATGCCGCCGGGAGTTCATTCAGCTCTGCAGAGTGTATTCGGAGAAATTTCCGGATCGAAAGTTCATTATCGTACTTGATGGCCTGGAATTGCTTCAGGGCACCGGTGTTCTCGGCTTCGACTGGCTGCCGGACATAGTTCCGGATAATATAAAGGTAATATGCTGCTGTATTAGTGATTTCCCTGTCCGGCCGCCGCTGAGAATGCAGAAAAACACAGCTGTTATACAGAAAGGCGGGCTGTCCGACGCTGAAAAGGCAGAAATAACAGACAGTATATTGACGGCAAACCATAAGCAGCTGAATTCTGTCTTGACGTCAGAGATAATAAAACACAAAAGCTCCTCGTCGCCGCTGTTTTTGTCCCTACTCATGCAGCGACTGCTCATGCTCGACAGCAGGGACTTCGCTGAAATAGAAAAGCTCGGAAACGATATGTCCGCAATAAACGATTATCTTTTGGACATCGTTAAAAACACACCGGATTCGCTTGAGGATCTGTGCAAAGATATCATTTTTGAGGCAGGCGAGCGCATTGATGTCGCAACGGCGGCCTATGTACTCAAGCTCATCGCAAAAACGCGTCGCGGTCTTAGAGAAAAGGATATCGCAGATATTTTCACGAGAGAGCAAATCCCGTTCAGTGCTCTGAATTTCTCAAGGCTCATGAAATATCTCCGCCCCTATTTCATTGTACGCGGAGACGGACGTATTGACTTTTCGCATAGGATAATCCGCAGGGCCATAATGGGGAATATGGGGGATAAGGAGAGAGGCGATCTCAACAGGATGCTTTTTGAAAGCATAGAGAAATTACCTGTAGACGATCCCGTGGCAGCCGATGAAATGGTGCTCATAAGCTATCTGAATCTTCGCTTTGACGCCATGATCTCATATATTAACTCTATTGACTTTGTAAAGATGCAGAATGCTCCAAACGGCGCTATGCAGCTGTTTACGGAGCTTGTGATGGGCGACAGCAAGTACTTCTGGGGTTTTCTGGGGAAAATCGAAGATTACAGAGACGGGGACAGATTTCTGCAGACCGTCTGTTCTCAAATCGGCAGCTATATCTCCACAGCAACTAAAGGACAGGAAAAACTGCAGCAGCTTTATACGACGCTTATACCGCAGATGGAGCGCTATTGTGAAAGCGGTGAGCTAAAAAAGCTCGATGTCCTGCGCGCTAAAGTTAAGCTCGCCGACTCGTATATTTTAACCGCAAAATTCAGCGAGGCGGAAAAACTGTATATAAGCTGCAGAGAGGAGGTCTTTGCCGTAAGCGGCGATCATGAGCAAAACGCGCCGCTCTGCGCACAGGTGCTCCGCGCGCTTTCAATGCTGTATGAGCAGCTGGGCGATAAGAAAAAAATGCTTGAAAACGCGGCAGAAGCTGAAAAATTCCAAAGCCTTTCGGTAGAGCGGTCTCAGATGTCAAACTTAGCTACTACAAAGGAGCTTCTCTCGGAAGCATTTGTTGAAAATGGAAACTGCGAAGCGGCCTTTCAAAAGATATTTGAGGCAATAGAGTTACGTAAAGAAATATTGTCGGACAAAGGAGGCCCGACTGCTAAGCGCAATCTTGCAATAGCTTACGACCACGCCGCGAATATTTACATACATACGGGCGACAATCTTAAGCGATATGAATACTGCAAAATGGCCTATGCCCTGCGTGAGCAGGCGGCCTCAGAAATCAGACTGTTCAGTATGCAGCGAGAGCTTGCCATTTCGCTGAACAATATGAGTCTTGCGGAAATTTTTCTCGGAGAATACGATAAGGCCTCAAAAAATTTAGATGAGGCATATGACATTTTTAATTATTTAAACGAGACCCTCCGAACCGCACAGTCCTATGAGGATATGAGCGAATACTGGAGAATAAGAGCCTTATCCCAGATGATGCAAAACGATGACGCCGGAGCTCTTGACTCGGCACAGAGGGCCAAGGATATTTTAATAAGTCTCAGTAAAAAAACTGACAGCTCAAAATTTGCGGCAAAAATAGAGCTTATTGATTCGCTTATCAGTAAAAAAATAGGCAATGCCGAAATAAAGAAAGCAATTTCCGAGCTTCCGCAGGACAATATGAAAATGATCGGCGTCAAACAGGACAGTGCGGAAGCCGCGTTTGCAAAGGCCCAGAAGCTGATCAAAACGGATATCTCCGCAGCAAAACAATATTATGCTCAGGGGCTTGGTTCTTTGGAGGAATGCGTAAAGCAGGAGCCGACCGACGAGCGTCTCGATCTCCTCGCCAGATGGTATAACCAGGCTGCTACAGATCTGAAAGGGGAGAGGGAAGTCCAGGATGCATATTGGTCCAGGTGCGTTGAGATCTGGACCGGCCTCTACGAAAACACGAAAGACAGAGCGACAAAGAAAAAATATAAGAAGACCTATCTCTACTCAAAAATAATAAAAAAGACGTTATTATAAAAATGAAGAGCCGACAAGCAGCAAATCTCTTTAAGCAAAAAGCACCTGCCTAAACAGGTGCTTTTTGCTTACATGGGTCTGGCACGGTCTTTACCTGTCTTAACTTTACCTTGCATCTCCGGCACAGGCGGGGCTTCATTTTTCGGAAAATTGCCCTTCCTGTTGCTCTCGGTACCGTGCGGCTGTTTCGGGTCGGGTCTTCTCATACCTGCTTTTGCCATAATTACCTCCAAATAGTTTTTATTAGTATGGCAGGAAAAAGAAGGTTTATTCACATACGCATATTTTTTACTTACAAGGATTGTAACATTATTTCCGAGCAGCGGTGGGTATATGCAAGCTATTCAGAAGGGTAAAACAAAACCATGTCTGTATAAAGACGCGCAGAGCTGACTAACAGCTCTGCGCGTTTTTATAATTAGCAGGGGTTGGGCTTTCTCATATCCAGCCGCGGAGCTTAACGGCCTCTGCAACACGGTTAATCGCAATCACATAGGCTGCATCTCTCATATAAAGACCTTTTTCCTGAGCCAAATCATGTACCGCGTGAAAAGCTGAAGTCATCTTGAATTCAAGCCTTTCGAGAACTTCCTCTTTGGACCAGAAGTAGTTCATGTTGCACTGTACCTGTTCAAAATAGCTGCAGGTTACGCCGCCTGCATTGCACAGAAAATCGGGGACCAAATAGATGTTTTTAGCTTTTATCAGCTCGTCACAGTCCGGGGTCGTGGGACCATTGGCGCCCTCGCAGATAATCTTGACCCTGTCGCTGATTTTAGCAAAGGTCTCGGGCGTGATCTGGTTTTCCATGGCACAGGGGAGCAGAATATCAACATCCTGAGCGATCCATTCCGCACCTTCTAAAATCTCACATCCCAAGCCGGCAGCCTTTTGCTTGTCTATTGTTCCGAAGGAATCCTTGATTTCGGCCATTTTATCAATATCAAGCCCATCCGATTTTCGGAAGGTATAGGCCTTTTTGTCGTTATTGTCCCAACTGGAGATGGCAATAATCTTTCCGCCGAGCTTTGTATACAGTCTTGCGGCGTATTCCGCGACATTTCCAAAGCCCTGCAGGCTCGCTTTTGTAGCCTCTATATCAATGTTGTTTGCTTTCAAAGCCTCCCTCAGGCAGAAGACGACGCCATATCCGGTCGCTTCCGTACGTCCAAGAGAGCCGCCCATACCAACGGGCTTCCCGGTGATAGTTCCGGGATAATGTCCGCCGTGTATTGCCTCATATTCATCCAGCATCCAGAGCATGTGCTGTCCGTTCGTCATAACATCGGGAGCAGGTACATCGGATACGGGTCCGATATTCTTAGCCATCTGCCTTACAAAGCCGCGGCATAATCTCTCCTGTTCTCCGGAAGAGAGGGTATGGGGATCGCATATTACTCCGCCTTTTCCGCCTCCCAAGGGAATATCAACTACTGCACATTTCCATGTCATCCACATGGACAACGCACGTATGGTATCAACTGTCTCCTGGGGATGGAAGCGGATACCGCCCTTTGCAGGTCCGCGCGCGTCATTGTGCTGGATTCGATATGCATTAAAAACCTTTGTTGTACCGTCGTCCATTTTTACCGGTATGGTAAAGTGGTACTCGCGGCTGGGCTGACGCAGTAGTTCGCGTGTTGACTGGTCGAGGCCAATCTTATCTGCCACACTGTCAAATTGCTTTTGGGCGGTTACATAGGGGTTGTAAGAATCATGTCCCATAATATTCCTCCTTGATTGAGAGGTTTTTCCTCCCGTTTATTAGCTTTGTACTGCCGTACATTAAAGTATTAATTGAGATTTATTATACTGCGAATGATCAGCACAGTCAACAAAAATGGTGAACAGAATTTAGAGGAAGTGTACCCGTTCAACTTGTGGGTTTTGCTTAAGTTGTAAAGCGAAAAGAGCAAAATATGAATATTCTGCCTCTGCAACTTGCAATTTTTATAGAATTAGGCAGAATTAGTCCAAGCCTGCACTATGCGCTGTCAGAGACCGCAGGGTAAACCTTGTCGATAGCGGGGCGATCTCCGCGTGTCTGAGGCGCCTCCGGGTGATAATTCCTATTAAAGCGCTTATGCGCATAGCGGCAAGTCCGCTAATGATATCTTGCAAATATCACCATTGGTATGGTTTTTTAGATCGTAGTCCGTCAAACTTTTCGCCAGCGACAGCGGAAATAATAAACCCAAGCTTTCAAATTCAGGTATTTTCATCTCCCGAAAAGACTGTCATTGCATACGGCTCGCAAAACAGTTAAAGATATCTTCAGTAACGCATTATGGTGGTCAAGGAGGGGTCAATCTGATACAAGCCTTATTTAAAGCTGTAGAGACATGTCTATTGGAACAGAGTATGCCGTCAAAAACGCTTAAAACCTTTATGGAACAGGGGAAATTTAATGTATACCCCTTCCAGATGCTGCATCGCCAACAGTTTACAGAGCAGTCTCAAATTCATCATCCCGAGGGAAATGTCTGGAATCACACGTTACTGGTCGTGGATCAAGCTGCGCAGCGGAAATCAGAAAGCACAGATGCCAAAGTATTTATGTGGGCGGCGTTGCTGCACGATATAGGTAAACCCGCTGCTACGGCAATCCGCAATGGCAAAATCACTGCGTATAACCATGATAAAATCGGTGCAGAACTGGCGAAAGAATTCTTATCCGCTCTAACAGAGGATACAGACTTTATAACTCGCGTGTCATGGCTTGTACTATACCATATGCAATTGCTATATGTGTTAAAAGAGCTGCCTTTTCAAGATATTGAGGGTATGAAGAAACATGTCAATATACACGACGTCGCGTTGCTCGGACTGTGTGACAGATTGGGACGGAAGGGGAGACAGGTGGCGCTGGAAGAGAGAAGTTTAGAGCGCTTTTTGGAAAAGTGTTTGTGTATTTCTAGCAAATGAGCAAAAATAGTTTCATGTCAACTTTAAATTACTGGGGTAAGCTCAATAACGTAAAATATCGATGAATATTTTTTACCCATTACGTGAGTTTTTTAAGTTATATTTGTTTATTTATATATTTTTAATAATGCTAATATATGTTAATATGAAATAAAAGCAATAAGATTGAGATTGATAGCATTCAGCCTTATTTTGATTTAAATGGTGACATTACAGCATACTGCGTATCTTTTAACAACGGTGGTTATTCCATTATTCTTCAGACATTTCTTTGTCGGGCTGATTGAGATTTACAGGCTGAAACCAATGAAACAACCAATATTCGTTGGAAGTTAGTTGATATAGTTAAAAAATGCTTTTTGAAAGTCCTCACCATTTTTATCCAATGCACATAAATTGACTTCAAAAGTATTTTTCTTAATACCCAACAAAATGGGCATTTGTGTAGTTAAGGCGTCATCGTAAAAAACGATGACGCCTTAACTACATTTTTTTAAATTGTCAATCGGATTTTTAAATTAATAAAAGAAGTCGATTCATCATCTATGAACAGCATTGTAAAGATCTACGACGGGACAAGCTGTATCGTTTCACTCAGCAACGCCACAGATGCCTACGAAGTGAGCTTTGTCGCAGTGCCCGCCCAGCCCGGCGCGGGAGTTACAAAAACCTACGGCGGTGAGGACAACAGGTCTCAGAATACAGATGAGGAGAAAAAAGAGCTTGAAAACAGAGTCCGGCTCTGCGAAGCGAAAATGAAACTTCTTAACGCAGAAAAGGAACAGAGCAAAGGTCTTTAGTTCCACTCGTATTCAAATCCGGCTCTATCTGATTCGAACTCCAAAAGCACATTCTCGCCTTTCATAAACAGATATCTTACACAGCAGGATACATTTTCTCGGATTAGCCTTGTCATTACGCCCATGACCGGGGCATGTAAGCTCTGTCCGTTATCCGAAAGGAGCTCTGCGGTCAACTTCAGGTCCCCCTGAGCTACAGTAACAGAATTGTAATCCAGAGATACGACACGGGCGCCAAGATAGGTCGCGATTCTGTATTCTCTCCCATTGAGAAGAACTGAGGCAATGATACCGGTAAACTGTATGCAAAGAAAAGGTATAGCTGCTACGGACAACATCAGTGAATTGTTTTCAAAGCTGCACTGTGTCCAGATATACCTATCCGGAAAAGAGGAGCCGCGATCGCCTTCAATGAAGCCGACTCCATTTTGGAACTTCGTTTCATGTCCATTTATGCATAATTGCCCGTCAACAGAGTGGCGAAGGCTGATCAGGATGTGACGACACTGCAGAAACGGGACATAGGCGAATGGTCCCATGATGTCATAGAGGGGTGGAGTGAGCTCTCCATAAAATAAAGACCCATTGATTTTTAAATCCTTGTCGTCGATGTCAAGCTTAAGTCCTCTTCGCGAAAAAATACTGTTACCAACACTGACAACCATGTAATTGCGGTCGGCTTTAAATTCCTTTGCCGGATATTGGATCATTTCAGCAAAGTCGTTTGATATCACCTGTATTGAAGCGGTCTTGTATCCGGCAGCATCTGCGTGTATGGCAGGAATGAAGGATACTGTCTTATCTCCGGTATTATTTTTGAAATACCAGCCTTCGAAATAGTTTCTCATAGTATTCACCCCAGAGTATGGTAACCAATTTATAGAATTCTATAGTTGAAATGGAGGAAAAAGTTTGAACAAAAAAATGCGCGAGATCTACCTCAAAATGCAGGGCAAGCTTGCGGAAATCAAAAAGCTCGGAGATGGCGACGCTGAGAAGGTCGCGGGGCTTCTCGACGAGCTGGATGCTCTTAAAAAAGAGTACAACGTGGCATACGGACTTTAGTGAAGCAGGCTTTTTTGCGCATCAGTCCTGCGTATGGGTTAAAAACTCAGCGGTGATGGGGCGCTGCGATTACCAGTTTGACTATGAGCCGATCCTATACGGCTGGAAGCCTACCGCCGGGCATCGCTGGTACGCTGATTGCGATCAGCGTACAGTCTGGAACTTTGACCGTCCCGCTAAGAGTAAGCTGCACCCCACAACAAAGCCAGAGGCGCTGATGGCTTACCCCATCGTCAACAGCTCCATGCCCGGGGATATGGTGCTCGACCCCTTCGGTGGCAGCGGATCCACGCTACTCGCCTGTGAACAGACCGGCCGCAGTTGCTTCATGATTGAAATTGAAGAAAGATTTGCAGATGTTATTGTCTCCCTGTACGTCGCTATGTGCAGTGGGGAAGATGCGGTGCTTATGAGAGGGGGAAGCGGGTACCGTGGAACTGTCTTGAGGCTGGAGCGCCGGGACGGTAAGTGGATAGGTATAGCTATATGGAAAAAGAAACGATTCACCAGATTGGGGGATCGTTTCTTGTATAGAGAAAAAATGCTGATTATAGATGCTATCTGTGTAATGTGCTAAAGTTTAGTTGTAAGAATTGTGGATTATTTGATCGGGGCGAATATTGTAAAAATGTGGGCAATTGATATATAATAGACTAATTATAATATTTTTTGTATTTCGCAGTAGAATGTGTCCAGTTTGGACACCGAATTTAAGTGACGGATGCTGTAAATAAAGAGGTGAACTTAGTGAATTATTCCCCGTTACGCTATCCAGGGGGCAAAAACAAGATTACTCCATTAATTCGTTTGATTATTGAAAAAGCTGGATGCGCCGGAACCACATATATTGAGCCGTTCGCCGGTGGCGCTGGAGTTGCACTAAGTTTATTGATAGACGGTGTAGTTAATCAAATTGTTATCAATGATTATGATAAGGCGGTTTATTCCTTTTGGCGTGCGTTAAAAGAAACTCCGCAAGAATTGATTAATTTAGAAGTTGACGAGGAAACCGGAGAATTTTTTATAAGCGAGGAAGAAAGAGAACCTTACTTCCTCAACTTCACCTTCTCGCCTGACGAGTTAAACAAAATCAAATGGAAATTAATCGAGTACTTACACTGCCTTTGTTATGGTGGAGAAGAATATGCAATAAGCGAAATGTCTGTACCAGATGGTAAAGAGGCATGGAGGAAAAGTAGGAGATAGCATAAAGACTAAGATAAAACAATCGGGGCAGCTAACCACTGCCCCATAAGCACGCTATACTATATAAATATATGAAAAAGAGAGGTACAAATATTTGACACTAAAACAGCAATTCTTAGATACGCTTCCTTTAATAATCCCTTCCATTTCTGAAGGCGAAACCGAAATCTTTAATAATGAAATATATATCGTTAAAGATAATGAAAGGTGAGAGAATGGCAGAAACTAAAAAAAAGATAAATAATCAAGTTTACATAATGCAGATTAACGCAAGTAAAATTGAGTTTATTCGTAACACAACGAAAGATAGTAAAGTTACGCCGAAAGACCTAGCAAAAAATTTTAATACCCTTTTTATTGGTACTTTGCCCCATAGTATGGAGGTTCAATACCTCAAACAAAACTTTCCCAATGAATTCGCAACATACACAAAGAAAGATAATTCTAAAGTTTGGTATACTGAGTGTATTATCGACATTGTTTTTAAAGGTTCATATAAAGTTGACGATGAAGAGAAAACAGTTACCTATATCAGCAAAAACGGCGAAGGCATAGATGTACGTCCCAAAAAGAAAACTATTACCACAACAGATGACCTGAGAAAAGCATTTTATACTAAAGGCTTTAGCCTCTGGATTGATGGTAAAGAACGCAAATATGTTTTTTATCTCCGTGGAGCATCCAAAGTCAAAGAGGGACACTGCCTTTTCATTGACGCTGAATACGCCCAACAGGTGCAAGAATGGGGATTTATGGAACTAGATTTCACTAAAGATACAAGCTGTGATATGACTAGTCTATTTGCTTACCGTTCCTTAACCACTTCAGGTATTATAGGTAACGTTAAAATAAAAGTAAGCGTCAAGCAGGACGGCACGAATTTGCTGCCGCAGTACGGATATAATCCGGGACATAAGCAGGCATAAGAAGCTCGAGCATATCTGGATTATTGCGGATATTCCAGTTTGGCGCGTTTCTGAATACATAGACCAAATACTCAAACGGATTAAGTCCGTTCTCCTTCGCGGTCTCGATTAGGCTAAACATTACGGCACTGGCCTTTGCTCCACGCGGAGTGTTAGCAAATAGGAAATTTTTGCGGTCAATAACAAAGGGCTTGATGCTCCGTTCAGCCCTGTTGTTGCTTATTTCAAGCCGTCCATCGAGCAGATATCGTTCAAGATATTTTCGCTGCGACAGAGCGTAATGTACAGCAATTCCGATTCCGGTCTTTGGCGTGGCGTTAAGCGCCACAGCCCACGCGAAAAATTCATCGAGCACCGGCTTAGACTGCTCCTGGCGTTTTAGATGGCGCTCCTCCGGCGTGAGAGCTGCAAACTCTCGCTCAAGCTCGAAAAGACGGTCACAGTACCGCTTTCCGCGCAGGACATTGCTGCCCTCCCGGTCTCGCTCCGGCAGAGCTTTCAGCGCCTCGTCAAATTTTCGCCGGACGTGTGCCCAGCAGCCCACGACCGTTATCTCACTTCGGAGCGAATGGTATCCATCGTACCCGTCGGTATGCAAATATCCCTTGAAATCTTTCAAGAACTCGGCTGGCCGCTTTGCCCTGCGGTCAGGCTGGTAATCATACAGAACTATTGGATGGACAGCGTCCCCGCTTGTCCTGTATAGCCACATATAGCTCTTGCTCTGCGCCGTTTTTCCCGGCTCCCGCAGTACCTGAAGCGTCGTTTCGTCCGCGTGAAGAACACCATGGCGGCAAAGCATCTCGTGCAGTGCGTCATAAATAGGCTCCAGCCAGTCTTCCGTCGCCCGTATCAGCCAGTTGGACATAGTCTGCCGTGAAAGCATGATTCCGTTCTGCTGCAATTCCTTTTCCTGACGGTAAAGCGGGGAACCCATTACAAATTTCTGTGTCATCAGGTAAGCAATTGCCTCCGGCGACGCAAAGCTGCCTTTGATGACCGGCTCATTTACTGGGGATTTGAGTATAGGAACCCCGCATTCGTCCTTTTCGCAGTCTCGGCAGGCGTAAACCATGCGAACGTGCTCACGTATTTTCACTCGTGCCGGAATGATTACAAGCTCGCGCCAGGTATCCCGTCCCATTACATGAAGCGGTCCGCCGCACTCCGGGCAGATACGCTCGGATTCAGGCAAGTCATGTTCAACAACTTCGACCGGCAGATTCTCCGGCAGCTTGTCTGTTGTGAGACGAGTCCGCTTGCGGTAGTGCTTTTCGACCTCGACGAGCTCCGGCTCTGTTACGTTTGCGTCTGCAAAAAGCTCAGCTTCGTTAAAAATAGAAAGCTGAGCTAAGTCATATTCGCTTTTTTCGCTGGAAGCCCCGTACTGACGATGTTTTGAGATGCGGAATTGCTCCTCGTAGTATTTTACGAGGACTTCGAGCTCTGAAATGCGGGCTTTTAACGCGGCGATTTCAGTCTGGTTTTCAGTCGCAGAAGCTGCGGTCAAATCACTCTTTTTCATGCCTTTATTATAGCATAAAAGCGCCAAAAACACAAGCAATTCCAATGCTTTGCAGCACATTTCGGCCCACTTTTTCTCACATTGCGCGACGCTCCGTAACCTCGCTCCGGCGCAGCTTCAGCTCAACTTTTGCTCCGCCGAGCAGAATCGCAAGCTCATCTCCGGATAGGTTCATCGTCGTAGTTTCGCCCTCGACCGGCCACTTGAAGTGTCCCTTCTCAAGTCGTTTAAAGTACAGCCAGAAACCGTCACCGTCCCATTCGAGTATTTTCAATCTGTCCCGGCTTCGGTTGCAGAAAACAAACAGCGAGCCGCCGAAAGGGTCAAGCTTAAAGCTTCCCTCCACGATTGCGGCAAGCCCGTTTATGGATTTTCTCATATCTGTAGCTCCGCAAGCAAGATAGCAGAGCTTTCCACTGAGACCTATCATAGTGCTTTCAACGTCCGGCAGACTTTTGCGAGAAGTTCTGGGTCTGTGTTCGCGTTGACCGTTATGCGGCATCCTCCAGCTTCTACAGTCAGTCCCTGTGTCTGCGCCGTTTCGCCTTTAACGCAAAGCGCCCAGCCGTTCGGCACAATAGATTTTTCCTCAGCAGCTACCGCCTGCATTTCCAAACATGCCGCCTCGCGCAGTTTTCGCTGCCAGTAAAAATATGTGTTCTCGTGTATTCCGGTTTCGGCGCAGTATGCCCTGATCGAAAGTCCTCTGTCAGTACGCTCACGCATTACCTGTGCCCAATGCGCAAGCCGGTACTCGCTTGCAATGTCTCTTGTGTTCATATAATCGCTCCGTTTCGTCATAAAAATCCACATGTGGTTTTTTACGTTCTTTTGGAGTTAATTGTAGCATGTATGTTGCCCCTGTGACAGGTGACCTGTTATTTGACGGTTACAAATAAAACCTGAGGAAATACTTCTCATAGCGGATCGCAAACCAGCATTTAAACATAGAGCAAGCGTTACCAAATATGATGAAATAACGAAAACTATATATACCAAGGATGAAGAAATTGAAATTGAGCAAGAACTATTCGATGGACAAAGCCTGTTAGATAGTAGCCTATTTACTGGAGAATGGGAGGGTAAAGGCTGTTTACTCCTCCGTAATAAGTTTTTTAAATCTTGCGCATTTAACACCAATATACAATTATGGTTTGAGAATCATTATATTGCAACTGTTGTTGATATGTTTGGTATCCCCCATAAGGCTAAGAAAATTAAGCTCATTACAACGCCGAACTCTCTAAAGGTACTTAAGTTTGCTAATAAAGCACCGTTAAAAAGCCCCTCAGACAGCAGAAGCGAAAAACAAAGAATGTTCGATTATTGGTTAGAACATACAGATTGTAACTTTGGTGTAGTAAAGTATGAGAAACCAACACATATAGAATGTAGTGATGGTAGAGTAAGACAGCAAATGTCCTACCAGATGATTAATAGCTTACCACTTAAAATAAAAGAAGTTGAAAAACTTTGCGAATATAATATTGAGCAAATTAAAGGCATAGGAAGTGACTTTGAAACATACAAAAAGTATTTAGGTGCTTCACATTATAATGCTAATGGTGATATTGCGTTATCTGCCCTATGTGCTGTTAATCCCGATGTTCAATACACGGATTTCTATTCTGAGAGCAGAAGAGAAACAATTAGAACGCTAAAAGACCGAATGAAGCAAGGAAAAATAATTGTTGAGGGCGATAATTGCATAATGGTGTCTAACCCAATTGAAATGCTTAAATGTGCTTGTGGAGAAAAACTAGTAGATAGAGAGCCAGCAAAAGAGTATTACTATAAAGTATTTACTCCTCTTTTTGAGGATGGTGCGGAACTTGCAGGATTCAGAAGTCCGCATATTGCAGCCGGAAATGTGTGCATATTTAAAAACTGTAAAAATAACGACTACGATACGTATTTGAATCTTACCTCTAATATTGTTGTCATGGATGCTTACAAAAGTGATGTTATGCAGCGTCTTCAGGGTGCCGATACAGATAGTGATTTTGTTTTGCTGACAAATAACGAAATTGTTGTTAATGCCGCTAAAGAGTGCATGAAGCGCTTTCTTACACCAATCAACCAAATAAAAGGTAAACCAAAAGCACCACCTGCATATAGCATGGAAACTCTATCTGATAAAGATAAGACTATGGCCAACCATTTAATAGGCGATATTTGTAACCTTGGGCAAATCTATAATAGTTATTATTGGCATGAGTATTTTGGAGAGTGTAACGAAGAAAAGCTAAATCAAATATATAATTGCATTTCAAGGCTTTCTAGCTTGTCACAGATAGCTATCGACCGAGCTAAGAAAACTTTCGCAATTGACCCGAGAAAAGAGTGGGATAAACTATCAAAAAATAAGATTATTCAACGTCGTAGGGTATTCCGCGAAGAAGCTGAACTTAGAAGAAAGACAGAAGAAGAAACCGACGAACTGATTAAAAAGGTGAAAGAAATACAAGGTAAATTATCGCAGGCTGAGAAAAAAGCCGAAACCATTAAAGAAAAAGAAGCTAAAACAAGAGATGAAGCACAAAAGGCTAAGTATAGAAAAGAAAGGTTTGAGCTTCTCAAACACGCTAGAGATGAATATAAAACGGCAAAATTTGAGCTTTTAAAGGTTAAAAAGAAGAAACAGGTTAAACCTTTGTTCATGGAAGAAAACAGCAAAGATAGAAGTTGTATATTTGAACACTTTAATACTCCTATGGATTTTGTGTTTGATGTAGTAAATGGCTTTTATAATTACGATAATGATAAAGAAAAGCCCGTCTTGCACCGTATTCCAAATGCTAAAAAACGTGAAAAGAAATTAGAATTTTGGGATTTACTCATAACAAAACCCAACCAGAAAGCACAATCGGAGCTTAAAAGAGATGTAGTAGAATCGGCAAATTCCCTTAGAAAACATCAACTAATGTATTGGGCAAAGAAAAAAGACGCCTATGAAAACAATAACACAGAAGACTACGAGAAATACAAAGAGTATGCAAATGAGGCTTTTAAAGAGACAGTAGATTACATACGCCGAAAAAAAATGTCACAGGCTACTATGTACAATCTTATTTGCCGTTCCTATGGAAAGCCCACCGGAGCACTAAAAAAAGATGAAACTTTAGTGGATAAGGATACAAAAAAAGTGCTACTGAACCTATTAGCAGCAGCACAACCAAAACTGTTTTATTCATGTTTTGAAAGAAAATCAGAGTCAGAATTTACCTAAAAATCGATACTTTTTGTAAAGGTAATCGCTGAAACCATTGAGAAATAAAGACTTTTATAGATTTCATAAATGGGTATATGGTATAGAAGGCAAAACTAACCATATATATTATACCACAAACAATCTATATGTCAAGCACTTTTTAAAAAATTTTTTAAGGCTTGTACATACAGGTGTTTTTATTTTTTGACATAATAATTATAATTCACATTAATTTGAAAGGACGTGAAAAAATGACAAAGCAAGACAGTTTGCGCATTCGTATGAATGCATTATTTGCCGATTACGGAACTCGGCAAAACTTTATTTGTGAACGTACGGGTATTTTTCCGAGTACTCTGACTAAGTTTAAGAAAGACAATCTTAATCTTAACGATACTGAATGCGAGCGTCTTGACCAATTCTTGACCGAGCGCGGCTATGGTGATGATCTTAAGGCGATTACAAGCATAATTCAAAGCAATTTTAATAGTTGATATTTTCTAGTGAGGGGACTACCCCTTACTGTTCTAACTTGCAGTTTTGCATATTATTTGGTAACTCTTGGCGATTCAAATTCTAGTCCGAATCTAGACACCTCCAAAAAAAAGAAAGAATCGTCTGTGGCAACCCATTAGGTATAACGGCGGTGAGGATACTGCTGTGCACGGGGAGCGCTTACCTTTCGGCTCCCCGTGTTGCCATAAACTAGATTAGGCATTACGGCACTTGCTTATTGCAGGTGCTTTTTATAAAAGTAAAAGAAAAAAACAGGGAAGAAGGAAAAAAATGTATACAAAAGAAGATGGCGTTTACTTTTGCAAAAAATTAAGAGTCTTGGAATTTTTAACTGCAAAAGGTTTAAAACCTTTTGCAGAAAAACAGGATATGTTTAACCCCAAATTTAGTATTTGGATATTTAAAAATAGTCCGGAATTATATGAGACCGTAGAAGAATACTACGCAAAAATTCCAAAACAAAATTAAAGAAAAGAGGAAAAAAGAAAAGAGTGGAAAAAGCGACAACTAAACCAGTATACAAACAAAGGTTAGCCGGGTATCTCATGCAGCGGGGCTTTGTGTTAGTAGCTATGGCTCCAAACACAAAGAACCCTAATATGAATACCTTCTTCTTTCGCGATTCCCCGGAGCTTAACGGAGCTATTCAAGCTTACTTGAGTAGAAAGTAGCGGAAGGAGCAGCACAATGTATACCACTAAGATAAGTAATTGCAATACGCGATTACTTGAAAAACAAAAGAGCGCTTTGATTAATGAAATTATTAATGGACAAAACCGAAGTTATATAAAAGTATTTGACCTTGAGCCGGGGGTTGGTAAAACCAGAGCATCAGAGCAAGGGATCGCCAAAGGCGTAAAAAATAACCAAAAATACATATTAGTAAGACAATTTAATAACGATTGCGAAGAATCGGCAAACATTATTAATAATCTGTATGGCGGTATTATTGCCTTAGCCTTTAATAACGAGGTTTTTCCTACACAAGTGCAAAGAACAAAGATTGAAAAAACTTTTAATCAATATCCAGTTTTAGTTATTACCCACGCAAAATACATGGCTTTAATGAAAAATCCGCAGAAAAGAAAAGTATTTTGTGAAGGGAGAAATAATTTAGTAATTGATGAATTTATCAATACTGTTGTAAGGTTACAGCTTACTTATAACGACATTAACACATTAAAAGTATTTTTTGATTACGATCATGAGCTGCTATACCAATATCTTAATATAGTTAAGCAGTTACAAGATGAGTTTATCGGCAATCCAACGGGTAAAAACATTATTAGGATTAATCTTAAATCCCATAAAAAGCAATTTGCCGCCTTTAAAAGATGCATTAGGGCAAATATTACTACCCCCCTCCTTAAAAAGAGAGTCGCAGCCATAAAAAAGCAATGCCCTGAAAATATCAATTTAGAGCTGCTGGACAGTATCAATACAGTTTCGCAATTAGTTGAGAAAATTGAGGAATTACACCAATTCTTTAATTGCCTATGCTTAATTGACAGGGGCATAATATATACAACTGATACACGCTGTAAAATGTGGCTGTTAAATAATAATATTATGCTTGATGCAAGCGGAGGCTTACAGATCGCCTATACACTTGACCAAAAACTATATAAGCTTGCTGGGTGTGAAAAAGTCTTAAATCATAGCAACTGGACGCTAACTAATGTAAAACTGGAAACGACAAACGCCGGAATCGGCAGAGTTGTTAACTACTATGAGCAAGTCAATAGAATAGCCAAAGAGTGTGGAGATAGCACGTTGGTGATTACCAATAAGGCAGATATGCAGTATATTGATGTTCCGGAGAGCCGCAAAGCATACCATTATAATATTGTTGGATCTAATAAATGGGCTGATCTACAAAATGTTGTTGTAGCCCAAACTCCGAATATTGATGATGCAGAATATATTTTAAAGCTCTTACACTACTCTAGAGGCTTTATCGAAAATATCCCCTCTCTCAGTACAAAAGCTACAGGCAAACAAGGTAGAAGCCGCTATAGCTTTAACGATCCGCGGTTAGAACAGATAAGGGTACTGCATATAGCCGAGACGATATATCAGGGTATCAAGCGAGTTAACCGCTGCATGGAGCATGATACAAAAGCCGTAATCATCATGAATAATGATGACGTAATGGAGCTTTTACGAATGCAATTGAGCGGATGTACACTTGAAACTTTGACCGCCGATGAATTTATTATTAAGCAAAATAAAAGAGACATTTATAACCAAAAACAAAAAGAACAATCTTTTGGAACAAAATTTATGAATTTGATAGTAGAGCTACAGGGCGGCAAACATCCGGAGCTACAGTATACCGATAAAAAGGGCATTACCCATAAAGGCAAATACAAGAAGTCCACCATCCGCGAGTATTTGGGGATCGGTAATAAAAATAACTTTAATATGACGGTTCTATCAAAAACGGATATAATAACATTCTGCAAAATTAGAGGTATTAATACTGATGGCCAATATATAACTCTACCCGTGGAATTGACCCTGACAGGATAGCTTTTAAAATATCTTTTCCGGCAACGGCTGTCAACGGAGTTGATTGTTCCCTTAGCTCAAAAAGTACAACCCCATACTATAGAAGACCCTACGGCTAGAGCGCAAAAGGCTGTAGAGCTATTTGGAGCAAGAGCAGGTGTAGCCCTTTCTAATGCCTTTGATAATAATAAATCTCTGGAAGACTTTGTTTTAACTACCGAAGAGTGTACTGGTACAGTCAACGAAGCAAGCAATGCTTTCGATAGTAACTTTAATGTTCAATTACAGTTAATGAAAAAGCAGTTTTCGGGGTTGGCAATGGAAATAGGCGAGAAGCTCATGCCTACAATAAATAGTGTACTCTCATGGGTTACCGAAAAAATGCCAGCAATTGTAAACACTGTAGAAGGTGTAATTAATTTTATTTCCAAACTTTTATCTCCATTTATCGAGTTAATAAAAACTATGGTAGACAGTTTTAAAAGTGCAGATAATGAAACAAATAGCGCCTTTACATCGATTAAAGATTGTATATCCTCAGTTATTACAGCCGTAAAAACCATAATAGAGGGCTTTGTAAATATTATCAATATAATTTGGAGCAAATTTGGAGACGAGATAACCGCAAGCGCAAAAACAACGTGGGACAATATAGCCTCTGTTATTGGAAGTGTGGTTGACATAATTACTGCAATAATAGATACTTTCACTGCTTTAATTAGTGGTGACTGGAAAGGCTTCATGGAAGGGCTGCTTAATATTGCTAAGGGTGTTTGGGATTTAATTAAAAATCTATTTATAACCGTTACAGATGCCCTTAAATCAATTTTGAGTTTGGCTTTTGAAGCTATGAAAACAATTGCTCTGAGTTTGTTTACAGCTATGTGGGAAGGCTTAAAATCCATTTTTGCAAATATACAATCTTGGTTTGAGGGCGCTTGGAATGGCTTGGTAAATTGGCTGAGTGGTCTGGCAGGTAGTTTTTACAATGCGGCTACTACAATATTTACTAGCCTTTGGAACGGCTTAAAATCAATCTGGACAAGCGTTTCTAACTGGGTAACTGAGATTTTTAATGGTGTCGTGACTACCATTACAGGCTTTGCAAGTAAACTATTTAGCGCCGGAGCTAATATTTTCACTTCACTTTGGGACGGCTTGAAATCCGTATGGACAGGTATTGCTAACTGGGTTAGCAACTGTGTACAATGGCTGACTGATAAACTGCTTTTCTGGCGATCATCACAAGCTGAAATGTCAGGTGGCGGTGGTGTTTCAGTTGATGGCTCACATGCTAATGGATTGTCCTATGTTCCATTTGATGGCTATGTTGCTCTCTTGCATAGGGGTGAGCGAGTATTGACCGCAGCGCAAAACGCAGCATATAGCAATAATCTCAATAGCAAGAATGAAGCAAGTCAGGTACTTAACTTCAAAATGGGTAATATTGTTGTTGAACATGTTGATAATCCTGATGATTTTGCGAAAGCAATAGAAAGAGAATTCCCAATGAAAATGAAACAGGCTCTATATAAAAATAAGTAAGACATTAAGAGGGCGGGGGTAAAACCCCGCTCTTACTACATAAATAATTGAAAAGGAAATGATTAAAATAAAAATAATGATCAGTTGTATCAGTAATTTAAATATGATAAAATTACAAGGTAATTGTACCTTGACAACTCCATATCTGGTAATGGCTTCTCCCCGAAAGAAGGTGTGTTGTTATTAAAACACAGCGCACCATTAGTATCCAGTATGATAGGCAAGGCTCTAATAAAAAAGCTTTGGATTTACTTATGAATATCATACACGAAGAATTAACAGAAAACTACAAAGGGGAGAATCAAACACATGATAGAAAAACAGCATAGTTCTTTTAAAAAAGCCGTTGCCTATTGCCGATATTCTAGCGATATGCAGCGTGAGGAAAGTATAGAGGCGCAGTTAAGAGCCATAGAAGAGTACGCAAACAGAAATGGCTATATAATCGTGGATCAGTATTTAGATCGAGCAAAATCGGCTACAACAGATAATCGCCCTGAATTCCAGCGCATGATTAAAGATTCATCAAAAAAATGTTTCGATGCTGTAATTGTGCATAAGCTTGATAGATTTAGTAGAGATAGGTACGATAGTGCTTTTTATAAGCGTGAACTAAAAAGGAACTGTATTAAGTTGTTTTCTGTATCTGAAAACTTGGATGATTCACCGGAAAGCATAATTCTTGAAAGTGTTCTTGAGGGAATGGCTGAATACTATAGTAAGAACTTAGCCCGTGAAGTTCAAAAGGGACAAAAAGAGAATGCTTATCAGTGTAGGCATACCGGGGGTGTTCCTCCGTTGGGCTTTGACGTAGATCCAGAAACAAAACACCTTGTTATAAACCCTTATGAGGCCGAGGCTGTAAAACTTATTTACCAAAGGTTTTTAGATGGTTATAGCTATGATGAAATCGTAGCAGAACTAAGCAGACTTGGAATAAAGGGTAAGCGAGGAAAAGAACTTGGTAAAAATTCCCTACATAGCGTTTTAAAGAACGAAAAATATACTGGTACTTATATCTATAATAAAAGTGCAGCAAAGGACGCTGACGGAAAGAGAAATGGACATTCCTATAAACCTAAAGACGAGTGGATTATCATTGAAGGAGGCTGTCCCTCTATAATATCAAAAGAAGATTTTGACGCAGTTCAAGTTAAGTTGTCTAAGCGTATGCAGACCAGAAAGCACAGCAGAGCAATTGAAACTTATCTTCTAACAGGTAAAATGGTTTGTGGTATCTGTGGAGGCTCCTACGTTGGCGCAAGACGCGCCAGAGGCGATAAAAGCATTTATACAGCGTATGGGTGTAATCTTCGATACAGGAGCGGTACACAGTGCCAAAACAAAGAAATAAGCAAGTCATATATTGAAGGCTGGGTACTGGAACAACTAGGAAACTATGTGTTTAATGATGAGTATATCCCATATATCACTAAAGAATATAACCGTTATATTAGCGATAACAGTCGAAAGTTTAACGGGCAGTATCAAGTTTTCTCTACAAGACTTAAAGAGATTCAGAAGGACATTAATAAACTTGTTGAGTTGTTACTTCAAACTAATTCCCCAACTTTGATTAGCAAGCTTGACAAACTAGAGGTAGAAAAAATTCAAGTTGAATCAGCATTGGAGCAATTAAAAAAAGAAAGCAAGTGTAAATCTTTTACCGAGGACGATATTAAAACTGTTTTCTTGGAAATTCGCGCTAAACTCAAATCTGGCAATTTAAAAAGCATAAAGCAAGTAATAGACACATACATAAACCAGATAGTAATTTATCCTGATGAAGCGAGGGTTCAGTTCAACTTTTTCCCCGAATTATCAGTAAAGTTTGATGATGATATAGAAAAAGACCGCCCTATAACTGAATGTGTAGGAGACATTCAAGGACAGTCTAATTCAAGTGAGAATCATCAAAAAGCTGATGATAATGGCGGAGAAGGAGGGATTTGAACCCTCGCTACGCTCATCACGTACTACTCCCTTAGCAGGGGAGCCCCTTCGGCCACTTGGGTACTTCTCCAAGCCGAAAACAATACTGATTAGATTATGGTATTTCATTCTTCGCCAAAACACCAATATCTCTGTTATTTTGGCGGAGAGAGTGGGATTCGAACCCACGGATGCTTTCACATCGCCGGTTTTCAAGACCGGTTCCTTCGACCACTCGGACATCTCTCCGTTTCGATCGCTTTGGTATCGTAGCACAATTCCTTAATGATGTCAACCGATTTTATCGAAAGTCACGCTCTCAATTTATAAACAGACAGTTAACATGTTAGCGCTTCATCTTGAATTATTAGTTTAAATCGGATATAATTATATATCTAGGTATTTTGCTCAATACTATTTTTTACCATCGAGGGCCGATATTTATGCGTGGCAACATTTTTGTAAAAGGCGCGAGAGAAAACAATCTAAAAAACATTGATCTGGCCATACCCCGCGACAAGCTTGTGATATTTACCGGACTCTCCGGTAGCGGTAAGACATCACTTGCCTTTGACACTATCTATGCCGAGGGACAGCGGCGCTATGTGGAGTCGCTGTCTTCCTATGCCAGAATGTTCTTGGGACAGATGGAAAAGCCCGATGTAGACTACATTGAAGGGCTTTCCCCAGCCATATCCATTGATCAGAAAACAACTTCCCGCAACCCTCGCTCAACGGTCGGTACCGTCACAGAGATATACGACTATCTCCGTCTTCTGTGGGCGCGTATAGGCGTTCCGCACTGTCCGAACTGCGGCAAGGAGATCAGACAGCAAACCATTGACCAGATCATAGACCAAATTTTGACCTTACCCGAGGGCACACGCATTCAGATTCTCGCTCCCGTGGTCCGTGCCCGCAAGGGCGAATACCGCAAGGTGTTCGAGGATGCTGCCAAGAGCGGTTACGTCCGTGTGCGCGCCGACGGAGTAATATATGACCTCGGCGAAAATATTGAACTGGAGAAAAACAAAAAGCACAACATAGAAATTGTTGTGGACAGGCTGACGGTAAAGCCGGACTATATGCAGCGGCTCTCAGACTCCGTTGAGACCGCTTCAACTCTCTCCGGTGGCCTTGTCATCATTGACATAGCCGACGAGGGCAGGGACCTTATGTTTTCCCAGAACTACGCCTGCGAGGACTGCGGCATCTCCATCGAAGAACTGACGCCGCGCATGTTCTCCTTCAACAACCCCTATGGCGCCTGCCCAAGCTGTATGGGACTCGGTGTCCAGCTCCGTGTAAGACCCGAACTCATCATGCCTGACCCGTCTCTGTCGATTTTGGACGGCGGCCTCAGCGCAAGCGGCTGGGGCAATGTCCGCAGCGACGGTATTTCCAGAATGTACTTCGAGGCACTGTCCAAGAAATACCGTTTCAGTCTGCACGAGCCTATCGGAGAGCTATCCCCGGAAGTAGTTGACATAATACTGTACGGTACAAAGGGTGAAAAGCTGGAGCTGCACTACGATCAGCCGCGCGGCAAGGGGATCATGCGCCAGCCCTTTGAGGGAATCGCAAACAACATTGAACGCCGGTACAGGGAGACGCAGAGTCCCGCCATGCGCGCGGAGCTACTGCAGAGCATGGGAGAATTTGACTGTCCCGAGTGCCACGGTCTGCGGCTTAAGAAAGAGGCGCTGGCTGTCACTGTAGGAGGCATAAATATTGCCGAATTTACTGACAAGTCCGTGACGGACGCAATAAGGTTCGTGGATGAGCTCAAGCTCTCTGCACGCGACGCGATGATAGCGGACAGGATACTCAAGGAAATACGGCAACGACTCGATTTTCTGCAGAGCGTGGGACTGCAATACCTCACGCTCTCCCGAAGCGCCGGAACACTCTCCGGAGGCGAGAGCCAGAGAATAAGGCTCGCCACACAGATAGGCTCGTCGCTTATGGGCGTTCTATATATTCTGGACGAGCCCAGCATAGGCCTTCACCAGCGCGACAACGAAAAGCTTTTGAAAACACTGACAGAACTGCGTGACCTCGGCAACACACTTATTGTTGTCGAGCACGATGAGGACACTATGCGCGCCGCCGACTATATCGTGGACATTGGCCCCGGCGCTGGGATTCACGGGGGCGAAGTGGTCTGTGCCGGTTCCTTCGAAGATATCTGCAACTGTGAGCGCTCCATCACCGGACAGTATCTCAGCGGAAAGAAAAAAATATCGGTCCCGGAAAAGCGCCGGGAGGGGAGCGGTAAGCGCCTGACAATCCACGGTGCCAGAGAGAACAACCTGAAAAACCTGACTGTTGATATTCCCTTGGGTGTGATTACCTGTGTAACAGGAGTGTCCGGCAGCGGAAAATCCTCACTCATAAACGAGGTGTTATATAAGGAGCTTGCCGCAAAGCTGAACCGTGCCAAGACCCACGCGGGAAAGCATGACGGCATCGACGGACTTGAGTATGTGGACAAGGTCATAGCCATTGACCAGAGCCCCATAGGCAGGACTCCGCGCTCCAACCCCGCGACCTACACAGGAGTATTCAATGACATTCGTAATTTGTTTGCTCAGACTCAGGACGCGAAAATGCGCGGCTACAGCGCCGGCAGATTTTCCTTTAATGTCCGTGGCGGACGCTGCGAGGCATGCTCCGGCGACGGCCTGCTAAAAATCGAGATGCACTTTCTTCCCGATATTTATGTACCCTGCGACGTCTGCAAGGGCAAGCGGTACAACCGCGAAACTCTGGAAGTTCGGTACAAAGGCAAGAACATCTCCGAGGTACTGGATATGACCGTCGAGGAAGCTCTGGAATTTTTCGAGAATCTGCCGAAGATCCGAAAGCAGCTTCAGACACTTTACGAGGTCGGACTGGGTTATATCCGTCTAGGTCAGTCCTCTACAACCCTCTCCGGCGGTGAAGCGCAGCGTATCAAGCTGGCTACGGAGCTCTGTAAGCGCAGCACCGGCTCGACGGTCTATGTCCTTGACGAACCTACTACAGGCCTGCATGCGGACGACGTAAAAAAGTTAATAGATATGCTGGACAGGCTCGCCGACGCCGGAAACACGGTAGTGGTCATAGAGCACAACCTCGATGTTATAAAATGTGCAGATCATATAATCGACCTTGGCCCCGAGGGCGGCGATGAGGGCGGCAGTCTCGTCTTTGTGGGCACGCCGGAAGAGTGTGCCGAGTGCAAAGAAAGCTATACCGGCCAATTTCTTAAAAAAGTTCTCAACTAACGGAGGAAAAAGAATGGTAGAATCTTTATCACAGACAGAGTTTGGTCGTTACCTGCTCACCTTTTTGGTGTCCATGCTGCCGATCGTCGAGCTTCGCGGAGCCATACCTGTAGGCGTCGGTGCGGGACTTGGGCACTGGCAATCCATGATAACCGCAGTGCTGGGCAATATGGTGCCTGTTCCGTTTATTATAATATTCATAAGGCGTATATTTGCTTGGCTCAGAGCCAAAAGCGCAAGGCTGGAGGCCTTTGTCTCAAGGCTTGAAACACGCGCCGAGGGAAAGTGGGAAAGCGTGCGCAAATATCAGCTGCTCGGGCTCGCTATACTGGTTGCCATACCGTTGCCGGGAACCGGAGCGTGGACAGGGGCGCTCGTCGCCGCACTGATGGATATCAGGCTTAAAAGCGCCATGCCCGCTATTTTTCTCGGTGTAATAATAGCCGGCTTCCTGGTGACCGGAATTACTTACGGCTTTTCAAGCGTACTCAATTAACAAAAAATGTTCGGCTCCCGTATCATGCGGTAAAGGGGGGCTGTGATATGGAAACTTTGCAGATCATTACGGCTGTAATTATCTCCGCGGCGTTTATGCTTCTGCTCTGGAGCATAAAGGCGCTGCTTATGCGGCTGGCGGCGCGTGCCGAAGCGACAAGAGACGGCTTCATACTCACGGGAACAGTAAGCGCGGCAGAGCTGGAAAACACCGTGCGCTGTCTTTTGTGGAAGCGGAGCCGTCTGGGGCAGAATTTTGATATTGTCATTTTAGACGAGGGCTTAGACGAGGAAAAGAGACAGATGGCCGAGATATTTTCAAGAGAGAACAGCTGTGTGAAGATAATTTCATGCCGAAATAAAGACAACTCGGAGTAGTTTTGATGGATGAGAGAGCAGACTACATTCAAATAGCGGGAACGGTAAGGGCTGTTCTTTTTCAAAATGAGGAAAACGGCTATACGGTCATAAAGCTCGAAACCCAGGAGGGCGGGGATATAACGGCCGTGGGCTGTCTCCCCGGCACGACTGCGGGCGAGCAAATGATCCTGACAGGCGAATTCGTAAGCAACCCCACACACGGCCCGCAGTTCAAGGCGCAGCGGGCGGAGCGCCTGCTTCCCGTGGGAGCTGACGCCATCTTTCAATATCTTTCATCCCGCGCGCTCAAGGGAATAGGCCCCGCTACAGCTTCGCTCATTGTGGCGCAGTTCGGAGACAGAAGTTTGGATGTTATTGAGAACGAGCCGGAGCGTCTTGCCGAAATACGCGGCATAGGACGCAGGAGGGCAAAGGAGATCTCGGCAGCTTTCAGACGACAGCTGATCGTCAGACGTATACTTGAGCTTCTTGGCAACTACGGTGTTCGCCCCGTCGCCGCAGTCAGGCTTTATAAGATCTACGGCGACAGCGCTCTTGAGCGCCTCCGGGAAAATCCCTACATAATCGCCCGCGAAGATATCGGGGCGAGCTTTGCCGAGGCGGACGCTTTGGCACTCGGCAGCGGCTTCGAGGGGGACGCTCCGGAGCGCGTCGCGGCGGCGGCGCTGTTTGAACTGCGCTACAATACCCGCAACGGGCACTGCTTTATACCCTATGCCGACCTGATATCGGTGACGATGCAGCTCATCGGCGTAGATGCGGAACAGATAGAGGAGGCTCTCGAAGTTCTCATTGACAGCGGCGAGCTGGTCCGCTCCCAGATAGCGGACAGGGACGCCTGCTACCTCGCGTCACTGTACGAAGCGGAGACCTATGTCGCTGACCGGATAAAGCAGATGGCTTTGGTCAGCTATACATCAAAAAATATCGACAAGCTGATAGGCGCCATAGAAAGCGAGCAAAAGGTGGTCTATGCTGACCTGCAGACATATTCGCTCAGGATAGCGGCCACGCATCAGATAATGGTTTTGACCGGCGGCCCCGGGACAGGAAAAACCACCACGGTACGCGCCATCGTCTCGCTCTTCGACAAGCTGGGGCTAAAAACCATGCTGACAGCACCCACGGGACGCGCCGCGAAGCGTATGAACGAGCTTTCCGGATGCGAGGCCTCCACCATTCACAGGCTGCTTGAGGCGGGATATACCGAGGACGGCGACGGACTCATTTTCCGGCGCAACGAAAATGAGCAGCTAAAATGCGACGCGGTGATTCTGGACGAGTGCTCAATGGTTGACATAACTATTATGCGGGCACTTCTCTGCGCAATGCCGCAGAACTGCCGTCTGGTGCTTGTGGGGGACGCCGATCAGCTTGCCAGCGTGGGTCCGGGCAACGTCTTTAACGACATTATCCGCAGCGAAACCGTTGAGACCGTGCGCCTTACAGACATCTTCCGCCAGAAGGAGAGCAGCCGCATAGTCTCCAATGCCCACATAATAAACAGGGGTGACTATCCCGAGCTGCAAAACGACAACGCAGACAGCGACTTTTTCTTTCTGCGGCGCAACACGGCGCGTGAAGCGCTTGAGACCATTACCGAGCTGTGCGCTGAGCGTCTGCCCAAAAACATGGGGATACCCCAGTCGGAGATCCAGGTGCTCAGCCCAACCAGGAAGGGAAAAGTCGGCACCGCTTACCTCAACGCGGTGCTTCAGAATGCCCTAAACCCCCCGTCCGAGGGGAAAAAAGAAAAGAAATTCGGCGAAATAGTGTTCCGCGAAGGCGATAGGGTGATGCAAATCAGAAATAACTATGATATAATGTGGCGATCATATCCCGTTGTATCTGAGCTAAAACTGTCACATTCGCCTGAAAACGATCACAAGGAAGATACAAACGATATAGACGCTATTCCTTTTGAGTTGACAGATACCGGGAATAGTGACGAGAAAGATACGGGCTCCGGTGTATTCAACGGAGACATAGGTGAAATCGTTTTAATCGACAACACCGCCGAGCTTGTCTATGTGCGTTTTGACGACCGTATCGCCGTCTACGACTACGATATGCTCACCGAGCTCGAACACGCATTCGCAATAACAGTACACAAATCTCAGGGCAGCGAGTACAGGGCGGTCATATTTCTGGCGACTGATGGAATGCCCCAGCTCCTGAACCGCAGAGTCCTCTATACAGCCGTTACGAGGGCAAAGGAGCTTCTCATCGTTGTCGGCACCGATGGGACCGTATATCGCATGATAGATAACCACAGAGTTTCAAGACGCTACAGCGGACTCCGCGCAAGACTTACGGAACAGACATAGACGCTCCGGGTAAAGCTAATGTGGGAAAGGATGTATTGCCATGAGTATTTTTTCTCCGCTTCTTGACCTCTTTTTTCCGCCGCGCTGCGCTTTTTGCAGACATATACTCAGACCCGATGAAACAGGAATGTGTTCCAGATGCGAAAAGACTATCCCCCGCACCAAAAACGGCGGCCGGCAGTCCGGTGAGTTCTTTTCCCTCTGCATCTCTCCTCTGTATTACGAGGGCTATGTGCGCAGCTCCATACTCCGCTTCAAGTTTCAAGGCGCCGCCCATTACGCCGATCTATACGGCAGCCTTATTGCAGAATGTGTGAAGGAGCACTTAAGCGGCAGCTACGACCTCATAACATGGGTTCCTCTAAGCTCCAAACGCCTTAGAAAGCGGGGCTACGACCAGGCAATGCTCTTGGCGATGTCAACAGCTCTCAAGCTGGATGATGTCGCGCTGGAGCTTCTGGTCAAGCATACGGACGTCCCCGCCCAGTCCGGGATTGGCGGCGCTGAAAGGCGTCGAGCCAATATAAGCGGCGTCTACCGCATTTCGGACGAGGAGTTTGTCCGGGGTAAGCGGATACTCCTGATCGATGACATCATAACCACGGGGTCAACTCTTTCCGAATGCGCAAAAATGTTCAAAATGGCCGGGGCGGCCGAAGTTTATTGCGCCACACTTGCCCGTACAAGGGAATAAAAACCCCAAAAACTGTTAACCATTACTTTGAGGTGAATTGAATGGACTTTTTTGAAAGAGATATCGCCATAGACCTGGGTACAAACAACATAATGGTATATGTCAGCGGAAAAGGAATAGCCCTCCGGGAGCCGACCGTCGTCGCCGTGGACAAGCACAGCGGCAAACTCCTAAAAGTCGGAGAGGACGCTCAGAAGATGCTCGGGCGCACTCCCGCGAATATCGTACCTATTCACCCCATAACGGCGGGCGTTATCTCCGATTACGACATGACGGTACGTCTTATGAGAGAGCTCATTCAGCGCATCACCTCCTTCAGTCTCTTCAAGCCATGCCTTATAATTACTGTCCCCGGCAGCATATCGGGAGTTGAGGAGCGCGCCACGATTGACGCGGGCATTGAGGCCGGCGCCAGAAAAGTATACCTTCTTGAGTCCTCCGTAGCCGCGGCTCTAGGCAGCGGTTCGGACATATCCAAGCCCGACGGACACATGGTTGTGGACATCGGCGGCGGGACCACCGAGGTCGGCATCGTCTCACTAAACGGCATAGTGGAGAGCGACTCCATCAAAATTGCAGGTGCGGAATTTGACGAGGCTATTGTCAAATACATACGCCGCAAGCACAACCTCCTCATCGGTCAGAAGACCGCCGAGGAGCTGAAGGTCAGCGTGGGGAGCGCTCTTCCTATAAGCGAGCCCGCCAGCGACGAGGTCCGCGGGCGCTGTCTTATGACGGGGCTGCCCCGCAGCGCGCGAATATATGCAAACGACATTGCGGAGGCCCTGCAGGAGCCAATAGACCACATTTTGGAGTCTGTACAGTCGGTACTGGAGAGGACTCCTCCCGAGCTTGTCGGCGACATCTCACAGAACGGTATAATCCTCACAGGAGGAGGAAGTCTTGTTCCGGGTATCGACAAGATCATTCAGGCGAGAACGGGCATACGTGTCTCGGTTGTGGATGACCCGCTCACCTGTACCGCATACGGGGCAGGCAAGATGCTCATAAACCTGGGCGAGATGGAAGAGGGCATGATCAACATCGCCCGAAAGCGCCAGATGAAATAGCGGCTATATTAAAAATCCTCTGACTTTTAAAAAGTCAGAGGATTTTCTGCTCTGTGTCGTTTTTATTCACAGCAGTGTGATCTAAGCTGTGTTTCTCAAGCCATGCCAGAACGTCGGAATAGACGTCGGCTCTGCAGAGCTCATTGTGACACTCGTGCCTCGCCCCCTCATACAGCTTTAGCGTGACATCTTTGACGCCCGCCCTGAGATATTCGTCATAGGTCTTTCGGACACCCTTGCCGTAGCCTCCGACAGGATCAGCATCCCCTGCGTAAAGGTAAATTGGCAGGTCTTTGTTGACGCGGACAATGTTGTTCACAGAAGTTATTTCCTTAAGTCCGTTGAACATGGCATAGAAAAGTCCGGAGGTCGGAACCGGGCCGCAGAGAGGGTCTTCCTCATATGCTTTTACGACAGCTGTGTCTCTGGACAGCCAGTCGTACTCGCCGGAGCTTTGCGGAATCCTCTTATTGTAGCTGCCGAAAGCCAAGCTGTTAAGCAGGGAGTTGTGAAAGCTGCCGCCCTTTTTCCCGACTGAGAATTTGGCCATCGCCGCCGCAACGTGCAGCAAAAGCTTCGGCTGATGACCTGTGCCGCTGAGAATAACGCCGTCGGGGCCGTCGTGATAGCGGATTATGTATGTTCTGGTGAGGAAGCTGCCCATGGAGTGGCCTAGAATAAAATGGGGCTTGCCGCTGTACATCCCGCGAAGACGCTCATACAGTTTACGCATATCGCCGACCATGAGATCCCAGCCCTCTGTCTCTCCGACATAGCCAAGCTCTGAGTGATCGGCTGCGCTCCTGCCGTGGCCCAGATGGTCTTCTCCCGCAACCACATAGCCTCGCTCCGCGAGATACTGCGCGAGGTCGTCATAGCGCTCTATGTACTCGCCTATGCCGTGGCAGAGCTGGACTATGCCGGCTATCTCGCCGTCAGGTATCCATTGGCGAACATATATCTGATTCTTGCAGCTGCAGGAGTCAAAGTAAAATTCATCCAAAACAGGCATGACAATGTCCCCCTATATGTGTTATTATTAGTGAGATATTTATATGTATATTTTAGTTCCAGTATAATGATAAGTCAACAAAAAAGGGGAGAGAGGTTATATGAGCGCATATGTTATCGCTCTTGATCAGGGTACCACAAGCTCCAGAGCTATAATCTTTGACGAGGACGGACAAATCAAAAGCATGGCCCAGCACCCGTTTGAGCAGCACTATCCAAAACCCGGATGGGTCGAGCACGATCCCATGGACATACTGAACTCCCAGTTCTCCGCGCTCGCCGAGGCCATGGAAAAAAGCGGCCTTTCTCCCAAGGACATAGCCGGAATAGGCATTACCAACCAGCGTGAAACGACCGTTATCTGGGACAAAAACACAGGGATGCCGGTATACAACGCCATCGTGTGGCAGTGCAGGCGTACAGCCGGACTGTGTGACGAGCTGAAAAACGAGGGGCTTGCAGGCTATGTCCGCGACAAGACGGGACTTCTCATCGACGCCTAT
>Ga0209510_1000522_pt1 | contig 52206 bp, 45 predicted proteins | sample BiotimSIPDNA_FD_185749 | JGI IMG/M metagenome (GOLD analysis project Ga0209510, IMG submission 185749) | Anaerobic biogas reactor microbial communites from Washington, USA - Biogas_R1 time_0 SIP DNA (SPAdes) (version 2) | ecosystem: Engineered > Bioreactor > Anaerobic > Unclassified | place...
GTGTGGGCGGTGGCGTGGGCGGTGGAGTTGGCGGTGGCACGGGCGGTGGCGTGAAAGTGGAGTTGGCGGCGGCTGTGGTGTGGGCGGTGGCGTGGGCGGTGGCGCGAAACGTTTCGTCTTAGGTAATTACCGCCAAAAGATGCAAAACTTCCGAATTTGGCGGTAAATATTGAGAGAATAATGTATCGGGAGCAGGAGAAAATTCGAAATTACCGCCAAAACAGACGATTCTCAGAAATTTGGCGGTAAATGAAGCACCTCATGGCTTCGCATCGCCTTACGAAAGTTGCAGATTACCGCCAAAAGATGCAAAACTTCCGAATTTGGCGGTAATTACATACGAAACAGCACAAACTCAGGCATTTCGTATGTGTTAGAGTATAGCAAACCGTTTCGCGCAAGCCTGAATTGCAATGAAATTACATACGAAACAGCACAAACGCAGGCATTTCGTATGTATTAGAGTATAGTAAACCGTTTCGCGCAAGCCTGAATAGCAATGAAATTACATACGAAACAGCACAAACTCAGGCATTTCGTATGTGTTAGAGTGTGATGCACATTCAAACTCGAGCCGCCATTACAAAAACCATCAGAACTCTCCATTTTTCATGTATTAGTATGAGAAAAATATACTGATTCATAGCACAATTGCATGCCTTAATCTCAGCTTTGCTGTATCTATCCCTTTATTCGAATGCATTATTACGCGAAATTAACCCGGCTCTAAGTTCCGGCAACTTGCGAAAATGAATTGACTGTATTGCCCGAGTCGTATTTTCGGCGAGGTTTTCCTTTGTTACTAGCGTATTAAATCCATCAACTGCAGTTTCCGTGCATTTTAGTAACCAGCACGATTCCTGCCTTTCTCGAAAACTCGAAAATGGGTGAAGAACCTGTTAGGATACCACCTCATACGGCCAATCGTTAATTCCGCCAAAGTCATAGACGTTCGTGTACCCCATATCGATTAAGGCCTCTGCCGCAAGCGCACTTCGACGGCCACTTCTGCAATAAAGAAGAATTCTGGAAGACGTATCCGGGATAAGCGTCGATGCAAGAGTATTAATACGGTCGTAAGGCAGTAACAAGGCTCCTTCGATGTGACCTTGATTGAATTCATCTTCAGTGCGAACATCAACCAATATATATGCCTCGCCATCATTCATCATTTCTCTGGCGGTTTTAGCATCAATGACTTGGACAGATCCTGAAGACTGTGAGGCTTCAGATGGCTGAGCCATCTCACTTTCGGACAGAATACTATCAGAAATCCGAGAGGCATCCGGATCGAAGTCACACGAGGCAACCGAAAATACCGTCAGAATCAATATCGGAGCAACTCGGATCCATATTCGTTGAATTCCGAAATTAATCTGCTTCATCGTTACTCACCTCCTGTAATCCTATTATATTCGGATTATCCAATCTCCTCAATTACCGAAAAATCAGGCTCTTTTCATTTCATGCAGATTTCATTCAATATTTTGTGAGAACTGCACCTATTTAACTATCATCAAATGTTAAAAATTATGCATTTTATACAGCAAAACGTTTCGTTTATCTCTGGTTTTATTGACTATATTTTTTTAGGAGCATATACTTTTTATAGAAATCGTGCTCGAGAACGCGAAGTTCTTGACTGCTTTTTTACTTGGGTGCCGGTCAGAATCCGGCATATATTTCTAAATCCTGAGAGGAGGGATAATCGGCAAGTGACATCTGACTTTCAACACAAAGACAAATCAACACAAATTAAAGGAGATTTTACGATGAAAACTATCAGAAAAATTCTCGTTCTAGTCATCGCTTTTGCGTCTCTCATGTCTATCCTATCTTTGGGCGCATGTGCTAAGAAAGATAGCGGAAAGACCAAGGTCGGTGTATCCATGCCGACACAGTCTCTGCAACGTTGGAATCAGGACGGTGCTTACCTAAAAGAGAAACTCGAAGCAGCCGGTTACGAAGTTGAATTGCAATTTGCAAACAACGAGATTAACCAACAGGTCAGCCAAATTGAGAACATGATCACAAACAAGTGCGACGTTCTTATTATTGCTGCCGTTGACGGCGACTCCTTGGTGAACGTACTTGCAGACGCCAAGAAAGAAGAGATTGAAGTCATTGCATATGACCGCTTGATCATGAAGTCCGACGCCGTATCTTACTATGCGACGTTCGACAACTACATGGTCGGAACCATTCAGGGCGAGTTTATTGAAAAGACTTTGGATCTTGAGAATGCCGCAGGTCCTTTCAACATGGAAGTTTTCGCCGGCTCACCGGACGATAACAACGCTCGTTTCTTCTACCAGGGCGCATACGACGTTCTTTCTCCTTACATTGACAGCGGTAAGCTCGTCGTTGTATCCGGTCAGAAAGATTTCGAGACCTGCGCGATTACTTCTTGGAAAACAGAAACCGCTCAGAGCCGCATGGACGACCTTTTGACCGCCAACTACGCTACAGGCACTAAGCTTGACGTCGTGCTTTCTCCTAATGACTCCATTGCTATCGGTATTACCAATGCACTGGAAAACAGCGGAGATTTCACACCGGGCACCAATTGGCCGATCATCACCGGACAAGACTGTGATATTCCGAACATGAAGAACATCATTGCCGGCAAGCAGTCCATGTCTATCTTCAAGGACACACGTACTCTTGCAGACCAGACTGTTAAAATGGTTAATTCCATCGTCAAAGGCGAGAAAGTCGATGTCAATGACACCGAAACCTATGACAACGGCATTACAGTCGTTCCTACATACCTTTGTACTCCGGTATTCGGCGACATCAACAACTACAAAGAACTGTTGATTGACAGCGGATATTATACCGAAGATCAACTCAAGTAATAGATATTATTCAAGTTTTGGCCAGAGATCCGGCGGGCATGACATTGATGACAATTCGATCTCATGCCCGCTCCTTCTCTTTATCTCAGTAATATATGAACGGAGGATCTTTCCGTGTCAAGAACGCTTCTCGAAATGAAGAATATCACAAAGCTTTTTCCCGGTGTCCGAGCCTTAGACAACGTCAATATCGATGTCAAAGAAGGTGAGGTTCATGCTATTGTCGGCGAGAACGGTGCCGGCAAGTCAACCCTAATGAATGTTCTCAGCGGCGTTTATCCTTATGGAAGTTACGAGGGTACCATCACGTACGATGGCGAAGAATGCCGTTTTTCTAAGATTCGCGACAGCGAAAAACTTGGCATTGTTATCATTCATCAAGAACTTGCTCTGGTCCCATACCTCACAATCGGCGAGAACATATTCTTGGGAAATGAGCGTTCAAACGCATCATTTATTAATTGGGACGCCACTTTTCACGAGGCCGACGAGCTTCTGCGAAAAGTCGGACTTCTCGAGAATTCTCGGACATTGATTAAGGATATCAGCGTTGGCAAGCAACAATTAGTTGAAATCGCAAAGGCGCTTGGCAAGAACGTGCGACTCTTAATCCTCGACGAGCCGACTGCATCCCTCAACGATGTCGACTCTCGTAAACTACTTGACCTGATTCTTCTTCTTAAGAAGGAAGCAGGCATTACTTCAATTATTATTTCTCATAAACTGGAAGAAATTAACTACGTCGCAGATCGCATTACGATTTTGCGCGATGGTTCTACGATAGAGACCCTGGACAAGGCAGCCGATGATATTTCCGAACCTCGAATCGTTCGCGGCATGGTCGGACGTGAAATGGTTGACCGTTATCCCCAGAGAAATGTTGCCATCGGCAACGAATGTTTCAGTGTCAGTAATTGGACCGTTCGACATCCGGTGTTCCTTGACCGCCTCGTTGTAAAAAACGCTTCCTTTAACGTTCGTCAGGGCGAAATCGTCGGTTTTGCCGGACTGATGGGTGCCGGCCGATCCGAGTTAGCTAAGAGCATTTTTGGCCGCGCTTACGGGCATTACATTTCCGGCACCATCTTCAAAAATGGTGCCGAGATAGCGCTTCCCTCTATTCGGAGGGCGATCGAAAACGGTATTGCCTATATCACAGAAGACCGTAAAGGCGACGGATTAATTCTATCCGAGTCTATTACGGAGAATATCACTTTGGCCAAAATGGATAAGGTGACCAGCGGCATATTTGTTGATAAAGATTTGGAAAGACAGAGTGCGCTCGATTACCGCGATAAATTGCGTATTAAGACGCCTTCGGTAGAGCAAAAAGTCGGAAACCTCTCCGGCGGTAATCAGCAAAAGGTCTTAGTCAGCAAATGGATGTTTACCGATCCGGACGTCTTATTCCTGGATGAGCCGACCCGCGGTATCGACGTCGGCGCCAAGTATGAGATTTACACGATTATGAATAATCTGGCGGCAGCCGGAAAAGCCGTTATAATGATATCTTCAGATCTCCAAGAGGTCTTAGGTATGTGTGATCGAATCTATGTGATGTACGAAGGCCGCATCATCGGGGAACTTCCCAGAGAAGAAGCGTCGCAGGAAGTCATCATGAGCTTGATACTACTAGCAAGTAAAGGAGCATGAGAATTATGAAATCCGACTTAAACGACCCCAACGAGATCAAAATCAACCAAATGCTGTCCGAGCCCTCGACCCCAGGCCAAATTAAGTTATCTCTTCAATCGGAGGACCTGGAACGGCACTCTCCGCTGGTTACTTTCCTAAACATATTTCAGAAATATTCCATGATTATATCGCTGATTGTCGTCATGCTTATTTTTGGTATCATGACCAACGGTGTTTTATTGGCCCCACGTAACATTTCGAACCTAATATTTCAAAACTCTTTCATCGCTATTCTCGCAGTCGGAATGCTCATATGTATCCTTACCGGCGGTAATATTGACCTTTCGGTCGGCTCAATTGTCGGCTTCATCGGTGCCCTTGCCGGTCATCTGATGATTGTCGAAAAGTATCCGGTCTTCATTTCTATTGTCATTTGTCTGATTGCCGGCATCGGCATCGGTATATGGCAAGGTTTCTGGATTGCTTACATTGGTATCCCGCCATTTATTACCACCCTTGCTGGACAGCTGGTTTTCCGAGGTTTGACTCTGGTCATTCTTAACGGCCTAACTCTCGCACCTTTCCCAGACAAGTTCCTCGGTCTCTCGACCGGCTTCATTCCGGATTTTTTTGCTGTCGGAGATTTGAACGGGACGGCGCTCGTCGTCGGGGTCGCAGCTGTGATCGCATTCCTCGGCATCAAGATATTCGGCAGAATCAATAAAATCAATAAAGGCTACGAGACCGGAAATCCAATCTTATTCGCTATTAATCTCATCGTGATTTCAGGTGCGCTTCTCTTGGCTACATTCACACTAGCGCAATACAGAGGTATTCCCACTGTTTTGATTATTCTTGCCATTATCGTTCTGATTTACTCTATACTGACCAGCATGACCGCTCCAGGTCGTTATCTCTACGCACTCGGAGGTAATGAGAAAGCCGCGCGGCTCTCCGGAATTAATACCAAGAAGGTAATGTTCTTTGCGTATACCAACATGGCCTTTCTGGCCGCTGTTGCAGGTTTGGTTTTCGCAGCGCGTCTCAATTCCGCCAGCCCGTCTGCCGGACAAAACAACGAGCTCGACGCCATTGCTTCTTGCTTCATCGGCGGTGCCTCGGCTTACGGTGGTATTGGTACGGTCGGCGGCGTATTGATCGGTGCCGCCTTCATGGGTGTTGTGAACAACGGCATGAGCATCCTCGGATTTGAGCAGGCGGCTCAACAAGTCGTTAAAGGCCTTGTCCTTCTCTTTTTCGTGGCACTGGACGTTATGACCAAGAAAAAATCTAAATAATACTCCAACTATACGTTCCGGGTGGTAAATAATGACTTCAATCAAAAAAATAGCCGAAATCGCCGGTGTCTCTCGGGGCACCGTCGATCGTGCTTTAAATAATCGTGACGGGGTCAATGAAGACGTTGCAAACCGTATTCGTTCCATCGCAAAGGATCTTGGATACAAGACCAATCGTGCCGGGCTGGCTTTGGCAGCCCGAAAGCACCCACTAAAAATCGGTGCCATTTTTCCTTCTGAAGGCAATCCGTATTTTGAAGACGTTATATTGGGCATGCGAGCCGCAGAAAGCGAGTATGCCGATTTCGGGGTGTCAATCTCACTTAAAACCACCAAAGGATTTAGCACTTCATCGCAACTCAAAATGATTGACACGCTGGTTGATGAGGGTGTTCAGGCCATCATACTTTCTCCGGTCAACGATTTAGCCATTGCACGTCGCATCAAGGACTTATTGTCTGTCGGAATACCGGTCATCACCGCCAACACCGACCTCGAAAAATCAGATCGTCTGTGTTATGTCGGGACGGATTATTTTAAGAGCGGCAAAATGGCCGGCGGACTCATGGGCCTCATAGCAGCCGGTCGCAAAAAGCGAATTGTTATTCTGACCGGTTCTATCCATGTCCTCGGCCATAATCAAAGCATTTCGGGATTCTATTCTGTAATAAAATCCGAGTACCCAAACCTCAGCGTCGTGGATGTCGAAGAGACACAGGACAACTCGGACATCTCATATGAACTAGCCAAATCTCTTCTTACATCCAAGGATTGCCCGGATGCCATCTACATGACAGCCGGTGCTGTGTACGGCGCATGTCGCGCAATCGAAGAGGCCGGAATGGCCGGCAAAATTATTCTTTTGACCCATGACTATACCGGAGAGTCCAAGGTATTTTTGGAAAAGCGTGTCATTACGGCATCTATACCGCAGGATCCATTTCAGCAAGGTTATTTGCCTGTGAAGCTTCTTTACGACTACTCGTTGGATAAAGAAAAACCCAAAAATGATCGCGTATATACCAATAGTTATATTACGATTCCAGAGAGTCTCTAGTTTATTATTGATTATTAATCTCACTCGGATATCTTCTGCTTTCTTTACAAATATGTTCAGGTTCAATAAAATGAACTCGTATTACATATTGTGGACGAGTGAGGTACGGTATGTTAATAGACTTATCGGAATTTCTGGGTCGATATGGAATGTTTTTTATATTATACTATGTGTTGATTTGTGTTATTTCATTCTCGCTTTTTCGATACGATAAGTATGCCGCAGTCTCAAGACATCTTCGAATCAGTGAAAATGTGCTCTTTTGTATATCCTTAATGGGCGGTGCACTGGGTTCTTATCTGGCCATGTACATTTTTCGGCACAAGACACGGCATCTCTCTTTTCGAGTCGGTATTCCGATACTAATTATTTTGCATCTGTTATTGATTACAGGCGGAGTCCTTCTGGTCATGTAATGGCTTAATCAATTATATTATCCGCTTTTTATGTCCTCCTGCGATTGTACTGCGCTAATTGTTTTCACAACGTTTTTAGAATTCTAATTGTATCAGGCATCTAAATGGTTGCATGCAATTGCATACGGATTTATCATGAAATTAAGATATTTGCTGTCGCAAAAAGCATGCGAAGGAGGATACGATTATGGCGGAGTTAACCAAGCAAGATATTTATCGAGCAATTGAGGAGGATCGCATCCAGCTCTACGGACAACCGAAGTGGACTTTTGGCAAGAATACATGCAATACATACGAGGTTTTCGCCGACTTGATGATGACGCAAGATAGCGAGCCCATCTTGCCTTCGATTTTTTTGCCGATTATTCAGGCGGATTACGCTCTCACCGAAGCATTTGGAACTTGGTTCCTTGACCGTGCTTTTGCTGACGCATCGAAAATGATGAATGCGCTCAAAGTACGTCTGACCGTATCAATCAACGTCATGGCGTTTCAGGCTAACCGTCCGGAATTTGTAATGCGTGTGCTTGAACTCATGGATAAGCATCATCTTGAATCTGATAATGTTCAAATCGAACTCTCCGAAGTTCAGCCTCTTGATGAGATCGGCACCGGTAATTTGAAGCGAATTCATGATGAATACGGAATATCTCTGGTGCTCGGGAACTTCGGTCAAGGGTTTTCGAACATCGACTTGTTAAGAAGAATCCCTTTTTCGATCATCGAAGTCAGCAAATCTTTCGTAAAAGAAATCGAGAGTTTTGAGCGAGACTTTAAGGTGATCATTGGGATATTGGAGATGGCAAAAGTCATGGACATACATGTCTGCGCTAAAGGCATAGAGACGCCGGAGCAGATGGAGATGCTCGAAGAAGCCGGATTTACGATGGGGCAGGGCTTTTTAATCGGAAAGCCGTTAGTCTTTGATGAACTGAAGACGTTTATCGATCAATATGCGGAGCGCTGACTGCGTTGCTTATTGACCTAATTCAATGAATTATATATATCACAAGGGAGGCATTTCTCAAGAAGCGCCTCCCCTTCGTTATTCGATTATCCGAATCCCCGGTTAATTCGGATCTTCTGCTTGCCTCAGCGCCTCGATAATTTCCGGATCATATAGCGTTCCGCTCGATTTATCAATTGTGCTTATCGCCATCCGGGATGCCTGAATTCGATCGTATCCTCGGCCGAGAAGATGCGTCAATTGGTCATCATAATCACAAGCGACGCGTATGATTCTCGCCACCACCGGAATCTCTTTGCCTTTTTGACCTTTTGCATAGCCGCTGCCGTCCCAGTTTTCGCGTTGCGCCAGAACGGCCTCAGCGATATCTGCCGTCTCTTCGAAAACCGACAGAACGCGAAACCCTACAGCGGGATAATTTTCGATATCTGAAGAGACCGGTCTGGTCTCTTCCCTGCCAAGATCAGCTTGATGTAATGTATCCTCTTGACCCCTATTGTTTTCGGTCGTAATCCGTCCGACATTATGATATGCACCGGCTCGTCGCGCTTGCTTCGTTCTCTCCTCAGACAAACCCATTTTTCGAGCAATTCGCTCGCATATTTCGGCCACTTGTTCAGCGTGAGTTTTTTCTCCGGGATTTTCTGAATGAAGATTGTCCACAATATTCTTAATTAAGCCGCCTTTAATGTCTTTGCGATGATTAGACTTCTCGCTATACATGGCATCCTCTGCTTTATCGATAATCGCTAGGATATCTTGATCCGCATGCACCTTGGTTGCAACGCCCAAAGATATGCTGCCTCGGATTGCGAATATCGCCTCCTCTGCAAAAGATTGCTTCACTTGCTCAGCAATTTTCATGGCCTCGTCAAGAGTTGTGTCCGGAAGTATGGCTGCGTACTCGTCACCTCCGATTCGAGCAACGACATCTCTTTTCCTTGTGTGCCGCTGCAGAGCTTCTGCCGCCTTGGTGAGCAATAAATCTCCGGCAACATGCCCAAACACATCGTTGGTGAGCTTGAGTCCGTTGACATCGCCGATAATGACAGATATCGGAAGCATCCCTTCGTTATCAATTCGTTCACGTTCTTCTTCATAAAATCGTCGGTTATAAAGCCCGGTCAGCTGATCATTGTAGCTCAAGAATCGAATGCGATCTTCTGCCGCTTTATTCTCGGTAATATCCAAGAAAAAATTCAGTGCCGCCGGTTTGCCGTTCCAGTCATATTGAATTCCTTCAGATTCGACCCACCGCATCTCGCCATCCTTACGGCGTATACGAAAACGAATTTTTTCGCGATCCTTCATGCCCTTAGCTCGCATACGGTGATACTCCAACACCCAACGCACGTCCTCTTCATGAATCCATGTCTCAAGTCCCAGACCCGAGAGCGACTTTGTCGGTCTTCCGAGAATACGCCCCAGGGCAGCATTCGCGAGCTGAATCTTTGAATCCTGAAGAACCGCTATTCCCTCAACCGCGTTTTCGAAAAGACTTCTGTATTTTTGTTCGCTTCTTTGAATGGCCTGTTCGCTCTTCTGCTTCTGTCGAATCGTCCTGCGCGATTGAATCAAACCAACCGACAATGCCGCAATCAGAATAAGTGCTATGACTATGACTTCTCGAAGATCTGCGAAATCTACTTCTTTCCGCATCTCAATATTGACGTATTTATTGAAAATTGCATCCTTTTCTTCCGTCGTAATCGTTGCGATACCCTTATTGAGAATATCTCTTAACATGGGCTCGCTCTTTATGATTCCCAGTCTCAGATAATTGGTGTATTCGCTGACTTGACCGGCAATTTTCAGATTAAAATACCCTTCTTTGCGGATCGTGTATGCCGATACGGTCAGTGATCGAAGCGTCATGTCCGCTTGACCGTCCACAACTTTCTGATAACATTCGATTTCGCTGCCGACGATAATGATTTCTATGTCCGGATAATCGGTTCTTACCCGTTCCTCGATCGATGTCCCTTCCGGGAGAACCATGGTCTGATTTCGTACATCCATCAGGTCAGAAATATATGTGTGATCCTGGCGAGTAATAATGACGTTGGCATCGGTGTAGACCGGCTCAGTAAACAGGAGCCATTCCTCGCGCTGCTGCGTCTTATTGAGGAACGTCAGAACGTGGCATTTGCCTTGCCGGGATAGCTCAATACTTTCATTCCAATCTTTGGTCGGTATAATCTCAATATTTATGCCCAATCTTTCTTCAACAAGATAGATGGTATCCGCCGCGATGCCTAAATAATATCCTTCATCAGTCAGCGTCTCAAATGGCGCCCAATCCGGATCCACGCACATATATATCGTTCCGAGCTCCTCGAGATATGCTTTTTCCTCTTCAGTAAGAATGACTGTGGGCGCCGAAACCGACCCTGCCTGAATACCGGGCAAAATACCGGCTGCAATGACACGTTCTACCGGACAAATAATAATCAAAAACTGCAACATTGCCAGAACTGCCGGAACCCATTTCTTGAGCAACGCGCGGCTTCTTGTGCCGTATTTCGTCATGGTCATCCATTCTCCAGAAAACTATATTTATCAAGGCGATTGACGTTCAAAACTCTCGAAAATCAGATTCTTTCAGTTTGCTCCCTGCTAATTTGAGTATACCTGCTCGAGACTCACTCGCATAGCAGAATAAGGTGAACTTTTCGTCACAATTTTCACTTTCTTTATTCATTTTAATATAGCAATTATTACAAAGAATACGTAGAATATAGATAGCGGTCGAGATTGATCAATACCGCTTGTAAAATGTTTTTCTACGCAGGAGGCACGTTATGAATCCATTTTTCGAGCCCTTCGATCAATTGCTTCAGGGCGATCATAAGCCGGAAGCCGTCGAGTTCGCACTCGATTTAGTCGCATCCGGAAAGATCGATCCGATTACCCTCTATACCGAGGTCCTTACCCCTTCACTGAACAATATGCAATGCGCGATCGATGAGAAGAATCTTTGCGTCTGGAAAGAGCACGTGCGCACGGCGACCGTCCGCACCATCGTTGAGTGTTGCTATCCCTATATTTTGAAAGAAAAGGCGAGAATTAATCCGCCCGAACGAGGAACCGCCGTCATCTTATGCCCGCCTGAAGAATATCACGATCTCGGCGCCCGAATGGCCGCGGACTTCTATTTTTTATGCGGCTACGACGCGATTTTCGTCGGCAGCAATACGCCATATTCCGATTTTTACAATGCGGTCGATTTGATTAAGCCGGCGATCATCGCCATCGGTGTCAGTAATTTCTACAACCTTTTTATTACCAAGAAAATCATCGGTGAACTTAAGTCCCGTATCGGTGACAGCGCTAAGATCATCGTCGGCGGCAATGCGTTTCAAATCGACCCGAATAATCTTGCATTGGTCGGTGCCGACGCCATCGTTCAGACGTTCGAGGATGTCTGTAAATTGGCCGATGGGGAGGTGATCGCATGAAACTCAGCGCCCAAATCGCCACGCGTTTTCTCAAGTCTTCGCTGACTCAGACACTGATCATCATCCTGGGCATCGGCATCGGTGTTTCGGTGCAGATTTTTATTGGTTCTCTGATTCAGGGCCTGCAGAAAAGCCTGGTCAATACAACGATTGGCAATGCCGCACATCTGACCATTACCAATGATGCGGACGATGGATACATATCCGATTACTCGGCTATTCTTTCCGATGCAAAAGCAGCGGATGATCGCATCTCCGCTGCCACGCCGCTCCTGACCGCCTCTTCTCTCTTAGAAAAAGACGGCGATTCTCAGTCTCTACTTATTCGCGGCTTTGATCTCGACGCCGCTGAGGGCATCTACGAGTTTTCGGAATACGTGGTCGACGGCCAATTACCCGCAGCCAACGGGGAGGTCCTGCTCGGCGTACTGGCGCGAGATACCTTTGATCTCAGCGTCGGTGAAACGATTGCTCTGATTACACCCGATAAGCGTACTGTTGAATGTCAAATTTCGGGGTTTTTCGACTACAAGGTGGCTCAGGCCAATCAGAGTTGGTGCATCACGACGCTCAAGACGGCTCAAGATGTTTTCCTTCTGGATGATGTCGCAAACAGCATCGAGCTTCAGGTCGGTCAAGACGTGGTCTTCGAGTCCGATGCCGTCGCCGAGAATGTCATCTCAAAACTGGGATCCGGCACCCTTGTTGTCAAAGAATGGCAGTCCCAGAACGAGCAACTGCTGAGCGGACTCCAAGGGCAGAGCATATCCAGCATCATGATACAGGTCTTTGTCATGATCTCTGTCGTGTTGGGTATCGCCAGTGTTCTTGCCATCAGCGTTATGCAAAAGTCTCGTCAGATCGGCATTTTGAAGGCCATGGGTATACAGAATATTTCCTCCAGTCTAATCTTTCTAATTCAAGGATTCATTCTCGGCATATTCGGCGCAATCGTCGGAATACTATTCGGTCTTGGACTTTCGTATGCGTTTACCACCTTCGCCCTCAAGCCGGACGGATCCCCTGTTATTCCGCTTTACATCGATCCGAAATTTATCGCACTGTCTGCCTGTATCGCTGTGGTCGCATGCATTTTGGCCTCGCTGATTCCTGCGCGCAAATCATCGACGCTCAACCCGATTGATATCATTCGCAATAGTTAAGGAGACAAAACATGAGCACGATTTTAGAGATGAAAAACATCAACAAGATATACGGCACCACGGTCAAAACTCAGGTGCTTTATGATATTAACCTGATTGTTAATCAGGGCTCGTTTAACTCAATTATCGGCCAGTCAGGATCCGGCAAAAGTACGCTCATGAACATCATGGGCACGCTTGACACGCCGACCTCCGGCGAGATTATCGTCGCAGGCAAGAGCACTTCCGGCATGAAGGCATCCGAACTTGCACGATATCGCAATCAGAGTATTGGGTTCGTCTTCCAATTCCATTATCTGTTGCCTGAATTCACGGCACTTGAAAATGTCTTGATGCCTTACCGTATCGGACACAAGACCGTTACCAAGGAGACCATGGACCGTGCTAAAGAACTCATGACCCTGGTCGGCCTCGAAAAGGTTATGAACAACAACGCGACGCAAATGTCCGGCGGTCAGCAACAGCGAACAGCCATTGCGCGCGCGCTCCTGAATCAACCGAAAATGATTCTCGCGGACGAACCGACCGGTAATCTCGACTCGCTCTCAACCGAGACCATTTATGACCTGCTTCGCGACATCAACGAGCGTTTTGGCACGACCTTCATCATTATCACACATGATCGTCGAATCGCTGAAAAAGCCGACCGCATCATCGAGATTGCCGACGGCAGAATCAACCTGGACGTCACTCGCTAAAACGATGGCTTGCAATGATCGCCAGTTCATCCATGAGATACGCTCGAAAATGCCCCGACCCGGGGCATTTTTCTTGCGCAAGACGGGCCGCCTCGACATAGTCCGACAACGCCGAGAAACAAACCTCCGTCGGTCTGCCGTCTTGACAATGCACCAAATACGAAGCGATAACTGAATCAAGCATGCATCCGCCGCCCGAAATCGTCGCAAGCATCCCGCAATCTCGGTCATTCATCATAGGAAATCCCTGTCTGTCGTGCTCGCATTGCACGTCATATTCCTCACCATGTAATCTTCGAAACGCACGAGTCGAAAAAACGTAATCCAGACGACCCGTGATGACAAAGCATACCGGTAACCGATCATCAAAATAATCCGTAACGATGTTACAAATACTTTTAATACAGCGATCTCTTGACATCGCGTCGACGCCCGAAAACTCAAACCCGGACGCGTCATGGTGTCCTTTTGGGCGGCAAAACACATCGTTCAAGGCGAGAAGCTCAGACTGATTCATTCGAAATACAAGCGTGCACCGGAGCTGATCGCGCTTAAACATTCTCATCCACCGTCGAACGCTTTTCACGAATAATCGTCTGCGAGATGTGTAAGAATGTATCCCGACCGGATCGACAATCACCGGAATCTGACGCGTCGCTGTGATCCGGACAGAAGACCGAATCGCAATTGAACGCGGCTTTGTGAACGTGCCGAAATTATACACCGCCGCACTCACGAACTGCGATGCTTCCGCTGCCTCAGAGGAAGACACTGCCATCGTCGGTCGCGTCCCGACGGTATGGCAAACTTGTGCACAGTCGTTGATTGTCACTTCATTGCAGATATGGTGAATGATCGGAGGCCTTAGGATTGTCTTGGGACGTGCTTCCGGATCTACAGTCTGATTAAATTTGCCCAATAGAGATCACCCTCGCTTTCATCAGAATATGAATCAGTCCAAACGCAAGCACCGCGCCGACGACACTGCTCACCATAAAGGGCATGATAAAGAAAGTCGCTGATATTGTGCTGTTCCCGAGTAGCCACTTGGCCACCGGAAATGCCAGCAACGCACCCAAGAGGCCCGTTCCGAAAGCCTCTCCGGCAGATGTCAACGCAATACCGACACTCATATTCAGTTTTACTTTTCGGCTGAAAAGGAACAGCAAGCCGGCCAGAAATGCGCCGACCATACTGCCGGGAAACGCCAATATAGTGCCCAGGCCAAGTATATTGCGCAGGAGCGATACCCCAAAAGCAACCGCGACCGCATATCCCGGGCCCAGAAAGACCGCGGCGACCACATTTATCAAATGCTGCAGAGGCGCACACTTCGCCGGACCGATCAGGAATACAAACACAGGAAAATAGCTGCCGAGAACACCAGTCGAAATAAGCATGGCCGAGATCGTCAATTTTTGAAGCGCTCGACCGGTATGTCGATTCGCGTTGATTTCCACGCTTTGTCTTTGAAAAGTGCGCTTACTCTTCCCACGCTCTTCTTCGGTAGATATGGATGAGGCTAGATCCGGCGATGCACCCGTTTTCGGTTCATTAGTCATCATTCAACGACCTCCGCTTCTTGAAGATACTGCAGGGAATCTACACTAATCAATTCGTCGTTTAAATTGATATCCGTCGATATAATGATGTCGTTCATATTCTTCATGGCACAGAGTTTGCCGCACATTGTGCAAGTCTTCTTATCCTTTGGAACGGCACTCTCGTGCATCTTTCTGGCCTTCTCGGGATCAATCGCCAATTTGAACATTTTATCCCAGTCGATTTCGCGACGGGCTTGACTCATTGCATTGTCCCAATCCTGTGCACCGGGGATACCTTTGCACAAATCTGCGGCATGTGCCGCGATGCGAACCGCAATCAGGCCTTCTCTCATATCTTCTAAATCCGGCAGGCGCAGATGCTCCGCCGGTGTCACGTAACACAGGAAATCCGCTCCGGACGCAGCAGCGAGCGCCCCGCCGATTGCCGAAGTGATGTGATCGTATCCCGGAGCAATATCCGTTACAAGCGGTCCGAGGACGTAGAACGGCGCCCCGTGACAGAGGCGCTTCTGTAGCGCCATGTTCATCGCGATGTCCTTGAGAATCATGTGCCCGGGACCCTCAATCATGACCTGAACCCCTTGAGCCCAAGCGCGCTTCGTCAGCTCACCGAGCGTAATCAGCTCTTCAATCTGCGACGCATCCGTGCCGTCAGCCACTGCACCCGGCCGACACGCATCACCAAGGCTTAATGTCACATCATATTCTTTACATATATCAAGAAGCAGATCAAAGTGCTCATAGAAGGGATTCTCTTTGCCGGTCTTTTCCATCCAGACATAAAGCAGCGAGCCGCCACGCGAAACAATGTTACAAAGTCTTGGATTCTTCTTGAATCGCGCGGCCGTCGCACGATTGATGCCGGCATGAATGGTCAGAAAATCAACCCCGTCGTCGGCATGTGCCCGTACGACCTCCAAAAATTCTTCAGCGGTAATCGCCTCAAGCGGCTTATCCAAGTACCCGATGGCATCGTACATCGGTACCGTCCCGATCATTGCAGGCGAGTAATCGACAAGCCATTGACGAAACTCCCGGGTTTTTCCGGAAGACGACAAGTCCATAATAGCATCGGTTTTCATTTCAATAGCAACGCGCGTTTTTTCTTGCTCCGGGGCATAAGAGCATATGTCCGTAGAGATGCCGAGATTAACATTGACCTTGGTCCGAAGCCCATCGCCGATACCTTCTGCCCGCAAGGACGTGTGATTCTTGTTGGCCGGTATGCATATGCGTCCTGCTGCGACACCCTTTCTGATAAAGTCTATGTCTCGCCCCTCGCTCATTGCGACCTGACGCATTTGTTCGGTCACGATACCTTTTCGAGCAGCGTCCATCTGCGTGCTCCATTTTACGTCTCTTTTTCTCATCTTACTATCCTCCTATATATTTATTCTCGTCGATATGTTTTTGTGGATCTTTGATGCCGCTCCTCCTATATCTTCTGCGCTGACCACCGCATCGATAACGGCGAGACAGCGCGCGCCTGCGTCTAAGAGTGCTGATAGATTCGTCGGACAAACTCCGCCGATGCATACCATCGGTATGTCGAACCGTTGCTTAGCCTCAATAAACAGCTCTGGACCAACGACCGAATAATTTATGTTCGGCTTCGTACGTGTCAGAAAAATCGGCCCGACACCGATATAATCTGCGCCCTCTCGAACGGCCATTTCAACTTGTTCGATATTGTGTGTTGATACGCCGATGACAAAGCGTCGCGATGACGCACCAAGATACCGACTTGCCATATCACGAGCCTCTCTAATGGGAAGGTCTTCTTGCCCGAGATGCACACCGTCGGCACCGGACAACAAGGCAATATCCGGCCGATCGTTCACGATAAATAACACGTCGGCGGCCCGACACTTTTCGGCCAGACTCCGACATGACTCCAGTGCCTGCCTCGCATCGGCTTCTTTGTCTCGGTATTGAAGTACTCGAACGCCCGCAGAAATCAGAATTTCTCCCATCTCCACGTGCGATAACCCTTTATCGGATCGTTCTGCAGTCATACCATATAATCCGATCAGCCGATTACCGAGACCGGGCGTACATCGGCTTAGAATCGAAACGGCTTCCTTTTCGAGCCGGTATGCCTCATACCGAGAGTTCTCAAAAAAGCGACTCCATTCCACCATTCCCTCACACCGCGTCGCCTCTTCCAGCGACCGAAAGCCCTCTTGAACTCGTTTGAAATTCGCCGACAACATCTCCCGATCCGTCGCGTACGCCGACGTATAGCACCCCTCGCTTTTCAACGCGTCACTCATTTGCGGTCCGAAATCGCCCGCTGCATCTCGAAAAGCCAGAATGTCCTCCGCAATATCCTCGAAGCGGGTCGATCGACGTAGCGCATCGCCCGCAGAGTGCCGAACACGCTGCCGAAGTGCCTTGAGTCTTTTCGCAAGCGCCTCTTGGGGACAAGCAAATCGGAAATAGTCCTCAACCGTGCGTATCCCTTCGGAGATCCGATTTAAATTGGCATCCGCCAAACGCAAAAAAACTGCCGTTTCCAATCACTCTACCTCCTCTATTCAGGTATCGCTTTGGCACCGGCAGTCGAAAAAATCCGACCGCGAATACGGCCGGATCTCATAACATCTCACTGAGACGAAAAGTATCCAGGACTTCCTCCGCTGGCATCATCCAGATCAGGTTCGCGGGTCGAAGCTTCGCTTCCTCTCAGCCCAAAGGCTCCCCGGTCCAATAGCGTTTGTCGAGCCGACAATCCGACAGGGTCATCAACTCGGGTCTATTATTTCGCTTTTTTGCGACATTGTCAAATGGTCTGTTTGTTGGGCTCTTCACCTGTTTCCTTGAACTGTGTATTGGAAACGGCTTCGGGTCACATCATTGACTTATTGGGTTGAAAATTGACCAACGTGTACTAGCCACTTCGCCGTAGAAATACTACCGGGAAATCAGCATGGCTCGTGAACGAGGACAGCGACGACTGTGGCGGTGGTGGTGGTATTGCTGTTGGCGGTGGTGTTCGCGGTGGCGGTGGCGGTGGTGTTGGTATTGGCGTTGGCGGTGGTGTTCGCAGTGGCGGTGGCGCGAAACGTTTCGTCTTGTGCAATTACCGCCAAAAGTTGCATAACATCCGAATTTGGCGGTAAATCTTGGGAGATTAAGTGCATCGGGAACAAGAGATTTTTTGATTATACCGCCAAAATAGATAATTCCAAGAAATTTGGCGGTAAATGAAGCACCTCACGGCTTCATATCAAGTTGCGTCAGTTGCAGATTACCGCCAAAAGTTGCATAACATTCGAATTTGGCGGTAAATTTTGGGAGATCAAGTGCATCGGGAACAAGAGATTTTTTGATTATACCGCCAAAATAGATAATTCCAAGAAATTTGGCGGTAAATGAAGCACCTCACGGCTTCATATCAAGTTGCGTCAGTTGCAGATTACCGACAAAATCAGCAAAACACTCCTTTTAGTCGGTATTTGCACTTTACTAATCTTTTCGCGTCCAAATTCCGTTAACGGCAGTTTTAGGTCACACGTAAATCATTATTCATGCCTTCACGGAAATAGTTGAAGAGTTGTTTATCGGGCTCCTTAGTTGCGAGCTCATCGACGTCTTATGACTTTTCTCCAACCAGAACCTGGACTCGACTCTCAATATTCGTCATGACTTGCTCAATGGACTTATCACCCGAAAAATATGAGCTTGCCTCCTCCATAATAATGCGCTCTACATCATCATTCGGATTGTTGAAACATACCGCAGATGTCACGAACGCCTTGAAGTTCCCGATGGCATCATCTTTGGAGATCGGAGAAACCGGAGCCGAGGGCACACCCGAGCCCAGATTCTCCTGATTGTCTATGTCTATTGCCGTGTTCCCGAAGACCAGCGATATTTCTCCTGCACTCGGGGTTCCCCCTATCAAATACGATGCATATTGGTCCTCCAGCATCACATCAAACGCACTCGAGAGAATAGGCATGAAGCCCATAGACAATCTGACATCCGCGTATCTGCTTTGGACTTCCGCACTCATGCAGAATCGTGTTAGGGCCAGTGCGGCTTCGCTTTGTTTTCCGGCAACCGGAATACAGATGATCATATCTGTATCCAAAATGGGTGCGGCCTGTGGTACGCCGGGCGCCGATACGAAAGTGCAATTTCTACCGACTTCCCGCTCCAGATCATCCAAGTAATTGATGAAGCTGTAGATTCGCTTCTCTGTATAGAGCACTTTCCCGTCTGATATTTGCTCCATAAGCGGCACGGTGAAATCGGTCGACACATCCGTCCCGTAAGTCGTTGAGAACAGCAAAAGCGATTTAATTTTTTCCATGTCCGCTTGATACTCTGAGCCGTTTCTGCAAAGGCCATTTTGAAGCAGATTCGTTAGTATGGTCGAGAAGACCTCTTCCGGCTGATTGAAAAGAAACAAGCGCGGCCTAGGATTTACCGAATCCAAAAATGCCGCCATGTCTTCGATACTTGCATCTCTAAATATGGCCTCCGTCGACTCCAGCGTGTACATTCCTTTAAGTGAAAAGAACGGACAGATATGATAGAGTGCTTGACCGGAATACATCGCCGACAAGACGTTAGGCAGATACTCATCTTTACGAATCGGCACTGCTACATCTGTATCAAATAATGATTCACTCATATCTATGAAGACATTTGGCGCCTCAAAACGATTGTATGTTAACGCATCCACAAAAAGTATATCCGGTGCATTCCCCGACAACATATCCGCATATAAGCGATCACTCGGCGATTCTTGCTCGCCGTTTGTCCCTGAGTCCGACATATTATAATCAATGATTTCGAAAACATATTCCGAGTGCTGCTTTGTAAATAAATTGAGATACGTCTGAACGGTGTCCACGCTGGCATTAGCTATACCGACGCGAAGCGTCTGAACGGGTCGATCGTCTTTTTGAAAGCGCAGCGAAAACAAACCGACATGGCGGGCAATAAAAACTTCCCGATCCACAACCGCGTCGCTATCAACAAATCCAAACATCATCCATTCGCCATCCGCAGTCATCCAGGATGTCGTCAGTGAGTACACTTCTCTCATCGCTTTATTGAAATACACAAACAGCGCACCGGTTGCATCATCGCAAGCATAAATGGCCGAATCCGTATCTAAGTAGATTCTCTGAAGATCACCGATCCTTTCGACAACCAATTTCGAGCTCATCGCATCCGTCTGTGTCAATCCCTGAATCTCTACCATAGACTTTTGTTTATAATGGCTAATTTCAGCAGCGATCATAAATAATTGTTGCTCTTCATCCGTCACGAGAAGCACTATTTCTTTATCGCTCGAAAATGCCACGTCCACAATGTTTTGATTGTCTTTGGATACTCGAACATCCTCCGCTAGTGCCAGCGATAAATCAAAAAGCTTAATGTGCGAAAGCGTAGCGACGCAGAATCGATCCGTCCCGTTAAACTCGATGTCCAAGACACTTTCTCCATCGAGAGCCGGCACTTGCATGATAACCGGCGATGCTGTTCCCGCCATGTATACCATACACTTATATTGAGGTTCCCAAAGTCCTTTGGAAGTATCTTTGACCCATACGTAAATGTTTCCTTCTTCAGACACGTGAATTCGAAGCGGTTCCTCATCTTCCGATATTTCGATCGCAAAATGCGCCTCTAATCCGTCATCCCGACTGATTCGGGCAACCTCGCTCTGCATCTGATACTCGTATAACAAGTATACCGATCCGTCCCATTCCGCCATGTCGAAAAACGCGACCCATCCGGAGTCCAGCGCACCCTTTTCCCAGCCTAAAGCAGCCGACATTTCCTTTAACGACAAATTCAGATCAATATCCGCAATATATCGCTCGGTAGTATTCACATTCCAGACTGCGGGCGCATTCTTCTCGCAAGCAACACACGAAAAAAATAGGCACACCGATAGCAATAGACTTGCGATTCGTATTTTACGAGAATTCTTGCTCAGCATTCGCTCAGTTGACCATCCTTCATCTGAAGTACCCGATCCGCGATTTGCGCAATCGCATGATCGTGTGTTGCGATAATGATGGTTTTCCCCTCTTTTCGCAACATATCGAACATCGCATATATTTCTTCTTTAGTTGTCGAATCCAGCGCCCCGCTCGGCTCATCTGCCAAGAGAATTTTCGGCTCATTCATTAAAGCCCGAGCAATGGCCACCCTCTGTTTCTGTCCGCCGGACATTTGACTGACTTTTCGCCGTTCCAGCTCCGGAATCCCCAGTTTATCCAAGAGGTTTTTGCAGCGCTTATAGCCTTCCCGAAGACTCTTTTTCGAGAAAATCACCGGTACAATAACGTTATCTTGTGCGGTTCGATTGGCAATCAATCCAAAATCCTGAAGCACAAAGCCAATCTTCTCATTACGAACCCTGGCAAGTTGCGAATCATTCTTCTCGCCCATCACTTCGCCGTCCAGAATATACTCTCCGCTATCCGGGCGATCCAATCCGCCCAAAATATGAAGCAAAGTCGATTTGCCCGATCCCGAGACACCATAAATTGCAATCATTTCCCCCTCGCGGACGCAAAGTGAAAGTCCGGTCAAAGCAGGCACTCGAACAGAACGGCTCGGGTAATAAGACTTTTCGATGTTTTTTATTTCAATAATATTCGTCATGATTAATCCTTTCTGATCCACTCTGTCGGGTGAATGCGCCTGGCGCTGAAATAAGAAGGGAGTACTTGTATCGAACACACGGTCAACAAAAACACGAGGATGACGACCACGGTCATCGGATCCGTACGAATCAGTTGAGGCGCCAACTTAAAATAAATGGCACTGCCGACTAAAGACCCCATCGTGATGAGCGGGTAATAGGGACCGATAAAAAACCACAAGCTCTGAGCCCACGACGTGCCGCAAATATAGTAAACGGTCATTTCCAATCGCTTTTTTCGAAGCTGAAGAAAAACCGCCGCAAAAAGACTGCTCATCGTTAGGACGAGAGAAATAAATGCAAAACGAATCAGTTGAAGATACTCTTCGTTATGCTCGACTTTATATCGATGAATCATCTCCGGGCCGGTATGGACCCGACCGCCGCCGAAGATCTCAATCAATTGGGGTTTGATATCTTCCGGGTCGGTGTCGGCGTTGACGGTGATCAAGTAGGGGCCACCCTGATAGATCAATTCTATTCTTTCGCCGGAGGCCGTAGTGGGCTCTATGATATATCCGAATACCATCCGCTCATCGAGAGGACTATAATTATCCGCATATTCTTTGAGCGTTGTCGTTAGTTCGTCAAGTCCGGGCCGGAATACATTAGGCACCAACTCCCATATCGCAACATTTTCATCGACAAATCCCACAATTTCGATTGTACTTTCATGCGAGGTCATATTGTCATTCATATCAGACAAATAAAACGTCACCTCGATATTATCTCCGATTGAATATAGGGCCATTGCTTCAGCGGTAAGTGCGACCTCATTTGGCGCATTCGGCCAGGATCCCTCAGCTAATGCATATTTTGTCTTTCCATAATACTCTTCATTAACACACTCCAGCGGAATAAAGTTGCCCCGGTATTCATCGAGAGCCGTAATCCCAAATGAAGCCGGAGCATAGCGAGCGACGCCCGGCAATTGAATGACCTCTTCCGATGCCTCGGCAAGACGCTCGGATATGCGATTAATATCATCCGTAGGAAGCATGTTTCCTACCAGAATTTGATTTTGCAATCCGTAATCACGAGCCAGAATGAGTCGTTCGCTATATTTAACGTATTCAGATACTGTAAAATGTAGCAGCACGGCTACGAGGGCGGCAAATACCAACAATATGCCATTCATGAGCCAATTATCGAGAAATATTTGTATGCTCAGAAGTATTTTTTTCATATCTTGCTCCTTGAAGAAGCGTGCGGTCTCACACTGTATTTTGCTAGCATTTTGACCCAATAAATAACTACCACCAAAAATATGTAAACCAAAGCATTAGCAGCAAAAAATACAGGAAAGCGTGACCATACATAATCCGTAATCAGCATTTTTAAAATCGGCAAACTAACCATTATCGCTCCTAAAAATATAGACATTAAGGCACACCCAAGGAGCTCAAGTCCCGCTAAAAGCCAAATTTTTCTTATCGTTGCGCCGCAAAGTCGATAAACCCTGAATTCAGACCGGCGACGAAATAGCAAATAGTCGTAGAGAGACATCAAGTTAAGCAAGAGCAAAAAAACGGCACACACGATTAATATATTCATAAAAGTAATTCCTGCAATTTCGTCCGAATTGATGGTCTCCGCAAGAACAATGAATCGCGAATCCGTTCCGCTCACCTCACGCAGAACCTGATCCAATCTGTCAATAGTAGTTTTCGATTGCGGCTCAGTAAATTGCAGACATATTTTTTCGCATCTGTCATTCATTGCGAAAAACGCTTCATATGATATATATACAGAAGCGCTCGCACCACTGCCTACAGAACGACTAAGTCCGATTGAATCTTTGACAATCCAAATATCATCATTTATTTTCAGCTCTGAACTCTCTTCAGCGGTCAATTTCGGCATAGAGATCATGCCATTTTCCATACGCGCCAATTCATCGAGACCCTTTGCGTTGAGATACACAATCTGATTAAGGTCGTAGTCAATATATATCTCTTTCTCACGTTTGAAGGATAAGGCCTGATCAGGATCAAGAAGTCGATCTGAATGTGGCCCAGGGAAAAATGCAACGGACTGAATGACCGGCACCCCACTTTCCGGATGCAAAATGACCTCTTCAGAAATCGGAATTCTTGAAGTGATGTAGATGTCTCGAATTTTTTCTTTATATGGAAGAACGGCGCTAATCAGTGTATCTGCCTCATCCATTGATAAAGACAGTCCATCCGCATAATAGAGACTTCTCTGCCAATTGGCATTTTCGTCCGTTGCTTGCAACATACTCACACTCAAAGAACTCAAAACGAGTTGAACCAAAAAGACAAAAAGCATCATTACAAATAAGATAGCAAGAATCACCTTGTTATCAATAAAGCTAGATAAACCAAATCTTATGACTTTTGATTTCTTGCTCATTTTCTGAAACCACCGCATCCAGTAATTGTAACGAATATATGAAATGCCGTCCGATTCAATTTGATTTGTATCGGACGGCGTGATTGAGGCGTTAATAGTTTCTGGGCAGTTCTATGCCGTAACTTTTCCGCTATAAGGGCCGTTTGTAGTTGAATAATATACGTAAGCCTCTCCGTAATCACCCTTCCAGGAAGCATTTGCTACCACAGAGTATGAAGCATTTGATGATTCATAGTATAGCGGCAGTTTACCATATTCTACTCCGCCTTGTTTAGTCTTTTTTACTACTTCAGTCCCATCATCCAACATGACTCGAGCTCTCAAAGAATAAGAATAAGTCCCTACCATTGTCTTGTCTTGTGCATAAAAAGTCGTTGTTGCAGTTGTTTAATGGACATTATATTGATATTTAACACTTATACCAGGTCTGTTAAAGGATGCAGCGAAAGTACCAACAGAAAACACAAGAACGACCATTAGAACAGTTGCAAATGTAATAGCCTTTTTCATGATTTTTCTCCTTAATAATTAATATTTATATTGTATGTCAGAATTAATTTATCATTGTTTTTTTTTGTCAATTGTCTATTCTTCATGTTCCCTGATCAAATATTTATTCCAGTTCTGGTCATAATATTCGTCTAATACTTGGCACTTCCTATTATTGTTTCGGCATATACAACCGGGCGGCGTCATCACATGCGATAACACCGCCCACTGTTCAAAAATAATACGCGACAATAATTTCCGAAACACAGGACTTAGTTAAAACTCTCCAAGTTAAAACTCTCCAAGCCCTATTCATTGACATTTGCCCGACAACTTAGTAAAATGTGCAAGCGTATTCATGCCAGTTGTAATCGCTTTGGAGAGATGGTCGAGCTGGTTTAAGGCACCGGTCTTGAAAACCGGCGAAGGTTTGTAGCCTTCCGAGGGTTCGAATCCCTCTCTCTCCGCCAAACATTATGAAATGAAACCAGTGGGGGATAAGATGAAAGGGTTGCCGCATACCACGTGCATCCTCTCTTCTACCAGACTACCTCACCGGTTTCATTTCGTCAACGGATTTTTAGTCCACATGGTGCAATTATAATCACGACAACGTGATTATTCGAGTCATGTTTTCGTAATGCCATTGATGATAATACTAATAAATGAAAGGAGCGCGAAGCGTTGACTATTTGTTACAACAAGTTATGGAAGTTGTTAATTGACAGGAATATGAAAAAAACAGAGTTGATTAGGCTTGCGGGCGTTAGTACAAATGTAATTGCAAGAATGAGCAAGAACAGTCCGGTAGCAATGGAGTCTTTGGTGAAGATTTGCACTGCCTTGCAATGTGACATTTCCGACATTGTAGAGTTTAAGATGTCATGTGCTGAGCGCTTAGAACTAGTGCCTTGATTATTCTGACGCACTGAGGATGAAAAGTAAGCGGTAAACTGCATTCGTTTTATTAAAGTTGGAGGTTTGGGAAATGAAAACATATTTTTCCCAATAAGAGCTTCTAATTCTTTACTTGCTGCGTCCGTGGTTCCCGAGTCTTCGTGCTTCCATAAATCAACAGGAACCATTCCTCCATCCATCTCCGTTAAAAACTTTTTGAGTCGCGGATATTGGTTTTCTCCTCTTTTGCCCCAATAGAGTTTATTATCATTTACATATTCTTGATAACGAGAAAACTCAAATTTCCAAGCATTGGTTGGATGCCTTACTATATTACCAGTTATCGGGTTCGTCATATCGTAAGAAAGATTTGGACGCTGTTCTCTTGTGGCAGGATTAACACAAGAAACGCTTGTCCAAACACCACGAGGGTCATTATCAGGATTTGTGTACGTTGAATCCGCTTTCTCATTTCGCGGTTCTTTTAAATCTGCCAATAACGGCGACTTTCTATAGCATAGTATAGGCTCGGTCAGGGTTGTAAACATTCGTGCATTGTTGCTTCGAGTGTATCTTTTTTCCCAGATTAACTGTACGACAAAATTACTCTCACCAAAAACTTCATCGCACATCTTTCTTAGTTGAGCGACTTCTCCCTCGTCAATACTAATAAAAATCACACCATCACTTGATAGAAGGTTCCGTGCAAGCACCAATCGAGTATAAAGCATACTGCACCAATCGGAATGGAAGCGACCATTACTTTCTGAGTTGAGAAATAAACGGTCACCATCTTCGTCATATACACCCGCTTCTTCTTCGTATCCCTCACGGCTCTGTTTGAAATCATCGCGGTAAATAAAATCATTCCCCGTGTTATACGGAGGATCTATGTTCGTGCCGTCTTTGATACAATGCAAATAAGCGGCTCCTGCGCTATTGCTGGTTAGCAAATGGGCGGAAACCGCTTGATATAGGGACTTCCTGCGGTCATGGGCTGACAGTGGAAGCCGCTTCTTTAGCTTGTAGATTGTGTTATGCAAAATAGTCTGCCTTGCCGTCGCCTCCATCATTACAGCCTTTGCACCCCCTCTTGGTAGGAATCTGAGGAATAATTAAAAGGTATAGCTAAAATTAAAAGGTTCATTGGTTATGGTATCTGATTTTAACCAAGGTTTAATTATCTTCTCTGTTTTCTATTTCTTTCAAAGTTATCCCGTCTTTTGTTTTCCACTCTATAAGACCATTTGCATGACCGCCAATAACAAATGCAGCAGCATAGGACGGACTCTTAAATAAAACGTCCTCCTGTAATATACCTTTTTCATTAACTTTGGCTTTTTGCCGAGCTTCTTTAATACCAGGCGGAATACTATCTGAATCGTTTAGTTCAATATGACTACCCTTAATAACAACAAACCCTTCTGTTGTTTGTTTACAGTCAGCCTCAATTGTCTGTCCACTCTTGCGGCTTTTCCGTTTCAGATGAAGCAGTAGTTCATCTCCCTCATTGGCCGTATCACTATTTGTCTCTATAGGAGGCTTCAATACGGCAAGCGATTCAAACACCTTGTGTCCAAGGGCTCCCATAACTATCTTTGAGTAGTCAATAAACTCCTCCAGCTCGCTTTCTTTTTCCTCCGTAATATTGCCAGGTGTAGGGTCATTCCCATTTTTGACAGCATACCTTTTTGCAGTTAATGCCAAGTTCGTAAAGCGGTTTTCAAGGTAGCTTATTTCAGTAGGTCCAAAGGAATTATTTGATGTAGTGAATACAACCGCTTCCGTCCAGTAATCTTTGTCGGGGTTTCGCTTATGTTCCTGTAAGCGATAAAGAATCCCTTCACCATTTTTTCTTGTTCCAGCCTGTCCAATATAAACAACACTTTCTCCAGTCTGGTCAGAGGTGCCAAACAGGAAATAGACCCCACTCTGTGAAAGGTCATCGCGTCCCTTGCACTTATCCAGCTCAGTTCGTGGTAGCTTATATGCCACACCAGTCCAATTTGCCAAAGTGCATTTGATACGACCACTTGCTGTACCGTCCATCAAAAATAGATTGATGCTTTTACCTCGTATAGACACGTTATTCCACCTCCAGCTTTAATTGTTCTGGTTTCACCCGATTTTTCATCAGGTACATAAAACTGGATTGCAAGCGAACTTCATCATGTGATAGGAGCGAATACTCCCAAGGCTTTCCACCATTGTCAGCATTCCATTCACTGACTGCTCTGCAATACTCCTGTGCAGCGATGGCTTTTTCTTTTACATTATCGCTATTTATTTCAGTGGAGGCTTTCGTCTCCACCATGTATATCGCATCGCTGGTTTCGACGATAAAATCCGGCTCATACTTGCTTGCACCGCCCGGTCCATAATAGATATTAAACTGCTTCGGACTTGGACGTAGCCATTTCAATACTGCATTATCGTTTTCAAGGACTATTGCAAAGATTCGCTCCGTATTGCTGTCGAACTTATATAGCGTATGACAAGCCTTTTTGAAACCTTTAAATACCTTTGTCTTAACCTCGGATGCTGGCATATTCGCACGCAGGTCATAAAGGTCATCCGACCTGAACTTGCCACCGAAGCTGGTTTCTATTCTGCTAAAAGGACGCATTTCGGAAGCACGATAGCTTATTTCCTCTTTGTAGAAATGCTGATTCATCTGTGAATAAATGATTTCGGCAAGGCTACGCTGACGGTCACGCATAACTTTTTCAGTTTCCTCTAGACTCAAGTACGACAAAAAGTGCCTCTTGGCATCTCCAACAAGAGAATATATGAGTCCCGAGCAAGTGCTATAATCCACATTATCGTGGATGATGATATGCCGCACAACTTCATTCTCGACAGTATCTGCTTTTGGGAATAGCGCAAGATTGGTCTCATATTCAAATGTTTCTCCACCTTCTTGCAATTCCGTGCCAATAAGGGTGTCATCGGAAGGGTGCCAACTCAAGTTTCTGGTATCAAGAGGAAAATCATAAAAGCCGTGCTTCACTTCTGTGAACGGCTGTACAACACCCTGCGGGATTGGGATGACCTTATCGGTAAGAGCCTGCACGCAAGTTTCAATGGCAGACTCGACAACAGCATTTAAATCTTCCGGCTTGAGCTCGAAGGTCGGAAACTGGCGTATTGTTTCTCCGACGATGCTGGCACGAACCGTTTTCATGATTTCCTCGTCCTTTGTCGCATCAAATGTCTTGACCTGCTTGCCGAGTTCAATCACGGTTTTGGAGGCAAGTTGTGCAACAAATTGCGCCACCTGGACAGTCTGCTCCGGTGTTTTATTTTCAACATAATTTGCACTTGCGGTTTCTCGGATGGTGAAAGCAAGCTGCTCCGTGAAACTCTCAGCACGTGTTAATTCGTCATAGCTTGTAGGTAATTCTACAGTTTCCCTCTGATCATCGTTATCCGATTCTGTTGGATCGATATAGAACACGCGGCGAACAAGAGAATCTGGGTTGTTCGCAAGATTTACGATGGCTTCATAACGGTCATGGCTGACAATAGACAAGCGGTCTACTTCATCTACGCCTGTTCGCTGCCCATATGGCAAGCGGAGACCACGTCCGATAGTTTGCTCTGTGAGCGTTTCGGAAGCAGAAGCTCGCAAAGGGATAATGGTATAGAGATTAGTAACATCCCATCCTTCTTTAAGCATATTTACATGGATTACAATCTCAATGCGGTTGTTCGGATTTTCAAGCGACAATAGGTGCTCTATATTTTCATCCTTTTCAGCGCCCCGTTGTGCGGAGTTTATTTCTAATACTTTGTCTTTATAATATCCACGGAAGAAATCAGGCGAAGTCAGATACTCCCTAATCTGGCGAGAATGCTCCGTGTCTTTGGCAACGACAAGAACAAATGGTTTGACAAGGGGTTTTCCTGTACTTCTGGAATACACGTCAAGACGGCTTTTCGTTTCCTCATGGAGACGGACACCGTCGTTGAGTTTTTCATGGTCAAGCTGTTCTGCTGTGTATTCCTCCGGTCGGAAGTCTTTTCTGGTGAAAACCGCCGGTACTTTAACATATAGTCCATCGTTCAAAGCATGAGCAAGGGAGTATTCGTAAACCACATTCTTGAAATCAATTTTCCTCGCACCTTTTTGAATCTGTGGTGTTGCGGTAAGTTCTACCCCAAGAATGGGCTGTAACCCATTGATAGTATCAAACCCTCTATCGGCGTGGTAATGATGACTTTCGTCCATGAAGATACATAAATCTGGCAAGGCTTGTAGGTATGCAAAATACGACTGCCCCAAAACCTCGTTCAAACGCCGCATTCTACCCGATTCGGAATTCAGCTTGGATATATTAAATACATTTATTATGATTCCTGTATCGAATAGCGTCTGTTGCCTGAATTCCTCATAATTATCACCATCAATAATTCGCGGTGGGTTTACAAACTTATCCAGTCCTCGGAACACATATTTTGGGTTTGACTGTTCTCCAAGGTCAGCTTTCAGTTTTCTATAAATTGTGAGGTTTGGAGCCATTACAAAGAAATTCCTAACCCCTTTTTCATAATGCAGATAGGCAATTAAAGCGCCCATTAACCTCGTTTTGCCAATGCCGGTGGCAAGGGCAAAGCAGATTGACGGGAAATCGCGTTCAAAAGAAGTTAGAGTAGGAAAAAGCTCCTTGATTTTTTGCAGTTCGCTTTCTAAATCAGGTTCCTTTGATAGAGATAGAATATCACATATCTGCTGGAACCGTTCTAAGCTCTCTTTCTGCGGCGGACGCAGGGCAAGACGGTTATTTATGTACTTCGCATTACTATTCAACATCATCCCATTCCTCCTCATCCAGTTCCGGCGGATTTACAATATTCAGGTCGTAGTTGTCCGCACCGAACTCGCATTTTGTGAGCACAGATTGTGGAATTTTACGCACATCAATATTTTCGTAGCGTTTGCCAAGTCCAACGTCAAACGCTGGGGCACAAATCAATAACTTTTCGAATTCCGGTAGATCACGGGCAATATCGTCCAGTTCCTTGGCAGTAAGGTATTGTGTAGTTACGAAAATATAGCTGTTATCCTGTGCCTTACCCTGCTTCCAAAAGCACTCATTATTAGGTGAATAAACGAAGCCGTTCAGCTTAGCCACTGCTGCAACTAACATTTCTGCATTGTACTTGTCGGAGAATACGGGATTGCCGTGGATGTCTTTAACGATCAATGTTGGTGCAAGCTCATAAAACTTAAATCCACCTCCGCCTTTCCAATCCACCGATTTGGAAATGCCGCTTTGTTCACCTTCAACAACTTTTTGAAGTCGAGGAAGGCAGTGGGTGTAGCAGTGATCGCCAAGCTCAATTCCTATGTAACGTCGTCCCATCTTGTGAGCAACGGCGGCCGTCGTGCCTGAACCAAGAAAGCTATCAAGAACAAGATCGCCTGGGTTCGAAGTTAATTCAATGCATCGTTTTATAAGTTTTTCAGGTTTTTTACCTCGCGGAAAATCAACCCCGCCTTCTTTTGCCAGGCCTTCAATTGAAATGTCACTCCATATATCTGTAATAACTTCAGCAGGCAACCACATTCCATCAAGCTCTCGAAGTCGTTCTTTATAGTAAATTACCCTTTCCCCACCAATGAACATATAGTCCATATCATCATTTGGATGTCTGATTATACGGTTTCGGTTCTGTTTTGAAATAGCAATCGTATTTTTTCTCTTTAATAAAGCCCCTCCTGTGACAGAAGCTGTTCTAAAGACTCTATCAGCATTTTCAAGAGCAAAAGCACTAACACCCTCAGTAAGAGCATCAGAATCATGACGTGCAGCTTCACGTGCAGTAGAAAAACCCATTTGTTCCGCAACAAGATCTTTTATATTTCTCCATGTCCAGTGTTCTTCACTCTTATCGCAATTTTCAAAAACCCATTTATATTGCTCATCATATCCTTTTTCAATATACATGGCGTTTATATTAATTTTGAACGAAGCTTTGTCCTTTGTATAAAATAGAATATGGTTAGCTTGCTTAAAGATCCCATCACTTGTACTCTTAAAGCCAAAAGATTTATTCGTAGCGACGATTATCTCATTCAGATAATTCCGCCTACCGAATACTTCATCCAAAAGCACTTTTGCATATGAAGCTTCACTATCATCCAAATTGACAAACAACACTCCGCTGTCGCAAAGAAGATTATGAAGAATTTGAAAACGTTGATACATTAAGCCTAGCCAGATACTATGCTCTAAATTATCATCATAATGTTCAAATGCTGCTCCCGTATTAAATGGCGGATCGATATAAATACACTTTACCTGCCCGGCGAATTCTTGCTCCAACGCTTTTAGAGCAAGAAGATTATCACCATGTATAATCATATTGTCGGCAGCAGGGTCACCGTAGTCTTTTGTAGCGTCGTGCAGTAGTATGCGCGGTTCTATTTGTGGGCCGTTACCCTTTCCAATCCATGTAAGTTCCAGTTTTTGCATTGTAAATTCCTCCGTATTCTCAAACGATCTCAAATGAGATGGTCATAATATGTTTCAGTGTGGACGAGCCTTCAAGCTTGGTGCGGATTTCATCTTGTAGCCGGTCATTTCGCGTATCTATTTCATCCTCGCGGTCATAAATATCGCGCCGCAGTTTCTTGCGCTTTTCCTCAAGACGGCTGACTTCCTCTTTCATCTCCAGCATTTCAGCAAGCGTTTTATCTGTACTGCCTTTGAAAATGCGTTTCTTCTCCGTGATTTCTTTACCCAAGTCTTTGAGTTCTCGCTGCAACCCGTCCTTGAGGTCTTCGCTGAAAGCATCCAGTTTAGCACATTCGGCAAGAAAGTACTCTTTGTTAATGCGTTCGATCTCCGCTTTCTGCTTTTCGAGATTGGCTTGCCGCAGGGTATCTAATTCGGCTGCATCTGCACCGGCCTCACCGATAATCTCTGCTGGAAGCTCCATGATTCGGTTAACCATGTCACTATCAACTTCTGTTCCATCCTCGGTTACCACAGAGAAGATGAGATGTTCCTCAGTATCGAAACCGCTGTATATCAGCTTGTCAACCGAAAGAACGCCTCTAAGGTTCGGATGGGCTTCTAAAAAGCTGATACGATGTTCCTGAGAATTTGTGTGGTCAAAACGGATACTAACAGGAGCAAGGGGCATATTTAAAGCCTTATTAAGCCATTCCTGGCACATTGGGTCATCTCGGCGCAAGAAAATATCACCTTGTTTCTCGGCATCCTTCCATTGAACGTTATACGTTTCCGTAGAGCCGTTCACGCGATAAGAAAAACGCCATTGGTCAAGGGGTTTAACCCGCTCAGCACCTTGCATGGTGAAAAAATTGCATAACCAGCGGCTGAATTTATCAAGCCCAGCAAGAGTATCCTCTTGACATCCTTTCAACCGCGCGGCGACTTCTTCATCGAAGTTTTCGAGAATGGACTGCCGGGCGGCGCTCATTTTCTCATTAATGTGTTCAGAAAGTTCCTCCTGTAATTCATCAAATTCACCTTGGATTTCCTCTGTGGTCTTACATGTCTGATATATCTCGGCAATGCGTTTTTCAAAGTCCATGCCTGATTCAATAGATCCAAGCACTTCGTCTGAGGAACCGAACAACCCGCTGAATAAGCGGAACTTCTGGTCGAGCAGTTCATAGACACGAACATCTGCAGCATTTTTCTTATTTAAGAAATTAATAACTACAACATCATTCTTCTGCCCATATCTGTGGCAACGGCCAATACGCTGTTCAATACGCTGAGGATTCCACGGTAAGTCGTAGTTGACAACCAAACTGCAAAACTGTAGATTGATGCCTTCAGCTGCGGCTTCCGTTCCAATGAGGATACTTGATCTGTCGCGAAATTCCTCTACCACGGCAGCTTTCATGTCTGCCTGTCGTGAACCAGAAATCACGCCATCATTCTTGTGGCGTTCTTTCCAATCGGCATATATTCTTTTGGATATTTCATCACTGTTTGCTCCGTTTAAGAATACGATGTTATTCTCGTAACCGTTGTCAGTCAATAGGCGAAGGAGATACTCCTGTGTACGGCGAGACTCGGTGAAAATAACCGCCTTACGCTGTCCACCAAGCTCCTCGATTTTATCAAATCCTTTTTGGAGCGCAATTAACAGGTTGTCACCTTTTGCGTTATTTTTGATGCTTTTTGCGAGTTCTGCATACTCCTTAAGTTTCTGAAGTTCCTCAGCCACTGCCGCGCGATCTTGTTCAAGGCCGTTTGCCAGTGGGTCGTCCGAATCCTCCTGCTCTTCCACAAGTTCGTCAAACGAATCGTAATCTTCATTAAACTCAATTTGCATATCCAAGCCCTGTAGGAGCAATTGTAATCGCTCAATTAGAGAATTCAATGTACCCGAAATAGCAAAGGATGATGAAGCCAATAACTTTCGCAATACTAAAGTAATGAGGGTTCGTTGACCCTGAGGAAGAGCAAAGAGCTTTTCCGATTGTAAATACTCAGATACGAAGTTGTACAGTTTTTCCTCGTCGGCTGTCGGAGAATACTCCTGTAAAATAGCCATACGGCTTGTGTAGTTGACATACTCTGTTACCTGTTTACGCAGGGTGCGCTTGCAAAACTGCTGTAGCCGTGTTTTTAATGCACGGTTTCTTATTTCCTCATTAGCCACTGAAACATACATATCCCGGAATGTACGGGCATCACCGAAAACATGCTCATCGATAATACTCGTAAGTCCATATAGTTCCATGAGGTTGTTCTGAAGCGGCGTAGCGGTGAGAAGCAGTTTCCTTTTGCCTGCCAGCGTTCGGCGCAACTTTCCACCTGTGACATTGCTGGATTTATACACATTACGCAGGCGGTGCGCCTCATCAATAATGACCAAGTCCCAAGGGGTAGCATGAACGTCATTCTCTTTTGATGAAACGAAATTATATGAGCAGATTACGACCTGATCACGTATGTCAAAGGGATTTAGAGCCCCATCTTTTTTTGCTTTGTTATAGTTTTTAGATTCGAGTATGGTTGATTCTATGTAGAACTTTTCAGAGAGCTCAGCTCGCCATTGGGTACGGAGCGAGGCCGGAACAATAAGCAGAATACGACGTCGACGTTCTGACCAGTACTGTGCCAGCACCAACCCTGCTTCAATTGTTTTCCCTAATCCTACCTCATCGGCGAGTAAAGAACCATTTGAGAGTGGGGATTTTAAAGCGAATAACGCTGCATCAACCTGATGAGGGTTAAGATCGACCTTTACGCCGGACATAGCAGAAGCAAGCCCATCAATGCTTGCCTGCGGACGATGCAACATTATTTGTTCGGCAAAATACCGAATTTGATGCGGAGTATATGTCTCCATTGTTTTTCACCCCTTTCCTACTTTTTAGGATCTTCGCTCATCTCCATAATGTCAGAAATGTCACAATCAAGTGCTTTACATATTTTCTCGAGTATGTCAGTATTTACGTTTTCGTTTTTCCCAAGCTTTGTAATAGAAGCCGAACTAATACCTGCTTTTTTCTGAAGGTCTTTCTTCAGCATGTCTTTATCAATGAGAAGTTTCCATAATTTTTTATAACTAATTGCCATATTTTTTCACCTCGCGAGATTTTTCAAATCCAGCTCAATCCAACAAATTTTATTATAGTATATCAGCATGAGCATGATAACGCAAGATTAAAACCAGCGAAAGCATGAATAAGTCGAAACTTCCCTCGATTTGAGCTTAATAGTGTATTATAATTAATTGGAGTTAATTGGGGGGTGTCGGTATGATTTTTATTAGCGGTGTTCACGGAGTTGGAAAATCCTATTTTTGCAACAAGGTTAAGGAGGAACTCGGCATTAATACCTTTTCTGCGAGTAAGTTAATCTCCGAACATAAGCATGCTGAATTCTCTCGCGACAAGCTGATTCCCGACATCGACCATAACCAGCAATACCTATTGATGGCAATTCGAGACTTAAACGCTGTAGGCTCAGATTATCTCCTTGACGGTTCCTCGGTCGGCTTTTACGAAAATCGCCTATGGTGGCCGTATTGGAGAAGCACCTTCTGGGCGATTCTTGCGAAAGGACGCAGCATGTCGGCAGGAGAACACACCATCACCGTTGACGGCGGTGTGGCGGGCGCAGTTATATGGCTTTCGTCTTTGCTCATCGTTTTCTGAACAGCCCTCGGCAGGTTCGGCTACCTTTGAACTCTCTCCTCGTAGCTTCAAGGACGTGAACGGGAATATGGCGGTTCCCGATAAGGGTTTTAAGCTGACCACCGAGATTTTGCGGCGAAAACCCGACTCGGCTCTGGTGTGGTATGAGGACTTTCGAGACCCCATCACGCTGCAAAGCACTTACTGGGCTACACTTTCAGGCAGTTGGGCAGTCTGGCGAAGCGATGAATATGCATCCGGCAGGGTTTATTCACAGCTGGAAGGTAGTGGCCAGCTTGCCTGGAGATATGACAGTTTCTCCGATGTTCATCTTCGAGCTCGACTTGCTTTCCCTCATAACGGAAGCGGGCGCGCCGGGGTATTTATCGGCGACATCTTCTGTTGTATCAATATCGACACTGAGCAAGTGGAACTCTATCAAGGCTCTATTTTGCTCGGCAGTTATGGTGCAGCTTACTCTAAAACACCTGCAACCGACATCCGCACAAATCCCAATATGTATCTCATTTAATGCCTTCCTCTACACCCTCCGCAAACAAGAGAACTTACTTACCGAATTTGACGAAAAACTGTGGTGCAGCCTTGTGGACTACGCTACTGTTTATGATAAAGACGATGTACGGTTCACTTTTAAGGACGGAACGGAAATTCAGGCATAATAAAACACCCTATTACTGATAGGCGGTAGTAGGGTGTATCTCTGATTTCGCAAGCTGGGTTCTTACTATGAAAACAGGTCAATTTTCCCACGTTTACTATAGTCAAACTCTGATCTTTTTTTTGCAGCATTTCTTATTCCCATACCAATACATTTTACGTATACAAATGCATCACGTCCAGTCAAATTTGCATAGAAGGTGTAAGCCATTTTAACCTCCTCGCTCCAGGAGTCCCATAGTTTAGAACTCAACACCATGTTCTCTGAATACAGTGGTAAAACCATGGAAATATAAAATTTGATTTTGTCTATTGATGCAGCATTAAGCTGATCAAAAAGTCTTTGATATATAGGTCTCTCTGTTTGCAAGCAACTTAAAATAATATAGGACTGAGTTGATTCTGGAAACACAGTTATTGCAAGGCGATGCATTATACCTTTTACTGTATGCCTGATTTTCTTTCCATTCAGATCATAGTCTGGAGCAATATATGCATAGTCTGCAAACTTAATCTGTTCTGGAATATTAATAACACAGGTTGCTACGCCATTGTGAGTCCCCGCCATTATTTCTTTATCAAAATGAGATTTGATTGGGTCAAACTCTCGCATTTTTAATTGTAGCATTCTATACATTCCTACCATCATTGGAGCCCTAAATGCTACTGGATTCTTCTTAAAACATTCTTTGTAAATATCTATTGCCGTACGCTGTTTATAGTATTCAAAAATGAATGCCTTGTAAGCATATATGAACTTCATTTCTTCGTTAAGTTCATCAAAATCTGGAGCACCCTTTTCTATAGCAGCAAAAACAATGTTATCATGCAAATCACAAAAACAAGTCTCGGTCGTTGCATCATTAGCACTGGTTTTACTCATTTGAACAATAATAGTAGGCTCTCCTTTTTCCATTGGAATAAGCAAGGGCTTTTTCTTTGCATTCATCATATATACATGGCGCTCACTTCCTGCAAGCAAAGAGATAATTTTATTGTTTTGCAAAGCATGTGCTTCTTTAATTTTACCCTTACAACGGGATTGATCTGGATGCATACAGCATCTTTTTATTGATTTTCGCATCATCTCCATGATTTGAACTTCTGCCGGTTTCCTGGATGATTGAGACGGTACTACTACCTTGTTTTTACAACAATCTTGATATTTAATACCACTACCGCAAGGGCAGAACTCACTACCAAAAATCCTTATATGTTTTAATGGATTCATTTTTCACCTACCTAAGCGTTCTCTTTCGCCATTCGCGTAGCAAGTTATTCAAAGCCACGCCAACACGTAACCTTTCTTTATATACATCAGTTTTCTTTTGATTTCCTGCCCTTATATGATTATATCGGTCAATGGTTTTTAATTGATGATCTACTAATTCTTGATGTTCCTCTATGTATACTTCAAAGGCTACTCGCTCATCATCTGACTGGTAAAATAAAACTACATCTTTTAGGTTATCAAAAGCATACTGCTCATCGCTATTTTCTTGATCATATAAGAAAGTCAATACCCGGAATCGCTTACTTTCCAACACGTAAAATTTATAACTGTATTTGTTGTGCACTCCATATTCATCATGGCAGATAAATCCCCATTCTGGGACAGGTATTTGGAGACGCCCACTGTCCAACACTACTAATTGGAAGCTTTCAAGAATAGTCTGTTGATATTTTATATTTAGAATATTAAATGATGTGCTCTCGTTCGTCATGGCAAAAGAATAAAATTCGTCTTTTTCTCTGTCATCCTCTTCAGATACAATTTCAATAGTATATTCCGGTTTAAAGATGTTGTAAAAACTATATTCTTTGTCCGTCCATTCGAGTTTGTTTTTCATGCGGTCATAAATATAATCCAACGGTGCTTTTGTTAGACCTAATCTTTTTCTCCAAAGATTTTCTATGTCACAAACATCCGCATTACTATTGTCAGGTGTGTTTTTATCCCCGATGCGTAAGTATATACAGCCTTCACGCATTTTTCCATATTGCTTTTTTAGAAATATTGGGGTTCTATCGGTGTCATTTATAATTAACACATCGAGCTCGATGCCATTATATTTGATTGTCTCTATTGAAATTTTGGGATAATTATCGCCTGCGAAATGTAAGTTTGAAATTGCATCAATAATATCAGCTTGTTTTCTGCGGGGCTTTTGCATACCCACAATTCTCAGATCATCTGAGACACCAAAGATTATATAGCAATTTTCATCATGCACAGTATTAGCTAAGCAAATAATGTCTTTAATCAAGTTGGACATATCATCATGCCACTCCTGCTTGAAGTCCCAGCATTCGCCCTCTTTCCCTTGTTCCAAAAAGAATTTTACAAGTTGTTTAGTTGAGTAATATTGAAACTTAGACATTTTCACACCTCACTGATTCCTATGCATTCTTGATATGTATCCCACATAAAATGAACAGCCGCTACAGATGAACCTACTGCCAAGTGCGCATATCGTGGTGGAAGAGGCTGAAAGCTTTTATTTTTACCATGACCATCGCCATACAGATTTCTTAACTCAGCCATCCCTTGTGCTATATTCCCTAGATTTCCCAAAATACGAGCGGCAATGCTTTGACCCGTAACCCCGTCTTTTAATTTTTTAGGACTCAACCCAATGCTTTCACAAGCTACCTTCATTAGTTGGATTAAATCCAAGCCTGAATCATATTGTATGTTCTGTTCGTCTAAAATAGTTTTGCAGCATATTTCGATTAGCTCTTTGGCCTTGCCAATAGCGGAATTTGGGGCTATGTGAATCAAGCTATACATTAAATCAACTTGTACAGTAACATAGTCGCTGTTAAATGCATTCTTAATATTATCTATTTGTCCGGTTACAACTTTTTCTCCAATCCTGAGATTTTTCCAGCCGTATATATCTCGACCAGATATATTCGCCACCGGATTAATACTATATCCATCTGGTTGCAGCAACTCGTTTAATATCTCAAGTAAAGCCCTCCAATTTTTCTTCTCGTCCCGAACAGCCGGATGGAGTATTTCACAAAGGAAATCTAAAAGATATTTATCGTCATTGCCTGATGATAAATGAAATCTGTCATCATCAAAAACCCAACCCAATCCATAATCATCATTGTTAACTGTATGTTGCCATATATCACCTTCTGCATCTTTGAAACGGCTGTCGAATGAAGGTAATTGATTGAGCGGATAGAGTCTCTTCAAAAAAGTTATTTCATCAAGCCTACCCCAATAATCTATTTTTACATCATAATCTTCGGATTCTATATAATTGAAAAAATCTGGATGCGGTTTATCCACAAACACTGTATGGGTAAACCCATTAACCAGAATGTCAATTATATCTCTTCGGGTCACTTCTGTGATCTGATTCATACAACTCCTCTTTTCTTAATTGAATTGCATACCAACCATATCAATACTACCATTAACTAATCCGGCCTATATAAAAATAACCGGCAATCCCGGTCAAAAGCTAAACCCCCTTTTTTGAACCTTCACCCCCTTAGGAAGCCTTCAAAATAGGGTAATTAAATTGTATCATTTTCGTAGTGATTATATCGATATACACCATTTTCACCTTTCCGAGATAGCTTTCTTGCAACAATTTCAACACATCAAGGTTGTCGCCCTCTATATAGAGGTTTTCGGTTGTGTCCCAATTTTTACTCTCTTCCATGCAAGGGCGGAGGGTTTTGCGAATTGGCCGTCCGGCTTCGGCAATGGCGGCGCGCTTGCCCACCCATGTAAACTCATAGGCTTCGTCGCCGTATACCTCGTCACCCAGCATGAAGCGCAGCAGGTCAAAATTAACCTTCCCCTCGGTAACCACACCAGGGAAAAGTTCGGCTATTATCGCCACATTTTCGGCGGTGAGATTCGGGGTTTCAAATTTCATTTTGTTAGTCATGCGTTGTTTCCTCCAATTCTTCCGGTGCATCATCTGGCTCAACAGAGGGCAATAAGTTAATCAATTCTATGGCAATTTCCTCGGCTGATAGCATCGCCGTGTTAAGAGCTTTTCGCCCCGCCAAGGTCGGACTGAAGGCTTGCACTTCGTCTTTCGTGATTTTGTGCCATATTGGGAGTATTGTTTTACCACCAGTCATTTCTCGCTGAAACAATCCGTCTAGTTCATACTGCGTCCAACCTTTTCGTATGTAAGCATTCGAGAGGATGGCTATTCCAAATCTGGACTTACGCAACCCCTCATCTATTTTAGAACGGAGGCTATCGCCCCACTTTATACTCATTGCATCATACCAAACCTTCACACCACGCGAGTCCAGCTCTTGGTACAGTCCATCTACAAAACTCTCTTTATCCTCGGAAGCGTGGGAAATAAAAACGTCAAATTCCTCTGAGCCTGTTTCAGCATACATATGGTTTTGTGATGCGGCAACTGATTGAGCTTGAATTTGATCCGTCAGTTCATTTATTCGCTGTTCATAGCTGCGTTGAAGAGCAGTTTGGGCTTTATCGTTCTTTTTATGCTCAGCAGCTTCCTCTTTCTGTAATTTGACTTGTGTTTCCGCTCGTTTCTTGCGCTTGTCAGCAATTTTCTTGTCGACATCAGCCTTATCATTCATAGCCTTTAAAGCCGCCATGTTATGGCGGTCAATCTGCGTTTGTTTTGATTTAATTGTAGCTAACGAGGCATTTTTAGGTATTACCTTTGCTACGCGAGCTGCACTACTCCGAGCTGCCGCTTCTTTCTTAGCAAATTCAACCGACTTTTTTTCAAGTGCGACTATATCTTTGTCAAGCTGATTTAGTGTTCTGCGTGTCTGTTCGGCACTCATTTTATCCCTCCAGTTCTTTTTTTAGTCGTTTCAACTCCCCGTTCAATTCGACTTGCCTGTTAAACTGCTGTTCCCGTACTTTTTTCGTTTCCAGTTTGGCAATCTCACGTTCAAGTTTTTGCCGTAGTTGGTCTTTTTCAACCGCTTCGGTAATACTTCCGTCTGAATCTAATCTTTCGCCGGCTATTTGTCGTGCTAGGTTTTCATAAACGGCATCAAGGTTTAATCCGTCAAGCTTTAGTGTAAAGTCATTCATTGGAAACCAATCAGAGTTGTAGAATATACCGGATGCTTCGATCCAAGTTTGAGCGACATTTGCAAATGTCAGCACGAATAAAATTTTGTATGGGATTGCCTTATTTATTGTTGTCAGAACACGTTTGTCCAAGCCACGCTGCCGCAAGGAAATTTCAAATACCTGTATTTCTTTAACACCCTCTCCGGGAGCCAAGCCCACTGTTGTATCAGAAAGTTTATTTCTCCAGATGATGGATTCAATTTGATTTTTGATAATGTCGCGCAACTGGGTAGTCATCGTTGTGTTAGCATAAATTTTTTCCTTTGCTACACGCCGATTGACTTCAGTTGAGCGAGGTAATCCTAACATATCCTCACCTCACCACCAGGAAGCAAATCATTTCAAAGTCATCCAGACCGCTTATCTTGTTATTTAAGGCTGAGGTGCCATACAAATGGTTCTTCTCGCATTATCTGTTTATTCCAATAGTTAAATACCTTCTGTGCATTTCGAAATATCTCATCAATCGGTCGTTTCGTTCCAAGCTTGTCATTAATTAGGCTTGGATTACCTTCGTAAGCCAGTTCAAGCTGATTTCTCAGGTCAATAAAGCGGTTGTTGACCGGGGTTGCTGAAAGCATCAGGACCTTTGTCTTAACGCCGGCACGAATGACACGGTTCATAAGTCGAAGGTAGCGATTTTCACGGCTATCATTACCATAGACCTCTCCGCCGTTTCTGAAGTTATGAGATTCATCGATGACGACTAAGTCATAGTTGCCCCAGTTTAGTCTGCTCAAATCCAAACCATTTGATTTTCCTCGTTCTCTGGAGAGGTCAGTATGGTAAAGGACGTCATATCGTAATCGATTTGCAGCAATGGGATTATTGACATAGTTATCTTTAAAAGTATTCCAGTTATCTGACAACTTCTTAGGGCACAAAACAAGCACGGAGCGGTTGCGATTTTCATAATACTTAACGACAGCAAGGGCGGTAAATGTTTTACCAAGCCCTACGCTGTCTGCAAGGATACATCCGTTATATGATTCAAGTTTGTTGATGATCGCAAGTACGGCGTCCTTTTGGAATGCGTATAACATATTCCAGATTTTACTTTCTTTAAATCCCGTCGCTTCATTGGGCAAACCGTCCTCGGAGATATCCTCCAAGAACTCATTGAAGATATTGTATATCGCCACAAAGTAAATAAACTCTGGTGCGTTTTCGTTATAGGCCGCAGTGATACCGTCGATGACCTGCTCAGTCACATCTTGCATCAGGTTCTTGTCGTTCCAAATCTGATTAAACATACGGATATACTCGCCGGAGAGCGGCGCAAACATCTTATTAACCGGATTAATGATATTGTTGCCACGCTCGCAACCGATGTCGGAAGTGGTGAACCCATGTAGTGGCATATAGGTCGTGCACTCATCTCCTTCAACATTCATAAAACCACTGATGTTACCGCCTGTGAGGTTGGAACGGAACTTTACCTTCTTACGAATCCAGTCGGAACACTCGCGGGCAATTGCCTTTTGTGTCAATTCATTACGAAGCTTCACTTCAAACTCCGTGCCGTAGAGTGAACGCTCACGGTTAAGACGTGGGATGTAGAACTCTCGTTTTTCCTTGGGCGCCTTCTCATGCAGGAAAGTCGGTGAGGTGAAAATAAAACGCAACTCATCGATGCCCTCAAGCTGTTTCTTGAGGGCTTGGTACGCATATATGGAGAAACAGGCAGCCGCTATGGACAGCTTGTCGCCCTTGTTTATCGAAACGGTCAAGTCGTCCTTAACCGTTTTATTCACATTATCAAGCATTTCTGGCATCTGCATATTATTGACTCCTAGTATAGTATAAATCTTCAAAATAGCTTCTTCTTTTGATAGTCCAGCCCAAAAAGTTGGTGCAAATTCTTTTCAGCCAGTGTGTAGTTTCTTTCCAAAAATCATTATACCAAAAGCGAGCTTGTGGCTCGTTTCATTTCGAAATTGCACCACGTATGGACTTTATCCCTTTTGCTTGTTATCTTTTATTTCCTTATCTACTTAATCGTAATACAGTTACAGTCTCTTTTTCCACTGAGGCATAATACTTTCAATGTAATAATCATGATATCTCGCCCGAGTAACATGACGAGACCACCACAAATAATGCCACCCCACTCGTACACATTTTGTCATAAGTACAAATCGCTCTTCAATAGTCATCCTGAAACCCCCCATTCTATCAATGGTATTGCCAGCAATGATTACTATCAACATGATATATCCAATATTTTGACTTGGCATATCCGTTTTAGTTCTTCCAGCAATTCCAATATCACTTTTTTCGATATGCTGTTTACCCGTCGTGCATAGAAGAGCTAACATCAAAAAGAAAGTCTTTCTGCTCCTCCAAGAATTAATTATCGAATTAATCCTGTCGCTCTTAATGAATCCAATACTTTTCAACCCAAAATTCTCTTCCTAGCGCCTGTTCTCATCGTTGACTTCAACTCAGTAGTATTTTACTATATTACAAAGATAAATAACCCACAATGAGGATTTCGAATGTCTTACCGTCCAGAGGCTCGTTGGTTCGAAAAATATCAGCGCTGGCAGTTGAATGCTAGTAATGATCAAGGACAACGGAAAGCATTTACATGTTATCGACCCGGTAAAATTGGCAAGCGTATGTGCCAGGATAAAGCAGATGCCTGGATTCAATCGGGAGTTCTTTCTTCTTCAAAACGCATTTCTGATCATCTTGAGAATTATTGTGATTATTTGAAACAATACGCAACAATATCCGATTATCGTCCTCGAATAAATCACGTTGACAATTACATCCGACCTGTCGTTGGTGATAAGCGTATTTCGTATGTATCAGAAGCTGATTGGGAGTCTGTTCTGCGCAGAGCGCATAACAAGGGATTGTCGCATAAATATATCTCAAACATTAGGAGTACTATCATTCATTTCTGTAAGTACGCCAAGAAAAACAAACTCCTTCCATCCGTACCAGATATTGATCCGCGCATCTATCGATCTGCACCAAAGGGAACCCGAAGAATACTCTCTCCGATTGACATACGCATTTTGTTTTCATCAGAGCACGAAACGATGTTGGTTGCCGGCGAAGAAGCCCCGTGCAATAATATCCTCTTGTTTCGCACCTATGTCTTATCCGGCTTTCGTCCGGGCGAGGCCCTCGGATTGCAAAAGCAAGATATTAGTTTTGCAGATAAAACAATTACCCTTGGGCGTTCAGTAAATTTCTATGGAGAAATAACAAAAGGAAAAACAGATAATGCGAGAAGAACCATTTATATGGCACCTCAGCTTGAGTCCGTCATTCGAAGCCAACTTCTTCGCACAGAAGGAATAAAAAGCGAATACGTATTTCCTGATACCAGAAAGGAACGACTTGGAATGCCTCAACTTCAGAAGCGCGTCCAATATGATTGGAAAAGGTGGACTGAATACAATCTTGAAAATTACTGTAGCTTGTATGAGCTCCGCCATACGCTATTTTCTTATGCAAAGAATCATCTTTCTGAAGAGCGTCTCAAAGAGTACTTTGGACATACGGAGTCAATGAATTCTATGGAGGTGTATGGGCATAGTGTTTATATTGAGCTGGAAAGAACGGCCAAACTCCTGTCAGAAGTGTTTTCAGGTTTATTGCCGGGCGCCATTTATGCTTCGCCTTAATTTAATACTTTATTAATGTAAACATTTATTATCTGTGATACTTATGGAACATACATAACCAATCAGCATTTTTCTCTCCAGTTCGGATCCACACGCTGTAGCTCATGGTCATGATAGCGATCGAGGACAACACGGACGTTCCGCCAGAGCAGATTCCAAACACAAAACACCTTCCTCGAGAATAAGCTACTTATCTGTATTTAATCCAAAGTGCGTTGTAATCATTGGCAAAATCTCATCTTTGACTTATGATGAGCTTCTCTCAAGACTAATAGACCTGCGAAACGTTTTTTGCTTTGGGGTCGTGTCGGAGAATTCGGAAGAGGAAGATAGTACTCCTTATTTTTGATTATCATCTGCAATAATTTTACAAATTGATTGGAACTCTTCTTGAGTTATAGTTCCAAAATCGTTCAACTCTTGTGCAACTAAAATGGCTTTTTCATAGTTTTCTACATCTAACGCTGCGCTAAATGATGGACTAAGTGTGATTGTTTTTATCAATACGCCCAACTCGTTCTGATTTTCTTTTGTTGACATTATTTTATATAAATCATGATTTGCGGTTTGTTGTGTTGATTCGTTGTCAGAAATTGTTGCATCTCGGTGTCTATTAACCTCATATTTCATTAAATATGATTCCCTGCTAGTGTCTCTCAAGGATATTCCCATTTCATTAATAGGAATAACTGGTAAGCCGAGCTTATAAAACGGTGTGCGAATGGTTCGTATTGGAAAGTGTCGATCAATCTTGATGATGATCTCCCACTCCTTGAGCCGATTTAGTTCATCTGGCAACAGGAGCGGTCGACCTTTAACGTGAGATTGAGCGTTATCAGACTCCAAGAAAGAGCCGTGCTCTCCGGAATGGGTCATAAATTGCTTCGTGCCGGATCCGAGCATATCCGAAAACTCTTTATTGGTTGATGGATCCGACGAAAGAATATATACGAAGTTGGTCATAGCATCACGGATAATTCTCGTTTCGTTGTCTCCGTACACCTTATTGAGCTGGGCAAACGACTGGATATACAATGACCACATGATGTTGCGTCCCAGGGAGACTGAAAGCATCTCATCCAGATTAGGAAACGGCGGCATCTGTGCGATTTCATCGGCAATGATCATCACCCGCCGAGGAAGTCTTTGGCGTGCCTGCTCCATGGCCAAGTCGACCAATTCGGTGTACAGTTGTTTGATCGTGATTGCAACGAGCTTATGCCGTGATTTCTTGTCGTCAGGAATGATCAGAAATAGTGCTGTTGGGATATCGGAAGAAAGGCCAGAGAAATCTACCTCTGTAGTTCCGGTCATTTTGGCAAGTCCGGTGTCGGCATAGAGTGCTAGGTTTGAGGAAAGCGTCGCGTTAATTGAAGAACGCATTTCGCCTTCGGCAAATCGACTTGTAGCGTAAAACTGTCGAGCGTGGGATTCGAGCGGTAGTGCCTGCATAAGTAAATCCAGCTCCGTTAGAGTTTGACCGGATGGTGTTTTAACCTCGCGGGTGCCCTTATCAAGAAAGAACGTTTTAACAGTGTACATATTAAGCTTGTCAATCTCATCGTTCTGAAAACCGACATCGAGAAGATAGAAGATCATTGCGGATAAAAGCGCCATCGCCGATTCCGGCCAGATTGGATCTGACTTGGCGTTCATGGTATGCATATAACTCAGCTCTGATATCATCTCGGCACATTTTGAAAAGTCCCGATTAAATTCTTCGACTACCATCTGCTTTTTGAATTCCCGGATGATTGCGTACAGATTGTTATACCCCATGCCGACCATCGGATTACGGTAGTTTATCATCCAGATCCGATACCCGCTACTCGAAAGCAAAGCATAAGTATTTTCCAAATTTTCTCCTTTGGGATCCACTACCACTAATGATGCTTTTTCTATTGAGAGGGCAGCTTGACGGATTGACGGCAAAACGAATCCTTGTCCTTTGCCAGATCTTGTCTTTCCGATGACTAGGGTATTCACCGTGGAGGTATCAACATAGTACCGTTCCGCATCTTCAGCGAGAATAAGGCCAGATTTCTCACAAGTGTCTAGGCGAGCCTTCTCGATCGGCGTGAGAATCTGAGCGATCTCCTTGTCGGTAGACCAGCGCGACGTACCGTCAATTTCATCTGGTCGGTAATCGATCGCAATTGTCTCCCAAAAGCGCTCAGTCTTCTTGATAATTTTCCATCCCCAGAAAAATGACAAAACAACACTGATTGCCAAAATCAAGCCTACGGGAATTGGTCTTGGCGGATTAACTAGGTATTCTGGGTCGAAAGACCAGTGATTCTCTAGTGGTTGCGTATCGCTATTTTGGAAAATGCTTTTTCCGGATATTTTTAAGTATTCGAGTAGCAAAACTCCATAATTGAGGATGACGCACAGTACTAGATAAAGAATAGCGCAAAACAGAACCAGTCCTAAAGCTCGAAGGACATAGAGTCGTTTTCTGTTTTTTCTTTCGTCGGTTGTTATTTTAAAATGCATATCATCCTCCTGTTTAGCTAATAGATCGTTCTTGGCCAGAGCGCTCGTATTCTTTTTCGAGGTCGCGAAGGTGTTTTTCGTACTGTTTGTTTAATCGCCGTAGCGCGAGGGCGCAGCTTTTATCGAGGGCGATTTTATGTTGAGGTGTGGAACAATTCTTCGTCGAAAAATGATCACTTCTTGGAGAGCGCACAGAGCAGAAGTCAAGTATCTCTTGCGCTTCATCATTCTTAGTAGATAGAGAGAAGCAGACAGGAGCGTTGCTCATCTTAGAAAACTCGCTGCAGATTATTTCGCGAATCTTATCTTCTGGCAGTGATATGAATTCTGGCCGCTTCTTTTGGGATTCGATAAATGCGCTAAGTATATCCTTGTCTTTGCATCCGGGGGCAATGTGTTCTGTATGAACTTCATCGTCTGCATGAATGGCAAGAATCCAGGCAAGGTCATCTAGATTTCTGTTACTAATTCCTTTTTCAAAAACAGAAATAATGTCGACACCTTGCTTCGCAGCAATATCTAGCACGATGTCTTTAAGGTCATCTCGAAGTGTCTCGGGATCCGGTGGAAGAAACAGTTGCGGATCAAATTCTTGAGAAATAGGATATGGATTACGCTGAAGCTCCTTAAGCAAGACATTTCCAGAACGAAGATAAAAATCGTTCATCCGGTCGGATTTTACATGTGCCCATAAGTGCCGGTCTCCATCACCGTAGAATCGATGGACTTGTTTTTCAAATTCATCGAGACGAGCTGTGTAGGTTATAAAATGAGCCTTCAGAGTAGGGTTTGCATTAATAATTGTATCAACCGCGCGGTTGACTATCGGCCGATATGGTTCAAATGCTTTCTTGCCATAGACCCAATCCTGTTTAGCCGGCAATTGATCCATGAGTCGGATTAACACATCGCGATGCTCTGGGGCGGTTTCTCGAACGCCAGGAAGGATATACTCACGAAGGATTTTTGTTCGCAAAATACTTTCTTCTGAACCAATCAGCTTGTTGACGATGACTGACTTAGATGAGTCGATAGCATTAAGAGGAAGCATGTCCTTTCTTCTTGGTATCTTATGATCTTCGATAATTGAAAAATGCACATGTGCATTATCTGTATTTGTATGGATGGCACCGGTCCAAATACAATGCCCTGGATCCAAATGAGATTTCTCAATTAAGTTCAAGAGGGCTGCACGCGACACTTCTTTGATTTTGTATAAATCCGGCGAACCGGATCCAAATAGTCCGAGGTCTTTTAGAAACTCGTTATCGAAAGAAATGATGCCTCGATATAGTGGACATCCTTTTTTTTGAGAGTCATTGAACTGATCTTTTATGCGGCGCACATTAATCTCAGATAAGTGATCGATAGAGGCCGTAAACAGGCCGTCTGACTTCTCGTCATTTTTCATGTAGTCCATATAGCCTGAGTAAAGCGGATCTGAATCCCTCTCGTTATTGATGTTCGTGTTTTCAAAAGCTTCAGGTCGATTCATATAATCGAGATATCCTCCGAAACTACTTGCGGTGCTCGACGTCAATACAAAGTCGCACATCATTGTTACTGCAGGCGTTATTTTTCCCATAAGTTATTCCTCGATTGCATTATTTTTCTTCATTCAGTTCTTTCGTACGCGTTCTCTTGGCAGATTCTTCTCGCAGCATATAGAAGCTTCGTTTTTCTGCTCCGGAAATGAAAGCATGCTTCTTCGTTTCTGGACTGATGAACTCAGCATCCTGAAGACTTGCCATCGACAGAAAAAAGCTATTTAGCAATTCCTTGAGAATGCGAATCTCACGCTCATTCTTTCGAACGATTGCGAGCATCGCAGTCATCTTTTCTTCTACCTCGCTACTCGATGAATCATTCTTTAGTGAGAAAGCAGATGCTATCTCGTCCGATAGATTTCTTTGGTTTTTCGTTGCTCGATCCTCGATGAATTTTCGAATTTCGGGATCGATGCTTATGTGAATTCTTTCCTTTGACACTTTGTCCTCCGTTTCTGCATGGCCACGACGTGCCCACTTCCTTTTTCATTTTTACGAGCATAAGGGCCGTGATATCACGGCGGGGTAAAAGCTCGGTAGTACCGAGCTTTTGACTGATATCAGAAAACCGCAAAAACGCCCATAAACGGCCACGGATCTGCCCATAAATGGCCACATTTTTGATTCTTTGCCCACAAGTGGCCACGAACGCAATCATTCATTTTTAGCCTCCTGGATGACGTATTGTGTCTCTTTTAGGGTGTCCATGCAGTCTCGCAGTAAACTCAGTTGTGCTTCCGTGTACGCACGGGTTCGCTCTTGTTCCGATAGTAGAATAGTCCGGACAATATACCGAATGGTGTCCGGAAGTTGCTTTGCGAGATCCGGCATTCCGGCTATAGCTGCATGAGAAAGGATCTCCAAAAGGTATTCGTTTTGTGTTAGCTTTTTTTCTTTTGCTTGAATCTGAAGCAGCATGTAAATGTCCTCAGGTGCATTCCTTATATGAATGTTTGCCATACGTTACCTCCTTAATTGTCAAATATAATTAAGGGACATTTGTCCCTACTTTTATCTGCTTTTTGTCTGTTTGGGTGCATCTTCTTCGTATTGATTACGGCTCCGTCTGGTTGAAGGTTTATCTAGGTATGCCGAAAGGTGCTCGTGGATACTTCGTTCATTCATACCAGCGTCCTGGGCGGCATTAGATATTTTCAACTCGACAGCAAGCATGTGTTCATCCTTTGTCCTCAGAATCGATCCCAGTCCATAGTCTCTTGCATTTCGGTATTCCTTATAATCGGATAGGATGCGGAGTTCTTCAGAAAACCGCTTTTCGAACGATCGTTGTACCACCTGGGAGATTGGTTGAACGGGAAGCTCCCGGGCGTCAAGGCGAAGCAAATTAATCTTCTCGGGTGGTTCAGAAAGGATGTGTGTTTTTGAAGTGGCATGAGGATAGAAGAATACATGCTTGCTGTTTTCTCCAATTAACGAAGCAATCTCTTTGCTGACTTCTGGATGAAAACTATGAAGGGCTATTCCTTGTTCTTTTGCAAGTAAGATTTCTTCTCTCATGCCTGTGGTGATACGATTTCCGCAGATGAAGACAGCATCGGCTGTTTTTAGCATTGCGGTTCCGACGTCCAAGCCGATTTGTCTTTCAGTTGGATTAAGATCGTCCAAAAACTCCGGCAGCCATGCGTGCGGTGCTTTTGCAACAACAGACTGCATCTGCTCCGCTACTTCGCAGTATTTTCTTGCGGCCAGCATGTTCTGCTGTATTCCGGCAGCATCTGGAGCGCCTAAGGGTGAACAAATGTATACACGAGGTTTATCTTGTTGCCAGCGAAGACGTAATTCATAGGCATCGTTTATCCTTTTTCGAGTGCCGACTGGTGCTGTGCGGTAACTATCAATTGTTTGAAGTGGATTCATTTTTACTTTGCTCCTTATCCTTTTTAATGAGCTTCAGTAGGCCAGGATACAAATCGGACTCAAGCCCTACTTCTTCTGCAAGGGCCGCCAACACAGGGTGCCGAAGATAAGTGTTCACAAGCCTTAGCAATTCGGCATCATAAGTGTGCGGCCGTGGTGAAGGGGGAGAATTACTATTCCATAGAAGGGTTCGTTCCGGAGAGTAAACCTTATACTCTCCGGACGTTGGAATAAAATAGAGTGTACAAAACTTAATCTGACCATCTATGCGAGGATACCCCGGATCCAACCGTGCTTTATAGATCATGCCTTCTTACTCCTCGTCTCCAAGATCAAAGGGAAGATGATCATCATCTTCCTCGTCAATCTGTACTTGCGGAGCAACGACCACATTTTTCTTATCTCCCGCGAATACCACTTGATTGACGACAAATACAACTGTTGAGCGTGACTCTTGCTCTTTGGTTACATATGGCTTCTGTTTCGCGCGGCAAGCAATCAATACTCGATCTCCTTTTTTCAGATAATCGGTGATTAAGGTTGCCTGAGCACCCCATGCTTCCATTGAGAAAAAATCGGCTTTCTTTTCCTCTGTTTTGGAGGAATAGGTATTCACGGCGAAGCGAAACGAGCATACGGGCTTCCCCGTTTTGGTTGTCTGTAATTGGGGATCGTTGGCCATACGACCCATGAACGTACATTGATTAAACATTTCAGTTTCTCCTTTCGATTGTCAAATATAATTAAGGGATATTTGTCCCTACTTTTATATTCGAACGCTTGTTAAAATGCTTCGAATTCGGCGGTTGGATCTGGGAATGGAGTAGGTGTTAGTGAAGGCGACGGGGTTGGAGTAACGTAAACGTAGATCATTTTGCTGCTGTCAATGACGGTCGCATCGCGATAGTCAATCTGAATGCCTAGAGTGGCAGATTGAAAATCAACTAGGGTTCTTGCCTCAATCGATAAATAGTAGTAGCTCTCGGGCACATCGCTAATAACCATTTCGTAAAGAGGTTCCGGTGTGTCTAGTCGGATCAGTTTATAGGAGAGCTCGCTGCTCTTATTGTTTTCGGAATACACAGCGAATGTCATGGGTGAAGGGGTTTCTTTCTTGCTTCCGAAATAAAGAGATATCTTATATTCCTTCTTGTAGGAGTCATAGACCGCATCACTAAAT
>Ga0209510_1000524_pt1 | contig 51967 bp, 42 predicted proteins | sample BiotimSIPDNA_FD_185749 | JGI IMG/M metagenome (GOLD analysis project Ga0209510, IMG submission 185749) | Anaerobic biogas reactor microbial communites from Washington, USA - Biogas_R1 time_0 SIP DNA (SPAdes) (version 2) | ecosystem: Engineered > Bioreactor > Anaerobic > Unclassified | place...
CCGATTGAGACTGGGCTCCGGTCCCAAAGAATAACAGTAAACCAACAATAGATGTCAGGATTTTTTTTTCGCTCTCCATATTGTGTTTCAGATATTGTTTCTGTTTGCCTTGTGGATTTCCGTGGGTAATGGATGACAAAGATAACCATTTCCACTTATTGAACAACGTTTTTTTTGCATGCTGGAAAAGTGGAAGATCATCATCGCCATAAGCATCCAACCAGATTTGCAAATATAGTATAAACGTGAGTTCGGGATAACATATTATCCCCAAATGGTTAATTGACTTGACTTTTCCACTTCAAATTTGATTGAAGGCTTTTTGGGAAAGAAACAATATGCCACCAATGCAGCAATTATGTTCATGATGAAATTATGTGTGGAACGATGCCTTGAATGTTCTATCTGGCAGATATTCTTCAGTTCATCATTGATGGACTCAATTACAGATCTTTTGCGTAAGAGAATCTTGTCGCGGAATGACATCAGGGAATTTTTCATATTTGAGCGTATACCGGTCACTAAATGAACTCCCTGGTCAAACAGCATCTCGAAGAGCTTTGTGCTGATGTAACCCTTGTCTGCATATAGTTTACCGAAAAGATCTTTGGTAAGAACATTGATTACGTCAGGGTTTCTATCGTCGACATTGCCTTTTGTGAGAGAGAAATTCAGCAATTCACCCTTTTCGTTACAGACCAGATGAAGCTTGAATCCAAAAAACCAGCCCATCGTACTTTTCCCTCTTTGTGCCAGATCCCTGAATACTTTATTCGAGTGGATACGCTTGTTATGACATACTTTGATTGGAGTGCTATCCACATATGTAATGCCTGTGCATTCACCAAATCCAAAGAGTTTGAGCAACAGCATGAAAGGTACAATCACCCTGGGTTGCAACTCGACAAAACGGTTGTAGGAAACGGCATTTGGAAAATAGCTCTTCATGTGCTTGCAAATATAAAACAGGTAATAATTCTTGAAATTATGAAAGGTTCCACAGTGGAAGCAGACCATCACGGCAATAATCTCGCTCTGGGACATTTGCGTTTTCCTGTTTCTCCTTTTCGTTATGTCACCTGCTTGAAGTTGGTGATTCCGGATTTCATTCTCATATTCTGCACAAAAATCGTCGGCAATACAAAATATTTCAATAACTTTGTCTGTTGTGATCATAGGGCTGATGTTTGTTATTTGTTTGATTATCAGCTATAAATATACAAATAATCTCCCTATATCACAACTTTTTTTATGCTTTTCTTATCCCGAACTCACGTTAATAGGATGTGAAACTATGGAAGATGTAATAGAGACGGTAGATGCATTGGAAAGTCTTTGCCCATAAGTTTATAAGAAAGAAGGATAAGATCCGTATATCTGGATCTTGTCCTTCTGCTTTAAGTTAAATTGTAAAATTAAAATTTATCTTGTTATGCATGAAAAAAAATTTTATCTTGTTATTGCTGTATTGGTTGTGACAAATCTGATGTCTCAAAGAGTTTTCTCTCAAACGGTAATTGATAAAGCGGTATACCGATGCCAATACAAAAATACAACATTGAAAGATACGCTTGATGCGAATTATTTCACTACAGACTTCATGAATTTGGATATAGGTGAAAACTCGGTTGTTTTTTACAGTTCGCGGAAAAAAGAAAAGGATGCATATAAAAGAAAAATGCAGGAAAGCGGGACTTTCGATATGAACAAGATTAAAGAATCTCCCAAAGGAGTGAATAACTACAAAGTGTATACGAATTATCCAAATGGAAAGATAACGTACCAGGATGAACTGGTTGGACGAAGAAACAACTATTATTACGAAGAAGATTTATTGCCCATCCAATGGACTATCACATCTGAAAAGAAATTGATCTTGAAATATAATTGCCAGAAAGCCACCTGTACTTACATGGGTCGAAATTACGAAGCTTGGTTTACAACTGAAATCCCAATTAAGTATGGACCCTATAAATTTAGAGGTTTACCAGGCCTAATCCTGAAGTTACACGATACAAATAATCATTATGTTTTTGAAGCTACAGGATTTGAAAAACTATTGACTCCTGAAGATATCATATACGACGTTAAAGGGTTCCACAAAATATCGAAAAAAGATTTTCTTAAAATTCAATATTCCTTCGTAACAGATCCTCTCAATTTTATAGCCCAAAGTCTTGGCGTTAAAATTGAAGGCATTTCTACGCCGGGGGAGAGAAGCAAGGAAGGTATTCGATCAGATGCCTATCTACCAATAGAGTTAAGTAAATAATATTTTATCTATGCCTAAATATTGGGTGCTACTCCTCCTTTTCTGTTTATCCTTTCTGAATGTATGTTTGTCCCAAACAGTTAATATTGAAGGACGGATTATTGATTCTAACACTAAAATAGGGATTAGCGGGGCATCCGTCTATATTCTTGACTTAAACGATGCAATAATAGATTATGTTTATTCTGATGAAAATGGGACTTTTAGCATTGAATTGAATAAGAAAAGCATTGTGGATGGGCATAGCATCGTATTCTCTTATCTTGGCTACATGGAGCAAAAGAACCTGTTACGTATCTTTAAATCAAATACCATTATTGAATTAACACCCACGGAAATACCATTGCCGGAAGTAGAAATAATATCGCACCCCATAAAGGAGCAGGGAGATACGCTAATCTATAACGTGGCCCGGTTTAAAATGGCTCAAGATAGGAGTATCGCCGATGTTTTACGCAACATGCCGGGTATCCGGGTCACAGATGAAGGTACTATTTATTATCAGGGAGAGCCCATCAACAAATTTTATATTGAAGGTGTAGACTTGCTTGATGAAAAATATAAACTCGCCTCCAATAATTTAAAAGCTGATTACGTGGAATATGTGCAGGTATTGCAACAGCATGAACCGGTAAAGAGCCTGAGGGGTAAAACATTTGGTGAACAGGCGGCGATAAATTTGGTGCTTAATGAAGGGGCAAAACAGCGATGGCTATTCTCGGTTGATTTTGGTGTTGGGCTGCCACTTACCCTTTGGGACAATAGGCTCATGGCTATGTCTTTTGGGAAAAGTGCTCAAAATCTAAGCATGTATAAAAACAACAGCACCGGAGAGGATATAGCATCCGAGCTATCTTCTCCGGCAACTATTTCCGAGATTATCATAGATGCACGAATGCCAAAAGTGGAGAGAGGACTGTTTCAACCGAGCATGATATCCTCTCTCCCTATGGATAAGAAAAAATATCAATTGAATGCCTCGCACCTTATCACATCCAACCAGATCTGGAAGCTTTCTGAAGACAAAAATTTAAGATATCAAATCAGTTACTTGAAAAACAAAGAAAGGCAACAGTTGGATTCGGAAGTGTCGGCTGTTCTGGATGTTGATTCTACATTGATTATTCAGGAATTAAAAAAGAGTAATAGTTACCAAAACAAGCTGGAGGGTGAGCTTTCCTACACCCACAATGCTGACAACTTTTATTTGAGTAATAAATTGTCTTCCAATATCATTTGGGCTGAACAACACAATCGAATTGTTACACATCAATATGACATTGAAGAAAAATATAATCTACCTCAACAATTGTTGCGAAACGATTTTAGGATAGTTATTCCTCGAAAAAAAGGACGTCTGGAAGCGACCTCACTTACTCAGCTCGCTACTTTATCACACTTTGCATCGTTTCAGATAGGAGATGCATCTAAAACGCATCCTTATACACAAGAATATGCATTAAAAAATATGACTACTTCCAATCAGGTATCATATACCTTTCAACTTAACAAATATCAGATAAAAAATAATATAGGAGTTGATTTTACCTCCCAGAGGTTAAACTCTCTCTCACATCCACCGGCATTAATAGATATCCTGGATCATGAAAACGATGCGGCTTTCAAAAATATCACTTCATATGTTGAGACGCAAATGGGATACAAATCCGATAAGTTGGATTATTACTTCAATTTATTACTAAAACATTCATCTGTAACGATACAAAATAAGGATTCGTTGCAAAACGGGTACACTTTCGTTCATTTTCTTCCTTCTGCCGGGTTAAAATATTATCCCTCTAATTGGTTGACGCTATCCTTAAAGGGACAAGTGACGGATAATATTGCAGACATTCGAACATTATATCCTCAAACAATATTTATCAATTATAGGATCCTGAACTCTTTCACCGGAAAACCAACACAAAGTCTTTCTCATAAATATGTATTATCTTTGATATACAGAAACCCTGTAAAAGGTTTTTTCATGGAAGGGTCAGCAGGGTATTCCATCATGAAACGTCATTTAATAAATAAAACATTCTTTATAGATGACCTTTTCCAACAAAACGAGTCACTGTTCACGAAAAATAATATTTATTCTCCCATACTGGGAATAAGTGGATCTAAAATGTTTGGCTGGTGGAACACGAAACTCTTTTTGAATGGGTTTTATAAAGAAAGTGAGTATACATATATAGTACAAAACCGGCAAACTGATTTTTCCAGTAAATCCTATTCGATAAATTTAGGTGTGACAATACAACCCCGAAAATGGTTCAATAATGAATATGAACTGAGATATATCAATAATATGCTTGCAGGGAACGATACAGGAAATAATAATTTTTCAACATCCTATTTTCAACACTCGCTATCCACTTACTTTTTTCCTTGCACCAATATACAAGTTGGTATAAAACAGGACCTTTTTCGCACGAAAAAGGTAAATTACTATTTCGCTAATTTTAATGTTTTATATAGATTTAAAAAGATGGATATCAGCTTGGAAATAAGAAATTTAACAAACCAGACGCATTATGTTTTTGAGAATGTCGTAGATTTCTATAAATCGCGCATTACACGTACCATGAGACCCCGGGAGATTATGATAAAAATGAATTTAAACTTCTAAGTTCTTTATCGGTAATAGTTTCACACCTGTTTCGATTGTAGGGAACGCCGGTCCATGGAAATTTTCAGGGCTCCCCGGATTGATAATGAGCATCCAAGACACCAAAGGGCATTACACTTTTGAAATAAGCGGCCTGGAAAATACCAGAGAACCCATAGAATATATTGAATACGGCGCCCGAAAATATACCCGTACCGACCGGATAACCTTTTTGCGCACCAACGCCAAAGCATCCAATATTGGCTGGGTTCGATATTTGGAGGCAAATTCACCCAAAAAAAATGAATCGGACTTTATACCGGCGAGCGGTGGTGCGAGATATAATTTCTTGGAAAGAGATTTTTAAACAAGTTGGTTATGAGACGTATTACCGACCTCTTTTTGTTTTTTTATGCTGTTATCTACTTCTTTAAAATCGCAAACTATGGATATAAAAGGATAGGTTAGGGATGATGCGGGCAATTTGTCGAGCGTGGTAATCACAATCACCTCTGAAGATGAAAGTGATGTGATTACCTATGCCATAACAGATAATTCAGGTAATTTCTTCCTGAAAAACGTGGATATGGCAAATGCACACTTTATTCGTGCCCGCTTGATGGGATACGCAACGCAAACAATACTGCTGGACGAGAATAAAACCGATTATTCTTTTCTTTTGGTTGAGGAGTCAATCCAATTGAATGAAGTGTTGATAAAATCAGCCAGGATATCGGGTGTGGGAGATACTACACGCTATCTTGCATCCTCATTTGCCAAAGAAAACGACATTACACTTGGCGACATCATTAAACGTATGCCCGGGTTCCACGTTACCGACGGGGGAACAATAAAATACCAAGGGAAAGACATCAGTGATTTTTATGTGGAAGGTTCCAACATCATGGGTGCCAGATATCCGGTTGCCGTAAACAGCATTCATCAGGGCGATGTGGGAAGCGTGGAAGTCATTGAAAACCATCAATCCATAAAACTGTTCGAAGATTTGCTATTTTCGGACAAAACAGCCGTGAATATCACGCTCAAAGAAAAAGCAAAAAACAAATGGGTAGGCTTGTTGAACATTGGAGGCGGCATTCCCAACCAATGGAGTGCTGACGTGAACGCTATGCGTTTTAAGAATATGATTAAAATGTTGAATACCTATAAAGGAAATAATACTGGAAATAATATTTCGACAATAGGTGCATTTAATTCATCCGGGACAATAGAAGAAGAAGCACGAGAAATTATAGAGATGACAAGCGCGAGAAATCCATATCTGGAAGAACGAAGAACGCTTTTTAATCAATCGCATTTACTTAGTTTAAATAATCAGGTATTGTTCGGAAAAGCATTTGTATTGACACCACAGTTGGATTTAGGCAAATCATCTTTCGAAAATGACATTTGGGAAGAAAGAAACTATTATTTAGACAACGGAGAAACAATGAGTATTACCACAAGAGAAAAAGGAATACAAGGTCAATGGAAAATTAGTCCGATTCTCCGTTTGGAAGCCAATACCCAAAATTTGTATGTGAACAATGTGTTAGCCTCTAATATCGTACATAAAGTAAATGATGTTACTGTTACTGGCACCTATCCGAATCAAGAAAACAGCGAAATGGACCATATAAATATCCGCAACAGTTTAGATGTGATGTTTCGAAGGGACAAAAAGGTGATTGGGGTCAAGTCTGTGAATAGTTGGCAGCAGTATCCGCAAGAAATGCAAATAGAAGAAAATGACAGATCAATAAACGAAAACGTAAAGACTACTACTCTTCACTCTCAAACATCTACTTCGCAATCCTATCTATTCGGGAAAACTACCATTTCCCTTGAAGAAGGTTATTTTTTTAATCAGAAACAATTAAAAAGTAGACTTACAGGAATTCAAGACCTTAATTATCCGGTTCCTTTCGAAAATAAGTTCGAATATCGCAATGCAATGTTGTTTGTAAAACCAACATTTTCGGCGAGATTTGGCGATTTTAGAACTTCGCTGTCTATGGATTTGAATTATAATCATAACATTTATACCGATGAGCGAACATCTCAAACTTATACCAAAAACAAACTGCTGCTATCTCCCTATGCATCTGCAACTTGGTCTATAAATCAGAAATATACATTATCGGCAAATGGTGGTTGGAAGCAACAACCCGAAAATTCTGATAATTTTTATTCATCACCTATGCTTTCCTCATATCCCTACGTTCAAACCGGATTGATCGATTACCACAATACCGAAACTGCAAACATTAACGTGTTGGTTCGGTATAAAAATATTTTAGACGGTTTGTTTTGGAATGTAAGCTATAACCGCTTGTGGCGAAACGGAGATTTAATGTACACACAGGATTTTGAAAATAGTTATATTATTTCAGGATTAACGAGGAAACCCCACACAGCAAAATTAGACAATATCTTTGCCAATATTAGCTACATGCTTGATATTTTAAAGGGAGGGATATCATTAAGAGGTATTTACTCGCATTCAGATTCATACTTTATACAAAACGGAGAACTATGGTATTCTGTGTCAAAGATGAAACAGCTCTCTTTGAATATGTATGCTTCACCTCTAACGCAATTGGATATTAATTATACATGTTCTTTCACGAATAACTCATTTCAACCAAAAGAGGAAAACAATCAATCCTCCCATGCAATGCATCAAAAATTATCGTTGTCATTTATCCCTTATGAGAAGCTAAATGTTGTCATAAACGGGAACCATTATTTGAATACATTTGAAAGTAGAAATAAAAACAGTTATTTGTGGGATGCTGATGTCAATTACAGGCTTTCTTCGAAATGGAGTTTTCGCCTATCAGCACAAAATCTATTGAATCAAAAGGAGTTTTCTTTTATTTCATATACAGACATAATGTCGCTTGAAAGGACTTATCAAATTCGACCATTTTCACTGTTATTTTCAGTGATAACTTCATTTTAAAATGGTAGAATAGTAATATGAAAGATTTTCCCTTCACAAAACAACCCGACTCTATGGACTGCGGCCCCGCCTGCCTAAGCATGATATTCGCATACTACGGAAAACGTTATACCTTAGAACTCCTTCGCGAAAACTGCTTTATCGGGCGTGACGGCGTATCCCTTCTGGGTATCAGTAAGGCTGCAGAGAAGTTCGGTTTTAAAACCGTAGGTGGAAGATTGACTTTCGATAAATTAGTAGAGAAAGCTCCCTTGCCCTGCATAGTTCATTGGAATCAAGATCATTTCGTGGTGGTGTATGAGATAAAGAAAAACAGGAGAGGCTATACAATCTCTACAGCCGACCCCGGCAAGGGACTGCTCACCTATTCACGTGATGAGTTCTGCGACAGGTGGGTTAGCACACAAACAAGTAGTGAAGAAAAAGGCGTTATCCTGCTGTTGGAACCCACACACCTTTTCTACGAACAAAAAGGAGATATCTCACCTGCCCATAACCGCTTGAAGTTCCTCTGGAAATACATCGCCCGCTACAAACGCTTTTTTGGACAGCTTGTATTGGGATTGTTCATAGGAAGCACACTGCAGCTCATCTCACCATTCCTCACCCAAGCAATTGTCGATACCGGCATCCAGGGAAAAGATATCGGTTTTATCTGGCTGATCCTGATTGCGCAAATGATGTTGCTCTTCAGCCGTACGGCCATCGACTTTATCCGCCGGAAGATTCTGTTACACATCAGCACACGCATCAACATCTCGCTCATCTCGGACTTCTTTATCAAACTGATGAAGTTACCCATGAAATTCTTCGATACCAAGCTCACGGGCGACCTGCTGCAACGCATCGAAGACCACCGTCGCATCGAGAACTTCCTCACTAACCAAGCCATCACCGTCATCTTCTCCACCTTCACCTTTGTACTCTTTTCGGCTGTACTGTTTGTGTACAACGTACCCATCTTTGCCGTATTCCTTGCCGGTAGCATACTTTATAGTGTATGGATCATGGTCTTTCTCAAGAAACGGCGGGTACTGGACTATAGGATGTTCGAACAGCAGGGCATCAACCGCAACGTGGTGTACCAACTGATCACGGGCATGCAGGAGATCAAACTGCAAGGGTGTGAACAACGCAAACGCTGGGAGTGGGAAGATGTGCAGGCGAACCTGTTCGATGTGAACCTGAAGTCACTCAACCTGCGACAGATGCATGAGGCCGGAGGTATCTTCATCAATGAACTGAAAAATATCCTGGTCACAGTGCTGGCCGCTACGGCAGTGATAGGGGCGATCTTACGCTAGGGATGATGCTGGCCATCCAGTACATCATAGGGCAATTGAATAGTCCCGTGGAGCAGGTCATGGGCTTTATTTACCAATGGCAGGACGTGAGCATTAGCCTGGATCGTATGAACGAGATCCATACACAGTGCAATGAAGAGAATGAGAACCGCGCAATTGCGGTATTGTCCACAGAGCGATCCATCAATATAGAAAACCTTTGTTTTAAATACGACGGTGAACTGCAAGATTATATACTGGATAACATCGACTTGACTATACCCCAGGGAAAAGTAACGGCTATCGTTGGGACCAGTGGCAGCGGGAAGACCACACTTGTAAAACTTTTACTGGGCTATTACGCCCCCAACGAAGGAAGGATAACCATTGGGACAACCAATCTGGAGGGTATGAATCTCACCTGGTGGCGCACGCGCTGTGGGGCTGTGATGCAGGACGGTTACCTGTTCTCCGATACCATTGCCCACAACATTGCTGTGTCAGGGGAAGAGGTTGATTTGGAACGGTTGCGTTACGCTGCCCGTGTAGCCAATATAGCTGATCATATTGAAACACTTCCATTGGGATACAATACTAAAATTGGACAAGACGGACAAGGGATGAGCCAAGGACAGCGGCAACGCATATTAATTGCACGGGTGGTGTACAAGGATCCACCTTTTGTCTTCTTTGACTAAGCTACCAACTCGCTGGATGCTAACAATGAACGAAGTATCGTTGAGAACCTAGAAGAGTTTTATAAAAACAAAACTGTCATCGTTGTTGCACACCGTCTCAGTACGGTAAAGAATGCAGATCAGATTGTGGTGATGGACGGTGGTCAAATTTCGGAGGTGGGTACACACAAAGAACTGACAAGAAAAAAAGGTAAATATTACGCTTTAGTAAAGAACCAGCTGGAGCTCGGAAAATAGTTGATTTTCAGATTCCCGATTTATTAATATCAAAAAGATGGATGATACTATTAATAATGCACAGTATATCAATGTGAAAAATGTAATCCTAAAAAAATGTTTGACAGATGGAAGATAATAAAAAGATAGAACTTCGTAGTGAGAAAGTACTAAAAATTATCGGGCAGGTACCGCCAGGTCTGTTACGCTACGGAACGACCGTTATTGGCCTGGCATTGTGCATGCTGGTTGCCGCCGCCGCGTTTATCCCGTACCAGCCGAAGAAACCCATCGGGATTGTCGCAGCGCAGGATGAAAAAGGAAAAATTCATTATACGGCGCGGATACCGCAACGCGCGATGGCGCAACGGGCAGATTTCATGTTTATCACAAGCCACCTACCTGTGGAAGGCCCCATGCCCGTACATTTCATTTTTCATGATGTCCAAGATACACTGCATGTTTCCAATTCGGGAGGATGGTATGAGGTGGAAATCTATCCTATAGACACGGATACCCAAGCTATTAAGATATCGACACCCATCAACTTTCCCGCAAAAATTGAATTCAATCGAACTACTTTAATGAAGCGCATCACGAAGAAAAGATGACAGTGGTAATTCAAAAAAGGGGTGTCGATCGACACCCCCTTTTTGAATTATCGGTTTCCTCTTTTAAGGAACAGAATTGATCTTTTCACCACTCTATAAGTGAATCATGAAGATTTACCCGCACTTCGAAGCACCGCAGTTGCGGCACTTGAGACATCCCTCCTCGTAGACCAGTGACTCATGTCCGCAAACGGGGCACTTCTGCCCCTTGGCCTCGGTCTCGCTAGGGAGATACTTCTTCAGTGCCCTTTCCACACCATTCTTCCAGGTGTTGATGGTCTCGCTGTCCAGCTCAAGACCCGACACCAGCTTGATCACCTGGTCGATGGGCATGCCGTAGCGCAACACCCCTGAGATCAGTTTGGCGTAGTTCCAGAACTCCGGATTGAACTTGCCGTCCAGCCCCTCGATGGTCACCTTGTAACCCCGCCGGTTCTGGAACTGAAAGTCGTAATGCTTCCGTCCGTCGTTGTCGTACGCCTTGATGATCTTACCGGTGGTGACATTCTTAGGGATCATGATGCCATCATCCTCGTCGTTGATACCGGTAAAGATCTCATAGGGACGGCCGTTGAGCAATCCGATGAAGGCGATCCACTTCTCCTTGTTATTCTGGAACTTGATCACATCGGCCTCAAGTTCGATGGGACGCGAGGTGACGATCTGGGGCATCTCGTAACAGTCGTCATCCTTCTCCTTGCCCTTCTCCTCTTTCTCCTCCTTGTCGTTCGCGATCAGCACCCCGGCGCGCGAGCCATCACGGTATACGGTACATCCCTTGCAGCCGCTCTTCCAGGCTTCCATGTAGAGCTCGCCCACCAGCTCTTCCGACACATCGGCAGGGAGATTGATGGTGACGCTGATGGAATGGTCCACCCACTTCTGCACGCGTCCCTGCATCTTCACCTTCTGCAGCCAGTCCACATCGTTCGAGGTGGCCTTGTAGTAGGGCGACTTCTCCACCATCTCATCTACCTCCTGCTTGCTGTAGCGCCTGGTGGTGGAGTAACCGTTTGCTTCCATCCAGGTGACAAACTTGTGGTGGAACACGGTGTACTCCTCCCAGGAGTCGCCATTCACATCCACGAAATCGACCTTCACATCCTTGTCGCTGGGGTTCACCTTGCGACGGCGCGTGTAGACCGGCAGGAAGACCGGCTCGATGCCGGAGGTGGTCTGCGACATCAGGCTGGTGGTGCCGGTGGGGGCGATGGTGAGACAGGCGATGTTGCGTCTGCCATACTTCATCATATCCTCATACAGCTGATTGTCTGCATCTTTCAGGCGAAGTATGAAGGGATTGTTTTTCTCCCTTTCAGCATCGAAGATCTCGAAGGCCCCCCTTTCGCGGGCCATCTCCACCGACGAACGGTAGGCGTTGAGCGCCACGGCACGGTGCACCTGCTCCGAGAAATCGTTCCCCTCGTCGCTGCCGTAACGAATGCCCAGTGCAGCCAGCATGTCCCCCTCGGCGGTGATGCCCACGCCGGTACGGCGTCCTTGCAGGGTCTTTTTCCTTATCTTCAGCCAGAGGTTGCGTTCTGATGTTTTTACCTCTTCCGACTCGGGATCGGAATCGATCTTATTCAGAATCATTTCGATTTTCTCCGACTCCAGATCGATGATGTCATCCATGATGCGCTGTGCCAGCTGCACATGCTTGCCAAACAGCTCGAAATCGAACCGGGCATCTTCACGGAAGGGATTCACCACGTAGGAGTAGAGGTTGATGGCCAGCAGACGGCAACTGTCGTAGGGACAAAGCGGGATCTCTCCGCAGGGGTTGGTCGACACCGTCTTGAAGCCCAGGTCGGCATAACAGTCGGGCACCGATTCACGGATGATTGTATCCCAGAAGAGTACCCCCGGCTCGGCAGATCGCCAGGCGTTGTGGATGATCTTGTCCCACAATCCCTTCGCGTCAATGGTCTTCTCGTATTTAGGTTTGTCGGCATCGATGGGATACTTCTGCATATAAGGCTTTCCCTCGGCAGCCGCCTGCATGAAGTCATCATCGATCTTCACCGAAATATTGGCACCGGTCACCTTCCCCTGCTCCAGCTTGGCATCGATGAAGTTCTCCGAGTCGGGGTGCTTGATCGAGACGCTGAGCATCAGTGCCCCGCGGCGGCCATCCTGTGCCACTTCGCGTGTAGAGTTGGAGTAGCGCTCCATAAATGGCACCAGTCCCGTAGAGGTGAGAGCCGAGTTCTTCACCGGCGACCCTTTGGGGCGGATGTGCGAGAGGTCATGCCCCACTCCGCCGCGGCGCTTCATGAGCTGCACCTGCTCCTCATCCACACGGATGATCGCACCGTAGGAGTCGGCATTGCCATCCATCCCAATCACGAAGCAGTTGGAGAGTGATGCCACCTGGAAGTCGTTACCGATGCCGGTCATGGGGCTCCCCTGCGGAATGATGTATTGGAAACGGTCGAACAGGTCGAACAGCTCCTGCTCACTCAGTGGATTGGCGTATTTCTGCTCAATGCGTGCCACCTCACTCGCCAAGCGGTGGTGCATATCAGCAGGGGTCTTCTCGTAGATCTCCCCCTGGCTGTCTTTCAGCGCGTACTTGCTCACCCATACCTTGGCGGCTAGCTCATCGCCCTTAAAATACTCCAACGAGGCCTGGTAAGCCTCGTCGAAAGTGTATCTCTTTTTTTTCATCAGCTGGTTGATTTTTGAATGTATACTGTAATATGATGATGTTTATGCTTTCCCAATTTCACAACAGATTCGGACAAAATTGTCAACGGCATCAGTTTGGTTATGCAAGTTTACTGAAACATTACAACTTTGCAAAATTATTCCACGTTTATTTATCAACAATGCGGAAAGTTTTCCACTTTATTTTTTATCTATTTGATTTTCTGTGTTTTAATTTTCTATATACGACAAAAAGTTTTCCATTTTGTCAAACTCACCTGTTTTTCAATTAGATAAACCGGCTCATTCCATCACAGTTATTGCAAGACAAATAACACAGTACCCGCCGGTCGTGACGACCGGCGGGTACTGTATTGTCCCGATTTTTGTCGCCTTTTTGTGCAACTCCATGACATGACATGGCAGGGTAATGGGAGCCTCTAGCCTTATTGCACCCTTATTGCACCCTTATACCCACTCCAATAATTATTGGAGTGGGTATAAGGGTGCAATTAACTTAGAATATAGGATGAGCTTCCAAAAACGGGCGAAAAACCAGCAAAGAGCTATTGCTTTATCCCACTCAACTGCATGAACGAGATGAATGAAATGTAGGAAATGTAGGAAATGTAGGAGTTTTACGAAAAAAAATGGATGAAAAAGAATCCTCAATCAAAATTTTTAACCGCACCCATAAAGAGGATGGCACCGGTGGAGTGTTCCCGGATCAGGTAGATGAAGGGACGATTGGCATGAAAGGTAACTTCCCGTGATGGCCCGACAGAGGTCAATTCTACCCCTACGACCGTGACTGCTGCGGCCTCGGTACCCTCCTCGTCGGTGCTGATGTAGGTGAACTGATCGACGAATGAGATGAAAGCCTCCAGATCCGACATGCGGGAAAAATCTGCCTGACCGGGTGCGAAGGCAACCCCCATTCCCATATCGGTCAGCAGGTCGTTCAGACGGATGTTGTATTCGGTCTTGAAGCGTGGCAGTCGCAGATCCACCGTTGTACTTCTCAGGCTACTGTTCAGGGTGCTCCAGGCGGAACCCTCGCGCAGCAGGTTGTTGATGTCACCCAGTTTCTTTCCTGCTTTGGGCAGCAGTACCACCATGCTGAAGGCCTGGTTGCCGTAGGGGAGCTCCACAATCTGCATTGTTTCATTTTCGGTATAATTGAACTCCGCCTTCTGCTGCATCATATCCACCTGCTTCACGTTTCCGTTTTCGTAGGCGAAGGGTGCTTTTTGGGTCTGCTTCTTGTCGAACTGAGAAGTCCATATTCCCTTGAAGTAGATGGCATTCAGCAGGTACATCAAAGCCATAGGGTCGGTTTCATCCAGCACATGGTCGATCAGCTCCTGGGTATTGTCGGAAGCCCACTGGTTGATGCGTCCCACCGTAGCAGGGTCGCCGAAGTCGACAGCCTCCACCGTGGAATGGAAGTAATCACGGTTGGTGGAGATGAACGCAGGCTTGATTGTGATATGTTTGTTGGTCCAGATGGAGTTGGCGATGGAGAGTTTGGTGGAGGGATCGGTCGCCAGCAACGCTTCACGCAGCTTGCTGTAGTAACTGTTGATCGCCTCTTCATCGTTAAAGGGTGTCAGTTTCAGTGTCTCCGTCATGGCCGCCTCCGTTTCGCCTGCAGCTCCGTTGCGGGTCATGGCAAGCGCCATGCTCAGGCTAAGGGGAGAGATCATGAAGTTACGGTCCTGACCTATCTTCTCCGCGTCATAAACACGGGTAAAAAAATCGAATGCAAACTGCTGGTCCGCCTCCAACATTTCCACCTCTTCGCCGCGGAGCGATATCTCAATGGGATCGGGGAGTTCTCCGTTGTCGGGCAACTTTTCATTCTTATCGCACGAAGAGGAAGCAAAAAGCAGAATGGTCAACAGCGCAGATAGCAGTAAAGTGATATTTCGATTCATAGATACTAATATTTAGTCATGTTTCTTCATTGGAACGGTAGTCCACACATCTGATAAGATGATGCAGGGAGTATAAAAGTTGCACCGCTCTCATTAAAAAAAGTTATAATCTCCCATTTTCTTCAGAAAAAGTACAATTCCGGCTCATTTTCATCTCCACCTTCTCACATGAGCAAATTAATGTTTATTTTTGTAGGTTCAAGAGTTATCCATCAAAAAAAAGGTTTGCCGAAATGAGAAAATGGCGTATTGAAGATTCAGAAGAGTTGTACAACATCAACGGTTGGGGAAACGGTTACTTCTCCATCAACGACAAGGGACATGTACAGGTGACACCTCACAAGAAAGAGGGGGGAAGCGTGGACATCAGCGAGCTGATGCGCGAGCTATACCTGCGTGATGTGTCGTCGCCCGTACTGCTCCGTTTTCCACAGATCCTGGACAACCGTATAGAGAAGATCTCCAATAGCTTTGCCATCGCCTCAAAGGAGTATGAATATGCCGCACAGCATTACATCGTCTATCCCATCAAGGTGAACCAGATGCGTCAGGTGGTGGAGGAGATCGTCTCCAGCGGCAAGCGCTTCAACATAGGCCTGGAGGCCGGCTCCAAGCCGGAGCTGCACGCCGTGCTCGCCATCAACACCGAAACAAACTCATTCATCATCTGCAACGGCTACAAGGATGAGAGCTACATCGAGCTGGCCCTGCTGGCACAGAAGATGGGCAAGCAGGTCTTCATCGTGGTGGAGAAACTCAACGAGCTGGAGCTGACAATCCGCATCGCCAAGCGACTCAAGGTGAAGCCCAACATCGGCATACGGGTGAAGCTGGCCAGCAGTGGCAGCGGCAAGTGGGAGGAGTCGGGCGGCGACGGCAGCAAGTTCGGCCTCAACTCCAGCGAGCTGCTGGAAGCGCTGGAGGTGCTCAAGGCAAACAACCTCACCGAATGCTTCCGGTTGATACACTTCCACATCGGCAGCCAGATCACCAAGATACGCCGCATCAAGACGGCCCTGCGTGAGGCGGCACAGTTCTACGTGCAGTTGCACAGCATGGGTTTCAAGATTGAGTTCGTTGACATCGGTGGCGGACTGGGGGTAGACTATGACGGCACCCGCTCCTCCTTCACCGAGAACAGCATCAACTATTCCATTCAGGAGTATGTGAACGACTCGGTCTTCACCTTCGTCGACGCTGCCAACAAAAATGAGATCCCCCACCCCAACATCATCACCGAGTCGGGTCGCGCCCTCACGGCGCACCACTCCGTACTGGTATTCGAGGTGCTGGAGACAGCCACCCTCCCCGAGTGGGCCGAGGATATGGACATCCAGGAAGATGACCATGAATTGGTAAAGGAACTCTACAATATTTGGGAATCGCTCACACAGGCGCGCATGCTGGAAGCATGGCACGATGCACAACAGATCCGTGAGGAATCGCTCGACCTCTTCAGCCTCGGCATGCTCGACCTGAAGACACGGGCACAGGTGGAGCAGCTCTACTTCTCCATCGCGCGTGAGATCAACAGCACCAGCAACCGGGCCAAGCATGCGCCCGAGGAGCTGCGTCAGCTGGGGACCCTCCTCCCCGACAAATATTTCTGCAACTTCTCGCTCTTCCAGTCACTTCCCGACTCGTGGGCAATCGATCAGGTCTTCCCGATCATTCCCATCCACCGGTTGGATGAACGGCCTGCCAAGACTGCCACGCTGCAGGACATCACCTGCGACTCAGACGGCAAGATTGCCAACTTTGCCTCACAGGACGGCTTCCGCAACACCTACCTGCCGGTGCACCCCCTTAAGAAGGATGAGCCTTACTACATCGGTGTCTTCCTTGTGGGTGCATACCAGGAGATTCTGGGCGACCTGCACAACCTCTTCGGCGATACCAACGTGGTGCATGTCTCTGCAAGTGACGCGGGATACAGGATTGACCAGGTGATCGACGGCGAGTCGGTAGCCGAGGTGCTGGAATATGCCCAGTACAACGCCAAGAAGCTGGTTCGCACAGTGGAAACCTGGGTGATGAGCTCGGTGAAGCAGGGCAGGATCTCAGTAGAGGAAGGAAAAGAATTCCTCTCCAACTACCGCTCAGGGCTTTACGGTTACACCTACCTCGAATAAACGTTCATAAGTAAGTAAGTTGACAGGTTGGCAGGTTATAAAGTTTATCATTTGATGTTCATGGTTCGAAGTTTCAGATTTGAAACTGAGAACTGACAACTACAACCTACAATCCTCCGGATCCTCAAAGAGCTCCAGTTCGATGGTGGCATGCTGTACCCCCATCTGATTGAGTGTAGCACGTATACGCTGTTTCAGTTGTTGTTGCTCTCTCATCGACATCTCACGGCTGACAACTACATGCATGGTGAGCACGTTGTACTCACCGTCGACCGACCAGGCGTGCAGGTGTTCCGCCCGGCGCACACCCTCCAGTGCAGCAACAGCTTGGGCTGCCGCCGCCAGGTTAAGTTTCTCGGGACTCCCCTGCAGGATGATGCGGAAGCTCTGACGCATGTTGCGATAGACATTGAACAGGATGAAAAGCGTGATCGCCACCGAAAGCAGCGGATCAATCACCGGGGCATCCACGAAATGCATCACCAGGGCACCAATGAGCACTGCCACCCAGCCCAACACATCCTCCAGCAGGTGCAGCGATACCACACGCTCATTGAGGGAGCGGCCACGGCGCAGACGCAGCATCGCCACACCATTGATGATCACCCCCAGCACTGCCAGCAGGAGCATTCCCTTTGTATCGGGTTGTTCCGGATGCAACAGCCGGGGCACGGCGTTGAACAGGATCACCACACTTCCCACCAGCAGGATCAGGGAGTTGACAATCGCCCCCAGTAGCGAGAAACGCTTGTAGCCGTAGGTATAGGCTTTGTCACCCGGCTTCTTCGATAGCTTCTGGAAGTACCATGACAGTCCCAGCGTGACGCTGTCACCCATGTCATGTACCGCATCGGAGAGGATTGCCATGCTGTTTGTCAGTATCCCCCCTACAAACTCGATGATAGTGAACAAGAGGTTCAGGAAGAAAGCTACCTTGATGTTCTTCACATCATTGTGCCGGTGATGATGTTTGTGCATAAGTACATTGCTGTTTAGTTATAAACAGAGGCAGAAAAAGAATGTTCATTATAGCCGTTTCGACTGAATTGTGTATATTTGCACTCTTTGGAAACTTAAAAAGCCGGTCATATGAAACAGCTGAACTGGTGGCTGCCCCTGGCAGCCTTGCTCATTACCTTCACCTCGTGCAACGACACGAACAAACCGATCAAGACATTGAAACAAACTGACTTTCCCGCACCTCCCATTGCAGAGGTGAGGCCCGACACTTTCGTCAACTTTGGACAGACGCGCATCGACAACTATTTCTGGCTGAAAGACAAGAACGATCCCAAAGTGATTGACTACCTCCAGGCGGAGAACAGATACACCGACACGGTAATGGCCTCCACAAAAGAGCTCCAGGAGACCATTTACAATGAGGTCGTGGGCCGCATCAAGGAGGATGACGAGAGTTACCCATCCTTCAGCGACGGCTACTACTATTACAGTCGCACCGAGAAGGGAAAACAGTACCGCACCTACTGTCGCCGCAAGGGATCGATGGAAGCACCCGAGGAGATACTCTTCGACCTTAACACGATGGCCGAGGGGAAGACAGCCTTCATCTTCGGAGGCTACTCGGTGAGTCCCGACAACAGCAAGGTGGCCTACCTCTTCAACGAGACAGGCTCTTACGCTGAGTTCGTGATGAAGATCAAGGATCAGGAGAGCGGAGAGGAGATCGGCTTCACCGTGATCGGTGCCGCCTCGGTGGCCTGGGCCAACGACAACAGCACCCTCTTCTACAGCACCATCGACGAAACGCTGCGTTCCAACCGTATCTACCGCCGTGCACTCGACGAGCGGGAAGCCACACCGGTTTACGAGGAGAGCGATACCCGTTTCTCCACCTACGTCTCCGGTAGCAAGACCAAGGAGTATATCTTTATCGGCAGCGCCAGCTCCACCACCTCCGAGGAGCGGTTCATCCCTGCCGACAGGCCACAGGATTCCTTCACACTCTTCCTCCCCCGTGAGCAGGGTGTGGAGTACTCGGTTCACGCCCACAAAGAGCAATTCTATGTGCGATATAAGGACAAGGAGAAACTCAACGGCATGATTTATTCAGTGCCCCTCGATGCACATAGCGACAAGACACAATGGCAAGTAGTGATGCCCCACCGCGACGATGCCCGCATCGAAGGGATCGATGTGCTGAAAGATTATCTTTTGGTGGAACGTCGCATCAACGGGCTGAGCGAGATCAGCATCACCCCCCTCACCGGTGGGGAGGCTACCACCATCTCTTTCCCCGAGCCGGTATATAGCGCCACGCTGAGCGGCAACCCGGAGTATGATGCCACCACCTTCCGCTACTCCTACACCTCCCTGAACCGGCCCACCACCCTCTTCGAGTATGACATCACGAGTGGTGAGACAGCGAAATTGAAAGAGCAGGAGATACCCTCCGGCTTCAATCCTGACGACTATGTGGTGGAACGCCTCTGGGCAGATGCCCCCGATGGGGTGAAGGTACCGATGGCCATCGTCTATCGCAAGGGTTTGAAGCGGGATGGCAGCAACCCGGCACTGCTTTACTCCTACGGTAGCTACGGCAGCAGCTCTGATGTCTACTTCAGTGCCAGCTTCTACAGCCTCATCGACCGCGGTTTTGTATTCGGCATTGCTCAGATCCGTGGCGGCAGCGACCTGGGTGAGCAGTGGTATGAGGATGGCAAGTTGATGAAGAAGAAAAACAGCTTCACCGACTTCATCGCCTGCAGTGAGAAGCTGATCAACGACGGCTACACCTCACCCGACAGGCTGGCAGCCATGGGCGGCAGCGCCGGCGGACTGCTGATGGGTGCCGTGGTCAACATGCGCCCCGACCTCTACCAGACAATCGTGGCACAGGTGCCCTTTGTGGATGTGGTCACCACCATGCTCGACGAAACGCTGCCCCTCACCACGGGTGAGTATGAGGAGTGGGGCAATCCCAATGAGGAGGAATCATTCAACTACATGCTCTCCTACTCGCCCTATGACAACGTGGAGGCGAAGGAGTATCCCAATATGCTGATCACCGGCGGCATCAACGACTCGCAGGTGCTCTTTCACGAGCCGGCAAAGTGGAGCGCCAAGCTGCGTTCCCTGAAAACCGACGACAACATTCTGCTGTTGCACATGAACATGGACTCGGGTCACGGCGGTGCCACCGGTCGTTACGACGGAATCAAAGATACCGCCTTCGAGTTCGCCTTCATCCTGAACAGAGTGGGCATCGGCAAATAATCAATTTCAACTGTCAGACGTATGTTCCGCATCAAGCGTATATATGAGACACCGGGCGAGGATGATGGTTATCGTATCCTGATCGACCGGCTTTGGCCTCGGGGTTTTACCAAAGAGAGGGCGAAAGTGGATCTATGGCTGAAAGAGATTGCACCCTCCACGGAGTTGCGCAAATGGTACCATCACAATCCCGAACGGTGGAATGAATTCAAGAGTCGCTACCAGACAGAGCTCACCGACAAAAGAGATTTGATCCTCCAGATTGAGCATCTTGAGAAAGTACACGGTAACATCACATTGCTCTTTGCGGCAAAAGAAAAGGAGCAGTCACAGGCTGCCGTATTATTGAATCTGTTGAACGAAACCAGCTAAATGAGCAAGAAACGACTCCCCCTGCACTGGCAGATCATCATCGGTATGACATCGGGTATCCTTTTCGGGCTGCTGATGACCAGCTTTTCATGGGGAGCGACCTTTGTGGGCGACTGGATCGCACCCTTCGGCACTATCTTCATCCGCCTGCTGAAGCTGATCGCCATCCCCCTCATCTTCACCTCGCTGGTGAAGGGGATCGCCGACCTGAAGGATATCTCCAGCTTCCGGCACATCGGCGTGCGCACCATCCTGTTTTACATCAGTACCACCGTCGCAGCCATCACCATCGGCCTGCTACTGGTCAACACGATCCGTCCCGGCAGTGGCGTGTCGCCCGAGACCATTGAGGAGCTTACAAGCACCTACGCGCAGGATGCCTCCCTCACCTCGAACATACAAACGGCGACCCAGCAACAGCAGGGACCTCTCTCCTTCCTGGTGGAGATGGTGCCCGACAATATCTTCGCCGCCTTTGGCAACAACGCACTGATGTTGCAGGTGATTCTCTTCTCCATCCTGTTCGGCATCTGCATGTTGCTGATTGCGCCAAAGAAAGCCAAGCCGGTGAGCCGGTTGATCGACGGGCTCAATGAGATCGTACTCAAGATGGTGGACCTGATCATGTTCATCGCCCCCTATGCCGTCTTTGCCCTGCTGGCGCAGATCATCGTCAGCTCAGGAAATGTGGAGATCCTGCAGAAGCTGCTGATGTACGGCCTCACCGTGGTGACTGGTCTGACAGTGATGATTGCGCTCTACCTGCTGATCATCTACCTCATCACCGGCCGCTCTCCCCGCTGGTTCCTGGGCGGCATGGCCCCGGCACAACTGCTCGCCTTCTCCACCAGCTCCAGCGCTGCCACGCTGCCGGTCACCATGGAACGGGTAACCGACCACCTGGGGGTAGACAACGAGGTCTCCAGTTTCGTTCTTCCAGTAGGAGCCACCATCAACATGGACGGCACCAGCCTCTATCAGGCGGTGGCAGCGGTCTTCATCGCTCAGGCACTGCACTTCCCCCTGGAGTTCACCGACCAGCTCACCATCATCCTCACCGCCCTGCTGGCCTCCATCGGCTCTGCCGCGGTGCCCGGTGCCGGCATGGTGATGCTGGTGATCGTTCTCGAGTCGATCGGCTTCCCGGCCGACAAGCTGGCCATCGGGCTGGCACTCATCTTCGCCATCGACCGGCCCCTGGACATGCTGCGCACCGTGGTGAACGTCACCGGCGACTCGATGGTGTCGGTGGTGGTGGCCAAGTCGATGGGCAAACTCAAATAGAAATATGAGGAGAGAAGGATCCCTATTGCTGATATTACTTGTTGTTGCGATGAATGCCCTGTCGCAGGAACATACCTACCAGGAAACAGACTCAACCATCCGACTCAACGAGGTGATCGTCAACGCCTACCAGCTCAACACGCGGCACCACCAGCTTCCCGGCAGCATCTCCCTCCTCACCACCGAGGAGATGGAGCGGGGCGACGGCAACAGCTTCGTACACGCCCTTCATGCCATGCCGGGCATCTACATGCACAGTGGCACCTATGCCACCAGTCGCATCGTCATCAGGGGCGTGGGCAGCCGCACACCCTACAACACCAACCGCATCAAAGCCTATCTGAACGATATACCCATCACCTCCTCCGACGGCATCTCCACACCTGAAGATATTGACCTGACGGGAATTGCACGCATGGAGGTGATCAAAGGTCCCGCCTCCGCCCTCTACGGTTCGGGGCTGGGAGGGAACATCAACCTCTACACTCCTCAGACTGGCCGGAATAGTGGCAACGCCCTGCTGCAATATGGCAGTTTCAACACGTTCAAAGCTGCTGCAGGAGGAAACATGCAACGCAACAACCTGCAGATAGGCGGTCAGATGAGTCACCTTCGCTCCGACGGTCACCGCGAGAACAACCGCCTGCACCGCACCACACTCCTTTCATCCGGTAGTTGGCGGCAGCCCTCCTGGTCGCTCAGTTACACGCTGCTGCTGATAGACATGAATGCGCAAATTCCCAGCTCGATAGGCAAGTCGCTATATGAGACCAGCCCCGAATCGGCTGCAGCCAACTGGAAGGTGGTGGGGGGTTACAAGGAGTACCAGCGTGCGATTGCCGGCATCACACTCTCAAACCGGCTGGCAGAGAACTGGAACAACCGCCTCACACTCTTTGGCGGGTGGACGGGCAGCTACGAGCGGCGCCCTTTTAACAATCTGGAGGATGGCACCCGCGGCGGTGGCATTCGCAACCGGCTCTCCTATCACACAGAGCGCTTCGATGCCCTGCTGGGAGTGGAGTGGATCAGCGACAGCTACCGCTGGGAGCTCGATCTGGAGGGGGAGCAGATCAACCGCAACCGGGAGCGACGCAGCCAACTCAACCTCTTCGCGATGAGCTACTGGCGCCCGGCACCGGCATGGAACATCTCACTGGGAGGCGCTATGAACAGCATCCGCTACAGGCTCACCGATCTCTTCCCGGAGAATGGCGACCAAAGCGGACGCCGCCACTTCCCGGCGATCTTCTCCCCGCGACTGGGCATCAACTACGCCCCCTCCCCGCGGCTGGCCCTCTTTGCCTCGGCAGGCCATGGTTTCTCCATGCCCTCCCCCGAGGAGACGCTGCTCCCGGAGGGTGAGATCAACCGTGACATCCAACCCGAACAGGGGATGCAGTATGAAACGGGAATTAGACTCAACCTCTTTGAGGGGGTCACACGACTGGAGACCACACTCTACCGGATCGACCTGCGCAACCTGCTGGTCACCAAACGCATCACGGAGGATATCTTCACCGGCATCAACGCCGGCAGGACACGCCACAGCGGGTTGGAGCTGATGCTTCAACAGCAACTCTTCCGACTGCGATCCTTTCCGGGCAGCCTGCAGCTCAATGCCAGCTACACCCTGTCGGACAACCAGTTCATCGATTTCGAGGAGGAGGGTATCAGCTACAACGGCAAGCAACTTCCGGGCATCCCTTCAGAGATGGCTCAGGCTACATTGCAGTGGCAACCCACAAAATCATGGATGTTAGAACTGCAAATGCAGCAAGTGGGAAAACAGTTTATCGACGATGCCAACAGCCTGGAGAACGACGCCTACCTGCTCACGGGGATAAAAGCCACGCGGCACCTTCACCTCCGCACGGCCGGCAGAGCTGCACTCTACGCGGGAATCAACAACCTCTCCAACAGCCGTTACGCACCCATGCTCACGGTCAACGCGGTGGCCTTCGGCAACAATGAGCCCCGCTACTACTACCCCGGCATGCCCCGCCATTTTTACACCGGCATCCGCTGGTCGTTCTGAATCAACACAAAATATAATCACTTGTCATTCTATAGGGAATAACTCCGGTTTTTCAAGTTGAGGGGTCGGGCTTACCTCTTGCATCCAGCCCCTTTGAATGAATTTCAGTTTCTTACCTGCAGGGGTGATTGTAAACCAGATTTTCTCTTTCAAAGCCAATTCCAGTTTGCGAAAAGTTGACACCGGAACCGTGACAAAGGGTCCGTTATACATAAAGCTAAAATACACCTCACTCACTTTACCAGTAGAGGTGTCAACGATCATATGCACGGAATATTCCTTTTTCGCTACCTTTTCTCTTTCAGTTGCAGAAAAAATGTCATTGGCAATCTCATCACATTTTCTCCGGGTCCAGTTGTCATCCTCAATCAGCTGCACCCTGCCCAGCAGCACATCACTGGGAACGCGTGTGCCATCTTTGTTTGCATAATGTGTATAGGTGTTCCTGTTGTCCTTGTTATACAAAGTCACTCTCCCTGTTTCATCCAAGTCGCACTGATATACGTATCCATCCTCATAAAAGGTTTTGGTGGTCGGATAATAATTTGTCTGTGCCGGCAAAATGCCACACGCCAGGAAAATAAAAATAAGAACCAAAGCTTGATGCATATCTCTCCTTTACAACAATTTAGGTTTTTCAAGTTGAGGGGTCGGGCTTACCTCCTGCATCCAGCCTATTTGAATGAATTTCAGTTTCTTACCTGCAGGGGTGATGGTAAACCAGATTTTCTCTTTCAGCTCCAGTTCCAATTTACGGAATGTGGACACAGGCACCGTGACAAAAGGATCATTATACATAAAACGAAAAAAGACCTCATCCACTTTTCCTGTAAAGGTATTAACAATCAAACGTACAAAATATTCCCCGTTTGCAACATTCACTCTTTCACTTGAAGAAAAGACATTGTTGGCGATCTCACCGCACTTTCTGCGTGTCCAGTTGTCATCTTCAATCAGTTGCACCCTGCCCAGCAGCACATCATCGGAAACACGTGTACCATCTCTGTTTGCATAACGTGCATAGGTGAATCTGTTGTCCTTGTTGTACAACGTCAACATCCCTGACTCATCCAAATCGCACTGATAAACATACCCATCTTCGTAAAAGGTTTTGGTGGACGGATAGTAATTTATTTGCGGCATCATATGCTGAACAACAAATAATAAAATAATTGTTACAAGTAATCGATAATCTGTTTTCATTATATTTCTTTATTTTGTTAATACATGTAATACTTAAACTATATGCTAATTACAGTTGGCAGATATGCGCTTTAAATTAGAGAAATTGGAAATCGCGGACCGGTCATAATCATAAGGAAATTTCTCTGCTGAATAGGCAGATGTCTCCCTGAATAACGACTCAATCCCTGCGAGATGACTGTATAAAGCAGTCTCATTTTGTATAAGATCCCCTCTCTGATCAACATGCTTGTTGATTTCTTGAATTCCTTTACCTAAGTCTGTTAAATTATATATCCCATGCCATTTACTGCCCGGCTTATATTCCGGCAAGCTTTGAATGTAGAGGTATTGTGCATACCATGCCTCGATCTCCCGATTCAATTTTGATTTCTTATAAGATTCCAAGGTCTCATGATAGGCCTGAAAGGCATGTAGCATCTCATGGAACAGGTGGTTGCTCTCCATTTGCGTGCTCAGGATGATGCCTGCCGTGGTACCGTCAAATGAAAAGGCAGAAGAATTGCCGGAATTGAATTCTATTGTGAGCGTTTTGCCTCCAAGGGCATTTTTTAATCCATTGTACAAACCTTCACCCAGACAATGTTCAATGATCTTCTCCAGCATGTTTTCAATCTTCTCCCAATTTGCATCTGTCATGGTTGTGTTTCGGAATATTTCTTTTGCTAAGGGTGCATCTACACCGGGAGATGTATTGGAGCTACCTCCACCTCCACCACCCCCGGCCGGGTAGTAACCACCACCTCCTCCACCCCCGCCATCAAAATCAAAATTATTCGCTAGAAATTGGTATGTTTTTTGTGTACAACCGCTTAGTCTCGGTTGCGACCAGGTTAATCCACCATCCGTACTGACAATTTAATAATAGCAAGTTTCAATTGTAAAATATTCCCAAGTGGCGCGAAATCCTGATAATCCTGTACTAGTTGACCGAGTGGATTCCACATCCGATTGTTCAATTTTTCTGATGATCTCTCCATTGGCATACTGCCAACCATTTACAAATTGACCGTCAATACTGTAAAAAATCACCATGCCGCTCAATTCGGCATCACGACTCAAATATTTGTTGGTTTCAAGCTGATCGCCGTTACTGTTCAAATAATACAGATCGGGGAGAACCACCATCTTACAGCCATAGATATCTCCGGTAATTTTGTTTTTCATTACTACCAACCGAATCACTTGTGATGTTCTCTGCTGATTGACACTTTCCAGTTCACTCTTCATCTCAGGCGTTCCAATGGTCTCAAATCCGTTCTCATATTCCCAAGGCAATTCCACCACCGTCCAGATGGAGTCTTCCTGCAATTCAGCCAGATCCCAATCCAACAAAGGTTTCAACTCCACATAACTGCTATCTGCTGAACGCAAAGCTTTCAAACCGAACCGGAACTCCGGTTCTCCATAAGTCTCAAACCACAACTTCGCCTCCTCCACAGTAAATGGGATACTTTCCTGTATTCGAATCTCATCTGTATACCTCACGCAACCCCACAGCATGGCTGCAAGCAAAAGAAATAATTGAATAAAGCGTTTCATAAGTGATTTCCATGTTATTTTTAATCCATCCAAACTATACCGACCGCCATCGGATAACTACAAAAAGGTGTTCCATAGATTCAAAACTGATACCATATTCAATGGTAACACATTAGGGGGCAAATTTAGAAAAAACTACAACTGGAACAAGTTAATTATTCTTAAAATGTTAAATCTATTTATTCCATGACATTAACCAGCCAGTGTGTCGAGCATCTTCTCCAGGTTGAGGCTGCGGGCAGAGGCGTCGAAGATCTTACGGTACTCACCCTGCTTCGCATAGAGTGAAGCATGTGTGCCCCACTCCACCATACGCCCCTCCTTCATCACATAGATGGCATCTGCATCCACGATCTGGGAGAGCGAGTGCGAGATGATCACCACGGTACGCTCTCTCTTAATGGCATCAAGACTCATCTTGATGTGTTCGGTGGCGATGGCATCGAGGCTGGCGGTAGGCTCATCCAAGAAGATCACCGGTGGGTTCTTCAGAAAGAGACGTGCGATGGCGATGCGCTGCTGCTGACCGCCGCTCAGCTGCTGGGCATCGGTATCGTAACCCTCCGGCAGCTGTTCCACCTGCTCATGCAGGAACGCACTGCGGGCGGCGGCTACCACCTCTTCGCGTGTGGCTCCGGTATTGCCATAGAGGATGTTGTCGTAAATGCTTCCCTTGAAGATATGGTTCTTCTGCAGCACCAGTCCAATCTGATTGCGCAGTGATCCGTTCTCATAGTCCTGCAGGTCGATCCCGTCGAGGGTGATCTGTCCGCTGTCCGGTTGGTAGAACTTGCAGAGAAGGTTGATCAGCGTACTCTTGCCTGCGCCACTCAGTCCCACGATCGCGGTCGTCTTGCCCGGTTCCAGCGTCAGGCTCACCTCATGGAGCGCCTTCGTACCGTTGGGATAGGTGAAGTCCACCCCCTCCACGCGAAACGCACCCCTCACCTTCTCCGCCTTCACGCTGCCGCCGCTTTCCACTGCTTCCTCGTCCTGCAACACCCCGAAGAAGCCGTCGGCATAGATCAGCGCGTCGTTCACCTCGTCGTAGATGCGATGCAGCTGGGCGATGGGCGCGGAGACATTGCGGAAGAGCATGATGTGCATCATGATGGCACCGATGCCCATCTGCCCATCCAGCACCAGGAAGACGGTGAGGATGATGATCAGCACCACCCCTATCTGCTGGATGAATGCTTTCAGGCTCTCATAGACATAACTGGTCTGCCGTGTCTGCAGCTGGTTGTTCAGCATATCCATCTGTACCGTGTACTGCTTCTCACCCTCCAGCTGCTCCCTCACGAAACTCTTGATCACCGTGATGGAGTCGATGATGTTGATCAGCCCGTGGTTCTTCCGCTCCCGCTGACCGCGTAGTTCGGTGCGCCACCCCTTCAGCTTCGACGCCTGCCGCTGACTCACATAGAAGTAGGCCGGCACGATCACCGTGGCCAGCAGTCCCACATAGAGATTCGCGTTGAACATCACCACCAGTGCGATGATGGCAGTGGAGAAGAGAGGCAGGATATCGAGGAAGAAGTTCTGCACCAGCCTGATCAGGCTCTCCACCCCACGGTTGATGCGTGTCTGGAGCAGACCCGTCTGGTTCTCTGGGTCGGCGTAAAACGACATCCGGTAGCGCAGGATGCGCTCCACAGCCGCCTGGGAGAGATCGCTCCCCACGCGGATGCGGATCTTCTCCCCGAAGTACTTCTGCCCGAATCGAATGGCGATGTTGAGCAGCTCATTTGCCAGCATGATCAGCGAGATCACCAGCAGCAGCCGCAGCCCGTTCTCTAACGGGTCGGGCTGTCGCAGCAGGCTCTCCACACGGGTGACCGTTTCGTTCACGATCAACGGGTTCACCTGGGCGGCAAAGGAGCCCACGAGGGTGAGCAACAGCGTGCCCAGAATCATCCCTTTGTAGGGTTTCACATAGGGCAGCAGGTTGTAGAAAAGGTTTTTGAAAGATTGGTTTTCAGTTTTGCGTTGTTTCATTGGCAGTTTGACAGATATGATTGAAGAACGTTTAATATTTCCTCCAGCATCTTTTGTCTTTTTTGTCTCAAAAAAGTATCTTTGGTAGATGTTAGCACGTAAACAAATTCTACGGACAGTTACTTATCTGCTGGTGATACTCTTCACCATCTCCTGTGCATTGAAACAGGAATCATCCCAGAATGAAAATCTTGACACTCCTGAACCCTGTCAGTTAACCCAGTACGGCATCTGTGTGGACACGCTCGATGTAGCTTTTCATCAAATAGAGAAAGGCGATCATCTCTCCTCAATATTGGGACAGCTGGGATTCACAGGCAGTGAAGCAGAACAGATCACCCGGGTGGTGACACCCCACTATCCACCTTCGAAGCTACAGATCGGCGACCGCTACGCGGTGATGAGCCAACATGACAGCCTGGCTGCGATACACTACCTGGTTTTTGAACCTTCCATCACCGACTACGTGGTGGTGGACCTGCGTGGCGACAGCCTCACCGCGTGGGCCTCCTCCAAGCCGGTCACACTGCACCGCAGGTACAGTGAAGCCACCATCACCTCCTCACTATGGAACGCCATCGTTGCATCGGGTGCCACCCCCATGCTGGCACTCAAGCTCTCCGATATCTACGCCTGGCAGATCGATTTCTTCGATGTGAAGGAGGGCGATGCGTTCAGAATGATGTATGACGAGGCGTGGGTAGACGACACCACCTTCGTGGAAATTACCTCCATTGAGGGAGCTGCTTTCACTCACCGTGGCAAGGAATACCGGGCCATTCCTTTTGAACAGGATTCCGTGAGAGAGTACTTCGACGAGGAGGGTAACAGCCTTCGAAAGGCTTTTCTGAAAGCTCCCCTCGACTTCTTCCGCATCAGCTCCCGCTTCTCAAACGCCCGCTTCCACCCTGTACTGAAGCGCTATCGCCCCCATCATGGGGTAGACTATGCCGCTCCATCCGGTACACCGGTAAAAACCATCGGCGACGGAGTGGTGATAGAGAAAGCTTTTCAGCGGGGGGGTGCCGGCAACTATCTCAAGATCCGACACAACAGCACCTACACCACCACCTACATGCACCTGAGCCGCTTTGCAAAGGGTATTCAGAAAGGGAAGAGTGTGAAGCAGGGAGATGTGATCGGCTATGTGGGATCTACCGGCCTCTCTACCGGCCCCCATCTCGACTTTCGTGTACACAAGAACAACCAGCCCATCAACCCGCTCACAATGGAGGCACCCCCTTCCCTGCCGGTGAAGCCGGAGCTGCTGGATAGCTTCCGCCTGGTACATGAACGGGTATTGCAGGAGATGGACAGCCTGCGCCTTTCCGAATCCTTTTTGGCAGAAAAAGGAGCTCTTATCGAATAATTTGTTACCTTTGGGGCCTGATTCATTACTTTTTTAAACAGACTGATGAAGAGCTCCCAAAAGAATAACGTGCTGAAAACCCTGGCAGAACTGCTCAAACGACAGGGTGATGAGATCATACATGCCAATGGTGTCGACATGGATGCTTTTCCCGATATGGATGCATCAATGCGCGACCGGTTGAAAGTAGACGGAACCAAGATTGAAGGGATGATCCACTCCCTGGAGGAGGTGGCTGCCCAGGCCGACCCGGAAGGTAAAATTTTATACCAACACACCCGTGAAGACGGGTTGCAGATCGAAAACCGCACTGTTCCCTTCGGCACCATCCTGATCATTTACGAATCCCGCCCCGATGTCACCATCGAGGCTGCAGCCACTGCCTTCAAAGCGGGCAACCGCATCCTGCTGAAAGGGGGCAAGGAGGCATTTCATAGCAACACGCTGCTCACCCGTCTCTGGCAGGAAGCCCTCACCGTCAACGGTGAAGAGATTCACTGGGTGGAGTACCTCAACCTCAACCGCGAGGAAACACAGCAACTGATCCGGAATAACAGCCGGGGGGTGGACCTGATCATCCCGCGTGGCGGCGAAGGCTTGATTCACTTCGTGCAGGAGCATGCCTCAGTACCGGTGATCGTGAGCGGTCGCGGCAACAACTTCCTATATATCGATGAGGATGTCGATTTTGAGATGGCCATCCGCCTGGTGATCAACGGCAAGAAACGTATCAGCGTCTGCAACGCCATAGACAAGGTTTTAATACACAAGGATCTGCCACAGTTGAGCGAAAAAGTGAACCTGCTTGTCGAACAGCTTGAAGCCAATGGGATCAGTGTCTGGGGGAGCAGTGAGGTAGCTGCACTCTCCCCGGCAATCCGGCTGGAGAACAATGCCAACACCCTCTGCGAAGAGTACCTGGCACCCAAGCTCTACCTGACACTGGTGGAGGGGATGAGTGAAGCCATCGGGATGACCAACCGCTACTCGGGAGGTCATACGGCAGTCATTGTCACACGCAACCGGGAGAAGGCCGATCTGTTCATGCAGGAAGCGGACTGTGCAGCGGTCTATCACAATGCCTCCTCCCGTTTCACCGACGGCGGTCAGTTTGGTGTGGGCGGTGAGATTGCCATCAGTACTCAAAAGCTCCACTTCCGCGGTCCCCTCGGCGCACAGGAGCTGGTCACCAACAAATGGTTCATCCACGGAGAGGGTCAAATAAGAGAATGACTGAAACAGCAAAATAAACCAAACAGATTTAACGGGTTATCATACAGATGAAAAAGAAACTGATCATCAAGATTGGCACATCCACCCTTACAGCCGGCACCAACCGCATCTCCTTCGCGGTGATTGAAAGCCTGGCCAGGCAGATATTGGTACTCAGAGAAAACTATGAGGTGGTGATTGTCTCCTCGGGTGCCATCGCCACCGCCCGCCAGTTCGTGGAGATCAACGGCTACCAGCGAAACGTAGACTCAAAACAGGCGATGGCCGCCATTGGACAAACAAAGCTGATGGAGCTCTACGACACCATCTTCTCCTCCTTCGGCCTTAACATTGCACAGATCCTGCTCACCTATCGTGATTTCGAGAACCCTGTTGCCAATGAGAACACACGCAACACTATCAAGCGACTCTGGCAGGCAGGCTACATTCCCATTGTGAACGAAAACGACACCGTCTCCATCGAGGAGATCCTGCTGGGAGACAACGACAAGCTCTCGGCACTGGTGGCAGTGATCACCGGTGCCGACCTGCTGCTGCTGGTCTCCGACATTGACGGCATCTTCGACCGCAACCCCCACCTGCATGCCGATGCACGGCTCATTTGCGAGGTGACCGATCTGGAGAGCATCCGCAACTATATCGAAGAGAAAGAGTCCACCCTCGGCACTGGGGGTATGTCCTCAAAGGTGCATGCGGCAGAGATCTGCATGGAAAAGGGAGTGGAGATGTGGATCGTGAACGGACAGCGGGCCAACTACATCATCAGGGCCATGAATGGAGAGATACCTTGCACGCGGTTCAGGAGAGAGGCTGGGAAGAGCTGACAATTGAGATAGCAACCGCAACTACAAAAAGATCAATGATGAAACATGGATTTATCGGCTTCGGCAACCTGGCCCGGGCCATATATGAAGGATTGAAGGAAGAGGAGGGGATGACATTCGCCTATTTTGCACGAAGTGACAAAGCGATGTCCATTCCTTTCCATGAGAAGCTGGAACAACTGGTTGATCATTCAGATGTGCTTTGGCTGGCAGTGAAGCCGCAGGATCTGGCGGGAATCCTTCAGCAACTGAAGGAGTGTGACCTCACAGGTAAGACAATCGTCTCACCCGTGGCAGGCAAAAGCATTGCCTGGATTGAACGGTACCTGGGAACGGATCAGTTGATCGTGCGCATCATGCCCAACCTTGCCATGGCCTACCGTATGTCGGTAACCGCGTTCTGTACCAACAGACCCGGTGATGAGAAAGCAACCGGGATCTTCACACTACTGGGAAAGTTGGGCAAGGCGGTGGATCTGGAAGAAAGTGGTTTCGATCTCTTCACCTCCGTCTTCGGGAGCGGTCCTGCCTTTATCCTCTCCTTCATACAGATCTTCAAGCAGAAGATGCAGGAGTTCAGCCTACCGGGACCGTTGCTCGACGAGCTGTTGCTGGAGCTTACACGGGGCACCACACGCTACTTCACCGAGAACCAGAAGGCACACAGTATCGAGGAGTTGATTCGTAACATCACCAGCAAGGGGGGCACTACCCAGGCGGGACTGGAATACTTCAGGACCCATGAAATTGGGAAACATTTTGAAGGAGTGCTCGATGCTGCCCGCAATCGATCGGAAGAGATGAGCCGCAACGGCGACTAGAGCTAATTCAACCCTGCTGTTGCTGCTCTGCTTTTGCCTTGTAGGCAATGGCGTAGAAACGGATCTGCTTGATCACCGAGAGCAGTCCGTTGGAACGGGTGGGCGACAGATGTTCGGTGAGTCCGATCTCTTTCAGAAAGCGCAGCTCACTGCCAATGATCTCATCAGGAGTGCGACCGTTGAAGACACGCAACACCAGGGCCAGCAGCCCTTTCACGATGATGGCGTCGCTCTCCGCCTGAAACCAGAGTCTCCCGTCACGGTAGTCGCTCTGCAACCATACACGGCTCTGACACCCCTCAATGATATTGGAAGGTGTTTTATACTGCTCATCCAGCGGTGCCAGGGCATTCCCCTGCTCGATGATCACCGCATATTTGTCCATCCAGTCATCGTAGATGCTGAACTCATCAATAATTTCCTGTTCTGTCTTGTCTATTGTCTGCATAATCTAAAAATAATCTTAACCGCTCACCCCCGGGAAATCCATTTCACTTTTCGGTGTAGAGCAGTTCAAGCACCGTCTGACCCACAGCCTTCAGCGTGTTGCGGTCGATGTTGCGCATGTCGTCATTCAACGTATGCCAGTGAGGACCGAAGCCGGTGCGGGTATCTCTTTTCAGGTTGATGATATTGATGCTGGGAGCTCTTTTCATCTCATTCACCGGCACATGGTCGTCAGTGATGTAACCTCCCTGTTGCTGGGGGAAGAAGTTGCCGTAACCCATCTTGTGGGCAGTGCTCCAAACCCGCTCCACCATTGAGGGTGCATATCGCATAGAATATCCCTCTTTGAGGAAGGTGGCACCTGCAGATCCAACCATATCGAGCAGTATCCCATACTCGGCGCGGTAATCCTCCACGTGCGGTTGCTCAGCCCAGTAGCGTGATCCCATGCACCACCAGTCACCAGATATTTCTTGTTGTTCGAACGAAGGTTGGCCCCAATCCTCCAGGTCGAAGAAGATGATGTCGACACCCACCTCAAGCGGATGTTGCTGCAGCTGACGGGCAATCTCGAGCAACACCCCCACCCCGCTGGCACCATCGTCGGCACCGGCAATTGGTTGAAGTCTGCGCATTGGATCGCTCTCCTCATCGGCAAAGGGGCGTGAGTCCCAGTGTGCAAAAAGCAATACCCTCTTCTCCTTCTCCGGCGCATAGCTTCCAATGATGTTCCTGATAGGAAGATCCTTCCCGTCGTAATGGGTCACCTGAGCACGTTGCTCGGTCACCACTGCCCCGAAAGATGTGAGCTTCCCGGCAAGGTAATCGCCACATGCTTCGTGTGCCGACGTACCAGGCACACGGGGTCCGAAGGCCACCTGTGCTTCCACATAGCGATAGGCACTGTCGGCAATGAACGCCGGTGACTGCGGTTGATACACTTCTGCCACGACGCTCTTCTTCCCCGACTGGCAAGAGTTACATGATACGGTAAGCAGCATCCCTGCTGTCAGTGCTACAACCATTGAAAATATGCCTACTCTTTTCATCCCTCTGTCTTTATTTCTTTTTCAATCCCCTTATTTCAAAATATCCTTCACCTGCAACTACCTGTTACGTTGGTAGGTAAAATCATAGATCCCCATATTGGTATAGGTCTCGCGCAAAGCTTCCTCGTCGTCGGAGATCACCAGCAGCTTGTCTCCGGCATAAAGAGCCGTTTGTCCCGTGGGAACAAAATACTGTTCATCCCGTTTTACCATCACCACCAGTGTCTTGTCGGGCAGGGGCATCTCGAGCAGGTTCTTTCCGTACTTCAGCGTCTCTTCAGAGATCTCGATCTCTGTCATTGCCGACTTGATCTCCTCAGAGAACTCCACGTCGAAGTCTTCAAACGCTTTGAATTTCGAAGGCTTGTCGGCCAGCTTCAGCCACTTGGCCACCAGAGGCAACGAGGTGCCCTGCACCAGAAGGGAGACAATGGTAATGACGAAGACCATGTTGAAGATCCATCTCGCATCGGGGATACCGGCGGCCAGGGGCAGGATGGCAAAGATAATGGGTACGGCACCTCTTAAGCCAACCCAGGAGACATACAGCTTGTCCTTGAAACCGATCTTCCGGAAAGGAGCAAGGGTTAGAAACACCGTGAGGGGGCGGCCTACTAAGATCAGGAAGAAAGAGACAATGACCGCCGGCACCAACACAGGGATCAGTTCAGCCGGGTTGACAAGCAGACCCAGCGTGAGGAACAGCAGTATCTGACTCATCCAGGCAAAACCATCCATGAATTTCATGGAGGTGCGCTTGTGAGAGAACTTGGCATTGCCGATCACCAGTCCCGCAATGTAAACAGCCAGATAACCATTCCCTTTCAAAAAGTAGGTGGCTGCAAAGATGAAGATGCCCAGTATCAACAGGAGAATGGGGTAAAGAGAAGCGTTGTCCATCCGGATGCGGTTGATGATGCTCACCGCAGCCTTCCCTCCCAGGTAACCGCAGGCTGCACCCACCGTGAGTTGTATCACGGTTTGCAGCAGCACCATGCCAATCTGTGGTTCCTTACCCGATTGGATGATGCCCATGAACATGATGGTGAGCATGTAGGCCATCGGGTCGTTGCTTCCACTCTCCAGCTCAAGCATCGGCCGCAGGTTGTTCTTCAGCACCAACCCTTTGGAGCGGAGAATACCGAATACCGATGCCGAATCGGTAGAGGAAAAGGTGGAGGCCAGCAACAGCGCTGTCAGAAAACCGATTCCCAGTCCGGCAAACATGTGTCCCGACAACCACCAGATGAAGAAGCCTGTTACAAGCGCCGTGATGAGCACCCCCAGGGTGGCCAGCACTACTCCCGGCCCGATCACCGGTCTGATCTCGTTGAACTTCGTATCGAGTCCACCCGAGAAGAGGATGATTGTCAGACAGATGGTTCCTATCATCTGTGCAGTTTGCACATTCTCGAATTGCAGGCCGAAACCGTCCGATCCGAAGACCATCCCCACCAGCAGGAACAGCAACAGCACCGGCACACCAAAGCGGTGTCCCGCCTTTCCCAATAGCATGCTGATGAAAAACAATACCGAGCCCGTAAGCAATAATAATTCTGCACTTATAGTCATGTTCACATGTAGTTTTATTGAGTAAGGTGGATTCCTGATTCAGTCACGGTTAGCGTCGCATTGAGGCCCATCAGCAGGGGATAATTCGCCCTCACATGACCTGTCGGGAATCCGAAACAGAGCGGGAGATCAGCCTCTTTCACCACATCATGCAGCGACTGCAGCAGGGAAGAATGCATCTCTGGATCCTCCTTGTAGTCGGTAAACTGCCCAATGATCAAGCCCCCGATCCGGTCAAAAACACCGGCCAGGTACAGTTGATGGATCATACGGTCCACCTTGTAAGGTTCCTCACCGATATCCTCGAGAAAGAGAATCCCGCCTTTGGGTATCTTTGCATATTTCGTGCCAAGAAGAGAGGTGAAAACCGAAAGATTGCCACCAAAGAGTCGTCCGGTTACCGTACCTGGTCTGTTCAAGTGCTGGTGTTCCACTACAGGTAGCTCATAGTGCAACGACCTGCCGAAAAGGATATCGTGTAAATGTTGTACCGCCACATCCCCCTCACCCTCTTCAGCCAGGTGCTTTGCCATGGGGGCATGCAACGAGGCGATATCCTGCAGCTGCAGGGCGGCATGCAGGCCAGTGATATCACTGTAACCCACCACCCATTTGGGGTTTGACCGGATAGCGGTGAAATCGAGGTGCGGCAGCAGTTGGACTACACCATAACCGCCCCGGGAGCAAAGGATTAGGCGCACAGCTGGATCATCCATCGCTTGCTGCAAGTCGGACAACCTCTCCTCCACCCTTCCGCTGTATCGACCGTAGCTGCCCAGTGCATAGGGAGCAATGGTTGGATGCAATCCCCAGGCTTTTATCACGGCAGCTGCAGCATACACTTTTTCCGCATCAATTCTACCCGCAGGGGATAGGATCACTGCTCTGTCGTGCGGCTTCAGGGCGGGTGGTCGCTTCATCGCGTCATAGAGGATATAGGTTATGCGTCAATGTTGGCGTAGGTAGCGTTCTCTTCGATGAACTCACGTCGGGGAGCCACCTCTTCGCCCATCAGCATGGTGAAGATGATATCGGCATCGGCGGCATTCTCAATTGTCACCTGCTTCAACAGCCTGTTCTCCGGGTTCATCGTGGTGTGCCACAACTGTTCGGCGTTCATTTCACCGAGACCTTTGTATCGCTGTGTGTGGATGGCATTCTCGTTGCCGTCGCCATACTTGTCAATGAAATCCCTTCGTTGACGCTCGTTGTAACAGTACTCCTCCACTTTCCCCTTCTTACAGAGGTAAAGCGGTGGTGTGGCTATATAGACATAACCGTTCTCAATCAACACCCGCATGTAACGGAAGAAGAAGGTGAGGATCAACGTGTCGATGTGGCTGCCATCGACGTCGGCGTCGGTCATCAGAATGATCTTGTGGTAACGCAGCTTGGCAATGTTGAGCTCCTTGGAGTCATCCTCGGTGCCGATGGTAACGCCCAGTGCGGTGTAGATGTTCTTGATCTCTTCGCTCTCCAGCACCTTGTGGGGCATCGCCTTCTCCACGTTGAGGATCTTACCGCGCAGGGGCAGGATCGCCTGGAAGATACGGTTGCGGCCCTGCTTGGCAGTACCGCCGGCAGAGTCACCCTCCACCAAGAAGATCTCGCTCTCAGCGGGATTCTTGCTGGAACAGTCGGCAAGCTTACCCGGCAGTCCCGCGCCCGAGAGGGGCGACTTGCGTTGCACCATCTCACGTGCCTTGCGTGCTGCCTGGCGTGCCGTGGCTGCCAGAATCACCTTCTCCACGATCACCTTCGCCTCCTTGGGATGCTCCTCGAGATAGTACTTGAGTGCCTCACCAATGGCCTGGTCCACCGCCCCGATCACATCGCTGTTGCCCAGCTTGGTCTTTGTCTGTCCCTCGAACTGTGGCTCCTGCACCTTCACGGAGAGTACTGCGGTGAGTCCTTCGCGGAAGTCATCGCCGCTGATCTCCACCTTCACCTTCTCCAGCATCCTGGAGTCCTCGGCATACTTCTTCAGCGTGCGTGAAAGACCTCTGCGGAAACCGGTGAGGTGGGTTCCCCCCTCAATGGTGTTGATGTTGTTCACATAAGAGAAGATATTCTCATTGTAGGTATCATTGTATGTCAGGGCTATCTCAATCGGGATGCCATTCTTCTCGGTGGTGATGTGAATGGGATCCTGGATGAGTGAATCCTTGTTCTTGTCGATGTAGAGCACGAACTCCTCCAACCCTGTTTCTGAGTAGAACCGTTCGGTCTTGAACGTTCCATCTTCACGGGGATGGCGTTTGTCGGTAAGCGTCAGTGTGAGTCCCGCATTCAGGAATGCCAGTTCCCGCAGACGGGTGGCCAGCGTGTCGTAACGGTACTCCATGACGGTGAAGATGGTGTCATCAGGCTTGAAGGTGATCACCGTGCCAGTCTCCTTCGTTTCACCCATGACCTGTACATCTGAGTATGGTTTTCCCTGAGAGTACTCCTGCACATATATCTTCCCGTTCTTGTAAACCTCTGCTTTCAGGTAAATGGAAAGGGCATTCACACAGGAGACACCAACACCATGAAGTCCCCCGGAGACCTTGTACGATCCCTTGTCGAACTTACCCCCGGCGTGGAGCACGGTGAGCACCACCTCGAGGGCCGACTTCTTCTCTTTCTCGTGAAAGTCGACCGGGATACCGCGCCCGTTATCCTTTACAGTGATGGAATTGTCTTCGTTGATGAAGACATTGATTTCCGTACAATAACCGGCCAATGCTTCGTCGATTGAGTTGTCAACCACCTCGTAAACCAGGTGGTGCAACCCTTTCTCACTCACATCGCCGATGTACATGGCGGGACGCTTCCGTACCGCTTCAAGTCCCTCCAGCACCTGGATATTTTGCGCGGAATAATTCCCGCTAGCCGATTTCAATTCTTCTTCTGACATATTGTTTTGCTAAATTATATCACTTTATAGTTGAATGCCTTAGAGAGGCTTTCAATGCTGCATTAAAAACGAACAAATATACAAAAAAAACGGCTCTCCGGCAACCGTTTTTTGTTTTTTTAGAGGCAAGTATCACCGGCAGGAAATAAAAAAAAACGGACGCTACGCCCGTTTTTACACCAACTACATCAAACCATTGATGTTATACCTCATAATCGATCGCTGCCCGCGCCGTACGAACCTTCGAAACATACTCACCTGCCTTCAGGTGATCAGGATGAATGGCGTAACGCTGCAGATCTTCGAGCGAATCAAATTCGCTCTCCAAAAGGATGTCATAGTTCTCACCAGATGCCGCCTCATGGTTGATCTTCACCTCCATCCTGCGGATCTCAGGGATCACCCCCTGCAACGCCTCCAGTTGCTCCTTGATGATGCGTGCATTCTCTGCCTTTGAACGGCCCTCTGCCTCTTCAGACAGCTTAAACATTACCAGATGCTTGATCATAACTTCAATATTAAATTGCACAACGCTTGTGGGCTGTATTGCACATATGAAAAAAGCCGAACAAATTTGTCCGGCTCAAATATCTTTTCATTGCGAAAGGCAATCAGCTTAAGCTGTTCAGGTGAGCAGCCAGCTTCGACTTCAGGTTGTTGGCCTTGTTCTGGTGAATGACATTCTTCTTCGCCAGCTTATCCAACATGGAACAAACCGCGGGGTACTGCTTAACAGCTTCCTCTTTCGAAGTCAGGGTACGGAACTTGCGCACCTGGTTACGAGTGGTACGGGAAGCATACCGGTTTGTTAAACGACGTACTTTGGTCTGCCTGATTCTTTTTTCTGATGATTTGTGATTTGCCATTTTGATTGACGCGTATATAAAATTCTTTTTTATTTCTTGTAGCCCATAGGGGAATCGAACCCCTCTTTCCAGAATGAAAATCTGGCGTCCTAACCGATAGACGAATGGGCCTTTTGGCGGGCGTGAACCCAGGCGCAACAGCTTGCTGTCTCAATTGCGGGTGCAAATATAGAGCCTTTTTCTGAAAGTGCAAAACATTTAATGCATTTTTCCCTAAAATTTTTAACTCATTTATGGTTACCACTTCAAAATCAGCTAAAAATGTTTTTTTGTACTTCTAAAATTGGTTTAATCAGATTTTTTTTCTATTTTTGCACCCCATAAATTCAAACGACAACTCATAAACATTGTAATATATGAAACGTACATTCCAACCCTCAAACAGAAAGAGAAAGAACAAACACGGGTTCCGCAGCCGCATGGCTTCCAAGAACGGCAGAAAAGTACTTGCTTCACGCCGTGCCAAAGGACGTGCCAGATTATCGGTATCCGACGAATATTGAGATTGAGCTGTTCAATCGGAAAAAAAATGAGACTGTCTCCAAATTGAGGCAGTCTCTCTTTTTTTGTGCCATGTTGAAAAGAATGGCAAATACGCTCACCCCTGTGGACACACCTATTGCCCGTGCTTGATGCGCAAGCTGAGTTGAGAGAGATTGTAGCTACATCTTGGAGGTTTCAGGAGACATTCACTGGCATACCCTAATTACCCCTTCATTATCCCCTCATAAAAGTATGAGGGGATAATGAAGGGATAGCGACCAATATTAGAACAAATACTTGCCAATAATATGGCAACGACAACGCAACCCAACAGAATAATGGCCATCTCATCCGATTTGATGAGACGGCTTCATTATTTTTTAGTTTCTGCTTCTTTGCAATATCACTGTGTACGCTTCTTTTTCCCTCCTTTACCGGCACACTGCCAGTAATTTTTCCTATTTTTGCAGAAGAATTGACTTATCCGGCAAACTGATCGATCGATATGAGCAAAAAACAATCACCTAAAAGCCTCTTCGGGGGTGGCATCATCAAGAACCTATTGAAGATGGCAGCCGCAGCACTGCTGCTGGCACTGCTGGCTTTTCTGTTTCTCAGCATATACACCCGCCATGGGCAACAAGTGGAGATTCCATCCCTGGGTGGACTGCAGGCAGAGGAGGCCAACAGGCTGCTGCATGCCAAGGGACTGCATGCGGAGATTGTAGACTCTGTCTATTTCCGCGATGGGGTGCCGGGTGCCGTCATCGATCAGACACCCAAGGCCGGTAATAAGGTGAAGGAAGGGCGTGCCATCTACATCACCATCTACTCCCGCACCCCCCAAATGGTTTCGGTACCTGAGCTGGTCGATTATTCCACGCGACAGGCCATGGCCATGCTCACCTCCATGGGGTTCAACCAGATTGCAATTGAAGAGATCCCGGCAGAATATGCCGGCCTGGTGGTAGCAGTCAAATACCATGGAAGGCCTCTGGCAGCTGAAGAGAAGATACCGGCAGCCTCACCGATCACATTGGTTGTGACAAAAGCGTTCGACAGAGACTCGCTGTCGATGGAGAACGACTACAACTCACTCCCGCAACAACCAACAAACGGTCAGCGTGAACTTGGCAATGGGGGAAACATCGATGACACCTTTTTTTAAAGAGCCTGCTTGTGACAAACGACCAATTGGACGACAACGAATTGCTTCCCGAGGAGGAGATCTTTGACGAAGAGAACCGGGAAGATGGACAACGATACGAACATTTTCGTTTCGTGGCCGACAAGGGACAGAGCCTGCTTCGGATCGATAAGTTCCTCTCGGTAAGGATCGAAGGCATCTCACGCAACCGCATTCAACAAGCTGCGGATGCAGAATGCATCCTGGTAAACGACGAGCCGGTGAAGGCCAGCTACAAGGTGAAGCCGCTCGATGTGATCTCCATCGTGATGGATCGACCTCGCCGTGAGCTGGTGATCCTGCCGGAAGATATACCACTCAACATCGCTTATGAAGATGAGACCGTGATGGTGATCAACAAGCCGGCAGGCATGGTGGTGCACCCCGGGCATGGCAACTATACCGGCACGCTTGTCAACGCAGTGGCTTATCACCTTCACAGGGACAACATCAAGGAGCTGGATGACCCGCGACTGGGACTGGTACACCGCATCGACAAGGATACATCGGGGCTGTTGCTGGTGGCCAAGACACCCGAGGCCAAGACCCACCTGTCGGCACAGTTCTTCAAGAAGGAGACCAAGCGGCTCTACGTGGCACTTGTGTGGGGCAACCTGGAGAAGGAGAGCGGCACCATTGAAGGGAACATCGGGCGTGACCCGAGAGACAGGATGCTGATGCGCGTCTTCCCGGAAGGAGAGCAGGGCAAGCCGGCAGTGACCCACTACAGGGTACTGGAACGGTTTGGCTACGTCACATTGGTGGAATGCCGCCTGGAAACAGGCCGCACGCATCAGATAAGGGTTCACATGAAACAGCTCGGACATCCTCTCTTCAACGACGAGCGTTACGGGGGGAACGAGGTACTGAGGGGCACCCATTTTGCCAAGTACAAGCAATTCGTCTACAACTGCTTTGCCCTCTGCCCGCGGCAGTGCCTGCATGCCCGCACGCTGGGATTCACACATCCGGCCACTGGGGAGGAGATAAACCTGGAGAGCGCGATTCCGGACGATATGCAGCAGGTGATCGACCGCTGGCGCAGCTACACTGCATCGAGAGAGATTGAATAGAAACAACAGATCATCACACCATATATAAAAGAATGAAACGTAACATTGCCATCATCTGGGGAGGCTACTCCTCCGAAAAAGTGGTTTCCGAGAAAAGCGCTGCCGGCATATTCTCCTTCATGGACAAGGAGCGGTACAATATCTGGAAGGTACGCATCGACCGCGAAGGGTGGGTAGCCGATCATAAGGGAGCGTTGCCCCCGGTAGACAGAAACGATTTCAGCATCCTCACCGGCGAGGGGAAGGTGCGGTTCGACTATGCATACATTACCATACATGGTACACCGGGAGAAGATGGCACCCTGCAGGGATACTTCGACATGACAGGCATCCCCTACTCCGGTTGCGGTGTGCTGGCATCTGCCCTCACCTTCAACAAGTTCACCTGCAACCACTTCCTGAAGAATTTCGGGATCGATGTACCGGGATCCATCCTGCTGCGGCGGGAAGATCCGTTCACCCCCGATCTGATTGTCTCATCGCTCGGTCTCCCCCTGTTTGTGAAACCCAACGTGGGGGGATCGAGCTTCGCTACCACCAAGGTGAAGGAAGCATCACAGCTGGAGAATGCCATAGTTGAAGCGTTCACCGAAGCATCGGAGGTGATCGTGGAACAGTTTGTGGCAGGCAGGGAGGTGACCTGCGGCTGTTATGCCTCACACCGGGGGTTCACCATGCTGCCACTCACCGAGGTAGTCACCCACAATGAGTTCTTCGATTACAATGCCAAATACAACGGCGAGGTGGAGGAGATCACACCGGCACCCCTGCCGGAGAACATCACCTGCAACGTGCAGCAAATCACAGAGCGTATCTACCGGCTGTTGGGAGCCCGCGGTATCGTGCGTGCCGATTATATTCTGATGGGTGAGCGCCCCATTCTGCTGGAGGTGAACACCACCCCCGGCATGACACCCACCAGCTTTATCCCGCAACAGGCAGCGGCTGCCGGCATCTCCATGAGTGATCTCTTCACCGAGCTCATCGAATCAGCCTTCAAGACTCAATGAACCGCGATATCCTAAAATAAAAGCATATGGAAACTACCACACCCTCACAATTTGACGATATCCGCCCGCTGCTTGACAGCGAAGTGGAGGAGACCATTGCGGAACTGATTGCCGACCCTTACTTCCGGCGCGTTGCCGAACCGTTCATCAAGCCCTTCACCTGGGAGCAGTTCACCGCTACCATGGGTGCCTGCAAGAACAAAGAGTCGTTCCAGCGATCGATCATCTACCCTGTCATGAAACAGCTGATTGGCAAGACCACCAGCGAGATGAAAGGATTTGGTTGGGAAGATGCCGACAAGGTGAACGGCAGCCTCTACATCTCCAACCACCGCGACATCGTGCTCGACGCCGCCTTCCTCAACATCCTGATGTTCGACAAGGCGATGTCCACGACTGAGATTGCCATCGGTGACAACCTGCTCATCTATCCCTGGATCGAGAAGCTGGTACGCCTCAACAAGAGCTTCCTCGTGAAAAGAGGCGTCTCGGTGCGTCAGATGCTCCAGGTCTCGAAGCACCTCTCCGACTACATTCACCACACGGTAACAGAACGTTCTCAATCGATATGGCTTGCCCAACGCGAAGGGAGGGCCAAAGACTCTAACGATAAGACACAGGTCAGCCTGCTGAAGATGCTCACCCTCCACAACAGCACCGAGCCGTTGGCGACGCTCAGGGAGCTGCGGATCACCCCGTTGGCCATCTCCTATGAGATTGACCCCTGCGACTACCTCAAGGCAAAAGAGTTTCAGCTCAAGCGCGACAATCCCGATTACCGGAAGAGTGGCGCTGATGACCTTGAGAACATGGTCACCGGCATCACCGGCAACAAGGGAAGGGTGCATTTCCGCATTGGCAAAAACATCAACAAGATGCTGGATTACATCCCCGCCGGAACACCCAAGAATGAGGTGGTGGAGAAGGTAGCCACCATCATCGACAATGAGATCTACCGCAACTACAGCTTCTTTCCATGGAACTATCTTGCCTATGACATGATGAGCGGAGAGCGTCGTTATACAGAGGAATACACCAGGGAGGATGTAGAGGCATTCGATACTTATCTGAATGGTCAAGTCAGCAAGATCGACATCCCCAATCGCGACGATGCCTTCCTTCGGGAAAAGATGGTGATGATGTATGGAAATGTGGTAAGAAACAAACTACTGATCCCCTAATACAGAGATGTTGATGAGAAGATCGATGATCCTGACAGCGGCATTGATGCTTTTCATGCTCCTTCCCCGATGCAGTGAGAAGCCGGAGCGACTTGAGGATTACCTTGTCGATATAGCCACACGCGTCACCACAGATGAAGGGTGTCGCTACAGGCTGGATAACAGTCGTCTGCTGATACCTCGCGAGGGGGATGAATGCTCCGGCAGTGACAGGCAGAGGGTGATCCTGAACTACAGCTTCCTCAAAGGAGATACGATACATGTAAACTCTGTCGGAGAAATCTTCACAGACAGCATCCGGAGCGTCGGTTTTCCTGAGAAGCTGGGAACTGACCCGGTGAAGATACAAAGCGTGTGGATGGGAGGAGGATATCTGAATTTAATCATTGAAACCGAATACCACAGCCTACCGCACAAGGTGGCACTCTTACGAGACAACAACGCTGAAACGACAGATTTGTGGTTCAGTCACTCCCGCGACCAAGATCCGCCCGGCTACCCGAAAAGATTATACGCCTCATTCTCACTTGATGCGCTGCATGGAACAAATAATGGAGATTCCTTTACCTTCCGTCTCTTCATTCATACCTACAGTGGGGTTCGCACCTTTCACTTCACACTGCCGGAATAGGCTCCTCATCGATAGTGAAATCGATGGGGAGGAGACACTTCACGTTCACCTTCTCACCATCGTTTAAACCGGGTTCCCAGCGCGGCATCAGTCCCAGCACACGGATCGCCTCGTTGTCGAGTTGCGGGTGGAGCCCCTCAACCACTTCGATATTGGAGATCGATCCATCACTTCCCACAATGAAGGAACAGAGGATGCGTCCCTCAATGCCCTGTTGGCGTGCTTCTTTCGGGTAGCGGATGTTATGGGCGATAAACTCAGCCAGCCCCTGTTCACCATAGACGTATCGTGGCATCTGATCCACGATGGTGAGGATCTCATTCTGTTCCATGATCTCCGGATCGGTCTTGGCATAAGCCCGTGCAGTGGCGCTCTCGGAGGGACGTGTCCTGACGGGTGCCCTGCGGGCCTGCTTGTTCAGCTTGAAATACATGGGTACATAACTCTCGGCACGAACGATCTCGCCTTTGTGTCGTGCCGGCCGCCAGGGAGGCATCAGCTGCAGGATGCGCAGCGCCTCGGCATCGAGCAACGGATCGGCCCGGTGGATGATGTTGAAGTTGGAGAGCGTTCCATCTTTCTCTACCACAAAGGTATAGACTACCAATCCCTGTATTTCGCGATCTGCAGCTTCAGCAGGATAGCTCAATGTATTGGAAATAAAGCGATGCATCTCGGCGGTTCCTCCCGTGTACAAAGGCAGAAAGTCGGGATCCTCAACAACGTGGTTGCCGGTGGATAATGGTGGCTCCTGGGCCATCAACATGGATTGCATTCCCGTAATGCTGCCTGCCAGTAGGGCGATGGTCAGCAAAAGAGTCAAAGTGGGTAATTTCATTGGTTGCTATTGGTGTGTATATGTGATTCGTTATCGCAGTACAAAGATAATCAATCCGCACGTTTTTCAAAAAACAAACCGAAATGGCAACCTGATTGCACACAAATTCAATGCAATCCAACAAAGAAACAGTGCATAGCTATACAAATATCGCTTCAAAAAGTGTATCTTTGTGCCCTCAAAAGATTGTTTTATGCAAAATATCCGAAATATCGCCATCATCGCTCACGTGGATCATGGCAAGACCACCCTGGTGGACAAAATGCTCATGGCCGGTCACCTCTTCCGCGAGAACCAGCAACAGGAAGATCTGTTTCTCGACAACAATGACCTGGAGCGGGAGCGTGGCATCACCATCCTCTCAAAGAACGTATCCATACGATATAAAGACACCAAGATCAACATCATCGACACACCGGGACACGCCGACTTCGGCGGCGAGGTGGAGCGAGTGCTCAACATGGCCGATGGCTGCCTTCTGGTGGTCGATGCTTTCGAGGGACCGATGCCCCAGACGCGATTCGTGTTGCAGAAAGCACTTGAAATAGGACTGAAGCCGGTGCTTGTGATCAACAAGGTGGACAAACCCAACTGCCGCCCCGAAGAGGTGCAGGAGAAGGTGTTCGACCTTATGTTCAGCCTCGATGCCACTGAGGAACAGCTCGACTTCCCCACCATCTACGGTTCTGCCAAGCAAGGGTGGATGTCTGACGACTGGAAGAAGCCCTCCGACAACATCCTCCCGTTGCTCGACGCCATCATTCGTCATATTCCCGCTCCTAAGATGCTGGAGGGCACCCCCCAGCTGTTGATCACCTCACTTGACTATTCAAACTATGTGGGACGTATTGCCGTGGGACGCGTGCACCGAGGCACCCTTCTCTCCGGCAAGGATTATGCCCTCTGCAAAAGAGACGGCAGCATCAAGAAGACAAGGATCAAGGAACTGAACCTGTTCGAGGGACTGGGAAGGACGAAGGTGGAATCGGTTAGCTCGGGCGATATCTGCGCCCTGATAGGCATCGATGGCTTCGAGATCGGCGACAGCATCACCGACCTGGAGAAGCCTGAGCCCCTCGATCCGATAGCAATCGACGAGCCCACCATGTCGATGCTCTTCACCATCAACAACTCACCTTTCTACGGGCAGGATGGCAAGTTTGTCACCTCCCGTCATATCTACGACCGTCTGCTGCGAGAGCTGGACAAGAACCTGGCCCTGCGTGTCGAGGAGACCGGCAATGCCGACTCCTGGATCGTCTATGGTCGCGGTGTGCTGCACCTCTCGGTGCTGATCGAGACAATGCGCCGTGAAGGATATGAGTTGCAGGTAGGGCAACCACAGGTAATCATCAAGCAGATTGGTGGCGAGGATTGCGAGCCGGTGGAACAGCTGACAGTCAACCTGCCGGAAGAGTCGGCCAGCAAGGTGATCGACATCATTACCCGCCGCAAGGGTGAAATGCTCACAATGGAGAGCAAGGGAGACCGCATGCACATGGAATTCACCATCCCCTCACGTGGCATCATCGGTCTCAACAACTACGTGCTCACCCTCTCTGCCGGTGAGGCGATCATGGCACACCGCTTCCTGGAGTACCAGCCCTGGAAAGGGAACATTGAGAAACGGCAGAATGGCTCCATCATCGCCGGCGAGTCGGGCAATGCATATGCATATGCACTCGACAAGCTGCAGGACCGCGGCCGCTTTTTCATTGAGCCCCAGACCGATGTCTACCAGGGACAGGTGGTGGGTGAACACAGCAAGGAGGGCGATCTGGTGGTGAACGTCACCAAGTCGAAGAAGCTGACCAACGTACGTGCTTCGGGTACAGACGACAAGGCACAGCTGGCTCCTCCAGTAGTCTTCAGTCTCGAAGAAGCGCTCGAGTATATCAAGGAAGATGAATACGTGGAAGTAACCCCCAAATATATGCGTATCCGTAAGATTCAGCTCGATGAGACGGAGCGCAAGCGGGCCTCAAAGAAAGGATAGTACTATCAGGATCACACAATAGGGCATATCCTTCTGCCTGCCCTATTGTGTGATCCCTGAGACTATTATATCAGTAACTTTTTATCACAAGTTCATATTACCGCTTCCTTATCTCAATCCTGGCTTTAGAGTTACTCTCGAAAGCAGCTCCAACCATTCGGGAGCATCCCGAACCTGGAATATTTTGATAGGTAAAGCGATCATATAAATCCTCCCCACTACTATCAAAGATCATTTTCTCATCGCTCCAACTAACGACTGGTAAGTTTTTTAATGTAAAGGCATAACAGTCGTTAATCTGTTCAGCTAAAAGTAGCTTTTTGTTTTTGAAATCAATCTGTAATTTGTAATTCTCTTCTCCACCGAAATTAACAGAGTGAATTGCTGCGACAAAATAACCATCCTTGAAGGTTAGTGGCTCAAATCCATCCCATTCTTCGCTATATCCCATCCATGCGGTTAGGATATCTCCTCCGTCATCTAAATATTCACCCTCTATCTGGAAATTGTCAATAGTGTATTTAAACTCGTAATTACTTTTCGGCCCCTCTTCATCAGACTCCGGTTCCTGCGTATTAACCTCGGTCACGGTCACCTTACCTGCTTCCACCTCTACCTCCACTGTTCCACGGTATCCTTTTTCGTTGATCACTGTCACCAACCACTTACCTGCCTTTACCAGCATATCGATACCGTCTGAGATGCCATTCTTCGTGGTGGTGTAGATGGATGGAGAACCATCACTGCTGCTCCCGCCACCTTTCTTTTCTATGATTACAATAGATTTAGATTTTTCTTTATTTTTATCCGTTATTGACACCTTGCCTTTGGTCTCCTCCTTGTCATCTTTTTTGAACACCGTCTCATCTACCTTGTTGCGGATGGCGTTCACCACGTCACTGCCGTTGAAGCCGGTATATCCGATATCACCGGTCGCCTCCTCCAGGATGTCAGAAACGGCATGAAATCCATGCTCTGCTGCTTCTTTCCAGCTCTCCGACTTGGTCATCTTCTCCACATTATCAGCCACTTTAGTCACCGTGGTACCTGTACCAAAACCGGGGACTACGGCTGATGTCGCGTCAAGTACCACGTTGGCGCCTGATTCAACGCCCTTTGCTCCTTCGTTCACCACGATCTTCTGCGGTGTAAGCCCTTTCTCCTGAGCTAGGTCGGAGAACTCAGTATCCCCATCGTGATAAAAGTCATTGTAGATCTGTCCTGCCGAAGAGTCATAATCACCCTTTTGCAGCTTATTCCAGAAATCGGTCTCATTCTTCGATTTATTTTTCCACTCATCCCTCATGCCATTGTAGAGCTTGCTGCGTTCGGCAGCTGTCATGTTGGAAGCGATGGTGGTGATCCGTTCCCGGTTGCGCTCACCCGATCCGCTTACCCAGGAAAAGAACTCCTTGGCGGAACTGAAGATGCCGCGCGTCTGGGTAGGTCGTTGGAGTACACCCGATGATTCAAGCTGCTGAATGGCAGCAACATATTTATCAGCTTCCTTGTTCAATTCTTCCAGTTCAGCGAAAAACTTACTGAACTCAGTTTTGCTGATTGTTCCTTCGAAGGGAGCTTTAGTGAATCCATCGGAAGTATAATTCAGGGCATTTAAGATCAGCGACTCCTTGCGGTAGGCGAACTCGTAGAATAGTTCCGCATCACTTTTAAAACCCTCATAGCCGATATCGGCATTACCTACTCCAGGTTCATTTGGATTGCATCCGGAAAATAGAGTGATTTGTAACACCAGACATACAATTAATGTAGAAATGAATGACCTTTTCATCGTTTAGGTTTTTGGTTATTTTTATTATAATTTCACATCACAACCAAAACAAAATTAGCCATAAATCAAGTTCAATCATATTACAAATCGTACAATCTTATATAACAAATCGTACATCTTAACAAAAAGGATGAAGATGAACTGCTTACATTGAATGGATGTAAATCACTGATGCAAAAAAAACCCTGCCGACTGGCAGGGTCCTATAACTTTTAAGGTGTAATCAAACATGTCATTTGATCAGGTTGATAAACTCCTCCCGTGTTTTCTGCTCACCGAAGACACCGGTGAAATCGGATGTGGTGGTGATGGAATGTTGCTTCTCCACACCACGCATCTGCATGCACATGTGCTGTGCTTCTATCACCACCATCACTCCCATGGGGTTGAGCGTTTTTTGTATGCACTCCTTTATTTGTGTGGTAAGCCGTTCCTGCACCTGTAGGCGACGGGCAAAGATATCCACCACCCGGGCAATCTTGCTCAACCCGGTAATGTAACCGTTGGGAATGTAGGCCACATGAGCCTTTCCGTAGAATGGTAGCATGTGATGTTCGCACATGGAGAAGAGATCGATATCCTTCACGATTACCATCTGGCGGTAGTTCTCCTTGAAAAGTGCGGAGCGGAGAATCTCCTCGGGATCCTGCCAGTAGCCCCGGGTGAGGTACTGCATTGCTTTAGCCACCCGTTGTGGCGTCTTTATCAGTCCCTCGCGACCGGTATCTTCTCCCAGCAATGTGAGAATATCCTGCATGTGATCCGCAATCAGGTTGCGGTTCTTCTCTATTTCTTCTGACGACATCTGATTTCTTTGTTGTAGGCTTTTATTCCCTGGTGGAGGGTGTACTGTGTACCGGTATCTTAACCTCATCCACCACGATATACATCTCCCTTCCAAATGAGGGGAATGCCCTTCGTATCTCCTGCATCACCTCCTCAGCCTCCGCGCGTTTTTCGAAGTTCCCTACGCGCAATCTCCAAAAGGGAGAATCAAACATCACCACAGTTTCATGCTGTGGAAATGCACTGTGAATTTGTTGCTGCTTTCGTGTTGCCTCGTTGCGTGAGGTACGTTGGTTGTTGCCTGAAAAGGCTTGTATCTTGTAACCCCGCATTTTGTAATACTGCGTCGACCCGTCGGCTGAGGTGTATACAGGTCGTGTGGGTGCCATGGGGCGTCCCAGCACACCGCTGATACGTTCATCTTCGTAGACCCTCACGCTTCCCTTGCCGGGCTGATCACTGTTTAGCTCCTGAAGAATCTGATTCCTGGGAGATGTCTGCTGCGCAAAGAGTGTGGTTGTCAGGAGTGACATCAACAAAAAAGAGAGTAAAATGGGCAATCGCTGCATCACTTTTTTCTACAAAGGTAAAGAATTACCACAGATTCAGTCAGAATCTGTGGTAAAAATCTGTTAATAGCTTAAAATGCCTCAATGATCGGCATAAACTTGTCTACACCCAGTGAGGCACCGCCAATGAGGCCGCCATCCACGTCGGGGTTAGAGAAGAGTTCCTTTGCGTTGGAAGCATTGCAGCTGCCACCGTAAAGGATTGAGGTGTTATCTGCCACATCAGCACCATATTTTTCGGTAAGGGTGCTGCGGATGAAGGCATGCATTTCCTGTGCCTGTGCTGCAGAAGCA